>Ga0307479_10004940_pt1 | contig 12232 bp, 7 predicted proteins | sample atmos_gasesECM4C_FD_203743 | JGI IMG/M metagenome (GOLD analysis project Ga0307479, IMG submission 203743) | Hardwood forest soil microbial communities from Morgan-Monroe State Forest, Indiana, United States - atmos_gasesECM4C_515 | ecosystem: Environmental > Terrestrial > Soil > Temperate...
GTTGGGTGATGTGGTGTCTGATGAAGGTGCATCCGCGCCCCTCAGCACACCGGTGGGGGCGTCACTGGTGCCTGTTGAAGCGGAAAGTTGGCGCCACCTGGACCTCAGCAACTCTTTGAGGAACCCCGCTCCGAGCCCCAAATGAATGCAGGCAAAAACAAGAGGCGCAATTACGACGTGACGCCAGCCATACTTCACCGCGAGCCCGCCTGAAAACAGCAAAACCACGCCGAAATAGACGGCGAGGCTCGCCAAAAAGACAGCGGCGATTCGCCCTGAAGAGAAAGACAGAACGCCGCCGATAGCCAGCCAAACCAAAAATGCTGCTGGAATGATCTGCGAGAGAGAGAAAGCATCCGGATGTTTCCCGAGCAGGCGGTATCGACCCTGCCCGTAACGCTCCATCTGTTTCCAGAAAGATCTCAAATTCCTGCGCGGCTCGTAAGTGACTCTCAGTTTTGAACTGTAGAACGAGTGAAGTCCGGCCTTAAACACACGATAGTTGAAATCGACGTCCTCGCAAGCATCCAGCCGCTCATCAAAAAAACCCACCCGGTCGAAGACCCCGCGGCGATACATGGCGCCCGAACTCGACGGATTTATCGGACCTTCCCAGTCGTCGTTGAAAATTGTCGAGTCGCGGGCATGGCCGAGCGGTGTAGCTCGGGCATGTGCTACCACGTCTTGAAAAACAGTATTGCCGGCCATTGTCAGCGGCTGCGGGCGACACAGACAGTCTGCTTTTGTTTTTTCGAACAACGCGACAGCATCTCGCAAAAGCGTCGTGCTAGGAATTTGGCAATGGCCGTCGATGTAGATTACGAATTCTCCTTTAGCGTTTTTCGCGCCAACATTGCGTCCTGAACTGGCGAGCTGCGACGGATTCCCGAGCAGCCGTACGGACATGGGCGCCCGCTTGGCAATCTCCTCGACAATGGTTGCAGTCCGGTCGGTCGAATTCCCGTCGACCACCAAGACCTCAAAGCGATCGTGAGGATAGTCTTGCGTCTGAAGGTCTCTCAGAACCGAGTCAATACGAGACTCCTCATTTCGCACTGGCACCACAATGGAGAGAAAGTCGACCGTAGCAGGGACGAGCCGGGAACTTTCCGAAGCGCCATGCTTACCCGCGGCCGGACTTTGAGCTTGGTCACAACTAGAGTCGGGCCAGGGGAGAAGTTCTCGATATAAGCTGTGAAACTGAGAACGTTGTGCAGCCAGAGAGAACGCCTGCTTCACGCGCGCGCGGCCAGCCTCGGCTAATCTCTGCCTCAACAAGTCGTTGCTAACGAGACTACCAATCGCCTTTGCCAAGTCATCTGGAGTGTTCGATGGAACTAGGTGGACGGCGCACTCAGGTCCGGCGATGTCTTGCACACCACCCACGCGGGTGGCTACGACCGGAACTCCAGCAGCCATTGCTTCCAAGACTATGTTCGGCATTTCCTCGGAGTGCGATGGATTCACCAGGAGATCGAGTCCGGGCAGCAGACTTCGCAAATCGGGATGAAAGCCGGCGAAAGTGACTCGGTTTTGCACGCTCAAGGAGCAAGCAGTTCTTTCCAAGCTTTGTCGAAGCACTCCGTCGCCAAAAATCAAGAATCGCACGTCTAAACATACGTTGCGGATGCGTGAGATGGCTTCGAGAAAATCGCCAACGCCTTTTTCGGGACTGAGGCGTCCGGCACTCGCTACGATCAAGCAATTGTTCGGGAGATTGAACCGTCGATTCAACTCACGTCTTGAGCTAATCCTGAGAGTTGGGTCAGACGAAGGAGTGTCGATGGCATTGCACACGATGCGAATTTTTTCGCCTCGGTGGTAACGTGCTGAAAGTCTTTTGGCCTGAGAGGGAGACAGACAAACGATTCGGTCGGCAAATTGGATGGCGAAGCGGTCTAATTCTTCGTAAAGACGCACCTTATAATTTTCAGCGATCCACCCACGAAGGAAGCAGGCGCAGGGGATATGCAGCAGGCGGCTTGCCACAAGGCCTAAAACATCTGACCTGTATCCATGCGTGCAAAGCAAATCGATTCGCTCGCGAACTATCGTCTTGCTCAGAGCCCGCAGTGCCGAGCCCCAACTTGTTGCAGGTAATGAAACTGACCCTAAGCCGCGGGCTGCGATAGCCTGAAGGAAATCTGAACCTTCACCGCGGTCTATGAACGTACCGAGTAAAAGATCAAAACGGTCATCGCCGCGCTCTGAGTCGGCGTAGCGGAGTAGTTGGTGCTCGGGCCCGCCTACGAAATTGCTCGCGCGCAAATGAAGAATGCGATGGCGTCTCACGGTATGGCGTGCACTTCCTGTTGTGTCGAACAAGCGGACGCGGCACTTGCTTGCTCGAGAGATGTCCTAATCCAAGCTGACTCCATCTGAGCCGCGATACCGTCCCATCCATAAAAAGTTGTTACCAGGTTTCGACCTTCCTCGCCCAGCTTCCGCCGCAGTTCCTTTGAGGCGAGCAGCTCTTGTACGCAGCGAGCAAAATCGGATGGCGAGTCTGCGATCAGCAGATGTTTCCCATCAGTGACATTCAGTCCCTCTGCTCCGATCGACGTACTGACAATCGCCTTGCCCGCCGCCAATGCTTCTAGGATCTTTATGCGGCTCCCTCCCCCTACCCGAAGAGGGACTACGAATACGGCCGCCTGGGCTAGGCAAGACACCACACTTTCTACCTCGCCCGTGAAGTCGACATTCGGTATCGATGAAAATTGCGTTCTTACTGACCCCGAAGGTCTCCTGCCCACAATGCGAAACCTAGCTTGTGGGTTCCGAACTGAAATAAGCGGGAGAATCTCTCTGGTGAAATACTGAAGAGCATCAATATTGGGATACCAATCGAGCGAAGCGATGGCCAGGATTACGTTCTCGCGCTCGGCGTCTGGAACGGGAATGAAGGATTCCAAGTCCGCACCATTGGGAATTAGCTTCACCTTCTTGACGCCCCAACCGCGAATGGTCTCAACATCTCCTTGTGTAACGGCAGTTACACGCGAACAGCGCATCAACGCGCGGCGCTCAAAGCGCCGCATTTTATGCTCCTGCGTCCAGAAAAACATTTTCGAGATCGGATTCCGGGCGTTCTGTTTTCGGCGCGCCCAAATTTGCGACTCGACATTGTGAGTTGAGACCAGGACAGGGAAGGGACATCCTCTAGTTAAAAATCGGGCATAAGGTGTCCACTCGCATTGAACGAGGTTCCAGGATTCTTGAGCGAGAAGCCCACGAAGCGTCGTGCGAAAACGGCGTGAGTAGTGCTTCGTCACCGAAAAGGGCAAAGTAGAAAAAAGATTAAAGAAGAGGCGCGCATAAAGCGACCAGCCTTTTGGATTGGCCTGCGGCTTTATTAGATGCGTCTTGATTCCTGCCTTCCGCACCGTCTCGACTGCGGCGTCATCTGGTTGGCCGTAACATAACAAAGAAACGGAATGCCGCTTTGCCAGGCGCTGCAGAAGATTCCAAGTGCGAATACGTTTCCCAGAATTCGGTGGGTACGGTATTTCTTCGTCCAAAACCAAGACTTTCAGCCGTCTTCCGCTGTTTAAAAGACGAACCGTGCCCGCTCCGTCGTCAGCGCCATTTATGTCGTTAAGTAATTCCATTTCGAATAAATTGGCCATCTTCTACAAAATTAGCCCTCAGGCGTCTGGAACGCCTATCGCACGCCCCTTCCCACCAACACGGCCCGTAGTGTGTCAAAGGCGATCACCAGGTCCAGCACGATGCCCCCGTTGCGGACGTAATAGAGGTCGTACTTGAGCTTCTCCTTCGATTCTTCCACGGAGGCCCCGTATCCATAGTTGATTTGCGCCCAACCAGTGATTCCTGGCCTCGTAAGGTGTCGCAAATTGTAGTACGGAATCTGCTGGCTCAAATTTTCGACGAACTCCGGCCGTTCCGGGCGAGGACCGACGAAAGCCATATCACCCCGTAGTACATTCCAAAGTTGCGGGATTTCATCCAGGCGCGTGCGGCGCAAGAATGCGCCCACCGTGGTGACCCGTGGATCATTGTCACTCGCCCAAGTCGGCCCACTGTCGGCTTCTGCGTCAGGCCGCATGGTGCGGAACTTATAACAATCGAAACGGGCACCACCGAGGCCAACACGCTTCTGCCGGTACAGGACAGGGCCTGGAGAACTTAGCTTTATGAGCAGCGCGATGATGGGGATCACGGGCAGCGTCACAATGCACAGCGCCAACGCAAACAGCCACGAAAGAATCCGTTGCGGGAATTTATATCCCGCAGCTAAATGGAAACCATCTCCGAAGATCAGCCAGCTGGGATTGAGCTCGTCAATGTCAATCTGACCGGAAATTTTCTCCAGCCAGGTTGTCCCGTCCTCGATCCGGATTCCCCGCATCCGAAGATGCAAAAGTTCGTTCATCGGCATTTTGGACCGCCTGTCGGTCATGGCTACGATCAGGCAATCGATTTCTCGGTTATTTCCCAAATTCAGGAGAGTTCTTCCAATCGACTCAAAAGTCGACTCGCTTTCGTCGGATTCGCCAGCCCAGCCGACGAGATTCACACCGAGCCCGCGTCGCATACGAATGCTTTCAATTATTTGTCTTGCGCGCCGGCCGTCGCCTAGAACGTAGACTCGTTCGCGAAATGTATCGCGAACCGCCAGCCAGTCGTATGCCCAGCGCCATAGCAGCCAGAAAAATACAAGGATGTACAAACCAGTGAGAAACGCATTCCGTCCAACCAGAAATTGCGGGAAGACATAGGTGAGTCCGGCAAGCAGAACAGAAAGCGTCCCGACCAGAATGAATGCACGGGGCAGAATTTGTCGTGGCTTGAAAAGCCGGTGCGGGTCGTGAAGTTCCATGTTATGCGCGCAGACAAAAGCCAAGACCGCGACGGTCAGGACCTTCGCCAAAGCGTGCTGATCCCGGAACGCGATAGAAGCGCCTTCGCCGAAGCGGACAACAATAGCTAATAGAAACGAGACGCAAATCGCGGCGATTTCGCCGATGAGCAAAATCAGAGTTCGTCGCGGGACATATAAGTTGAAAATATGGATCAAGCCGGTCTACCCCTTGGGATTGTCATGTTCGCGGGAATGGCAAGAGCCATGCCGCTTCTTCTCGGCTGGGAGTTCAGGGCGACCAATCAACTTCGCTCACGGAAATACTTTGCGGGTAGATACATTCGGAAGCCGGTAGGGGCTGAGCGTAGTCTTTGACCCACTGGAAGTGCCCCCTCATGAAAACCCGCGTCTTGTCTCGAGTAGCAGTACCTCACGTGATATCGGGCCCGCCCTTTGTCCGGACCAATACAACCCGTCTCTTGGCATTTGTGATGCCATTTGTCCAACTCGTTCGGCCGTCTGACGCGGGCGGCCTTTCCACTCCGCATCAATGTAATCTCAGGGAAATACGGGTTTCCGCAGGCTGGTAAGGACAAACGGAAAGGCTCAAGCTTCTGTGTGCAAGCGCCCAACATGAAGAAGCTTTTCACGCTAGGAAGGAAATGGTCCGGGCTACAAGGTGGCCCCGCCCCCACGTACACAGAATTACCGAGTAGGAGTTTGCCTAGGTTGTCGTCGTGGCGCGTATCCCATCACGGTGAACGCGATCACTGCCGAAATCGGCCACGAACTTGGCCCCAGCAGAACGACGTCGTTCATGTTTCCGTAAGCCGTTTACGTTGGTGCTGAGCACGTGAGAATTTTTCGCTCAGCGAGAATGAGTCTTGACAGGACTGTTGTTCTGCGCCAATTCATCGAGGAAGGGAGAGCGTAGCCCGTTGTCTCCCCAGTCCAAGTTTATGAGCCAGTTCGATGTGTCCGGAACAATATCAGCAGGGCCCTGCAAGGTTCCAATGAAGAATGGGCGATCCTCTGGCTCGGCCTGAAAACCAAACTTCCCATAAATTTCCTGCATCATGGGGTGAGAGCACGTAAGGACGACAGACCTCGGGGATCTGTCCCCGCTGCCCGCCTCTAGAATGCTGAGCAACACACCGTAAGCCAGGCTTCGCACATCCGTTCCGTCACACTGAGCTACAATCAGTTTCTCGGGCGCTTCATTAATGACCACATAGCCGGCCGTATGCCCGTTCTCCAGAATTCGGAACACGCGATAGCGCACAAATGATAGCTGCGTGTTGTAACGCCAATTCAAGTATTCCACCGGAGGAGCAAAGCGAAACGTGAAAGGAGATTCTGCCGGCAGCAGGTCGTTTTGAAACAACCGTTCTTCTCGAACAGAGAGGCGCTGTCGGACCTGCGCAGGGATTCTTGCCGCGTACGAGGCGATTTTGGACCGTGCCACCTTTCGTGCCACCCACTTGGCAGCCTTGCGAATCCCGCTATCCCCTGGAAATACCGCGTAAGTTTTATTAAGCACGTATACCTTGACGCCACTGCAGTACGTCCATCCCATCGAACGGACAATACTGTGTGTATCCGCGCTTCCACCGTGGGCGAGTCTGACCGGGCATGAGTCATCTGCAAAGAAGAAAAGGTATAGGGCCGCCCCCGATTTGATCGCGTAAGTGCTGCTACCGAATCCGATCTTCATTTCGCGCCTTTGGTATTCGAACCTCAGGCTTTCTAAGCCATAAGTGGCGGTGATACCTTCATGCTCATCCATATACAAGTACAACTTGCACCAATTTCGGCTCGCATAGTAATAGTCGACGAAAGGACGATGCGAGAGGCTGAGCCTGTATCCAAGCCGCTCAACGAACTGACGAAGAGCGAGAAAATCCGCCGGCGTATAAGCTTTGATATCCATTATTTCTGCTCTGACGCTGGTCTTTGTGAAATCAAGATAGAGCCTCTCGACCCCTGCGTTTACCAGGTCGACCGCGTTCGCTATTGTAAATGGTTTGCAAAACTTCGCCGGCAAACAGGTACTCTGTTTCCGTGGAGAAGACTGAGATTCATCTTTGGAGTGTTCCCCTCAGCGCTGCTGGCGCCGAAAGCTGCGGCTTTTCAGAGGTGCTTTCCCCGGATGAGCAAAGGCGTGCCGACGCGTTTCGATTTGAAAGACACAGGTCCAGGTTCATCATTGGCCGCGCTTTGCTACGTTCCATTCTGGGTTGGTACCTTGGGCAACCGGGGAAAAGGGTTGTTTTCAAGTATGGCGCCAAAGGGAAGCCCGCGCTGGACCATTCCGGTAGAACATTACATTTTAATCTTGCCCATTCCGAAGGCCGGGTCGTGTATGCAGTCAGCGAGGCTTGCGAATTGGGCGTTGACATTGAGCTGGTCCGTCATCTGCCTGAATCGGAATCGATTGCGCGCAACTTTTTCTCCCCTGAGGAGTGCGCCGAACTTTTCAGCCTGCCCCCCGATAAGCTAACCGAGGGTTTCTTCAATTGCTGGACGCGAAAAGAGGCCTATCTAAAAGCTATCGGAGATGGTCTTATGGTGCCTCTTAACTCGTTTCAGGTGTCGTTAATCCCTGGGCAGCCGGCGGCGTTTCTAAGTTTGATCGGCGACCACTATCCCATCTCTCAGTGGTCTCTATTTCACCTGGATTTTCCCGACGGGTATCTCGGAGCGCTCGCGATACCTTTGCGCAGCTGCACTCTGCACTGGCGTGCCTTTTCGGATGCGGTTCAATGCTTCGAGTACCTGGTGAACTCAGGGTCGTCGCCATAGGCCGCCGTTACACCGATCGGAAAATCGCGGAGTCTGCTCCCCCTATACGCCGGACCACATGATTGAGGCCCTAGCTGCATTACCACGTCGATCACAAGCCCGTATAGATTCGAGCCTCCGTGACGTTCGGGCACGACCTGCCGACCTCTCTTCTACCGAGCCGGAATAACGCCTGTTACAATCTCGACCCATGAGTCCGCGACGGCGTAATCCCTCGGAACTAAAGAACGCCAAAGTATCGATCGTGATTCCCGTTTACAACGAAAAGGCTACCATTGACGAGATTCTGCGTCGGGTGCAAGAAACACAGATACGGAAGGAAATCATCGTAGTGGATGACTGCTCCACGGACGGGACCCGCCAGATTTTGGAGAAAATGGCCGCGCTGCAGGCCAAAGGTGAACGCGTTGCGCCTTCACAAGACGGAGATGACCCGGTGGAATTGCAGGACGTGCGATTCTTCTTTCAGGCGCAGAACCAAGGCAAGGGCGCGGCGCTGCGGCGAGGCTTTGGTGAAGCGACCGGCGACATCGTTCTCGTTCAGGATGCCGACCTCGAGTACGACCCCCGAGATTATCCGAAGCTCATGGACCCGATTCTGGATGGCCGCGCGGATGTCGTGTATGGTTCACGATTTTTGGGTGGACCTCAGCGCGTCCACTATTTCTGGCATTACGTAGCCAACAAGGTGCTGACGTTGCTTTCGGACGTTTTCACGAACCTGAAGCTCACTGACATGGAGACGTGTTACAAGGTATTTCGGAGAGAGGTCCTGCAAGGAATTCAAATTCGGTCAGACCGATTCGGCTTCGAGCCGGAAATCACGGCGAAGATTGCAAAGCACAGTTGGCGCGTTTACGAAGTGCCGATTACCTATGCGGGGCGGACCTACGAGGAAGGCAAGAAGATCACCTGGAAAGACGGCCTGCAGGCATTATGGTGCATTGTGCGCTTTACGTTTTCAGATTGAGTTTCAGGATCTCAGCGGCCGATAGGATCAGGGTGTGGCGGACATTCGACGCTGGAAGGTGAGAAGGATTAAGTCAGCCCGGCGGCGCACACCGAATTTACTTAGAAGATTCGATACGTGGAACTTGACAGTGCGCTCGGCAATATTCAGCTTGCTGGCAATCTCCTTGTTAGAAAGGTTCTCTAACAGCGAGTCGAGCACTTCCTGCTCGCGGCGGCTGAGATTGGTGACGGCGTCCGTCTTCAGCCGGCGGCCTTGGCCGGTAAGGATTGAGTCCACGAAACCCGACAATACCGAGCGCGGAACCCAAAAGCCTCCAGCGGCAACGAGCGGTAGAGCGCGGATCAGTTGATCGCGCGCTTCCACATAGGTTAGCAATCCCTTTACACCAAGGCGGAGAAGCGAATAGCTGTTGGCGTCATTGTGCTGTTCACCCACCACAATCAGCCGCGATTCAGGGAAGTGCTCCTGGAGGTTCGTCAGTAAGGCGCCAGTTGCAGGGCGTGCGGCGTGGGCATCCACGACGTAGACTTGAGCGCGCGGCGGATCAAGGGTACGAAGGTCGGGAGCCAGTGTGGATTCCAGCTGCTTGGCAATCACCTTGAACTGCGACTTCGCTAAAAGGCGCTCAAATTCGCTCAGCACCAGGGGGTGCGGCGAAAGGATGCACACGCTCAATTTGGAGTTCGTACGCTTCGTAGCCACCGTGAACTCAGCGTAGTGAAAACTGTCCTAACGGGCAAGTATGTTTCGGGTGTGTGTTCTCCAACTGTTACGTAACTGCTACGATGGCACCAACCCCCGCTAATGGCCGTTCAGGCCCGGAAAATGCCCATTTAATGCTTGCTAGTTCGCATCCCAGTAGAACCTGCGTAAAATGAAACAGGTGAAGTAGGCTCCCGGCTAGCGACTCGGACAGGGTTGTTTGACTCCTAAAGCACATGCGAAATCTTGCGGAATCCCTAAAAGCGCTGCGCGAACTGCTATCTCAGCGGATATTGGTGCTGGATGGCGCGATGGGCACCATGCTGCAGCAGCGGAACCTTACCGCCGCAGATTTTGGCGGAGCCGCCCTTGAAGGCTGCAACGAAAACCTTGTTCGCACGCGCCCGGACGTTGTGCTGGACATTCATCGGAAGTATTACCAGGCAGGCTCGGACATTGTTGAAACCAATAGTTTTGGGGGGGCGCCCATTGTTTTGACCGAATACGGGCTGGCGACGCATGCTCACGAATTAAACCGGCGGTCCGCGGAATTGGCACGCCAAGCGGCCGACGAGTTCAGCTCAGCCCGAAAGCCGCGGTTTGTGGCCGGGTCAATGGGGCCCACGACAAAGGCCATAACGGTTACCGGTGGGGTCACGTTTGAGCAGTTACGCGAAGCCTACTACATACAGGCGAAAGGCCTTGTGGATGGCGGGGTAGACCTTCTGATCATTGAGACCTGCCAGGATACGCGCAATATCAAAGCGGCGCTGCTGGCGATTCAGGGACTCTCTAGAGAGATCGGCGTGCAGGTGCCTGTGATTGTTTCCGTGACCATCGAGGCCATGGGGTCAATGCTGGCGGGGCAAACGATTGAAGCCATGTGGGCTTCGCTGCGCTATGCAAAGCCGCTGGCATTTGGGATGAACTGCGCGACCGGGCCGGAGTTCATGACCGACCACATCCGCACTTTGAGCCAGCTCACTGGGGAGTTTGTTTCGTGTTACCCAAACGCGGGCTTGCCCGACGAAGAAGGCAAATACCTGGAGACTCCAGGCTCCCTGGCGGCACAGCTCGAGAAATTTGTGGACCATGGCTGGCTGAATATCGTCGGGGGCTGCTGCGGAACGACGGAGCAGCACATCCGGGCGATTGCCCAAATGGCCGACGGCAAGAAGCCACGGGCCCGCCCGGCGGAGGCGCATCGCGCGATTTATTCCGGAATTGAGACCATCGAAGCGGAAGACAGCACCCGTCCTCTGCTGGTAGGCGAACGGACGAACGTGATCGGGTCGCGTTTGTTCAAGAATTTAGTCGCTGCCGAAAAGTGGGAAGAGGCCAGCGAAGTTGCGCGAAGGCAAGTCCGTGGTGGCGCGCACATTGTTGACGTGTGCTTACAGAGCACCGAACGCGATGAAAACAAAGATATTCCGCCCTTTTACGAAAGACTCATCCGCAAGATCAAGGTGCCGGTCATGATCGATACCACCGATCCTGCGGCAATTGCTCAGGCACTGACCTATTGTCAGGGCAAGGCCATCATTAACTCCATCAATCTGGAGGACGGAGAAGAGAAGTTCGAGAAGACCGTGCCGCTTGCGCACGATTTCGGCGCGGCGGTGGTTGTGGGCTGCATCGATGAAGACAAACTGCAGGCCCAGGCGTTTACGCGCGAGCGCAAGCTGGAGATTGCCAAACGCAGTTATGCACTGCTGACGGAGAAATACGGCTTGGCTCCGGAAGAGATTATCTTCGATCCTCTGGTGTTTCCGTGCGCTACGGGGGATGAAAACTACATTGGCGGCGCCGTGGAAACCATGGAGGGCATCCGGCTAATTAAGCAGGCCATGCCGGACGTGCGCACGATCCTGGGGATTTCCAACGTGTCCTTTGGTTTGCCGGCGGGCGCGCGCGAAGTCGTGAATTCGGTTTTTCTTTATTACTGCACGAAGGCTGGCTTGGATTTAGCCATCGTCAATACGGAAAAAATTGAGCGCTTTGCGTCCATCCCCGCGGAAGAGAGACGTTTGGCTGAGAACCTATTATTTTCGCATCCCCCGGGCAATGTGCCGGAAAACCATTCCAAAGCCGCGTTGCTGCGGCAGGTGCCGGCGGACTGGAGGCAGCAAAGCAAAGAGCAGCGCGCAGCAGTGAACCAGTTCCACATCGCGGCAATCACTGACCATTTTCGCACGGCTACGAAAAAGTCCAAGGCCAGAGCGGCGGATCTGCCACTTGATCAGCGTTTGGCGAACTACATCATCGAAGGGACACGCGACGGACTGATCGACGATTTGGAGCGCAAGCGCGCCGAGGGAACGGCGCCCCTCGACATTATCAATGGGCCTCTAATGGCCGGGATGGCGGAAGTAGGTCGGCTATTCAATGCCAACGAACTGATCGTGGCTGAAGTGCTGCAGTCCGCGGAAGCCATGAAGGCTGCCGTGGGACATCTTGAACAGTTCATGGAGAAAGCGGACACGGCGAAACGCGGTCGAGTCGTGTTGGCGACGGTTAAGGGGGACGTGCACGATATTGGGAAGAATCTCGTTGAGATCATTCTCAAAAACAATGGCTATGACGTCGTGAATCTGGGGATCAAAGTGCCGCCAGATGAGCTGATCAAGGCCTATCAGCAGCACAAGCCGGACGCCATAGGCCTTTCCGGGCTTTTAGTGAAAAGCGCTCAGCAGATGGTGATTACTGCCAGCGACCTGAAGGAAGCCGGAATAGAGATTCCGCTGCTGGTGGGCGGGGCTGCGTTGTCAGCGAGATTCACGGAGCAGAAGATTGCCCCAAGCTACGGCAAGGCAGTGTGCTACGCGAAGGACGCCATGACCGGGTTGCGGCTCATGAACGAACTCATGGACCCGCGAACGCGGCAGGAGGTGCTGCGCACGCACACCAGTTCGGGCAATGGCGCCGGGATC
>Ga0307479_10004941_pt1 | contig 12232 bp, 8 predicted proteins | sample atmos_gasesECM4C_FD_203743 | JGI IMG/M metagenome (GOLD analysis project Ga0307479, IMG submission 203743) | Hardwood forest soil microbial communities from Morgan-Monroe State Forest, Indiana, United States - atmos_gasesECM4C_515 | ecosystem: Environmental > Terrestrial > Soil > Temperate...
ATCGCCAGACCGGATGCCATCAAGCAACCGGGTTAGGAGTGCCGCGACCGCGCGTCTCATTCAGCCTCACGGCTCCAGAGAAGCAAGATAAGCGGCGAGCGACACGAGATCCTCCTCGCCTAAATTGGCGACGACTCTGACCATGAGAGGACTCCAGGACCCGGTGCGCTCTCCGTGTTTGAAATCATAAAGTTGCCGAACGATGTAACTTGGGGAACGGCCGGCAATGCCCGGTATGGGGCCAAGGCCCTTGAGGTCGGGGCCATGGCACACGCCACACTGAACGGTCTTGCCGGTGCCACCGGTTGTGACCAGCGCTTCTCCCTTCGCAATGCTGCCGACCGGCACATACGCGGTAAATTCGACGCGGCTATCATAAGATTCGAACTGGCTGAGATCATCGGGCACATCGATGATACGTCGGCCGATTGGCTCCTGACCCCCATCCTTCGAAACAGCGTAAATCAACCATTCCACATCGGTTTTTGGGACGGTGTCAGTTTCAATGACCTTGAGGAGCCTTTTCGGCTTCAGGGAGGAAAAATATTTCGCCGCTTGCATCACCTCATCATCAGTTACGGCACGGGACACTGAAAGCATTAGCGCCACTGGGATCCGTCCGGGAACTGAACTCCTTCTTGCTCCACTTCTGATATCGGCCACCTGCTGCGCGATGTAAGTCGCAGGGAGCCCGGCAAGGCTTGAGTTTTCAGGACCCCCACTTCCATCTGCCCGATGACAGTGGCCGCAGGCAAGCGCATCGGGTTTCCTGCCATACGCGACAATGCCGGGCATCGGGGGATGATCATCAGGATGCCAATCCTTGGCGAAGAAGCGATCACGCAATTGAGTGGTCGTGAACGCGGCTGAACTGTCCGGCACGTGATGAAGCTTGCCGTCGTCGGGCGGAAGCTTGAAATCCGGGGGCGTCATCGGGTACGCCCATGCCGGCGGCCCATCGGCGCTGGAGGCGGGCGTTGTGGGTTGCGATGAGAAAATCAGTGAAAGCGCAGCGGCCAACACAAGGCGCGTTGTCATCGGCTTGGCGACGGATCCTATCGCCTTTCGAGATGCGTCAACGGCCAGAGCATTGCGGCAATCGGCGACGAACTGCTCCACATCAAACGCCATCTTGGCCTCCTATCCGTCAAAGCCAGACATCGACGGCTGAAGGATACTCCATTTGGAGATTGTCCGGAACGGGTCAAAATGCGAAAGGCTCATCGCGAGCAGATGTCTTCGGTCTTTCCTCGATTGCGGACATTGCAAGCGGCTAAGCGCACAGAGGCGAAGTAGAGCGGCGTGTGCAATTTCTGCAGCATCACCACCAACCAAGCCGCCATCATCGCGCGCGTCCGCGTCGTCGAGCGGTACAACCTGCCGCCGATGCCGGGCCCGATTTGCGTCCGCTCGTGGTCTCGCGTGTGAGGTGACAATGCGCCTCCTCATCCTCACAGGCGCCTCAGGTTCGGGGAAGACCGCAATCGCTGAAAAGATCGAACGAGAGCATTCAAGCGTAACGGTGTTTCGATTTGATAGCATCGGCGTGCCGTCACCCGAAGAACGTATCGTGCGTTGGGGCTCTGCAGGTGGCTGGCAGCGGGCAATGACGTTGGAGTGGCTGGCTAGGATCGCCGTGTTGCTCAACCAGGATCGACCGGTCCTCTTTGAGGGCCAGATGCGCTTCGAGTTCATTCAAGAAGGTCTGCTGTCCGCGGGCATCCGCGACGCCCGTATCGTGCTGGTGCATTGTGACCATGCAATGCGGATGTATCGGCTTCGCGAAGAGCGAAGACAGAAAGAGCTGGCGAATGCCAGGATGCTGATCTGGGCAGAGTTCTTGAAGCGCGAAGCGGAAGCCGCTGGATTTGAAGTGCTGGATACGTCTAAAATCTCGATTGAGGAAAGCGTTGATTATGTGTGCCAGCGCCTGAAGGGCTGAGAATGCGAAGCCATCTGGTCGCGCTGCGCACCACCACGGTTTCCGCGGGCGATCCGCCATCGACGTGGTGGCCGGGGGAAAGATGTTAGTCGCAGTAAAGTGAACAAGAATGACGCTAGCACACGCTCAATCTCGGTGTGATCCTGTTTGAGGTAACCGCCACAGTGGTCCGAAACATGCCGGAACAAGGCGCTCAAAAATGAACCATGCGAGCTTGATGATCAGACGAATGGCGGGTGCCGTCGCGCTGGGAGTTGCTGGGCTGAGCTTGATGGCGACGGCTGACGCCCAACCCGGGCCGGGGGGACCCCCGGCTGTCGGCGTGGTCGAAGCCGTCAAGCGGCCGATTACCGAATCAAACGAATATCTCGGACGCATCGAAGCCATCAACCGGGTCAACGTGGTCGCGCGGGTCACCGCCTTTCTGGAAAAGCGAAACTTCGTCGAGGGCGCGGAAGTCAAGACCGGCGACCTGCTTTATCAACTTGAACGCGGCCCGTTCGAGGCCGACCTCAAGTCGAAGCAGGCTCAGGTGGCGCAGCTCCAGGCGACATTGGTGAACGCCAAGCTGACGACCGAGCGAGCGAGGATTCTTCTCAGTGGTCCCGCGGGCCAGCAATCGACTTATGACGCCGCGCTCGCGAACCAACAGAGCCTCGAGGCGCAGGTGCAAGCCGCGCAGGCGCAGGTCGAGGCGTCCCAGATCAATCTCGACTATACTGAAATACGCTCGCCGATCGATGGCATGATTGGCCGCACCGCGGTTACGGAAGGCAACGTCGTCTCGCCAAGTTCGGGGGTGCTGACCACAATCGTCAGCCAGGACCCTATGTATGTCACCTTTCCAGTCTCGGTCCGTGAAGCGCTGACCCTGCGCGACCGCTATGTGCCGCGTGGTGGGTTCAAGGCGGTTGCTATCCGGATCCGGCTTCCCGACGGTCGCCCATTTGATCAGGTCGGTCAGCTGAACTTCGTCAGCAACACGATCGTGCAGAATACCGACACCATCACGCTGCGTGGCACGATCCCGAATCCTCCCATTCACGATGCCACGCCACGCCTCACGGTGCGTGAGCTCACCGACAATGAGTTCGTCACCGTATTGCTGGAAGGGGTACAGCCGGTCGAGGTGGTGGCGATCCCGCGTTCTGCCGTGCTGTCGGATCAACAGGGCGACTACGTCTTTGTGGTTGGTGCCGACAACAAGGCCGAGCAGCGGCGAATCAAATTGGGCCAGTCGACCTCCACGGTGGCATCGGTGACGAGCGGCGTTTCGCCCGGTGACAAGGTGATCGCCGAAGGCCTGCAGAAGGTGCGGCCTGGCGAACCCGTCGCGCCGGCGCCCGCCAGCGCGCTGATCCAATCGAGCATGAATGCGAAGCTTGATGACAGTGGAACGCAGAAGGCCGGCAGCGGAATCGGACCGAAACCGGCGGGTGCCACGCCATGATTTCCTCGGTTTTCGTCGACCGTCCGCGACTTGCGATCGTGATCGCGTTCGTCATCACGATCGCGGGCGCGCTCGCGCTGCTGCAAATCCCCGTCGCGCAGTTCCCCGACATCGTTCCGCCACAGGTCACGGTCACGGCCGTTTTTCCGGGTGCTTCTGCCGAAGTGGTCGAATCGAGCGTTGCCCAGCCGCTCGAAGCCCAGGTCGTCGGTGTCGACAAGATGCTCTATATGAAGTCGACCAGTGGTAATGATGGCAGCTACACGCTGACCGTCTCGTTTGCGCTCGGCACAGATCCAGACATCAACACCGTCAACGTCAACAACCGCGTGCAGACCGCGCTGTCGCAACTGCCAACTGAGGTGCAGGCGCAGGGCCTGACGGTCCAGAAGAAGTCCTCGGCCGTGCTGCAGTTCATCGTGCTTTACAGCAAGAACGGCACGCAGGATCCGCTGTTCATTACCAACTACGCGATCATCAACGTGCTCGACGCGATTTCCCGCACACCCGGCGTTGGTCAGGCCACCTTGTTCGCGAAGCTGAACTACTCGATGCGGATCTGGTTTGATACGCAGCGGCTGACCAGCCTCAATCTGGTGCCGTCGGACGTGATCGCAGCGATCCGCGCGCAAAGCGTGCAGGCGCCGGTCGGCCGCATCGGCGCCCGGCCGATCAGCGACGAGCAGCAATTCCAGTTCAATGTACAGACGCAGGGGCGGCTGACGACGGCAAGCGAATTTGGCAATATCGTGCTGCGAGCCAATCCGGATGGTTCGGTGCTGCGAATCAGGGATGTCGCCCGTGTCGAGATCGGCGCACAGAACATGGACAGCGAGTCGCGGATCGACGGCGAGCCAGGCGTTCCGATCGGCATCTATCTCGCACCCGGCGCCAATGCAGTGACGACGGCAAAAGCCGTGCAGTCCACGCTCGCGAAATTATCGGAGCGATTTCCGCCGGGGCTGACCTATCTCGTGCAATATGATTCGACGACCTTCGTCACGGACACCATCAAGGAAGTGCTGAAAACCCTGGGCGAAGCCTTCGTGCTCGTGGTCATCGTCGTGTTTCTGTTCCTGGGCAACCTGCGCGCCACGATCATTCCGGCAGTCGCGGTTCCCGTGAGCCTGATCGGCGCCTTTGCGGTCCTGCTTGCGCTCGGTTATTCGGCAAACACGGTGTCGCTGCTGGCCATGGTGCTCGCAATCGGCATCGTGGTCGACGACGCCATCGTCGTGGTCGAGAACGTTGAGCGCGTGATGGAGGAGGAGCCGGATCTGGCGCCCGCGGACGCGACCAAGAAGGCCATGACGCAGATCACCGCACCCATTATCGCGATCTCCCTGGTGCTGCTATCCGTGTTCGTGCCCATCGCTTTCATCCCGGGGATCTCCGGAACGCTTTTCCGACAATTCGCGGTCACCATCAGCGCGGCGATGGTGATTTCGGCCCTCAACGCACTGACCTTGTCGCCCGCACTCTGCGCGGTGTTCCTGCGACACCGCGGCGCCCGGCGCGGCATCATGGGGCGCGTGCTCGGCGGAATCGATTGGGTTCGCGACCGATACGCCAGCATGGTACGCCGACTGTTGCGCATGGCGGTGCTGTCATTGGTCGCGGTGATCGTGTTTGCGGGCGGCATCTATGGCGTATCGCGCCTGACACCAACCGGGTTTTTGCCCGAAGAGGACCAGGGCGCGTTCTTCATCGCCGTGCAATTGCCCGACGGCGCCTCGGTGGCGCGGACCAGCCAGGTGACCAAGCAGGTTGAGCAGGTGCTGAAGCAAATGCCGGCGGTCGATCACGTGCTGTCGATCATCGGCTTTTCGCTGCTCGACGGCGCCAGCGAGCCGAATTCGGCATTTATGGTCGCGCGCATGAAGCCGTTCGCGGATCGTCAGGCCGCCGCCGACTCGGTGCAGGCGACGATCCAGCGCACCTTCGGAGCGGGAACGCAGATCCGCCAGGCCAATGTTCTGCCGTTCAACCTGCCGCCGATCATCGGGCTCTCGACCTCGGGCGGCTTCGAATACCAGCTCGAGGCACTGGAAGGACAGGATCCAGCGTCGCTAGCCAGCGTGATGGGTGGCCTGATCGGCGCTGCCAACCGCGATCCGCGGCTCACACGCGTGTTCTCGACCTTTACCGCGACGAATCCGTCAATCTATCTCGATATCGATCGCGCCAAGGCGCAGGCACTCGGCCTCAACATGAGCGACGTGTTCACGGCGCTGCAGGCCACGCTCGGCGGGATCTACGTCAATAACTTCAATTTGTTCGGTCGTACCTGGCAGGTCAACGTGCAGGGCGAGGCTGCCAACCGCGGCGACATTCCCGATATCTGGCAGATCTATGTGCGAAACGCCACCGGCGACATGGTGCCGATCCGCTCGATCGCGGGCATCAGGATCGTGACCGGACCACAGGTGATCATCCGCTACAACAACTACCGCTCGGTCACTATCAACGGAGGACCGGCGCCCGGCGTTTCGTCAGGAACGGCAATCGCAGCTATGGAAGAACTCTCCAGGTCAACGCTGCCGGCCGGTTATTCATTTGAATGGACCGGGACCGCCTATCAGGAACAGGCCGCCTCTGGCCAGACCGGGATCATTCTCGGGCTCGCGGTGCTGTTCGCCTATCTGTTCCTGGTTGCGCTGTACGAGAGCTGGACCATTCCCGTTCCGGTCTTGTTGGCTGTCGTGGTCGGCGTGCTCGGGTCCTATCTTGCCATCAAGGTCGCCGGCCTGAGCCTCGATCTCTATGGCCAGATCGGCCTCGTGGTGCTGATCGCGCTCGCCGCGAAGAACGGCATCCTGATCGTCGAGTTCGCCAAGGAGCAGCGCGAAGCCGGAATGTCGATCAGCGATGCCGCAGCGCTGGGATCGCAGATGCGCTTTCGCGCCGTCATGATGACGTCGATTGCCTTCATTCTGGGCCTGCTGCCGCTCGTGATCGCAACGGGCGCCGCGCAGATCAGCCGCAGGGGAGTGGGCACGGCGGTGTTTGGCGGAATGCTGGCCGCAAGCTCGATCGGCATCTTCCTGGTGCCGATGCTCTATGCCAGTTTCCAGCGCTGGCGCGAGGGGCTGAAGGGACGCTTCAAAAATTCCCGTAAGGGCGGCGATCTGGCCGCGCATGATGTGGAAGCTGAGCATTGATCGCGGTTCGTTCGGCGACATGACGGCAACTTGAATCAATTTATTTCGTACTTCGCTGCTTCGGCATGCGCCGATCAGAGTAAAAGCCGGATATTGCTTCCGTCGCGCCGGCGCGAAGTCGTCTGCTGCCGGGAACGTCATGGTAGACAGTTCCTGCGGGTGGGCGCGACTTGGCCGGGGCCGTAGCCGCAGTTGCGTCGTCGGGATCAGGATATCGCTAGGCCACCTTCGGTTTGATCTGTTGCACGGCGCGAGGCGGCACGCTCGAAAACAATGAGCTCAGCCCTTCAGCCATCGTCGGGTGCGCAAAATCTGCATCAGCAAGGTTTGAATAGGAAAGACCTGCCAGCATCGCCGTATGCACCCCAGCCATGACTTCACCCGCCGAGGCACCAATCATCGTGAAGCCAAGTATGCGATCGTCGCGGTCGCCAACAAGGGCTTTCATGAAGCCTTGCCTCTGATCGGTCGCCTGCGCCGCAAGAACAGACTCCATCGGCAGCCTTGCAACGCGGGCGAGGACACCTTGCCGTTCCGCTTCACCTTCACCAAGCCCGACCCGGGCCAGTGGGGGATCCGTGAACATGCAATATGGAACCAGACGATCGCGGGTGCTGCGATTTCCTCCTGCGAGATTGTCGCGTATGATTCGAAAATCGTCTTCGGATATGTGTGTGAATTGTGGACTGCCGGCGCATTCCCCGACCGCCCATACGTCTGGCGCGCTTGTCTCCAATCTGCCATTGACGCGGACGTAACCGCGCCCGTCCAGTTCGACGCCTGCCTCCTTGAGTCCAATTCCGGCGGTGTTGGGAATGCGCCCTGCCGCGACCAGGATGTCGCTGCCGTCAATGTGTTGATCACCCGAGGGGGTGCGCGCGCTAAGGGTAACCTTGTCTCCCGATCGCCCCTGGACTTGGAGCAGCTCGGCTCCCACAAGGACTTGAATGTCCTCGGCGCCAAGAATGCGCCGCATCTCCTGTGAGACGTCGATATCCTCACGTGCCAAGAGCTGAGGACCGGACTCAACAATGGTCACACCGCTGCCAAACCGACGAAAAGCCTGTGCCAACTCCAGACCGGAATAACCCCCACCGATCACGATCAGGTGTCGCGGCACATAATCGAGCTCAAGCGCCTCGACATGCGTGAGGGGGCGAGCCGCCTCCAGGCCCGGCACATTCGGAATGGCCGCGCGCGTTCCAACATTAAGGAAGACCTTGTCGGCCGTGAGGACACGTGTTCCTCCGTCGTTCAGTTTCACCTCAAGGGTCTTTGGTGCCACAAAACAGCCGCTGCCCATGATCAGTTCGGCGCCGCTCGCCTCATAGATCTGCAGGTGCTTCGCAATCTGGCGCTCCACCATCTCGCGCTTGCGCTGACGAACTGTCGCCATGTCGACGGTGACCGGCCCGGTCACCGTGCCATAGCGCTTGCCGTCGCGCGCGAGCTGCGCGACCTTCGCGTTCGAAATCTCGTTCTTGCTGGGCATACAGGCGATATTGGGACAGGAGCCGCCAACCCAGTGCCTCTCCACGACGGCAGTCCGTCGTCCCGATTGCGCCATGTGCCACCCGACAAGCTTGCCGCCCGTTCCGCTGCCCAGGACGAGAACCTCCAACTGCTCTGTTTGAGCCATATGCTTCTCCTCTTCTTTTCCATCGTGGCCGCAGGTGTTCACCGGTGCATCGTTCAGTTGGTCACATCCGCTTCTCCAATGTGATCAGTAGGTCTCGGATAGAGCCCCGGCCGGGTCCACAACGCGTCCAGCGCCTCTCGAAGAGAAATTACCGCTGGCAGCTAAGATCTATCTCTCGATCAAACCGTGGCAGCAGCCTGGTCCACGAACCAGATGAGCTCGCCGACCGGCCGCACCCGAGACGCAGGAGCCTCGCTGCTCCCAGCGCGGACGGCCCGCAAGATGGCGGCCTTCTCCCGACCAGTCACGAGAAACGCGACGCGCCGGCTGCTGTCAATCGCCGGATAGGTCATGGTGATGCGGACCTCGGGTCGCCCACGCGAGACAGCCGCCACCCATCGGTGACGCTCCTCCAGCACCGGTTCTCCAGGCAGCAGCGAAGCCGTATGACCGTCGGCACCCAGACCAAGCAGGGTCACGTCGAAGAGCGCACGGCCCGCATCGAGCGTGGTCCCGCCGTACGCCTCCTGCAGGGTCTGTTCGTAGCGCCTGGCCGCATCCTCGGGACTTCCGTCCGTTGGGATAGGGTAAACGTTCTCCGGCGGCACCGGTGCCTTCGCGAGCATCGACTCGCGGACCATGCGATAGTTGCTGTCCGGATGGTCGTAGGGAACGAAGCGCTCGTCTCCCCAGTACCAGAGGACGCGCTGCCATGGGAAACGGCCACTGAACTCATCAGACGAGAGAAGTCGGTAAAGGATCTTCGGAGTTGACCCGCCGGAAAGTGACACTCGAAATGGGCCCTCAGCTGCGAGCGCAGCCGACGTCATCCATTCAGCCACGCGGCGGGCGAGTGCCGCCTGGTCGGCAAGTATTTCGAAGCGATCGCTGCTCCTGTCCATGGTGCTCCTCAATCAGACGAACCCAGAATGTGACGCTCCATGGCTTTGGCGAAGCCCTCGTTGTCGTAGGAGTCGGTCGTCGCATCAGCCTGGCTCTTGACCTCATCGGACGCGTTGCCCATCGCGATGCTGAAGCCGGATCGCTTGAACATCAGCACGTCATTTGGCTGGTCGCCGATCGTGGCGATTTCGTCAGCGGGCACGTTCAGGTGGCTCGACAGATATTCGACGACGGCACCCTTGTTCGCTTCCCTGTTGGTAATGTCGAGATAGTAGGGCTGCGATCGCGCCGCCGTCGCGTGCTGTCCGAAGGCGGCCTGGGCATCGGCCTCGCAGCGCTGCACCTTGTCGTAATCATCGCTGACGCCGACGATCTTGGCCACCTGGTCGAGCTTTTCACCGACATCCGCCACGATCTTCGGCTCGAATTTCACCGTCCACGCCTCACGGGCGACATGCGGCGCGTCGGCCTTCGTGATCAGCCAGTCATTGCCGCGATAGACCCAGGCGTCGAGGCCATGCTCGCGAATAAGAGAGATCGCCTGGCTCGCGACATCGACGGGCACCGTCTTGTGCGCGAGGATCGTCAGATCCCTGGTCACGAAGAGGCCGCCGTTAAAGCCGGCGATCGGCGTGTCGAGCGCGAGCGGGTCGAACAGCATGGCCATGCCGAGCGGCGGCCGGCCACTGGTGATCGCGAAGCGGATGCCGGCGCGTCGCAGTAGACTGACGGCGTTCTGCGCGCGCGTCGTCAGGACTTTCTCTTCATTGACGAGCGAGCCGTCCACGTCCGCCAAGACAAGGGAAATCTTTCGCTTCGCCACCATCGTGACCTCCGTGACACCCGCTCAGTCCAGCGGCCTCCAGGCGCGCCCATCGCGTGCCAGCAACTCGTCAGCCGCAGCAGGACCGCTTCCGCCCGCCGCGTAGTTCGGAAAATCCCGAGGCGGGTTGTTTGCCCAGACGTCAAGGATCGGCTGAACGACGCGCCAACCGGCCTCGATATTGTCGGCGCGCTGAAACAGGGTAGCATCGCCGATCATGCAGTCGAAGAGCAGCGTCTCGTATCCGGTGTTGGGTTCGATCTCGAAGTAAGTCTTGTAGGCGAAGTCCATGCTGACGGAGCTCAACGTCACGCTCGGGCCAGGGCGTTTGGCGGCGAATTCGAGCGCGATGCCCTCGTTGGGCTGGATGCGCAGGATTATCCAGTTTGGATTCATCCGCTCCACGTCGGTGCCACGGAAGAGGGTGTATGGCGCCTGATGAAACCGGATCGCGATCTCCGTCACGCGGCGCTTCAGATATTTGCCGGTGCGGAGGTAGAACGGAACGCCGGCCCAACGCCAGTTGTCAATCTTCAGCTTGCAGGCGACGAACGTCTCGGTATTCGAGTCCTGAGCCACATCGGGCTCCCGGCGATACGCCCGCACCTCGCGACCGAGCACGGTGCCGGCGTCGTACTGGCCGCGCACGACATCGTTGAGCGCCTGCGCGGGCCCGAGCGGATGGATGGCCTTGATGACCTCGGCCTTCTTGGTCCGAACCTCATCGGCATCGAAGGATATCGGCGGTTCCATGGCAGTCATCGCCAGCAGCTGGAATACATGGTTCGGCACCATGTCGCGCAGCGCTCCGGTCTTCTCGTAAAACCTGCCCCGGCGCTCGACGCCGACGGTCTCCGCCGCGGTGATCTGCACGTGGTCGATGTGCTGTCGATTCCATACCGGCTCGAACAGGCCGTTGGCAAAGCGCAGCGCCATGATGTTCTGGACCGTTTCCTTGCCGAGGAAATGGTCGATCCGATAGATCTGAGACTCGTGCAGCGCATTCAAGATCTCGGCATTGAGCGCCTTGGCCGAGGACACGTCGTGGCCGAACGGCTTCTCGATCACCACCCGCCGCCACCGCCCATCTCTTTCGGTCACGAGGTTCGCGGCCGCGAGCCCCGCAACGGCCACGCCGAAGAAACGATCTGCGACGGCGAGATAGAAAAGGTGGTTGCCTGCCGTCCCGGCGGTCTGGTCGAGCTTCGCCAGATGCTTGCCGATCCGCTCATAGGTCCCGGGATCGTTGAGGTCGCCCTGGAGATAACTCATCCGCTCGGCCAGCCATCGCCAGGAAACCTGATCGAGCCGATCAACCTGGAACTCGCCGTCCGTTCCGACGAATTCCTGCATTGTGTCGCTGAGACCCTTGCACCACTCCTCCACCGTCTTGGCGGCGAGGTCGACACCCACGAGCCGAAATCCCTGGGGCAGCCGGTTGGCATGAACCAGATTGTAGAGCGCCGGCACGACCAGCCGCTTCGTCAGATCGCCGGCGGCGCCGAAGATCACCATGGCGCACGGCGGCGCGACCTTCGGGCTTTCGGCCTCGGTCGAGCCTTCGGTCAACGGATCCGGCCTGCCTGACATCATCGCATGCTTCTTCTCGCTACCTGCGCCCGAGCAGTTCCATGGCGGTCGTGACGACCCGTTCCGGTTCGAAGCCGAACTTGCGCTGCAGCTCCTTCAGGGGTGCGGACGCGCCGAAGGTCTTCATGCCGATGATGCGGCCGGCGGCGCCGACATATCTGTCCCATCCGAGCATCGAACCCTGCTCGACGGCGATGCGTGCCGTGACACGCGGCGGCAGCACGTCCTCGCGATAGGACTGTGGTTGGTGCTCGAAGATGTCCCACGAGGGCATCGAGACGATCCGGCAGCGAATTCCATCGGACGTCAGCTTTTCATGGGCCGCCACGACGAGAGCAACCTCGCTGCCCGACGCAATCAGGATGATGTCAGGCGCGCCGCCCGGCGCGTCCGCCATGATGTAGGCGCCGCGCGCGACGCCGGCGGCCGAGGCGTACTTGCTGCGGTCGAACGTCGGCAGCGGCTGGCGCGACAGCGTGATCGCCGCCGGCTGATGGCGCAGCTCGAGGATATAGCGGTAGGCCTCGACGACCTCGTTGGCATCCGCAGGCCTGAGGACCACGAGGCCGGGGATGGCCCGCAGAGAGACCAACTGCTCGACCGGCTGGTGGGTCGGTCCATCCTCGCCGTCGCCCATCGCATCATGGGTGAAGACCCAGATACAAGGAAGCTCCATGATGGCGGAAAGGCGGATCGCTGGCCGCGCATAGTCGCTGAAGATGAA
>Ga0307479_10004943_pt1 | contig 12229 bp, 9 predicted proteins | sample atmos_gasesECM4C_FD_203743 | JGI IMG/M metagenome (GOLD analysis project Ga0307479, IMG submission 203743) | Hardwood forest soil microbial communities from Morgan-Monroe State Forest, Indiana, United States - atmos_gasesECM4C_515 | ecosystem: Environmental > Terrestrial > Soil > Temperate...
TCCAGATCCCACCGGGCTACTCGCGCTATACGGCGGTGGCGATCCTCGCCGCGCTTGACTCGGTTTTGGGCGCGGTGAAGGCCTGGTTGAATGGCAACTTCGAGAACAAGGTCTTCATCTCCGGGCTGTTGGTCAACTCGATCGTGGCGGGCGGCCTCACCTATCTCGGCGACAAGCTCGGTGTGGAACTGTACTTCGCGGCCATCGTCGCCTTCGGCGTGCGGATCTTCGACAACCTCGCGGTGATCAGGCGTCACCTGCTGTAGGCCGGCGCGATCGACGAGCCGGGGCCGCTTCAGAAGTCGATGATGGCCGCCGTCACCGCGTCGGTAAACAGGTCGTTGAGCTCGGTGTGTCGGGGATCCGTCTCCGGCACCGGAACCACGCCAAAGTACACGCCGACCACCTCGTAGGTTGGGTCGACCCACATGTAGACCCCGCCGCTTCCCCAGTGCTCAAAGGATTGCGGCGAGTACAGGCCGCCGCACCATCCGGTCTTTCGTCCGTGGATGCTCCAACCAAGTCCCCACGACGCTTCCGGAAAGAATTCGTTGTCGATCCGGGCCCGGATACCGGGCAGTTGGTCGTGCGTCATCGCAGCCACGGACGCCGGGCTGAGGATCCGGTGCTGGCCGTACGCTCCACGATTCAGGAACATCTGTCCAAAAATCGCCATGTCGAGCGCGGTGGAAAAGGCGCCAGCCGACCCCCACGCCATTTGCTGGAATCGCGGCGTATCGAGATCCGGATCAGACGCATCGGGGCCTCGCCGAACAACTCGCGGCTGTAGGGCGTCCGGCAGCCCAAAGTGGCTGTCCATCATGCCGAGCGGATCGAAGATCCTGGCCCTGGCAAAGGCGGCGAGCGACGTGCTGCTGACGCGGCGCACGATTTCGCCCAGCAACCGATAGTTGTAGCCGCTGTAGGCCATCTCCTCGCCCGGTGGTTTCCAGAGGGGCGCGTCCCATCGCGGAGCGAGATTTTCGTAGAGGAAACGCGCCATGGCGCCGTCGTCTGGGGGGATATTGAACGGGCCCTTCCTTTCGTTGGCATGGGCCTCCAGGTCCTCATCGCGCAACCCTGACGTATGGGTGAGCAGGTGAAAAACCTGAACCGCCGCTTTTCCTTCACCGGTGAACTCCGGAAGGTACTCGGCGACGGAGCGATTGAGCTCGACCCGGCCCTCCTCGACCAGCATCATGACAGCGGTCGCGGTGATCACCTTGCTGATCGAAGCAAGCGGAAAAAGCGTGGTTTGGGCGACAGGGGGTGCCTCTGGCTCCGGGCCCTGCCGGCCAAACGCCTCGTGCAGGAAGATGCGGCCCCGATGGGCCGCCAGAATGACCAGTGCGGCGATCCGGCCATCGTCGACCCAGCCTCGGGCCTGCTCAATGATGTCCTGCGCGCGGCTCGACGACACACCGGCTTCCATGGGAGTCCCTCCCCGCAGGGTCGTGGCAGCGGCCAGCCGCGTTCCCACCGGCATTCTCAGACCTCGATCACGGCCGCCGTGACGGCGTCGGTGAAGCTACCATTGCGCCACTTCGCTTTCCCCTCGTCGGAGTGCGGATTGGGTGCAACGGCGCAGTATATGCCGACGAGGTCGTAGACCGGATCGGCCCACACGTAGGCGCCGCCGGCGCCCCAGTGTTCGAATGCCTCGGGGGAGTACAGCGTGCCGCAGAGCCCGGTCTTGGTTCCATGGATACTCCAGCCGAGGCCCCATGACGCTTCGGGGAAGGTCTCGTTTAGGAACGTCGACCTGATCCCGGGGATCTGATTGCGGGTCATTTCGACCGCGCTCGCCGGGCTCAGAATCCGGACATCACCGTAGGTTCCGCGATTGAGAAACATCTGACAAAAAATCGCCATGTCCATCGCACTCGCCCATGAGCGACCAGAGGCCTGCGCGAGGGGTTCGATTTCGATGGCTTCGCGCCACGGGTCTTCAGGATCGGGCCCGCGCCAGGCGCGACGCTGACGTGGCACGTCGACGCGGCAATAGTGCGTATCCGGCATGCCGAGGGGCTCGAAGATCCGCAGCCGAGCAAAGTCGGCCAGTGATTTCCCCGTGACCCTGCGAACGATCTCTCCGGCCAGCTCGAAATTGAAGTCCGCATAGGACATCTCAGCACCCGGCGGCTTCGACAGCGGACAGTCGTATCGCTGAACCATGTACTCGTTCATCAGAGGATGTAGCGTTGCGTCGGCGGGCGGTATCGCGATTCCCTCCCGCTCCTTGGCAAAGGCCTCGAGCTGGTCCTCGCCGATTCCAGAGGTGTGGGTGAGGAGGTGTCGTAGCAGGACGCCATCCTTGCCCTCGCCTGCGAACTCGGGGATGTACTCTCGGACTCGCCGATTCAGGCCGACTCGCCCTTCTTCGACGAGCAGCATGACCGCAGTCGTCGTGAAGATCTTCGTGATCGATGCCATGGGGAAGATCGAGTCAAGCGAAACCGATGGCGAGTCCCTGTCAGGCAGCTGGCGACCGAAGTGCTCGTAGAACACGATCTGGCCGTGACGTGCCACCAGGGCGACCAGCCCCTGGAGGAGGTCCTCGTCGACCCATCCGCGGGCGAGTTCTCCGACGCGGCGCAGCTGCTCCGCGGACATGCCGACGTCTTCGGGGTTCGCCGGGCGTAACGTCGTTGCGGCGGCCTGACGCTCGGCGATACTCATGCCACACCTCCAAGCACGGACACCTCGCCACTCGCGAGGAACCGTTGCTGATCCGTCGGCTCGGGGATCGATGCGGCCAGCGCTCGAACGATTTCAGCGGCCTCGGCGACAGCACGCCTCGCTGACTCCTGATCGTTGAGCTGACGGTGCGCTCGGCTCTTCAAAACCTGGAGGCGCCAGACCATCGGGAGCGCGCCCATCAATTCCGCCTTTCGGAGGGCATCCGCGGCGACCGATAGGGCCTCAGTGGGGCGCTTCATTGCCAGCAATGCCATCGACTGAACCTCCAGCGCCGCGACCACTTCCGGAGTCCAGTCGCGGGCGGCGGCCGCTTGGGCCGCCTGCTCGGCATCCGCCAGCGCCTCGTCGGCGTTTCCCAACGCAAGCAGAACCTCCGCCAGGACCGCTCGCCCGCGCTCCTCATCGACACTCTGCAGCTCGTGCTGGATTTGGGTAAGCCCTGCCGCATCGAGCGTGCCGGCGCGCAACAGGCACCGAGCACGAAGTCGCTTGCCCCAGTCATGCATCCACGCGCGTTGCAGCCGAGTCGCGCGTTCGATGAGATCCGTAAAAACCTTCGCGGCCTGCTCATAGTCGAGCAGTTCGAGTCGGTACATGCCCAGCCCAAGCGTCTGCATCGCCTGGCCGAAGGGGTGCCCATCGTCGGTCACCTCGCCCTGGAGCGCGTCCCATGCTTCGCCATAGCGGCCAAGCTGCAGCAGGGAAAAGGCTCGCAGTGTCGGGTATTGGACCGGGGGCGCGCCGATCTCGTCCGCCAGCTTGATGGCCGCAACGCCGGTCTCGGCCGCGCGCTGAAAATTGCCCCAATTGAAATCCGCCCACAGCATGTCGAAGTGGAGAGCATTGAGCCGCTGCAGGTCACCACGTTCTCGTAGCCGGTGTGCGAGTCGTGTGGAAATCGCCTCGCCCTCGGCGCGGCGTCGCCGTCGCCAGACCGTGAGCTCCGAGTCGATGATCAGCTCCTCGTCACCGATTCTCCGGCTGATCGCGAGCGCCTCCTCGAGGTTGGCTAACACCCGCTCGCGATAGTCTGGCCAGAAATCGCCAAACCATCGCGTTCCCCGTAACGCTCTGGCCATGGCGCGCTGGTCGTTCAGGTCCTGGGCGAGGGCGTAGGCCGCCTCATACATCTCGCGGCATCGTGAGGCCTGGTCTCTTTCCGTTTCATCCAGCGCCACCACGTAGGAGGCTTCGGCGACCCCGAGCATGGCAGCCAGTTCCTGCGTTCGATCCCCACGTTTGCGCGAGCCCTCGAGCAATCGCTCGTAGTCCTGCAGCGCGGCTTTTCCATGGAACATGCCGAGGTTGACGCGTGCGCGGCGCGCCAAAATCTCGGCCTCTTGTTCCACGTCGCCCAGCTTCTCGGCGATGTCGAGAGCCGTGGTGTAATGTCGCTCTGCTTCCCGATTGGCGAATACGGCTCTTGCCTGGTCCCCGGCGGCGACGGCATAGGGAAGGGCACGTTTCTCCTGAGCTCCCTCCAGGAAATGCCAGGCCAATTCCGCGCTGAGCCGCCCACGGGGCTCCTGGGGAAGACGCTCCAGTGCCTCGGCCGCCGCGAGGTGAAGCCGTCGGCGTCGCCGCCCCGACAGCTCGGTGTAGAGCGCCTGCTGCGTCAGCGCGTGGTCGAAAGCATAGGCGTCGGTTCCTGCCTCGTGGATCAAGCCCGTGGATCCGGCCTCCTCGAATGCCGCTTCCAGGTCCGCTTCGCTACGACCGGCGACCTGGCTCAGCACCTCGAAGCTGAACGTCTGCCCGAGCACACTTGCATCCTGAAGGATCTCCTGCGTGGTTTCAGCGAGGCGCCCCAGGCGTTGCCCGATCAGAGAGCGAACACTCTCGGGGACCTCCATCGTGGCCAGGGCGCGTTCCGTCCAATGACCGGCCTCGAGGTAAACGTCTCCGCGCTCCACCAGGAACCTCAGCAGGTGCTGGACGAAGAATGGGTTGCCTTCGGTGCGCTGATGGATTAACTCCACGAGTTGATCCGAGACGTTTGGTGCTCCCAATGTTGTGGCGATCAACTCTGAGGTGCCGCGCGCTTCAAGGCGCCGCACCGCGATCCTCTCGATCAGTTCCTCCCGTGTGAGGTCACGAAGGGCGGCCTCGAGTGGATGTCGCCGGTTCACCTCCACGTTGCGATAGGTCCCGAGCAGCAGGATGCGGTCAGAACGCGTGTGACGGGCAAGATGCTGCAACAGTTCGAGACTGGCGCCGTCAGCCCAGTGCAGGTCGTCCAGCAAGAGGGCGACCGGCATCTCGCCCGCGATCGCCTGCAGGAAGCCGGTGACGGCTCGAAACAACCGCTGCTGGTCGTCCGGTCCGCCGGCCCCGGATTGATGCACCTCGACGCTGACATCTGGAAGGAGCCGGCCGACCTGCGGCCACCGTCGAGGCAGCGCCGCGCGAACCGCTGGTGGACAGCTTGCATACACCGTCGCCAGCGCGTCGAGGAACGGATAGAAGGGGACCGATTGGTGCAGCTCGTAGCATCGACCGGTGGCGGTCAGAAAGCGCCGGTTTCGTGCACTGAGCATCACTTCCTGGACCAGCCGTGTCTTGCCGACTCCGGGCTCGCCGACCAGCAATGTGAGCCGGCCGCTGCCCGAAGCCACCGCATCGATGGTGGCGAGTAGGCGCTGCATCTCATTCTCGCGAGCGACCAGCAGTGACGAAGGGAGCGCGCCGAGAAACGCGCCGATGGGGAGTGCGGCCTCGGCCGTTGCACCGGGTGCCTCAACCCGCGGGGCAGCATCGCTGTTGCGGTCGGCGTCCGGTAATACGTGAATGATTCGCACCGGATCTGCGAAGCCTTTGAGCTGGGCGAGGCCCCGTTCGGCGTATGTGATGCCGTCGAGCTTGTGGGCGACGTGCACAACGCCCTCGCTTGCCAGCACTTCGTTGGGACCCGCGAGCTTGCAGAGCCGCGCGGCCAGGTTCAGCGCGGCCCCGATGTAGTCGTCTGCGACCCGCACCGCCTCGCCGGTGTCGAGCCCGACCCCAACGAGCAAGGGCAGCGACGGATCGAGTGACGACTCGTGAGCGAAGCGCGCCTGCAGCTCGGTGGCGGCGCGCAGAGCCTGTCGAGCGGAGCTGAAGACCGCGACGGCCTCGTCACCCTGCAGCCCAATGATTTGGCCGTCCCGTGCCGACAGGCACTCCCGCGCGATGAGGCCGAACTTCGCCGCCAGCCGTGCCGCGGCTTCGTCGCCGAACTCCTGGGTGAATCGGGTGTATCCGCGGATGTCGGCGAAAAGAAATGTCCGGACGACGGTTGGTTGCATGTCGTGCGCAGGCGCGCCCGATCGCGAGCCATCACTCACCAGCGGATTCCCTCTCCAAGTTGCGTGCTCGCCCTAGATTACGCTCCGTGGCGGCGAAGGGCCAGACCTGTGGAAAACTGGTCAGCTTGTGTTGTGATTCGGTCGGGAGCACACTATAATGTGCCGAGCCAGCCGTTTTGCCTAACGTTCTAGGAAAGGTTTTTGCCTCGATCTAAATACGTCACAGCACTCGATATCGGCACAACCAAGATCTGCTGCGTGGTCGGCGAACCGACCGAGCGCGGCCTCAACATCGTCGGGGTCGGCGAGGCTCCATCCGAAGGCTTGCGTCGCGGCGTCGTCGTCAACATGGAGAAGACCGTGCGCGGCATCAGCCACGCGGTTGATGCGGCGCAGCGGATGTGCGGCCGCAAGCTGGAATCTGTCTTCGTTGGGATGGCCGGCACGCATGTCCTCAGTCAGAACAGCCGCGGCGTGATCGCGGTCGCCCGGTCCGACCGCGAAATCGGGCAGGAAGACGTCAGCCGGGTGATCGACGCGGCGCGCGCCGTCTCCGTTCCCAATGACCGGGAGATCATCCATGTCGTTCCGCGCGGCTACATCGTGGACGGCCAGGAGGGCGTCAAGGACGCGGTCGGCATGTCGGGTGCGCGGCTGGAGGTCGAAACCCACATCATCACCGGCTCCCTGACCGCGGTCCAGAACGTCGTCAAATGCGTGCACCAGGCTGGCATGAGCGTCGAGGACCTCGTGGTGCAGGTGCTGGCCTCGGCTGAAGCCGTGCTCAGCGACAACGAGCTGGATCTCGGCGTGGCGCTGGTCGACGTCGGCGGTGGGACGACCGATGTCGCGCTCTTCACCGAGGGCAGCGTGATCCACACGGCGGTGCTGCCGGTCGGTGCCACCCACGTGACCAACGACGTCGCCATCGGGCTGCGCACCACGCTGACCGAGGCCGAGATGCTGAAGGTCAACTACGGACATGCGATTCCGGCCAACATTCCACGCGAAGAAATGGTCGAGCTGCATCAAATCGGCCAGGACCGCGTGCAGGTGGTGCCGCGCCGGCATCTCGCCGAGATCATCGCGCCGCGCGCCCGCGAGATTCTCGAGATGGTCCGCCTCGAGATGCGTCGCGGTGGCCACGACGGATTTCTGCCGGGCGGGGTCGTCTTTACCGGCGGTGGCTGCCGCCTGCTCGGCTTCACGGAAGCCGCCCAGTCGTTACTCGACCTTCCGGTTCGGATCGGGCAGCCGGGCCAGACCATCGGCATGAGTGACCAGGTCACCGGCCCCGCTTACGCGACCGCGGTCGGGCTGCTCCGCTGGGGAACCAAACTTCGCCATCACGGCAATGGCCACGCGCCCGCCGGCGCTGGCGTTTCGGCGGCGTACGAGCGGACCGTTCGTTGGATCAAGGATTTCTTCTAGAGGAAGGAGGCCGATATGAACATCGACGATCAGCTGCGAATGAAGGGCCTCGCCTCGCGGCCCGTGATCCCCGGCGATTACGGCGGAGGCCAGGGACCGCGGGTGTCGGCCGAACGGTTCGTAAGGGCGCGCCTGGAGCGCGACAAGGAGGAAGCCATGCGCGATGTCGACCGGACGTTGGAAGGGAACGCTCGCATCAAAGTGGTCGGCATCGGCGGAGGCGGCAGCAATGCCGTGAATCGGATGATCCGCTCCAAGTTGCGTGGCGTCGAGTTCATCGCCATCAACACCGATTTGCAGGCGCTGGCCCACTCGGAAGCGCAAACCAAGATGAACATCGGCAAGAAGCTCACCCGCGGCCTGGGTGCCGGCGGCAATCCGACCATCGGTCGCGAAGCCGCCGAGGAGAGCCAGCAAGAGCTCTCGGAACTGCTGCAGGGCGCCGACATGGTGTTCCTGACCGCCGGGATGGGTGGCGGAACCGGTTCCGGAGCGGCGCCGGTCGTCGCTGAGATCGCGCGCAACAACGGCGCCCTGACCATTGGCGTCGTGACCAAGCCGTTCACGTTCGAGGGGACCCGCCGCCGCGCGATCGCCGAAGAGGCCGCCACCACCCTCAAGGAGAAGGTCGACACCCTGATCATCATTCCCAACCAGCGGCTGCTGGATGTAACCGACAAGAAAGTGCCGTTTACCGAGGCGCTGAAGATCGCGGACGACGTCTTGCGCCAGGGCGTGCAGGGTATCTCGGACCTGATCGTCCAGCCCGGGCTGATCAACCTGGACTTCGCCGACGTCAAGGCCGTCATGTCGGGCCAGGGCGCCGCGCTGATGGGGATCGGGTTCGGCAGCGGCGACCAGCGCGCCTCGGACGCGGCGCGCGACGCGGTCGCCAGCCCACTGCTCGAGACCTCGATCGATGGGGCCCGGGGCATTCTGTTCAACATCACGGGCGGCACCGACCTGACGCTGCACGAGGTCAACGAGGCCGCCGAGATCGTGCGCAGTTCCGCCGACAAGGACGCCAACATCATCTTCGGGACGGTCATTGACGAGAAGATGTCCGGCGAAGTGAAGATCACAGTGGTCGCCACCGGCTTCGTCTCGATCGAGCCCGGCAAGGAGATGGAGGAGCAGTACAGCCGCCCGGCGCCGGTCGAAGAGGTGCCGGCCTACCGCGGGTTCGACCCGTCGAATCTCGATATTCCCGCTTTCCTGCGCGGTCGCCGCTAACTCCTGGCGAGGGGCGCTCCCTTCCCGCCCCTCGCCCTCTCTCCCTCCACTTTGGGGACCACAATATGTGGGATACTGACCTGAAATGAAATGCCCATATTGTGGTCACATCGACCTGAAGGTCGTGGACTCGCGTGACTCCGATACGGGCGAGTCGATCCGCCGGCGACGCGAGTGCCTCCAGTGCACCAAGCGCTTCACGACCTACGAGCGGATCGAGGCCGTGCCGCTTTACGTCATAAAGAAGGACGGCCGGCGGGAGGACTTCGACCGGCAGAAGTTGTTCACCGGCCTGATGAAGGCCACCACTAAACGCGAGATCTCGCCCAGCACGGTCGAGCGGGTCGTCGACGAGATCGAAGCCGAGCTACGCACTCGGGGCAAGGTCGAGATTCCCTCGCGCGAGGTCGGCGAGCTGGTGATGGACAAGTTGCGGGGCCTCGATGAAGTGGCCTATATCCGCTTCGCCTCGGTGTACCGCTCGTTCATGGACCTCCAGGAGGTCAAGCACGAGATCGACCAGCTGCTGAGCCGAGAAAAGCGAGGCTGACCCATCGCCGCGCTCGAGCTCGCCTCCGTCGTCAGCGTCGCGGGATTTCCCGCCCGTCACGGCTTCAGCACCACAGCCCTCGGCTCGATGGGCCTGACCGACAGTCGCGAGCCCGACGAGGTCATGCGGCGGCGTCGGCAACTCGCCGAGCAGCTCGACTTCGACCTCGACCGCGCGCTGATGACGGTGCAGGAGCACGGGGCGAACGTGGTGACGTTTCATCGCCGCCAGCCGGAGGGCGGGCAGTGCGTCTTTTCGACTGACGCGCTGGCGACCGACGTGCCCGGTCAGGCGGTCGTGACCTATCACGCCGACTGCTTTCCACTGCTGTTTGCCGATCGCGGCCGCGGCGTGGTCGCCGGGGCGCACGCCGGATGGCGCGGCGCGCTGGCGGGCGTTGCCACTCAGACGCTGCAGGCGCTGCACCTCGCCTACGGCTGCGAGCCCGGCCAGCTCGATGTCCTGATCGGTCCCGGGATCTGCGCTCGCTGCTATCAGGTCGGACCCGAAGTGGCGCAGCAGTTCCCCGCTCGGTACGGACGGGAGGATGGGTATCTACAGTCCGACGGTGCCGACATCCGGCTCGATATCGCGGCGGTGCTTCGGCTGCAGCTCGAGGACGCGGGCGTCCACCCCGACCGGATTCGGGCCACCGCATGGTGCACGAAAGAGGAGGATCGGTGGTTTTCCCACCGCGGGGGCCGTCCCGGCCGCTTCCTCTCGGTGGTGGTCGCGCCCTGACCCGTGCCTGAGGGGCTCGCCGCAAACCTCGCGACGGTTCGGCGGACGATTGCGGAACGGGCCGAGCGGGCCGGTCGCGACTCGGCGTCGATCACGCTTGTGGCCGTGACCAAGACCTTTCCCGTCACCCGCATTCGTGAGGCGATCCAACTCGGGCTCAAAATCCTGGGTGAGAATCGGGTGCAGGAGGCGATCCCCAAGATCGAGGCCATTGGAACGAGCGACGCCAGCTGGCACTTGATCGGCCACCTGCAGACCAACAAGGTGAAGTTCATCGAGGGCCGGTTCGCGATGGTCCAGTCGATCGACCGGGTTGAGCTGGTGGCCGCGCTCGACCGGCGGCTCGGCTCACCGCTCGAGGTGCTGATCGAGGTCAACGTCGCCGAAGAGCCGCAGAAGACCGGAGCGCTGCCCTCCGACCTGCCGGCCATCGCCCAGGCAGTCCACCAGGCGCGCAACCTGCGGCTGCGTGGCGTGATGACGATCGCCCCGATGGTGCCCGACCCGGAGCAGGCGCGGCCGGTGTTCCGCCGGCTGCGGGCGCTCCGCGACGAAACCAGCCAGCGACTCGGGACGCCGCTGCCGGTGCTGTCGATGGGGATGACCGAGGACTACCCGATCGCCGTGGAGGAAGGCGCCACGATGCTACGATTGGGCCGCGCGCTCTTCGGATCGCGCTGATCTGTTCGTGCAAACCGCCATCAATTTCCTCCACACCTTCGCCCAGGTCCTGATTTACCTGTTCATCTTCACCATCTTTGTGCGGGCCGCCGGCTCCTGGTTTATTCGGGATTCCCACGGCCGGATGATGGGATTCCTGGTCGACGTCACCGAGCCGATCCTCGGACCGCTGCGCCGCGTCATTCCAACCGGCCTGGGCGTGGACTTCTCGCCCATGATCGCGATCGCCGTGCTCTACGTGCTCGGCCAGTTCCTCGGCTAACAAGGTCCTAGAATTGGCGTCCATGTTCCAGGAAGTCTCGACGCGCGCCAACTTCCCGGAGATGGAGAAGGACGTTCGGCGCTTCTGGAAGGAGAAGGATATCTTCAACCGGAGCGTCAAGCAGCGCGAAGGGCGTCCGTTCTTCGTCTTCTATGAAGGGCCACCGACGGCTAACGGCCTACCCGGGATCCACCACGTGTTGGCGCGGGCGATGAAGGACCTCTTCCCACGCTACAAGACGATGCGCGGCTTTTATTCAGAGCGAAAGGGCGGCTGGGATACGCATGGCCTGCCGGTGGAGATCGAGGTCGAAAAGCAGCTGAAACTAAACGGCAAGCAGGATATCGAACGCTACGGGGTCGAGGCCTTCAACAAGCTCTGCCGCGAAAGCGTCTTCAAGTACATCAACGAGTGGGCCGAGATGACGGAGCAGATGGGCTTCTGGGTCGATCTCGAGCACGCCTACCGTACCTACGACACGCCATACATGGAGTCGGTGTGGTGGACCCTCAAACAGTTGTGGGACAAGCAGCTGCTGTACGAAGGCTTCAAAGTTGTACCGTACTGCCCGCACGACATGACGCCGCTGTCCAGCCACGAGCTGGGTTTGCCCGGCGGCTACAAGGACGACGTCGAAGACCCATCGGTCTATGTGAAGTTCGCCCTCGAAGACGAGCCGAACACCTACTTCCTGGCCTGGACCACCACCCCGTGGACACTCCCCGGCAACGTCGCGCTGGCGGTCGGCCTCGACATCCCGTACGTGCGGGTTCGGCAGGGCAACGAGCACTACATCCTCGCGAAAGCCCGACTCTCGATCCTGCAGGGTGATTACGAGATCGAGGGGGACGTCGATCCGAAGAGCCTGCTGGGCAAACGATATAAGCCGCTCTACGAGTACCTGATCCCCGACAAGCCGGCATTCTTCGTCGTCGACGCCGACTTCGTCTCCACCGAGGATGGCACCGGGATCGTCCACACGGCTGCCGCCTACGGCGTCGACGACCTCGAACTCGCGTTGCAAAAGGGCATTCCGGTTCGTCACGTGGTCGACCTGCAGGGTCGTTTCCGGCCCGAGGTGACACCCTTCGCAGGGCTCTTCGTTAAGAAGGCCGACCCGAAAATCATCGAGGACCTCACCAAGCGCGGCCTGATGTATCGAGCGGAGACGATCCGCCATACCTATCCGTTCTGCTGGCGCTGCGGCAACCCGCTGATTTACTATGCCGTCACCTCGTGGTTCATTAAGACGACCGCGGTCAAGGACCAGATGATCCGCAACAACAATGCGATCAACTGGATCCCGTCCTACATCAAAACCGGCCGGATGGGCAACTGGCTGGAGAC
>Ga0307479_10004944_pt1 | contig 12228 bp, 10 predicted proteins | sample atmos_gasesECM4C_FD_203743 | JGI IMG/M metagenome (GOLD analysis project Ga0307479, IMG submission 203743) | Hardwood forest soil microbial communities from Morgan-Monroe State Forest, Indiana, United States - atmos_gasesECM4C_515 | ecosystem: Environmental > Terrestrial > Soil > Temperate...
CAGGATTTTCCTACCACCAACTTTGTCGCACCTACCGCGAGCTACGATAGTACCGGCAATCTGGTTCCGGGATCGACGGGAGCAAACCTGGGTCTAAGCCTCAGTGATCCGTATCGGCCCAAGCTGTCTGCGGCGGACGGTACAAATATCTACGACCCTTCGCAATACACGATGTCCGCGACCGTTTTCCCCAAATATCACGCCACGCAATTGAATTTTCAAGGCGCGGCATCCGTGGCGCGGCGATACACCCTTGGCGGGCATTTCGGCACCTTCGAGGTGGGATTCAAAGCTCGAAACTCCGCCACCACGCAAAGAGAAAGCGATCTTTTCTACAACTTTAATTCCGGCGCGCCGATCACCCTCACCTCTTTAGTCGGCACTTACACAAACCCCGATTACTACGATAACTTCTTCCAGGTTGGCGGCCGCGCGTATGGTCCCGCGTCCGATTACAACAAGATCCAACAAGCGATTACGGCGAACTTCGGCCAATTCCAGCTCCAGCAACTAAAGAGCGTTCAGCGCTCGGAGGGTGCCTTCTTCAACGCCAACGAACGTATCTATGCAGGCTACCTGCAGAATGCGATTTCCATCGGCAAGTTCCGCTTGCAAGGCGGCGTTCGCATCGAAGGCACGAACACCGATTTCACCACGCATCACGTAGATGCCACGCAAGTCGATGCCAACGGCAACCTTCTGCCAAGTGCCATAACGCCATTCACCCAGGGCTCCAGCTACGTAAAAGTCTTGCCCAGCGTGCAAGTCCAGTACCTGGTCGAGAAAAACACCAATCTCCGCTTCAACTACAGCATCGGAACCTCCAGACCCAATATCGGTGACCTCGTCCCCATTAGGATCGTCGATCCGAATACCAGCCCGAAGAGCCTGCAGTTGGGTAATCCGAACCTCAAGCCCACCAAGGCCAACAACTTTGATGTCCTCGTCGAACACTACTTCCAGCCTTTGGGAATCATTCAAGCCGGCTTCTTTTATAAGCAGCTCTCCGATCCCATTTATCCGACTTCTCAACTCCTAGGGCCCACAGATCCTCTTGCCGGGTTTAAACAGCAGCAGGCCGTGAACGGCCCCAGCGCTCATTTGGCCGGTTTCGAGGCTGCTTGGGAGCAGCGGCTCTCTCGGCTACCCGGTTTACTCAACGGCTTCGGCGTCTCCGCAAACTACAGCTACACGTCGTCGCAAGTCACTTTCCCAGCCAACTTTGCTCCGGCGAATCTCGGCGGTCCGGGCAGAATTGATCACCCCGCTTTGCCCCGCCAGGCTCCCAACAACTGGAACGCCGGGTTTACCTACGACAAGGCCCGCTTTTCGATGCGCTTTGGAGTCAGCCACAACGACGAGAACATCTTTTTCTATAATTATGGGCACATCGACGCGGCCACTGATAAGGATCCAATCCTCGGAATTAAGGGGCCGAATGGCGATGTCTACTTGTACGCTCATACGCAGTTCGATGTTCAAGGCAGTTATCGGCTGTACAAGGGCCTGAGCTTCTTTGCCTATGGGTTGAATTTGAGCAACGAAGTCTTCGGTTTTTACCAGGGCAGCGGAATCTACCCGGTCCAGCGCGAGTACTACCACCCCACGGTGGCGTTCGGCATGCGCTGGTCATCCTCCGCAGAATAGAGACGTCATAGACGCTGTTTCAAGATGGGCGCGGTGCTATCGTCACCGCGCCCATTTCTTCTTTGTGCAGAACTCTTGATCGTTTTCTGCGTTGACGGGAGCGCAGCGCTCTGCGATGATTTTGGAAATTTGATTGGGCTGCACTGGGGGAAAGCGATCGGCTTGCGCGTATCTATCCTGGCGTCGGGTAGCTCGGGGAACATCACGTTACTCGAGACGGAGAGCACCCGCCTCCTCATTGACGCGGGACTTGGCAAACGCGAAACCCTGGCGCGGCTGGCGGCTGTCGAGCAATGCGTTGACCGGCTTGACGGCATTCTGATCACTCACGAACACAACGATCACTGCAGCGGACTGCCGCAGATGCTGGGTTTGTGGAAAGCGCCGCTGTACGTAACCGCGCCGACCATGGAAGCGCTGGAGCGCACGCTGCCGGAAACGCTGGGCAAGCGATTGCGTGGCGTGGAAAAAATTCAAGCGGGGCAACGGTTTTGCGTTGGCGACATTGAAGTGCACGCGTTCGCCATTCCGCATGATGCCGCCGATCCGATTGGATTCACGTTTCGCGCCGATGGCGTGAAGCTGGCGCTGGTGACGGACCTCGGATACATACCGGCGCTCGTGAAAGTGCATTTGCGCGACGCGGATTGCCTGGTGCTGGAATCGAACCACGATTTGGACATGCTGAAGGTCGGGCCGTACCCGTGGGTAGTGAAGCAACGGGTGCTGAGCCGCACGGGGCATTTGTCGAATCACGCGGTGAGCGAATTCCTGGCCGATCCGGACGGATTTGACGCGCGAGCGCGATTTCTCGTGCTGGCGCATCTTTCCCTGGAAAACAACAATCCGGACGTGGCACGAATTTCCGCAGAAGAGGCGCTGGGCCGGCGGCCGGCGGAATGCGCGTTTGGCGGACAGCTTCTGGTCGCATCGCAACAAGTTCCTCTCGCACCGATTCAACTGTAGTCTCTGTCGTTGTTCAGTCCTTTCGTCGCGTCCATCTTTTAAAAGGCCCACTTACTTCCGGCTGGCATACTCGGAAGCGCCGAAGAAATGCAACGAAACGTAGGGCTCGTCCCCAACCACCCAAGAGTCGTGACCAGGCGGAACGTAGAAAACTTGTCCCGCGCGCATCTCAATCACGTCGCCATTGCTCATCGCCGCGGTCGCGCGGCCGGAAACGACCATGCCCACATGCTCGACAAGGCATTCTTTCTGGCCCAGCGGCCTGCCAACGTGTTCGGACCAGCGCCACCCGGGTTCGTACGTGGCGCGGCCAATGGTCATGCCGCCCAAATGAACAATTTCAAATTTCCCTTTCTCAAATGTGCGGACTTCGTCTGGAGACTCAAACCGTTTAAGAACGACTTCTGTCATGACGCACTCCTTTGCATAAGACGTTTCCTCAGCCGCTAAAGCGCTAGCGGCCTTTGCGGAGGTAGTCGTCGGTTTTGTTGAGCCAGTCTTCGCGAGGGGGATCGAAAATATCGAGGTCCACAGTGTCTTCGAGGGCCCAGGCTTCGTGGGGCATGTGCGGGGGGATGCAGAGGACTTCTCCGGCGCGGACGACTATCTCTTTGCCGTCGATGGCAAATTTCAGCGCGCCTTCCAGAATGTAGGTGACTTGCTCGTTGTGGTGATGATGGAGCGGGACATGCGCGCCTTTCTTCATGAGCACGCGGGCGAGCATAACTTTGTCACCGACGAGCATTTCGCGGTCGATCAGTGGATTTAGCGTTTCGCGCTCGACTGTTTTCCAGGGAATGTATTTCATTTTTGCTGCTGCAGTCATTTCATTTCTCCGTAGAGGTGCGCGGCATTGTCGTGGAGATACATGCGCGCGAGTTCGAGTGCCTTTTCTTCGCTAAAAGCGGCTTCAGCGACCAGTTCGGCTAGGGCCGCGGCAACGGCAGTGCGCGCCGAACGCGCCGCCAGCCAGAACGTTTCCTCCGCGCCCACCGCCTCGTTGAAGGGAAAGGCGTCGGAGCCGAACATAACGCGCTCGGGGTAGAGCGAAATCCACTGCTTCAAAATGTTTTTCAGCTCGGAGGGGTAGACGTAGTAGCCGACAAGGGACGAATCGGTGTACACGTTTTTCGCGGCGGTCAGCCAGATCATTTCCAGCGTGTAGGGATAGCCGCCGTGGATCAGGACGAATTTAGTTTTGGCGTAGCGCGGATCGCGCAGAACGTTTTCAAGGTTGAGGGGATTTCCGTTGCGCAGGCTGAAGTAATCGCCAATGCCGACAGCGCTGTGAAAATGCACGGGCAGGTTGAGTTTGCCAGCCTGGTCGATCAGCACTCGAAAGATGTAATCCTGGAAGGTGCGGTAGTCCTCGTTGGAGGGAACGCCGCCGGCGTGGTATTTGGTGTAAATGCCCTCGGCTTTGTCGCGCGGCGGATCGCTGAAATAGAGGCTGCGGAAGTACGCAGCTTCAAACTTCATGGCCACGCCGCCTTTTTTCTGATTGTCGACGACAGTTTGGCGCGCGAAGGATTCGTAGCCGGCAAGGTCGGCGGGCAAGCCGCTGATGTTTTCTTGCTGCATGTAGCGGTGTAGAACTTTTTCCTGCAGCGGGATGTACACGCCCATGTCCGGATTTTTTCCGGTTTGGTCGCGATTATCGAGCGGGAAGAGAAACGAATCAACGAAGAACACCCAGTGAAATCGCTTGGGATTCAGGTAGGGCGCGAGCGCCACACGGTTGGCCAGGCAGGTTTCGATATTGAGCTTGTCGAGGATGCTGTCCCAATACGCAGTTCCGCCCGCCGCTTCCGCCGCCTTCTTCTTGTCGATCAGCCATTTAGCGTGCTCGGGCTGGAAATCATCGTAGGGATAGCCAAACAGGGCTTTGGCTCCGGCGACGAATTCCAGATTAGAGTCGCGGAGGCGCAGAACGGAGCTTTCATCGGGGGGAGCGGCTTGCGCGTCCATGTCCGAATCGTCGGGGAAGGTGGCGTGGGAGTGATTGTCGTAGATGGGGATGCGGTCGATTTGGGGGAGCAGCTTGTCGTAGATTCTTTGCACGTCTTGTGGGGAGGCGAAAGGCTTGGCTTGTGGCCGCGCCACTCTCCCCAGTCCGAGCAGCGCAATAGAGGTTAAGGCAACCCGCACGAATCTCGTCATTACTGAGTCTCCCAGGCAACCGGAGGTTGCTGGGACGCGCTAAAGCGCGCCCCTACAACACCGCCTTTGCTATCCGCCAGCGCGCGGACACGCGCTCGATGCGCTCCAGCGCTTCTTCGAGAAGATTGCGGGCGCTGACCAGCGAGAAGCGCAGATAGTTTTTTCCGGCGGAGCCGAATGCGGCGCCGGCGATGGCGGCGACTCCGGCTTCTTGGAGCAAAGTAAAGGCCAGTTCCTGCGCGGAGAGGCCCGTGTTTTCGATGTTGACCCAGGCGTAGAACGCGCCGTCCGGCGGCTGGCAGCGGAAGCCGGCGATACGATTCAGGCCGGCGACGAACAGCTCGCGGCGCTTGCGATACTCGGCGACCATCGCATCGACGGCATCGGTTGAGTCTCGCAGCGCCTCGATGGCCGCCACCTGCGTAAATTCCGCTGCGCAGGTGAATGTATTGAGCACCAGCAAGTCCATAGCGTCGATCACGCGCTGCGGCGCGACCGCGTAACCCAGGCGCCAGCCGGTCATTGCAAAGCTTTTGGAGAAGCCGTCGATGATGACGGTACGCTCGGCCATTCCGGGCAGGGACCAGATGGATTTGTACTCGCCGGTGAAAAGAATGCGGGCGTAGATTTCGTCGGCGAGGATCCAGAGGTCGTGCTTGCAGGCGAGTTCGGCAATTTGCGAGAGTGCCGCGTCGCTGAAAACGGTTCCGGTGGGATTATTCGGTGAATTGAAAATCAGGACTTTGGTGCGCGGCGAGATTTTGGCGGCAATCTCGCGGATATCCGGCTGAAAGCGGTTTTTCTCTTCGAGAAAGAATGGAATGGCCTTGGCGCCGAGGCCGCGCACAAAGGACGGATAAATGGGAAATCCGGGATCGGGGTAAAGGACTTCATCGCCGGGCTCGATGAGCGCCATCATGGCCAGCGAGAGGGCCATTTTGCAACCGGGTGCGATCAGGACTTGCTCGGGCGCGGCGTGCACCGCGCGTGTGCGCCGCAAGTAGTCGGCAACGGCTTCGCGCAGGGCGAGAATGCCGCGCGGGGAAACGTAGCGGTCGCGTCCGGCGGCAACGGCAGCACGCAATGCGTCGACTACCGGCGCGGCGGGATGAAAATCGGGCTCGCCCAGTTCGAGATGGATGATGGAGCGGCCGAGTTTCTCGAGTTCCTTGGCGCGCGCAAAGACAGAAAGTGCCCCCTCGCCAGTCAGTTCAGCTACGCGCGATGCGATGCGTCCCATGATGGAATCCAGAATCCTACCATTTCTCAACGCCGCGGTTCATCTCGGCGGGATACAAGAGCGGCGCGGTGGTGAAGGCCGCTGGTTCAGGTAGCCGTGCGCCTGCCTCGCCCCCGGCTGATGCGAAATTATGCAGCTCAGAGGTTGCTCGGCCTTGCGGGGCCGCGCGCGTCGGGGAGCTTGACGGCAGCAAGGGGACAGGGGAGGATGGAATTGGTCGCAAAGCGTTTGCAACCTGCAGGGTCAAGGGGCCGTCTTAGTAGTGTAGGCCGTCCCCAGGGGGCTCGTCATGAATACCCGCCTTATTCTTCGCTTTGTCTTTCTTACGGTTATTGCACTGGTGTTTGCCGGCTGGCTGCGCGCCGACACCAGCCACGCGCGCATCATTCGCCTGAGCCTGGTGCAGGGCGACGTGCGCTTCACGCGCGACGTGCATGGCGATCCGCTAACCAGCGACAAAGCCAACTGGGAAGGAGCTACGCTGAATCTGCCGATCCGGCAGGGCTACGTGCTGGCCACCGACCATGGGCGCGCGGAGGTCGAGTTTGAAAATGGCGCGATGGCCTTTCTGGCGGAAAACACCGTGCTGGAGTTTTACGATCTTTCGCTGGAGGACGGCGCAAAAACCACGCGGCTGGTGCTGCGCCAGGGCACCGCTTCTTTCTACGTAAATCCCGGTAGCGGAGATTATTTCAGCGTCACGGGCGGCGATTTCACGGTGGAGGCCGACGGGCGCGCGGGTTTCCGGCTCGACAATTTCGATGATGGCAGCGTCGTGGACGTGACCAAAGGCCGGGTCAGCGTGTTGCGGAAGAACAAGACCACGGCGTTGGTCAAGGGTCAGTCGCTCTCGATGCGGGCTGGCGACAACAATTCCACGGACATTGCTCGGCTACCGGAAAATGATGATTTCGATCGCTGGGTTGCCGGGCGTGAGGACGCCGTTGCGACGGCGACTAACGCGGCGCAGCAATACGTGAGCTCGCCTTACTATACCTCGGGAATAGCGGACCTATATACTTACGGCTCGTGGTACCCGATCGGTGGGTACGGAAATTGCTGGCGGCCGTACGGAGTGGGGCTGGGTTGGTCACCCTTCGCGGGCGGCGGATGGTATACGGATCCAGTGTTCGGCTCGACGTTCATCGGCGCGCAGCCATGGGGCTGGCTGCCGTATCACTATGGGGGCTGGGTGTTCGACCCGTTTTATGGATGGTTGTGGTCGCCGGGCTTTGGGTTCGGTCTTGGGTTTAGCGGGATTCCCGTATTCCGACCGGTTACGGGAGTTTTCATCCGCTCGAAAACGGGGTTGATTGGGCTCGTGCCGGTGCATCCGCTGGATGTGCGAGGCAAGGAGCCGATCAACCTGGCGAGGGGAGTCTTTCCGGTTGCCGGCGGGGCGGTTTCGCAGCAAACAATGGCAAGCGCGACCGCAGCGGGGGCGAGCTGGAAAGTGATGAAAGCACTACCGCGGGAGTCGCTGACGAATACGGCGGTGGCCACGTCTGTCGCGCCGGCGCGCGTTACGCGGACGATCGTCGGCGGGGGCAGCAACGCGCGCGTGGTCACTCTGGATCGCGCCTCCTCGATCGTGTACGATGCGCGCGAACATCGCTTCGTGAATGGCGCTTCCGTGACGCAGACTGCCGACGCGAAAAGTGCAGGGAAGACCGATGCGACAAGAGAGGCATTGACGAGTCAGCGCGCCGCGCAAGGCCGCGCGGAAGCTAGCGCTGTTGCAAGTGTGCGAGTGCCTGCGGCGAATGTGCGCGCTGCTGCTCCACCGTCGCGAGTGATGGCACCGCCACCCGCGCGAGCGTCAGCCGGATCCTACGGCGGTGGCTGGAGCCAGGGCGCCTCGTCGCGCGGCTCAGCTTCGGCGTCGTCGGCGTCTCATTCTGCGCCTGCAGCGAGCGCGTCACATGCCTCGTCCGCGGGGTCTTCGGGGCATCCTCATTAGCAAGGCCTGGGCAGCGGAGACGTTGCTCACGAGAAAATAAAACCGGCGTAACCGACAACGCTGCTTGTGTCTCCGGATACGTCCGCGGATGTTGCGTAACGCACTAACTCGGCGTTTTTTGTAAGGAGTGCGCGGAGAGCGGTGAGCATCGCCACGGCCGGACCGAGGCCGCACATCGAAATATCCTCGTTTCTGCAGACATCGTGGAGTCCGCGCGGATTCAACGCGAGAATTTGCTCGATGGCTTTCTTGTCCTTTCGGCGCGTGGTTGCGTCATTTTCATAGTGATTCAAATCAGAGGTTGTCAGCAACAATGCTCCGGGATTCACGAATAGAACGCGAGCAAGAGTTTCGCCGACGGCGACGAGGTCCTCGAAACGGACCGTGCCAAGCGCGATGGGCACAAAGGAAAACCCAGGCGACAGCACTTGCAAGAATGGCAGTTGCACTTCAAGGGAGTGCTCTGTGCCGTGCGCTACGCGGTCTTCGCGAAGAATTGGACATTCCTTCTTAAGTGTGGCTGCCAGTGCCTCGTCAATCGGGACGTCGCCAAGCGGCGTTCGCCAAGCGCCGCTGGTGTTAATGGCGAGGGATTCGCCACGCGGGAAATGGCGGACGCCGAGAATCACAATTTTTTGCGGCAGAGCGATGCGGGAAAAGACGTCGCCGGCGACATGGCCCGAAAAAAAGTAGCCGGCGTGCGGCACCAGACAAGCCTTCACGGGCTGGGGTTTGGTGTCCGGTCGTGGCATCGCATATTTGCGCACCAGCGCGGTCAATTCCTCGGGATTGGCGGGATAGAAGCGCCCAGCGACAGCAGGAAGGCGAAGCACAACAGAGCTCAAAAGAAATCAGAGAGGCTTGGAAGGTTTCCCTTTAATCTGAACGGCTTTTTCCGAAGCAGGATCGTACAGCACGCTCACTTTATCGCCGTACTGGTAGCCGCCCCTGTCAATAATCTGCTGCATTTTCGCGGCGGCGGCTTGCGACAGCGGGAAGGTGCGAACGGCCAAGTCGTTGCCCTTGGCACGCACGGTAATTTGAGCGATGTTGGCGTGCATAACGAACCCATCAAATTTGACCAAACCGCTGGGTTTGGGAGTGGGCTTGATCGCGCTGATGATTATCGGGACCGCGGTTTCGACCACAATAGGCGCCACCACAGGAACAGGGCCTTGCGCGCTGGAAGGCGAGCAAAGTACAGCGGCCATCACAAGAACCGCAATCCCCGGGACCGCGATGAGTTTCACGGATTTCATTCCAAATCGTCCGTCGCGATTCTTAGGGACTTGAGGAACCGCACATCCTGCGGGGTCATGGTCAGCCGCGCCACAGGTCTTTTGTCTGCGTCTTGCTCAAAGGATTCCTGATCCACCTGAATGCGCAGGGATTCCAGAAAGCGCTTGTCCTGCGTGGTCAATTTCGAACCTGCTTCTGCTGCCATCTCCGCGCCGCGCTTGGCCAGCCCGATGGTGGCGTCGAGCTTCAAGACAATATCGTAGCCGTGCGCGCGTACCCCGGCGATGGCGCCAGTGATGCGGTCGGACTCCGATACGGTGTCGTTGATGGCGTGTCCCAATTCACGAAGCAGGTTTTTCAGGTGGTCGTCTAGTTGCAAAGGCGGTCTCCCCTACCTCTGTAAACATTTTAGGCTCACCTTGTGTTGGATACAAGCAAGGTTGGGGATGTTGTCTCCAAAGTGTTCACAGCCCCTGGCCCGTAAATCTGTGGCTTAAACGAGAGGCTTGGCAACGCATTGCGCTCCCTGATTCTGCGCTAAGATGTTCCAGTGGGCACATTGAGCGGCGCGGCGCAGGCAACTCCTCAGGAAACAGGTTTTCGCCGATTTTGGCGCGTATTAAGGCAACTCTTTTATGAAGTGACCGGCGCCGTGTTCGCAGTTTTGGCGCTGGGCTGGCTGAACTCCGCGTTCCGTGCGTGGACACGCGATGTTGCGCATTGGTTGATCGCGCTGGCGGTTTGTGTGGCCGGGCTGTTTGCCTTTTTTTCTGTAACGCAATTTCTTCGCGCACGCAGAATGCGCTGACAACATATGTCCAAGACGAAATCACCTGCAAAAGAACCGAAAGAGCGGCGAGGGCGAGAACGCTTCACCACGCCGTCTGGTCTTCCGCTGGAGCGTGTTTACACCGAGGAAAGCCTGGGCGGGTGGGATCCCGAGAATGCGCTCGGGTACCCCTGCGAATTTCCGTATACGCGCGGGATCTATCCCTCGATGTATCGCGGTCGGCTGTGGACCATGCGGCAGTACGCCGGCTTCGGCTCGGCGGCGGAATCCAACCAACGCTACCGGTATTTGCTCAGCAAAGGACAGAGTGGCCTTTCGGTCGCGTTTGATCTACCCACGCAAATCGGAATGGATTCGGATCATCCGCTCGCGCTGGGTGAAGTCGGCAAAGTGGGCGTGGCCATCGATTCACTGGAGGATATGGAGGCGCTGTTCGAGGGCATTACGCTGGAGAAAGTTTCGACCTCGATGACCATCAACTCTACGGCGGCGATTTTGCTTTCGCTTTATGTGGCGGTGGCGAAGAAGCAAGGCGCCAATCTTGCGAAACTATCCGGCACGGTGCAGAACGACATCCTGAAGGAATACATTGCGCGCGGGACATATATTTATCCCGTGCGGCCTGCGATGCGCATCGTCACCGATATTTTCGCGTGGTGCCGCGGCGCGCTGCCCAGGTGGAACACGATTTCCATTTCCGGCTACCACATTCGTGAAGCAGGATCGACGGCGGTGCAGGAAGTGGCGTTTACGCTGGCGGACGCGATTGCGTATGTGGAAGCGGCGCTGGCGGCTGGTTTGGACATCGACGATTTCGCGCCACAGATCTCGTTTTTCTTCAACGCGCACAACGATTTGCTGGAAGAGATTGCCAAGTACCGGGCAGCGCGGCGGTTGTGGGCGCGCTTGATGCGCGAGCGCTTTCAGGCCCGGGATGCGCGGTCGCTGCTTCTGCGCTTTCACGCGCAGACCGCGGGTTCGTCGCTGACCGCGCAGCAGCCGGAGAACAACATAGTGCGTGTGGCCATCCAGGCGCTGGCGGCGGTTCTGGGCGGTTGCCAATCGCTGCACACGAATTCGCTGGATGAGGCGCTGGCGCTTCCCACTGAAGATGCGGCGCTGATCGCCTTGCGCACGCAGCAGATCATTGCGCACGAAACAGGGGTGGCTAACACCACCGATCCTGTTGCCGGCTCGTACGCCATCGAACATCTGACCAACGAAATCGAAAGTGGCGCGCTGGCCTACATCGAGAAGATTGATTCGCTGGGGGGAATGCTGCGAGCGATCGAATCCGGATTCGTACAGACCGAGATCCAGAAAGCCGCTTACGAATATCAACAGGCGGTGGAAGCAAAAGAGCAAGTGGTTGTCGGCGTGAATGATTTCATTGCCGCAGAGGAGCGGGGGATTCCCACGCTGCGCATCGATCCGCAGATCGAGCGCGAGCAAGTCCAAAGGCTGCACGCGCTGCGCGCCAAGCGCAATACGCACAAGATGCAAGCCGCGATCGCCGAGCTCGAACGCCGCGCCGCGACGAACGAGAACATTTTACCTGCCATTCTAGGAGCCGTCGAAGCTTACGCCACCGTCGGGGAAATTTCGGATGCGCTGCGCCGCGTCTTCGGCGAATACCAGGAATCCGTTGTCATCTGAGCCGGATACATTCCCTTGGCGCCCCGCTGTAGTATGCTCGCCGCACCAACTCGCTATGAAACTGATTCTTGCCTCTGCTTCGGCTCGCCGCGCTGAAATTCTGCGTGATGCCGCGCTGTCGTTTGTCGTGCTCTCTTCGGCGGTGGATGAAACTCCCTTGCCGGGGGAACCGCCGGCGGAGTTGGTGCGGCGGCTCGCGGATGCCAAGGCGGAACTGGTGTCGGCGCGCGCCGTTGGCCCAGCCATTATCATTGCCGCGGACACCGAGGTTGTGCTCGACGGGCACGTTCTCGGCAAGCCGCGCACCAGCGAAGACGCGCGGCAGATGCTTGCAAAACTCTCCGGGCGCACGCATTCCGTGCTGACCGGGGTCACGCTGATCCGACTGCCCGATGCCCAGCGCCGGAGTTTTGTCGAAAGTACGAACGTGCAGTTCGCGCAGATTCCTGGTGAGGAGATTAAGCGCTATCTGGCAACCGGCGAACCTTTTGATAAGGCGGGCTCGTATGCCATCCAGGGCCGCGCGGGCCGCTATGTTCCGCGCATCGAAGGCTGCTATTTCAATATCGT
>Ga0307479_10004945_pt1 | contig 12226 bp, 10 predicted proteins | sample atmos_gasesECM4C_FD_203743 | JGI IMG/M metagenome (GOLD analysis project Ga0307479, IMG submission 203743) | Hardwood forest soil microbial communities from Morgan-Monroe State Forest, Indiana, United States - atmos_gasesECM4C_515 | ecosystem: Environmental > Terrestrial > Soil > Temperate...
TTGCGGCAAACACGCGCTGCACTCCGAAGGCGCGGTGCAAAGGATAAAGAGCCATCAGCGCCACTGCGGTTGTGCAATTCGGGTTGGCAATAACACCGCGGTGCTCTTTCACGTCCTGGCCGTTGACCTCGGGAATCACTAGCGGAACATCCGGATCCATTCGAAACGTCGACGAATTATCAATCACAACCGCGCCCGCGTTTCGGGCGATCGGCACGAGCTTTCGCGATCGCTCACCGCCGGCGCTAAAGAAGGCGATGTCGATCTTGTCGAATGAATCTTCGCCGAGTTCTTCCACTGGAATCGATTGGTTGCGGAACGAAACGCTCTTCCCGGCGGATTTCCCTGACGCGAGCGCGCGAATTTTTGCTACCGAAAAATTTCTTCGCTCCAGCACCCGCAAAAGTTCGGCACCAACAGCTCCGGTCGCGCCCGCGATTGCAATGTGATATTCTTTTTTCACCGACCGCGAATTGTAAGGCCGCTCCTTATTGATGCAAAGTCCACGAATCCAGGTTGACATCTCCATTCGCGATCAGCAGCTAACGCTGACTCGAGACGGCGAAGCTATGCGTTCGTATCCGATTTCCAGCTCACGTTTCGGAATTGGAACCCAAGAGGGCAGCTTTAAAACACCCACGGGAAATTTTCGCATCTCGCAAAAAATCGGCGGTGACATGCCGAGCGGAACGATTTTTCGCAGCAGGGTAGCGCTCGGCCCGGAAGATCCACTTCCGTCGACAGAGGATTTGGTCATGTCGCGGATCCTTTGGCTGGATGGCCTTGACGAAGATAATGCGAACACCCGGGACCGTTTCATTTACATCCACGGGACCAAACACGAAGACAAGATTGGGACGCCTGCCAGCCACGGCTGCATTCGGATGCGAAACGCGGACGTAGTAGAATTATTTGAGTTAGTTGATGAAACCACGCCGGTGGTCATCCGCGAATAGCTTGTAGCAAGCGCCGTTCAAAAAAGGCGTTGCGTCAAATATGTTCATCGCCTAGAACGTCGGAGCAACCAGCACGGAAAGGAGGCGAAATTAGATTGAAACTATTAAAAGTGATCATGATCATGGCCGTTTTGGCCGGTGCGTTAAGTTTGGGAGCCTGCGCTCAGCACAAGGAAGCAGCTGCCACAACGTCAACGAGCGCTACGCATTACGGCAAATAACCCCTTCGTTCGAGTTGTCCAGCGTGCGACAACTTGGACAAAAAGGCCGGGTCGCTTTTTGCGGCCTGGCCTTTTTTATTTAGCTGCCGCGACCCGAAACGACGTTTTGGTGCTGCAAAGCCAATGATGTGAAATAAATTCCCGGTTGTGAATTCCAAGGCGGTCTTGATCGTTACGGTTGGCGTTTGGCTTGGTGTAACGGCTTGGGCTCAGGATGAGAAATCGATCAGAGATTTGCGCGACGCTTTGATCGCGCTTTCGCCGCCGACAGTCGATCCTCGCGAAGCCGATTTGTTGTCGCTTACCGTACACACGACGTCGCGCCAGCTCGCGCGAGAGTACGGCGTGACCGGAGACCCGGCGTTTCATAATTACCTCATCAACATTGGCGTGAAAAAGCGCGGGATCTGCGCTGATTACACGCACGATATCGGGGCGCGTTTGCGAGAGATGCGGTTCAAGACGCTCGTGCTCCGTTGGGGAACAGCGTGGGAGAAGGGATCAGATGAGAACAATGCGCTGATAGTGACTGCACGAAATCAATCCTTTTACGAGGGAATTGTGCTGGATGGTTGGCGTCGATCTGGACGGCTGTTCTGGTGCTTGGTCAAAGATGACGCCGAATATGAAACGGGGCGGCATGGCTTCCTTGGTCATTTGGGTGGCCACGCTCGTACCTGGATTACTGCGTGGAAAGAAGACTCGCAGGGAACTGCGTCGCTTCAACCGCCGCCCCCTCCGCCGAAGCCGGCGCTAAAACTGAAAATGGTCCGTCGCAAAACGTGACGCGCGCCGGCGGCTTTTATTTGGCCAAGTTGTCGCTAAGATCGATCCGATGGAACTAAGCGGTCAGGCGTTATCACTGTCGGATGTTGCAAAGGTCGCTTATGGCCGCGAACGAATTCAAATCGCGGCCACGGCGCGAAAGCGAATGGCCGCGTCCCGCAAAGTCATCGAGGACATCGTAGCGCGGGATACCGTCGTTTACGGTGTGAATACAGGTTTCGGCAAGCTCGCCGATGTCCGGATTCCGCACGAAGACATCGAAGCCCTCCAACTGAATCTCGTGCGCAGTCATGCCTGTGGCATCGGTCCACCGCTCTCAGAGCCTGAAGTACGCGCGATGATGCTGCTCCGGGCGAATGTCCTCGCGCTCGGGCTCAGCGGGATTCGACCCGAAGTCGTGCAGTTGCTTTGCGAAATGTTGAACCAACGCGTGCATCCGGTTGTTCCCGAGAAAGGTTCAGTGGGGGCAAGTGGTGATCTCGCGCCGCTGGCACATCTCGCGTTGAGTCTGATCGGTGAAGGCGAAGCGTTTTTCGACGACCAACGGATGGCGAGTAGTGAAGCGCTGAAGTTTGTAAAGCTAAGACCAGTGCAACTTGCCGCGAAGGAAGGGCTTGCGTTGCTCAACGGCACTCAGGCAATGCACGCAGTCGGGGGATTGTCGATCTTGCGCGCGAAGCGCTTGGCGAATCTGGCCGATGTCGCCGGCGCGATGACGCTCGAAGGTTTACGCGATACCCCCGCGGCTTTCGATCCGCGATTGCAGGATGCTCGACCACACGCCGGACAAAAAGCTGCCGCGGCTCATTTGCGTTCGCTTCTGAAAAACAGCGAGATTCGGGAATCACATCGCAAAAATGATCCGCGAGTGCAGGACGCCTATAGCATTCGTTGCATGCCCCAAGTTCACGGCGCAGTCCGCGATGTTCTCGCGCACTGCGAGCAAATTTTGTCGGTAGAATCCGCTTCGGCGACTGATAACCCGCTCGTGTTCGCCGAAACTGGTGACGTTATTTCAGGCGGAAACTTTCACGGCGCGCCGCTTGCAATGGCTTTTGATTACGCCGCCATCGCGCTCACCGATTTGATGAACATCAGCGAACGACGGATCGATCGGCTGACGAATCCCGATAAGAGCGAAGGCCTGCCCCCGTTCCTCGCTCGCAAACCCGGCGTCGAGTCGGGACTTATGGTTGCGCAAGTTGCGGCGGCATCATTGGTGAACGAAGCGCGAGTGCTCGCGCATCCTGCGAGCGTCGATAACATCACGACTTCCGGTGGAAAAGAAGACCATGTTTCGATGGGAATGACCAGCGCCTTAAAACTTCGGTCGATTGTCGATCTCGCCGAAAACTTGTTTGCGATCGAACTGCTCGCCAGCGCGGAAGCGCTGGAACATCGCCGGCCATTGCGAGCCGGAAAAGGCGTGGAACGCGCATTTCAACTCGTGCGAAAAGTCGCGCCGGCGCTAACGAGCGATCGCGCGTTATCGAGCGACGTTGCGCGAGTGGCCGAACAGATTCGATCAGGTAAATTCGACGACCTATGAGCGGGCAACAAACTGCCAGTCCGGCTCGGACTGTTCGGGCCCCGCGAGGCAGCGCGCTCTCCTGCAAAGGCTGGCATCAGGAAGCTGCGATGCGGATGCTGATGAACAATCTCGATCCGGATGTCGCCGAAAATCCGGATCAATTGATCATTTACGGCGGGACTGGGCGCGCCGCGCGAAGTTGGGAAGCATTCGACGCCATCGTGCAATCGCTGCGCGAATTGAAGAACGACGAATCACTGCTCGTTCAGTCGGGCAAGCCAGTCGGAAAATTTCGAACGCATGACGAAGCGCCGCGCGTTTTGATCGCGAACTCGAATCTTGTCGGACAATGGAACAATTATTCTGAGTTCAACCGGCTCGAACGGTTGGGCCTGACAATGTACGGCCAAATGACCGCAGGTTCGTGGATCTACATCGGCAGTCAGGGAATTGTTCAGGGGACGTTCGAAACTTTCGCCGCCGCCGGCCGCAAACATTTCGGCGGCTCGCTCGAAGGAAGATTTGTTCTGACCGGCGGACTCGGCGGAATGGGCGGCGCCCAACCGCTCGCAGCGACGATGAATGGTGCGGTTTTTCTCGGGGTCGAAGTCGATCCGGCACGGATCGAGAAACGATTGAAGAGTGGTTACTGCGACAAGATCGCAGGTTCGCTCGATGAAGCGCTGAAGCTGATCGAGCAGGCGCGCAAAGATCGAGAATCACTCTCGGTCGGGCTTATTGGAAATTGCGCGGACGTTTTGCCGGAGATGGTTAGGCATGGCGTCGTTCCCGACGTTTTGACTGATCAAACCAGCGCGCACGACGCGCTCAACGGATATGTTCCAAATGGAATGTCGTTGGAAGATGCCCTCGCGTTGCGCCGAAAAAATCCGGAGGAGTACATCGAGCGCTCGATGCAATCGATGGCAATGCACGTTGAAGCAATGCTCGCCTTGCAAAAGAAAGGCGCGGTCACGTTCGATTACGGCAACAACATTCGCGCGCAGGCGCAGAAAGCCGGCGTGAAGAACGCTTTCGATATTCCAGGCTTTGTTCCAGAATACATTCGTCCGCTTTTTTGCGAAGGCCGCGGGCCGTTTCGCTGGGTCGCCTTGAGTGGTGAGCCGGGCGACATCGCGCGGACCGACAAACTCGCGCTGGAATTGTTTCCGGAGAACAAAACGCTCGCCCCCTGGATGAAGCTTGCAAAAGAGCGAATCCATTACCAGGGATTGCCCGCGCGCATCTGCTGGCTCGGCTATGGCGAACGCGCCGAGTTTGGTGTCGCCATGAACGACTTGGTAAAACGCGGCGAGATCAAAGCGCCGATTGTGATTGGTCGCGATCATCTCGACGCAGGCTCGGTGGCGTCGCCGAATCGCGAGACCGAAGGAATGATCGACGGCAGCGACGCGATCGCCGATTGGCCGTTGCTGAACGCGCTGATCAACACCGCTGCGGGCGCGTCATGGATTTCGATTCACAATGGCGGCGGCGTTGGGATCGGCTTCTCGCAACACTCCGGAATGGTGGTGGTGGCTGACGGCACTGAAAACTCCAAACGCAGATTAGAGCGGGTTCTTACCAGCGACCCGGGAATGGGAGTCCTGCGGCACGCCGATGCCGGCTACTCGCGGGCGATCGATTTCGCGGCGAAAAAGAAGATCGACATTCCGATGCCGCCCAAGCCACGCGAGTGAGCATGCAAAAGCTGATCGAATGTGTGCCGAATTTTTCGGAAGGGAGCGACGAAAAAATCATTCGGCAAATTACTGACGCGATTAAATCGACCGATGGAGTTTCGTTGCTCGATGTCGATCCTGGCGCCACGACGAATCGCACCGTTGTGACTTTTGTCGGGAGTCCCAACGCCGCAGTCGAGGCCGCGTTTCGCGGAATAAAAAAAGCGGCCGAATTGATCGACATGCGCAAACACAAAGGCGCGCATCCGCGCATGGGCGCGACCGATGTTTGTCCATTCATTCCGGTGAGCAATATCAGTTGGGAGGAAGCTATCGAATGCGCGAACCAACTCGGGAAACGCGTCGGCGAGGAACTGGGAATTCCCGTTTACCTCTATGAAAAAGCGGCCAAGGACAAAACGCGCTCAAATCTGGCGGTGGTTCGCGCCGGCGAGTACGAAGGTTTCGCCGAAAAAATTCGGAAGCCCGAATGGAGACCGGATTTCGGTCCGGCGAAGTTGAACGAAAAAGCCGGCGCGACAGTGATCGGCGCCCGCGAGTTTCTTGTTGCCTACAACGTCAATCTGAACACGAAATCGGTTCGTCGGGCGAACTCCGTCGCGTTCGACGTCCGCGAACAGGGCCGGTTCAAAACAGTGGATGGAACGCCTTCCGGGAAAAAGGTTCTCGACGCAAAAGGCGAGCCGATTCGCGAGCCGGGAATGTTGAAGCACGTCAAAGCGATCGGCTGGTTCGTGAAAGAGTACGGGATCGCCCAGGTGTCGATGAATCTCACGAACATCGACGAGACGCCGTTGCACGTGGCGTTCGACGCGTGTGTCGAGTCAGCGACCAAGCGGGGTCTTCGCGTCACCGGCTCCGAAGTTGTCGGAATGGTCCCGAAGAAATGTCTCACCGACGCCGGGCGTTATTTCTTGCGGAAGCAAAAATGGTCGGAAGGCGCGTCGGAAGAGGAATTGATCGACATTGCGGTGCGCTCGATGGGGTTGAGCGAGCTGAAACCTTTCGATCCGAAAGAAAAAGTGATTGAATTAAAAATCCAAAGCGATTCGAAATCGCTGTTGAAGATGAATCTACGCGAATTTTGCAACGAAACGCTGAGTGATTCGCCTGCGCCCGGTGGCGGGTCCGTGGCCGCGTTGATGGGCGCGCTCGGCGCGTCACTCGGCGGGATGGTTGCGAATCTTTCCGCCGGAAAACGCGGTTGGGACGACAAGCTTGAATATTTCTCTGACTGGGCGGGCAAAGCGCAGAAGCTCAAAGATGAGTTGCTAGCGTTGGTGGACGAAGACACAGCGGCGTTCAACAAGGTGATGGAGGCGTTCGGTTTGCCGAAAGGCTCCAACGACGAAAAGAAAGCGCGCTCGGCTGCGATCGAATCTGCGACGAAATATGCAGCTGAAGTTCCGCTCAAAGTGATGGAGACAGCTTCGAAGTCCTACGAATTGCTCGCTGAAATGGCCGAGACAGGAAATCCGGCATCCGTTTCCGACGTCGGAGTCGGCGCGCTGGGGACCCGCGCCTGCATTGATGGCGCAGCGTTAAACGTCCGAATTAACCTAGGCCAATTGAAAGACGAAAAGTTTAAGTCTGATCTTCAGCAGAAAATTCAAAAGCTCCGGGCGGACTCGGAATCCAACTTCAAGAAGATCGATCAGATCGTGCAGAGCAAACTGACTTGAAGTCGCTCGCTCTTCTTCACGCGTCGCAGCTGGTCACACTGGCGGGACCGAGCAGGCCGCGAGTCGGCAAGGAGCTGTCGGAGCTCGGAATTATTAGGGACGGCGGAATTCTGATTCGCGATGACAAGGTCGACTGTGTCGGTTCTAGCGATGAGATCGAAAAAAACTTGAATGCAATAAGCATTCAAGTTTCTGGGGAAGGGAACAACGTCGAAATTGTCGATCTTGGCGGCCGCATTGCGATGCCGGGATTTGTCGATGCGCACACGCACTTGGTTTTCGGCGGGAATCGGCTGGACGATTTCGAACGCCGCGCCCGTGGCGAAACGTATGAGCAGATCGCCAAAGCCGGCGGAGGAATTTGGTCGACCGTCGAGCAAACCCGCATCGCGAGCGAAGCGGATCTTTTTACCGCGGCGAAGAAGCGCGTCGATTGGTTTCTGAAATGCGGAACGACGACGATTGAAGCCAAATCGGGTTACGGGCTGACAGTGGGGGATGAACTGAAAATCCTGCGTGTGATCCGGCGCCTGAATAACAAAACGCCGCTCGAGATCGTGCCAACATTTCTCGGCGCGCACGCAGTGCCGCGCGAAACTCCGTTGGAAAAATACGTCGATCTTGTGATCGACGAAATGCTGCCGCGAGTCCTCAAGGAAAAGTTGGCGGAGTTCTGCGACGTGTTTTGCGAGCGCGATTATTTCGACGTCGAGCAGTCGAGAGAAATTTTGAGCTCGGCGAGAAGGCTTGGACTAAGAGTGCGCGGCCACGTCGACCAGCTTTCAAATTCCGGTGGCGCGAAATTAATGGCTGAGCTCGGCGCGGCGACCGCGGACCATCTGGAAAAGACAGACGAGCAGGGGATCGCTGCATTGAAATCCGCAAACGTGCAACCGGTTCTGTTGCCGGGATCAGTCTACGCGCTTGGATCGACATCGTATCCGCGCGCGCGAGAGATGATCGAAGCCGGACTGGCGGTTGTGCTCGCGACTGATTTCAATCCCGGTTCATCGCCGACGCCGTCAATGCAGATGGTGTTGTCGCTCGCGTGCACGCAAATGAAAATGTCGCCGGCAGAAGCAATTACCGCGGCGACTATCAACGGAGCGTACTCATTAAATCGCGGAGACAGGATTGGATCGTTGGAGTCGGGAAAGGTCGCGAACGTGGCCGTGTTCGATTGTGAAGACTATCGCGAACTCGCCTATTGGTTCGGAATTCCGCAAACACATTCGCTCTACGTCCGCGGCGAAAAAATATGACGCGCGTGCTGATTCTCGCAACGTTTGCGCTTACGGTGTCTTGTCGAATGAAGAGCGATGTGAAGGAAGAGCTGCTGAAATGGGAGAGCGATTTTGAGAAGGCAGTTGTCGCCAACGATGCCGAGGCGATCGGAAAATTCCTGGCTGACGATTGGGTCATTGTCGATCCGAACGGGGAAATTATCGACAAAGCCCGTTTTCTCAGCGTGATTAAATCGGGCGTCTTAACTCACGAGTTGATGGAGTCCGAAGATCGGCAAGTCCGCAGCTACGGAGATTGCGTCGTGGTCACGGCTTTGACGAAGACGAAAGGGAAATTCGCGGGCCGGGAGTTTACTACCCAGGAACGAGCGACCGACATTTTTGTGAAGCAAGGCGGCCGGTGGCAATGCGTGTTCTCGCAGCTCACAAAATTTAGCAAGAAATAGTCGCGCAATTTGCGCAGAGTGGCGCGCGCCGGTAACGTCGCCTTCGCTCATGAAGGTTCAGGTCGAAAAAAAACCGGAGTCGGTCTCGACGTTGAAGATCGAGCTGCCTGCGGAAGAGGTTTCAAAGGAATGGGACACAATCGCGAACAGCTTTGCACGGTTCGCGAAGATTCCCGGTTATCGGCCGGGCAAAGCGCCGCGCGCCGTCATCGACAAACGGTTTCGAAAAGAAATTCAGGACGAAGTTACGAAGAAGCTGGTCTCGAAAAGTTATCGCGAAGCAATTGAGCAGAAGAAGTTGCGGGTCGCGTCGCTCACGAATTTGGAAGACGTCCAATTCGGCGAAGACAAGTCGATGCGGTTCCAGGCGACGGTTGTGACCGCGCCCGAGTTTAAGTTGCCGGATTACAAGAATATTCCCGTCCAGTTGCCAGACATGAAGGTGAGTGAGGAGGAGATCGACGCGACGATCGAGCGTTTGCGGGATCAAACCGCGGACTTTGTCGATGTTCCCGAGCGCAGTGCGCAGATGGAAGATTTCGCGGTGATCGATTTCGAGGGAACAATTGATGGAAAGCCGATTAGCGAAGTTGCCCCGAACGCGAGTAAGAACTTGCACGGCGGCAAGAAATTCTGGCTCCGACTCGCACCCGATAATTTTCTTCCGAAGTTTTGCGAACAGATCGTCGGGCAGAAAAAAGATGAGATGCGCACGGTGACCGTCGACTTTTCGGCGGATTTTCTGGTGAAAGAACTGGCCGGCAAACAGGCGAGCTACAACGTCACGCTGCGCGAGATTAAAGAGAAGGTTTTACCGGCGGTCGATGACGCGTTTGCAGCGAAATTACTTCCCGGAAAATCGCTCTCAGATCTGCGCCACCAAATTGAGCACGATTTGGAGCACGAAAAAGAACATCAGGTTGAGCGCGCAAAAGAGGAGCAGATCATCAAATATTTGCACGAGAAGACGAAGTTCGACGTGCCGCCGCCGTTGTTGCGAAACGAAATGAAACGGGCGTTGGCGGAGCTGGTCCAGCGAAATCGGGCGCGCGGAGTTCCGGACGAAATGTTGAAAGAGAAGGAGAAGGATTTGATCGAAACCGCGGCAGGCGTTGCGCATCATCGCTTGAAAACGAATTTCATACTCGAGCGAATCGCGGAGCAGGAGAAAGCCGAAGTCACGCGCGAAGATGTCGATCTTCGGATTCACCAGGAAGCGCAGCGCTACAATATTTCCAGCGACAAAATGCGCAAGGAACTCGAAGAACACGATGGACTTAACGCGCTCGCGGAACAAATACTGCTGGCTAAGACTCTTGATTTCCTAAAGGCGAATGTTAGCGTCCAGCCGGTTTCTGAAGAACAAAAGAAATGAGCGACAGTAACGAAAATCGATCGCAATCCATACTGATTCCGATGGTGGTCGAGCAGACTGGCCGGGGCGAGCGCAGTTACGACATTTATTCGCGTTTGCTCAAGGACCGGATCGTTTTCATCGGCCAACCCATCGATGATCACATCGCCAATCTAGTTATCGCGCAGTTGCTCTTCCTCCAAATGGAAGATTCAAAAAAGGATATCAGTATTTACATCAATTCTGGTGGTGGCGTCGTTACGTCGGGCCTGGCGATTTACGACACGATGCAATTTTTGACCTGCGATGTGACGACCTATTGTCTCGGAATGGCGGCGAGCATGGCCGCGGTGTTGCTTTGCTCCGGCACGAAAGGCAAACGATTCGCTCTGCCGAATTCGGACATCATGATCCATCAGGTTTCGGGCGGCGCGCAGGGACAGGCGAGCGACGTTGAACGACAGGTCGATTACATGTTCAAGCTCAAGAAGCGCATCATTAAGATCATTTCCCAACACACGGGCAAACTGGAAGATCAGGTGCGACTCGATTCGGACCGCGATTATTACATGTCGGCTCACGAGGCCAAGGCCTACGGGCTCGTGGATGAAGTGATCAAGTCGCGCAAGGAAGTGAAAGGCCTCGACGGCGCTCATCCGGAAGGCTCCGGGCGGAAATCGGAGGAATAGAAGCTGCTCCCCTAAAAGGGCAAATATGGCGCGCGCGACCAACCTCACCATGTGCTCCTTCTGTGGCAAGAGCCACGCCGAGGTCCGAAAGCTCATCGCCGGACCTGGCGTTTATATCTGCGACAGCTGCATCAACGTTTGCAAAAGCATTCTCGACAAGGAACTCAACGAAGATGCGCGGCGGCAATCGTCCAACATTCGTGTGCCCAAGCCGGCTGAGATCCGGCGCGCCCTCGACCAGTACGTGATCGGCCAGGACACGGCTAAGAAAACGCTCTCGGTCGCGGTTCATAATCATTTCAAGCGCGTATTGCAAAATTCCGCGCCAGCCGATTCTTCTGCGGCATTTCAACCGGACCCGTTGGCTGAAGTTGAAATCGAGAAGAGCAACATCCTTTTAATCGGGCCGACCGGTTCCGGCAAAACGCTGCTCGCCAAGACGCTGGCGCGCATTCTCGATGTTCCGTTTTGCATCGCCGACGCGACGACGCTCACCGAAGCCGGTTACGTCGGCGAGGACGTCGAGAACATCATTTTGCGTTTGTTGCAGAATGCGGACTACGATGTGAAGCGGGCCGAGATCGGCATCGTTTACATCGACGAGATCGACAAGATCGGCCGCAAAACGGACAACGTGTCGATTACCCGCGATGTTTCCGGCGAGGGGGTGCAGCAGGCGCTGTTGAAAATTCTTGAAGGATCGACGTGTAACGTCCCGCCGCAGGGCGGCCGCAAACATCCGCATCAGGAATACATCCAGGTCAACACTGAGAAAATTCTGTTCATCTGCGGTGGCGCCTTCATCGGCCTGGACAAAATCATTCAAAAACGGATCGGCCAAAAAGTGATGGGCTTTGGAAGTCCAACCCTTGAGGTCGAAGAAGCCGCTCGCAAGGAAGCGATCCGTCACGTTGAACCGGAAGATCTGCTCTCGTTCGGAATGATTCCGGAATTTATTGGGCGCTTGCCAGTTGTCGCGTCGCTCGATGCCCTGACCGAAGAAGAAATGGTCGCCATCCTGACGGAAACGAAAAACGCGATGATCAAGCAATACACAAAGCTCTTCTCGATGGAAGGGGTGCGGTTGACGGTGACCAAGGACGCGTTACGGGCTCTCGCGGCGCAGTCTGTCACTAAAGGAACCGGCGCGCGCGCGCTGCGTTCGATCCTCGAACGAATCATGCTCGATATCATGTACGACGTGCCCAGCCGGGAAGACATCGCGGAAGTCACGATCAATCGCGCGGTAGTCGAGGGCAAAAAGCTTCCGCTCATTCGCAAGAAGCAGGACAAAGACGCCGCCTAGGCGCTTGTCGATCTTAGCCTTCGAAGTTGAGCGTTCGCGTTTGAACGCTCTATTGTCGAGCTTTCATGCGCGCGGTTCTTCTCAATACCGGCACCGAGCTTCTTGCAGGCGATGTCTACGACACGCACCTCGCTTTCATCGCTCGCCAGATCTTTGAGCTCGGACTGCGGATCGAGGAGCGCCGAACGGTTGGTGACGGCGCGATTATCGGCGACACGTTAAGAGAATTATTTTCGCGTGCAGAAATTGTTTTCGTAACCGGCGGTCTCGGGCCAACGAGCGACGACATTACCCGAGACGTCGCTGCC
>Ga0307479_10004946_pt1 | contig 12224 bp, 12 predicted proteins | sample atmos_gasesECM4C_FD_203743 | JGI IMG/M metagenome (GOLD analysis project Ga0307479, IMG submission 203743) | Hardwood forest soil microbial communities from Morgan-Monroe State Forest, Indiana, United States - atmos_gasesECM4C_515 | ecosystem: Environmental > Terrestrial > Soil > Temperate...
CTTTTCACCCGCGCAGGTGTTAGAGAATCGACTGGAAGCCTCGCTTGGCGGAGCGGCTTCGGAAGGCCCAGGCCGCCTTGCGGCGATGGCCCAGCCATTTCTCGATGCCGTGGCCCAGCCAACTGCAGCGCCTGGTGGCGGCTCGGTATCAGCGCTTGCGGGTGCGCTGGGTGCTAGTTTGGGCCAGATGGTCGCCGGGCTCTCGCGGAAGAAAAAGTCTCAGGCCGCATTCGTCGAGCAACTCAGCGAGGCCGTATCAGAATTTCACGCGGCTGGGCAGGAACTGGCGAAAGCGATTGATCGCGATGCGTCTTCTTTTGAGTCTGTGATGGCGGCTTATAAGCTGCCGCAGGGCACACCCGAAGAACGACGCAAGCGCGATGAAGCCATACAGCGTTCTTTGCAGGGGGCGGCTGAGGTTCCGCTGGAAGTCGCGCGCAAGGCTGTTGACGTCTTCGAACGACTAGGGCAACTGGAACCGGTGTCCAGCGCGTCTATGTTGTCAGACTTGCGCGTCGGGCGTTTGATGGCCGCTTCCGCAGTCCGAGGCGCTCTTGAAAACGTGGCTATCAATCTTGAGTCCATCACAGACGCCAATTTCGCGGAACGTCTGCGGTCCGAATCGGCAACTCTTCTAGCGCGCGTAACTGAAGGCGTTACTGTAATTGGTCGATAGCATTGAATGAGTAAAGAAAACTGAGGATAAAAAAAGTGAGACAGCCTAGCATTCGCTTGACCGCATTTGCATTTCTCGCACTAGCAGCAATATTTGCATCGCTCGCTGCGATTCCGTCTCCGAGCGCGGCGGGTTCGCTGAGCACCGGAGTCATCGGCCTTTTCCCCAGACAGGTGGGAGAGTTCGCCTACGCCGATTTGAAAACAGCGCGGAAGTATCCTTGGTTCCCCAAGTTGCGCGAGCAGCTTCTGCCCAGCAAGTTTCGCCAGTTCGAGCAGTTTCTCACCTCGTCGGGAGTTGATCCGAATTCGCAGGTGGAGGAGCTCGCATGGGGCGGGCTGCCTGTTTCGAAAGCCGGCGGTGAGGATGTGGTTGGCGTAGCGCTGGGACCATTTGACCCCTCGTCCACAGAAGCGCAATTTAAGGCGAAGAAGCTGCCGTCCGTCGAATACCATGGTTATCGCCTCTGGGCATATGGCAGCGGGAGCGGCGAAGGCGACATACTTTTTACGTTTCTTGACAGCAACACCGCGGCCTTCGGCCACCGCTCGGCGCTTGAACAACTGATTGAGGTGCGAATGGGTGGCGCGGCTAGCCTGTTGACGAACGACCAGCTATTTCCGCTCATCAACGAGGTGAACGGAAGTGGGCTCATCTGGGGCGTGCTGGACAAGAATTACACACACCTGGCGATGCAGCAGTTGTTTCCTGAGACCAGTCAGTTCGCTCAAGCGGCAGCCATCGTTGACCGGCTGAAGGCCATGACCATCAGCGTGGACGCGGACAGCGGCGTGAATGCAAAGTTTCAAGCGGTCTGCAACTCAACCGATGACGCCAATCTACTCGGCGCAGCCTTCCAGGCGGGCTTGATGTACAAGCGCTATCAAGAGGCGCAGGCCAATCCAGACTTCGCGAAAGTGCTCGACGGCGTGAGTGTGGTGCCGGCCGGTGATCGCTTGAAAGTCGAAGCTCCGGTGAGCGAAGCACAGCTCGGATCGCTGATTAACACAAGGATCTTCGCCGTTCCGATGTAGATAGCGCGGAGTGAACGTCGTTCGTGAGCTGGCCGCAGACTAGACGTTAGCCCTGCGCTGATCGCGATACTTTATAAGCGTCATTCGCGAGTGGCCTTCGTGAGTGTCGTACTGCACGCGGTCGACTCTCGTATCCTGTAGCGAAGCGCTTATTTTTCCACCAGCGTGATCTTTCGAGCCGCCCACAAACGTGTCAAGCCCGGCGGTCGGCTTGGATTCACCTGAATGCTCGATCGTCACCTGCACTCGATCGGGAAAATCTTCGATAATCATCCGCAGGTCGCGATCCCCGGTGCTGTCATTTCCAAGTAAAGGAAATGTATCGCGAACGGCTTCGACCGCCGCTTCGGCGAATCCCTGTTGAGCCTCCCGTGGGAGACCCGCTCGATGCGCGGAATGGGACACAATCGCCGCTACGGCGGAGAGCAGCCGCGGGTCGTTGTGCACCTTAAGCTCAGTTCGTGCCGGGTCAGTGGTCACTGTCAGTGGTCTCCACAACGCGGACATCGCATGCCTCGCGGCAATCCGGACAATAATACAACCCATCCACGCAAAGTCGAATGTTGTATTGAGATTGACAGAAACAACAGAACTTTTCGCAGGTGCACTGCGTCTCCGGCTTGTCACATTGTGAGCAGAGGACCGTCACAGAATTCCAATCTCCAGCGGCTACATACTTTGAACGATTAATACTAGGCTAGTCGCCAAAGGGCGACAAGCGGGTTCGCTCGCGCGATTGCCGAGAACGAGAAGGGCACGCGGGATTTTCGTTGCGAGCTCACATGCGGAGAAAGACGCGCTTTCTTGACACTTCGAAACACGCATGCTACGGTGATTTTCTTGTCTCTACGATGAGAAATCCCCAGTGACAACGCCGGCCACCGCGGAATTGCGCAAAACAGCCCTGAATTCGCTTCATCACCGCCTGGGCGCAAAGATGGTTAATTTTGGCGGATGGGAGATGCCGCTCGAATACTCCGGAATCCTGTCCGAACACGAGGCGGTGAGGACTCGGGCTGGATTGTTCGACGTTAGCCATATGGGCGAAATCGAAATCCGGGGCAAGCAGGCGCTCGATCTCGTCCAGCACGTGAGTTGTAACGATGCGGCGAAGCTGATCATTGGGCAGGCGCATTACTCGGGCTTGATGACCGAGCGCGGCACTTTCGTGGATGACCTACTCGTGCATAAGATCTCGGACACGCACTATTTGCTGTGCGTCAACGCTGGCAATCAGGATCACGACTTCGAACACGTGAAAGCGAATAACAAGTTCGATGCGAAGGTCGAAAATGCCGGGCCACGGTACTCGCAGTTGGCAATTCAGGGCCCGCGAGCAAAGGACATTCTTCAGCGCCTCACGCCCGTTTCGCTCGATTCGATTCGCTACTACCACTTTGCTTTTGGCGAAGTTAGCGGGGTTCATTGCCTGATTGCCCGCACGGGTTATACGGGTGAGGACGGATTCGAGATCTACTTCGCTCCCGAGCATTCAGAAAAGCTTTGGAGTGACCTGATGGAATCAGGCAAGTCAGCGGCCCTGTTGCCTTGCGGGCTTGGGGCGCGCAATACGCTGCGCCTTGAAGCTGGGATGTGCCTTTATGGGCATGAGATTGATGAAGCCACGACGCCACTTGAAGCCGGTCTTGGATGGATTTGCAAGCTCGACAAAGGACCATTTCTCGGCAGCAATCTGCTGGGCGAGCAAAAGCGGTGCGGAATCGATCGGCGGCTTGTCGGCTTTGAAATGCTCGACAAGCGAATCGGCCGTGATGGCTATCCGGTCTTGATTGATGGACGCGACGCGGGACGCGTAACGAGCGGGGGTCCGGCGCCGTTTCTCAAGAAGAATATAGGCATGGCCTATGTTCCATCTACGACGGGCTCAGCCGGAACGAGCGTTGAAATCAGCATCCGTGGGCAGGCGGTGCCGGCGCGAATCGTTGCGCTGCCTTTTTATAAGCGACCTCACTAGATGGACAGCATCGAATCTCGCTGCGACCAGGGGGCGGCATGTACCCGAAAGACTACCGCTACACGAAAGAGCACGAGTGGATCAAGGCAGACGGCGCGACCGGCACAATCGGAATCACCGATTATGCACAGCACGAGCTTGGGGATGTGGTGTTTGTCGAGCTGCCGAAGGTGGGAACTCAACTGAAGGCGGGCCAATCGCTCGGCACCGTGGAATCCGTGAAGGCCGTGAGCGAGATTTTCACGCCGGTCAGCGGTGAAGTTACGGAGACGAACCCTGCGCTCGTCGATGCACCTGAGAAAATCAATTCTGATCCGCACGGTTCGGCGTGGCTGATTAAGATTCGACTTGCTGATCCTAAAGAGCCAGCCTCGTTGATGGATGCCGCCGCTTACGAAGCATACGTTACCGAGAAAGCGAAGGAACACTAGGCCTGATGCGTTATCTTCCCAAGAGCCCGTCCGAGCGTAAGGAAATGCTCGCCGCGATCGGCGTCCAGACTGTCGACGAACTTTTCAAGTCCATACCGGAAAAGTTCCGGCTGCGCAGTCCCCTTCCCTTGCCAGGTCCGCTGTCCGAGGCGGAGATCGTCCAATATTTTCAAGCGCGCGCAGGTGAGAACGGGAGAGGCTTCACTTCATTCCTGGGAGCAGGTGTCTACTCGCATTTGCGCTCGGTGGTTACTGACGCGCTCGTGCAGCGTGGCGAATTCCTTACCTCCTACACCCCTTATCAGGCGGAATTTGCTCAAGGCACGCTGACTGCGATTTTCGAGTTTCAGACGCTGATGGCGCAGCTTACCGGCCAGGAAGTGGCGAATGCCTCGATGTATGACGGCTCGACGGCGCTCACTGAGGCTGCGCTGATGGCAGAGAGGCTCACGGGGAGGAATAGGGTGCTCGTCGCGCGCAGCGTGCATCCGGAGTATCGGCAGGTGCTGGCCACGTACGCGCGTAACCTCGGGCTTGAAATCGAAGAACTGCAATACACCCAGTCCGGACAAATCGATTCCGGTGCGTTGACCCCCGAAAAACTCGCTAACGCCGCAGCAGCGATCGTTCAGACGCCGAATTTCTTCGGCGTTCTGGAAGAAATTCCGGCTCTCGCAACCACCGCGCATGCGGGTGGCGCTTTGCTCGTAGCATCCGTTACTGAGCCTGTCTCGCTCGGGATCGTGCGCCCGCCCGTCGAGGCGGATATCGTCGCGATGGAAGGGCAGGCCTTTGGTGTTTCGCCGAGTTATGGCGGCCCCTACGTGGGAGTAATTGCAACGCGCGAAAAATTCGTTCGGCAAATGCCGGGGCGGCTCGCTGGACAAACAACTGATGCGGCTGGACGGCGTGGCTTTGTGCTGACGCTGGCAACGCGCGAGCAACATATTCGCCGCGAGAAAGCCACCTCCAACATCTGCACCAACGAGGCGCTCTATGCGCTTGTCGCAACCATCCATCTTTGCCTGATGGGCAAAGAGGGATTGCGAGAGGTGGCGTCGCAAAATCTGGCCAAGGCGCGTTTCGCACAAGCCGAGCTCGAGAAAATTCCTGGCGTGCGGCGTGTCTTCTCTGGGCCAACATTTAATGAGTTCACGCTCGAATTCCCGCGCTCGGTAAAGATGATTAATTCCGCCCTCTTGCGCGACAAAATCATCGGGCCATTTGCGCTCGGCACGCAGTACCCGGAATTGACCAAGCGCGCGCTGGTCTGCGTCACCGAAACGATGCCGAGAGCTGAAATCGAACGTTTCGCCGCTGCCCTGAAGAAAATTCTCGAGACCCCGGTATAGGAGCTTCTGAATTGAGTTCGAAAGTTGTAGACACGGAAACGGCCGCCGCCTCGATCAAGAAGGTGCGTCCCCACCCTAACCAGAACGAGGGGCTGATATTCGAAAAGTCCGCTCCGGGCAAGCGAGGCGTAGAAATACCGCCGCTCGATGTGCCGGCAGTCGATCCTCTCGCTGCGCTTGGCTCCGAATTCACGCGCGACTCGATCGAAGGTTTCCCGGAAGTCAGCGAGATCGAAGTGATCCGGCATTTCACCCGGCTTTCCACGTGGAATTACGCGATCGACCTCGGAATGTATCCGCTCGGTTCCTGCACCATGAAATACAATCCGCGCGTAAACGAATTCGTCGCGCTGCTCGATGGACTCGCGAGTGAACATCCTCAGCAGCCTGCCGAGGTTTCACAAGGCTGCTTGCGCATTCTTTGGGATCTGCAGAATTGTCTGCTGGCTATTACAGGGATGGGCGCAGCGACGCTGCAGCCAGCGGCCGGTGCGCAAGGCGAGCTTGCTGGCCTGTTGATGATTCGTGCTTATCTCGCGAGCAAAGGCAATGCGCGCAAGAAAGTCCTTATACCCGACTCCGCCCACGGAACGAACCCGGCATCTGTGGTGATTGCGGGTTACGAGGTGCAGAATATTCGCTCCAACGCGCGCGGGCAGATCGACACCGACCATCTCCGCGAATTCGTCACCGAGGACGTCGCCGCGTTGATGCTGACCAACCCAAGTACTCTCGGCGTATTTGAGGAACGCATAGCGGAGATTGCGGAGATACTGCACGAAAAAGGCGCTCTGCTTTACATGGACGGCGCCAACATGAACGCTCTTGCAGGCGTCACGCGACCAGGAGATTTCGGCGTGGACGTGATGCACTTGAACCTGCACAAGACCTTCTCGACGCCGCATGGTGGCGGAGGCCCGGGTTCAGGCCCTGTGATGGTCAAGAAAATTCTCGAACCGTTTCTGCCGGTGCCCGTCGTCGTGAAAAAGGAAAATGGGCAGTTTGCGCTGGATCAGAATCGTCCGCAATCGATTGGACGCGTCCGCGCCTACTGCGGAAATTTCGGCGTTCTGCTTCGTGCCCTCGCCTATACGCTAGCTTACGGCCCCGGGATTCGACAAGCCACCGAAGATGCCGTTGTGAATGCGAACTATATTCGCAAGAATCTCGAAGACTATTTCGATTTGCCTTACAATTTACCTTCGATGCATGAAGTGGTTTTCAGCGACGCGCGACAGAAGAAGCACGGCGTCAACACGATGGACATCGCCAAACGACTGATCGATTATGGCTTTCACCCCTATACTACTGCGTTTCCGCTGATCGTTCCGGGCGCGATGATGATTGAACCGACCGAATCCGAATCCAAAGAAGAATGCGATTTGTTTATCGACGCGATGCGCTCGATTGCTGCTGAGGCCGAGGAAGATCCCAATCTCGTAAAGACAGCGCCGCATTCCACGCGTGTTGGCCGGCTCGATGAAGTCGCTGCAGCCCGGAAGCCGATTCTTCGTTGGAAGCCATGAAAGACACGTCCCCAACACGCGAAGAGATCCTAACCATGACACCGGAACAGGCGGCCTTTCTCCTGAACATCCACCTTCCGATCATCCGAAAGGAATCGGAAATTACCTCGCGGGTCATTAAAGCCGTTCCCAGTACCAAGGAATCCTACCGGCCCGCCCCTCACAGCCGCAGCGCCCTTGAGCTGGTCTGGCACATTGCCAGCTGCGACATCTGGTTCCTGGAGGGTTTTCTCGCGGGCAAATTTGAGATGGAAGACGACAGCATGCCTGCGGATTTCTCTAATTCTGCCGACATCGCGGCTTGGTATGACGATGAGTTCGGCCCCAAGCTCGATCAAGTCGCTAGGCTCCCTGCCGATTTCTGGGCCACTCCGATGCCGTTCTTTGGAATCTACAATCACCCTGCGGTTTTATATTGGCACTTTATGATGCTGCATACGGCGCATCATCGCGGGCAGCTCTGCACTTATCTGCGACCGATGGGAGGCAAGGTGCCTAGTATCTACGGTGGCAGCTTCGACGAACCGATGGAGCCACCGAAGTAGGATTCAAAATAACCCGCTCGTCGGTTACCTCTTGGATCGTGAAGCAAACCCGTACAAACAAAGACGCGGCATACCCTGTAAGAGGGCATGCCGCGGAATTGTTTCCGAACCGTCGTAGCTCGCGCTACGACTTGTTCTTGTCGTTCTTAGCCTTCTCCACCGGAATCGTTCGGTTATTCGAAGACGCTAGCTTTTTGGCCGTTCCAACATCCGCCGTGGCTGTCGCCGCCGGAAACATCGGAACCGGACGCCCGTCGGAATGAGCGGCAGCGGCTTCCGCCATCGTCTCAGGAACCGGAGACGGGACTGGAACAAGCGCCCCTTCCGCTTCCTTTGAAAACCTCAAAGCTTGCTCAGCGCCATCCCAGTCGATCGAAATCACGTCGCCGAGGCTCACCTGCTCGGTAGCGAGCAGACTTGCGAGCGGGTAGACGATGTGTCGCTCAATCGCGCGCTTCAAGTGGCGCGCTCCGTATTTCAGATCCGTGCCTTCTTTGAGCAAAAACTCACGCGCGGACTGAGTAACGCGGAACAAGAAACGGCCCTTGGCAGTTTCCAGCACGCGCTGTTGCACCATGCCCAGTTCGATCTCGAGAATCTGCTCCAACTGCTCTGAACGCAGCGGATGGAACACGATCGTCTTGTCGATCCGGTTCATGAACTCCGGCGCGAATTTTCGCTTCGCCGCTTCCGCCGCTGTCTTCTCCACTTTCTCGTCCAGCCGCGGCCTTGAGTCCGCCGGTACCGTCGGCGCGAATCCCATTCCGCCCGTCATCAGTTCCGTGATTTCGCCGCCGCCCAGGTTCGACGTCATGAAAATCATCGTCTGCGACAAGTCCACTCGCCGGTTGTCGCCCAGCGTCAGCGTGGCCTTGTCCAAAATCCCCAGCAGCAATTGCCACAGCGCATCCGACGCTTTCTCGATTTCGTCGAACAGAAGGAAGGAGATCTTCAACTTTTCGGTGTGATACTGCGCGAGCGCTTCCTGCGTGATCAGCGGATGCGTCTCCCGGTGCCCCAAGTAGCCCGGAGGCGACCCAATCAATTTCGCGATTTCGTGCGAGTGCTGAAATTCGGCGCAATCCACCTTGATCACCGCCCGCGGATCGCCGAACAGCACTTCGGCCGTGGCTTCCACCACGCGCGTCTTGCCGGCTCCGGTAGGCCCGAGGAACAAAAGGTTCCCCACCGGCCGTCCCGGCGAATTCAGGCCGGCGCGAAACACCTGGTACAGGTCTACGACGGCCTGCACCGCTTCGTCCTGCCCTACGATCTTCCGCCGCAGCCCTCCCTCGAAATCACGCGACTCCACGCTGCGTTGGGTCGGGTCGAGTTTTAATGCGTGCGCGCCCACGGTATTACTCCCCCTACCGGAACTTCCTTCCGCTCTGTGCGATTTGCGGCCCTGACCTCTCGAATTGGTCGAGCTTGATATCGAGAATGGATCGCAACATTCGCAATTGCGTGACCAGTTCACGGCTTGAATTGGCTCGGTCCGTCAGCAGCAACATCGGCGGCGACAGATCGGCCAGGTCCAGGTTTAGGTTGCGTAGTGAGTGCATGAGGCCCTGCACGTACGGCGAGCGAACGTTGAACAACTCCACTCGGCTATTCACAGATTCCCGCAAACGCGGCCAATCAAGTTCGAGGAATGGATGATTCCGCGAAACCCGACGCACCACGTCATCCGTGATTCGCGGCCGCTCGCCAAGCCGCGCCAAGTGAAGCTGCTGCACCTTACCCTGCCGGCGCACGTTATGCACCAGGAAGTAGGTGTTGCCTTTGCGTCGAACGAAAGCCACAACTGCCTCCTTTTCGACGGTTCGTGGCGTAGTGTATGAGGCGTCCACTACCCCGTCAATGGTACGATGCTCTAGAGTTACTAAGGTTGCTTCGAATTGGTTATTAGACTTGCAGCATCCCGCGGAAGGGCGTCAGGGGCACAATCAAAGACCTCGCGGCTCTACCACTGAAGGCTTTCGAACTGCGCAACCGGTCAATCATCATCGCCTCACTTAGTTAGATGCTTGATTTGTAATGAAAGTAGTCTTGACACTTATTCGACCTGGCCGCAAACAACAGCGCTTCAGGAAATCAGCAACGAGCAAAAGGGGCAGCGGACAATGTCGTCTTGGGATCCGGTCTACAAATTGGTGAAAAAAATTCCGCGTGGCCGCGTAACAACCTACGGAGCGCTCGCGAAGGCGCTTCGCCTGCGCGGCGGTGCACGAGTTGCCGGATACGCGATGGCCGCCTGCCCTGGCGGTAAGGGCATCCCTTGGCATCGGGTGATTGGCGCAGGAGGACGCCTGCTGATTCGAGAGCCACACGCAAGTCTTCAACGGCGCTTGCTCGAGACGGAAGGCATCATCATCGACGGCAAGCGCGTGAACATGAAAAAATACGCCTGGTCCGGCCCGGAGGCGCGGGCGAAATCGAAAAGCACCCAGTCGCGGCAAGCTGGTCATGGGCGCAGCCGCGCGACGCGCGATAAACGAAAGCGTTGATTCGCGCGGGCTTTGTGGCTGTGGTATAGAAGATGGCTTCGCAAATCGAGGGATTCCTGAGTGGGTGCACCCGTTATACAAGTCGAAGGGCTTTATAAGAGCTACGGCTCTGTTGAAGCTCTTCGTGGCGTGAGTTTTGAAGTCGAAGAAGGAGAAGTATTCGGGCTGCTCGGTCCCAATGGAGCAGGAAAGACTTCGACGGTCGAAATCCTTGAAGGCATGCGCACGCCTGACCGCGGCCTCGCGCGCGTATGCGGCCTCGATCCTGAAAAGAGCGGTTTCGAGTTCAAAGAGCAAATCGGCGCCGTGCTGCAATCCACTTCCCTGCCGGACAAGATTCGCGTGAAGGAAGCGATTGAGTTATTCGCGAAATTCTATCGTCGGCATGCGAACACGGACGACCTGCTGAAGCGTTTTCAGCTTGAAGAAAAGCGAACCGCGTTCTACAGCCAACTCTCCGGAGGGCAAAAGCAGCGTCTCGCTCTGGCCATGGCTCTCGTGAACAACCCGAGCGTCGTGTTTCTTGACGAGCCCACGGCTGGCCTGGACCCGCAAGTGCGCCGCGAAATCTACGACATCATCGAAGAACTCAAGCGCAGCAAGAAGACAGTCTTGCTTACCACGCACTACATCGAAGAAGCCGAGCGTCTGTGCGATCGGGTGGCAATCGTTGATCAGGGACGCGTGATTGCCCTCGGTACGCCGCGCGACCTAAAACACGCCTCAGCGGGAACGACACGCATCGAAGTCCGCTTGGCAAAGCCGATCTCAGATGGCTCGCTCGACCGCCTCGATGGCGTCACCGATTGCCGCCAATTCGATGGCGCTTATGTCATGCACTCTTCGCGACCGCCTCAGACGATCGTCGCGCTTGTAAAGCAACTTGAGGCCGAGAACAACGAATTGCAAAGCCTAGAAATGTTTTCGCCGTCACTCGAAGACGCATTCATCGAACTGACCGGCCGCCGGCTGCGGGAATGACGACTGCGAGAACAATGGGCGCGAATCCGCTGGTAAACACCTGGACTCTGACGAAAATACGCATGCGGCTCGCCATGCGTAATCGTACCTTCCTGTTTTTCAGCTTAATCATGCCGCTCGGTTTTCTGTTCTTTTTCGTGTTGGTTCTCGCCAAAGGTCAGGCGGGCTGGATCGCATATATTCTCGGCGCGGTGCTTACGATGACGGTGATGGGAAGCTTTTGGGGGCTGAGCGTGCAGCTCGTGACGTTTCGCGAGCAGGGGATTTTGCGCCGCTTCCGTCTGGCGCCGATCGGAGCCGGCCCGATGCTGGCCTCCAGTATCGTCTCGAACTACCTGATGACGATGCCGACCGTCGTGATCGAAATTCTCGTTTGCCGTTTTGCCTTTCACATGATTTCGTGGGGCAACCTTTGGGCTGTTTTCCTGCTGGTGACGTTCGGTTCCGCGGCGTTCTCTTCCTTCGGCTTAATCGTGGCGAGTGTGACAAACACCATGCAGGAAACGCAGGTGATCAATCAGCTGATCTGGACGGCTTTTTTATTTCTCTCCGGCGCCACGATCCCGCTCGCTATTTTTCCGCCTTGGATTCAACGAGTGTCATTGTTTCTACCGGCCACATATCTCGCTACCGGGCTTGAGGCAGCGACTACGAACCTGGCAACCGCAGGTGAAATCCTCACCGACGTCGCCGCCCTTACAATCGGTGTGCTGGTAGCCTTTGAGATTTCGAGACAGCTCTTTCGATGGGAGCCTGAGGCCAAAGTATCGCCCCGCGCGAAGCTTTGGGTCTTAGCCGCGATGGTTCCCTTCTTAGTTTTTGGGCTTTATGAAAATGTGGCTGGCGCGCGTCTTGAGCGAATTCGCAGAGACTACCGGACTCTGCAGAGGTTCGAATCTCATCAGAGCGCTCCAACAGACAACTGAGCGAAGGGTCCCGTATGCGACGGAATCTTAAGTCGTAGACCCTATCGCCCACATCCAATCTGCGCGGAGGAAGGGAGATGTCAGCTCGGGAGCACGCAGAACGGGCCTGAATTTCTGTATGAAGCTCTCGATTTTGTCGCTAAGGGCAAGGTAAAGTCATCCCAGAAACTTACAAGCTCGACGAAGCTCCCAAAGCTTATCGGCGCGTTGTTGAGGGCAAAGCGCGCTTCCGAGCGGTTCTCACGATGCAAATCGCGCGTGGGCGCAAACG
>Ga0307479_10004947_pt1 | contig 12222 bp, 10 predicted proteins | sample atmos_gasesECM4C_FD_203743 | JGI IMG/M metagenome (GOLD analysis project Ga0307479, IMG submission 203743) | Hardwood forest soil microbial communities from Morgan-Monroe State Forest, Indiana, United States - atmos_gasesECM4C_515 | ecosystem: Environmental > Terrestrial > Soil > Temperate...
ACGCCGCAAAACTCCGATACAGTTTTCGAATCTGGCTCGATCGCGCGCGCATCGCTTGCACGGCGGCCAGCAGTACCAGCGCTACGTCTTCGCCGGTTTCCATCAACGGCCCGCGGAGGTATGCTGCACGCGCCCCCAGGTGGTGTGACGGTATGTAATAAAACCCGATATAAATAAAAAAGAAAACGATGGCGATTTGCACGAAGTCCAGTACGGACTCCGCGTCTAGCGTCGAGGCATCCTTGTCCTGGTTCAGAAACACCGCGAGCGCGAAAAAAATGGACTGTATACCGAACAGGAAGCGCACCACCGAGCCCGTGGGCGGCTCCATGCGCAGCGCGATTTCGTAGTACGTCCAGCCGGCGTTCGCCACTCCCCAGACGGCAAGACCACATCCCACCAGCACCCAGAATCGCCGGCTTAAACCAGTGGTGCGCCGCGACGCAAAAACCGCCGCGGCCACCGCCAGGCCGCAAGCAGTGATTTGCAGCAGATTTCCGATCAAGGATCCTGCAACAGACGTTCCGAGCGTCAGCATCGACGTGACGTGCAACGCAACAATGACGAATGCTACCGCTAACAGCTTTCGGAACATCCCAAGCTGCTCCTTCACTTGTGGGCGATGATCTTTCGCTTACGATAAGAGTGTAAAGTAAGCGCTTAACCCGCTGAAGCTCCGCGTGCCCCTTCGTTGCCCAAGAGCAAACAGCTATCCCGCGTGAACTTCCTCGCGCTACAATCCCCGCCATGGATCCGGCCGCACGGCCTTCGGCCTCGCCCGGCAGTTTTGGCCTTGCCTGGATATTGCTCTGTCTTGCTTTCTGTGCTCACGTAGCCGACGAGGCGCTCACCGGCTTCCTCAATGTTTACAATCCTACGGTTATCGCCATGCGCGACCGGCTGGCCTGGTTCCCCATGCCCACCTTTGAGTTCCGCCAGTGGTTAGTGGGACTCATCGTTGCCAACTTGGTCTTGCTCGCGCTTACGCCCTTCGCCTTCCGCAATGCGCGCGGTCTACGCCCGTTGGCCTATTTCTATGCCGGCGTCATGCTGCTCAATGGAATGGGTCACACGATTTTCACGGTGCTGGGGCGCACCGTAGCCTCTGTCCGGTTCCCGCGCCCTGCTCCGGGTTTCTGCTCTTCGCCTTTTCTGCTCATTACTTCGATCTATCTATTCATGCGGCTGCACGCCAGCCGCAAGGCAGAGGCCGACTGAAAGGCATTTCTTGAATCGAGGCCGCTAGCGTCCTTCGAAGGGATACCGATCCTGCGCCTGAATCGCGGCCGCCACGCCACGCCGCAGCGCAATCGTATCCACCGGCGCGCGCTTGCCAAAACGCTTTAGCACCGCCATCTGCGTCGTCAACATGTCGCCTTCGTTCACCGCTGTCACCGCACGCTTGGCTTCATGCTCCACGCGTTCCGCGGCCTCGGCGATAAACACCCGCGTCGCATCGATCATCGTCTGCGTGGCCGCTTCGCCCTTCGCCGCCGCTGCTTTTTGCGCGCGTAGCAGGCAAGACTCCATCGCGTAAATCTCCATCACAATATTCGAGAGCGCGCCGATCAATTCCTGCTCGTCCGCCAGCTTTTCCCGGAATTTCTGCACCGCCCCGCCCGCTGCCTGCAAAAACATTTTCTTTGCGTTCGCCACTACGCGCGCTTCATCGGCAAGCACGCCCTCTGGCGCTTCCTCAAACGACGGACCGGCCAGGATCTCGTCCGCCAGCTTCATGGCCGCGGGAATCAACGCCAGTTGCCCGCCCATCGCGCGTTTCATCAGCATCTGAATGATCAGCATGCGGTTGATTTCGTTGGTGCCCTCGAAAATCCGGTTGATGCGTGAATCGCGATACGCTCGGCACACCGCATAATCTTCATGGAATCCATATCCGCCGAAAATCTGCACCCCTTCGTCCACCACGTAGTCCAGCATTTCGCTGCCGTACACTTTGGCGATGGAGCTTTCGATCGCGTATTCCTCCAGCACTTTCATTGCGCTCTGAATCTTGTCGCCTCCGGAAACGGAAGCCGCCGCCATCGCCGCTTCAATATTTCCCGCCGAGCGGTACACCATCGACTCCACCGCAAAAATCTGGATGGCCATCTCCGCCAGCTTCTCCCGGATCAATCCAAATTCGCCGATCTGTTTGCCGAACGCTTTGCGCTCCTTCGCATATTTCGACGAGGTCGACATCACGTTCTTCGCCCCGCCCACGCACGACGCCCCCAGCGTGAACCGTCCCGCGTTCAGGATGTTGAACGCCACAATGTGCCCGCGCCCGACCTCATGGAGCACGTTTTCCTTCGGCACCTTGCAGTTCTCCAGGAAAATCGGCGTCGTCGAGCTTCCGTGAATTCCCATCTTGTGCTCTTCGTTGCCCGGCTTGAACCCGGGAAACGTCCGCTCCACGATGAACGCCGTGAATTTCTCGCCGTTGATCTTCGCGAACACTACATACACGTCCGCGAAACCGCCGTTGGTGATCCACATCTTCTGCCCGTTCAGGATGTAATGCGTGCCCTCGCTGTTCAGTTCTGCGCGGGTCAGCGAATTCTGCGCATCCGATCCCGCCTGCGGTTCCGACAAGCAGTACGCGCCAATCAGCTCGCCCGTAGCCAGCTTCGGCAAATATTTCTTCTTTTGATCTTCGGTCCCGAAATAAACGATCGGCAGCGTGCCAATCCCCGCATGCGCCCCATGCGTTACCGCAAAGCCGCCATAAAGCGATAGCTTCTCGGTCAGGACCGTGGTCGCGATCTTGTCCAAGCCCGCCCCGCCGTACTGCTCCGGCACGCCCCCGCCCATCAAGCCCAACTCGCCGCCCTTCTTCACCAGCGATGCCATCAACCCGGCTTTCTTGTTCTCCAAATCCTTCGCCAGCGGCAGCACTTCCTTCACCACAAACTCTTCCGCCGTCTGCCCAATCAGTTTCTGGTCATCAGTAAGATCCGCCGGCGTAAACACATCCCCCGGCAGCGGCGATTCCAACAAAAAGCTCCCGCCCTTCGCCGCCGGCTTCGCTATCGTTGCAGTAGCCATCGCTGTCTCCTTGGATCGCGCCTTAATTCTACGCCCAGCTTGATTGGAACAGTAATTTACACTCGCTTTTCTCTGTAATCTCCGTGTTCCGGCCTTTGTGCACTTTGTGCTAATTCTTTCGTTCTTATCCTCCACCATGTCCGCCCAAAAGGCTATAGACCAATAGTCCCAACACAATCAGGGTCACCACTACATACGTCCAATCTCGCTGGTACAGAAATGCCACCACGGAAAACGCCACCCGCGCAATTGGTGTCGCGATCAGAATCAACAACCCGAACTGAATCAACCCTCGCCCGCGGAGCGCCAGCCCCTCATGAAAAATCCCGGAGACCGTGCGCAACTCCTCTGGCTCGCCTTGAAACACTCCATAATTCGTAGCTGGCGTTGAGTGGCGCGCAAGGTAAACCGCGCCGCCGGCAAGCACAAACATCGCCGCCAAGATTACCCCGGCCTGCAACAGTCGGCCGATAATTTCGTCCATGCGCTGTTCGGCTCTATCCATATTGCGTTCCTTACGTCCTTTACTTTAACGCGTTGTAAATCATCTCCACGGCCAATACCGCAATCACGCCGCTGAACACCATGCGCAGCACCTTCACCTTCGCTCGCTCCAATATCCGTGCCCCAATCAGTGACCCTGCCAGAACTCCCAGCATCACCGGCATCGCCAGCCCGGGATCGATGTAGCCGCGCCGCAAATAAACTCCCGCACCCGCCGCCGCTGTCACTCCAATCATGAAATTCGAAGTCGTGGTCGACACTTTGAACGGCAGCTTCATGGCCCTGTCCATCGCCAACACTTTCACCGCACCGGAGCCAATCCCCAGCAGCCCCGAAAGCACGCCCGCCACGAACATCAGCCCAAACCCCTGTGGCACTCCGCGCACATGGTAGCTTTCCAGCCCCTTTTCAGTCGGGTACGTGCTATCCATCTTCAGCCAAGTGGCGATGCGATCCGGCCCGCCGTCCGCGCTGGAGTGCTCGCGTTGGGTGATGGACGCATATGCGGAATACAGCAGCACAACGCCGAAAATGACGGAGATGACGGAAACGTGCATGTGCAGAACGAGCTTCGCTCCCACAAGTGCCCCCACCGTGGTGGCAATCTCCAGAAACATCCCCACGCGCAGATTGGAATACCCCTCGCGTACGTACGCCGACGCCGCCCCACTGGAAGTGGCAATCACCGAAACCAGCGCGGCCCCGATCGCATAGTGAATATCCACATGAAACACCAGCGTTAGCAGTGGCACAATCACCACGCCGCCGCCCAGCCCGGTCAGCGCCCCCAAGAAACCCGCCAGCAGCGAACCCAATCCCACTAGCGCCGTGAATTCAATGGTGTTCAATGTCGTTGGCGTTTTCCACGCGTTACTGGGTTGCAAGCGCGGCGGTGCTGTCTTTGAAAGAAATCAGCAGGAAGCTGGAGCGCGTGCCGAGGAAATCGACGATGCGACGGTGCTTGCCGGCGGGCATCCAGAGCACGTCGCTTCCATGAAGAAAGGAACTGTGCTCGCCGCCGAGATTGGCGTCGAGGTTGGCATCCGTCAGCGCGACGAGCAGAGCATCCGTTTTCGGCGTTGCGTCGACGTAGTCATTGCCGCTGGATACTTTGTGGAGGTCGGCGCGAATCTCTTCGGTCTCAAAATAGGGAACATCGTCCGCCGGTCCCGACGCCGCGGGCTGGCCTTTCTTGGTTTTGCCGCTGTCCACGGCCGGCTTTTGTTCAGGGCAGTCGGTGGGCGCTCCCGCCAGCACATCCTTGCAGAGATTTTTCGGTGTGCCCTGCGGATGCACCAGTTCGATAGTCACGTTCTGAAACGGCATGCCGGATTCCGTGCGCACGATGTGCGCAAAATGTCCGGGAGAGTAATGCGTCTCCCCGTCTTGCAAGATCTGGTGGAGTTCGGGCTTGCCTACGATGGCGTTGATAATGTCGGCGGGGCCCAGCGTGACATACAGATACGGTAGATCGTGTTGGTGCAGCAGCGTGGTGTCCAGCGGGGGAACCATCACGTTGTAAATACGCGTGAAATCGTTTTGCAATACTAGACGGTGATGCGGCTCTTCGCTGATGGGAACGGGTCCCAGCGGCGCCGTGGGATCTTGCACCGGAAGGTAGGAGGGCGGCGCCTGCTGAGGATTGGATGCAGGTGCTTGCGCTTGCAGCGAGGCGCAAAGCAGGCCGCAGAGCATCATGGCACAAGGTAGATGAATGGCTGGTTTCATGGAGCGGGAATCGTACGATGCCAGATGTCGCATGACAAGTTAAACGCAGCAAACTGGTAGGGCGTTGCAGGCGCGTTCGCAGATTGTGCTTCCTCAAGTGTTGTTTACGAAAGGCGCTCGAAGATGCCGGCGGCGCCCATGCCACCGCCGATGCACATGGTGACCATGCCGTAGCGTGCGTTTTTGCGCTGCAGATCGCGGATTAGAGTGGCGGTGAGTTTTGCTCCGGTGCAGCCAAGCGGATGTCCGAGGGCGATGGCGCCGCCGTTGGGATTGACGCGCGCGGGGTCGAGGGCGGCTTGCTGGATTACGGCGAGCGATTGCGCGGCGAAAGCTTCGTTGAGCTCGATGACGGCGATGTCGCTGAGTGAGAGGCCGGCGAGCTTCAGGGCTTTCGGGATGGCGAAGACGGGGCCGATGCCGAATTCTTCAGGCGGGCAGCCGGCAGTGGCGTAGGCGACGAAGCGGGCGAGCGGCTTGAGGCCGAGGGCTTTGGCGCGCGTGTCGCTCATCACCACGGTGGCGGCGGCCCCATCGCTCATGGGGGAACTGTTTCCGGCGGTAACGGTCCCTTTGGCGTGGAAAGCGGGTTTTAGTTTGGCGAGGACTTCGAGCGAGGTATCGGCGCGGGGCAGTTCGTCGGTGTCGAAGAGAAATGTTTGCGTTGTGGACTTCGGTGAAGATTTCGATTTGGAAGAGGCGCCATTGCCGTTGATGGGGAGCGAAGTGATTTTCACCTCGACGGCAATGGTTTCGTCCTTGAAATTTCCCGCGGCGATGGCGGCAAGCGCCTTTCTGTGGGAGTCGGCAGAGAATGCGTCGGCTTGTTCGCGGGTGATGCCGAATTTGCGGGCGATGTTTTCGGTGCCGAGGCCCATGTTGATGTAGGCGTCGGGATAGTGGTCGACCAGCCAGGGGTTGGGGGAAATCTTGTTGCCGCCCATTGGGACGAGGGACATGGATTCGGTTCCGCCGGCGACGATGATTTCGGCGGAGCCGCCGCGAATGCGTTCGGCGGCTAGGGCGATGGCTTGCAGGCCGGAGGAGCAGAAGCGGTTGATGGTCATCGCGGAGGTCTCGACGGGGAGACCGGCGCGGAGTGCGGCGATGCGCGCGACGTTCATGCCTTGCTCGCCCTCGGGCATGGCACAGCCGAGGATAACGTCGTCAATTTGTTTCGCGTCGACGGCGGGAACGCGCGCGAGGACTTCTTTTATGGCCAGGGCGGCAAGATCGTCAGGACGCGTGGCGCGGAGCGAACCTTTGTAGGCACGGCCGACTGGGGTGCGTACAGCGGAAACGATCACGGCTTCTTGCATGACGGATCACCTCGCGGGCGGCGTCGAATGCCGCAAGGTTTATTGTTGGCCTCGCGAGGAGAAATTGCAAACTCGCTTGTGGGCTAAAGCCCGAGATTGCGGCGGGCGCTGACGCGCCGCCTTGAAAGGCGGCGCTCCCCCGACTAAAGTTCGGGGGCTTCCACCGCAAGCTTTCTTCAGGGGCTGAAGCCCATTGGGGAGAGGCGGTCAGGGCGACTGGGAACGCTAGTTTTTGACGATTCCGCGCGCGGATTCCGCGCCTACGCCGATTGGCTTGGCTTCGTCGGAAACCAACGTGAAATAGAAGGTCGCACCCTTCCCTTCTTGCCCTTCTGCCCAAATGCGGCCACCATGTCTCTGGATGATTCTCTGAACGGTGGCGAGGCCCAGCCCGGTACCCTCGAAATCTTCGTCGCGGTGCAAACGCTGGAACATCCCAAAAAGACGGCCGGCAAGCTCTATATCGAAGCCTACGCCATTGTCGCGCACGAAGATGACCTGCTCGCCGTTTTGTTCGTTGTAGCCCACTTGAATCACGGCGCGCGGCTGCAATCGAGTGTATTTAATGGCGTTGTCGAGCAAATGCGCGAAAACCTGCTTCATCAATCCAGAATCGCAATCCACGGTTGGCAACGCATCGATTCGCCATTCGATGTCGCGTTTCGATAGTTTCGATTCCAGTTCATTGCGGACGAGGCCGACCAGCGAGTCCAGGGGTGTCGGGCGCCGGAACAGTTCGGCTTGTCCAACCTTGGAGAGATTCAGCAGCTCGTCCACCACGCTTCCCATTTGACGAACGCCGTCCTGTATCAAGCGAACGTATCGTTGCGCATCGGAAGAAAACTCCCCTCCATGTCCGTCGATCAGCGCCTCGCAATAGGTATGTACCTTTCGCAGCGGGGCCCGTAGGTCGTGTGCCACGGAATGGGTGAATGCCTCCAGCTCCTTATTCGCTGCCTCGAGCCGGCGATTCGCTTCTTGCACCTCCGCCGCCCGCAAATAGACCTCCGCTTCCATTTTCCCGGCGCGGATGCGCAGCTCCTCCGTCAGCCTTTGTTGTTCCATGCCTTCCCGTTTGATGCGCACAAAATCGGTCACATCTTCCACGCGGTGAATGATGTAGGCGACGTCATTGTCCGGGCCAAGCACAGGCGAATTCAGCGGACTCCAATACCGTTCCTCGAAGCTTCCGCCTTCGGATTCCGGCTTGCGAATGTCATATTTCTGAACTGCCATGGTGTCTGGAACTTTGTTCCGCAGCACACGTTCCAGCGAAGCGCGCAAGTTCATAACGCCTGTCGCTTTCGGATCATCGGGATTATCCGGAAACACTTCGAAGATTCCTCGGCCCAGAATCCTCTCCCGGATAGTCATGGTTGCGCGAAGATAAGCGTTGCTTACCGCCACGATCCTCAAGTCGCGTGCGAGCACCAGATACAGTCCCGGCGCCGATTCAAATAGTGCTTGAAAATCAGGAGTTGGCAGGAATATAGCCAAGATCCACCCTAGCCGCTGACGAAGTTAACTTCCGACGATATTAGCTATTGCGGACCACGGCGGCAATTAGCCCGGTTGATTTCAAGACGTAAATGTCACTGCCGCGGTAATAAACCAACGGTTAGTCACCTCAGCCCTACTTCCATTTTTTTGCTGCTCCAGAAGCGGCGTCTTTGTAGATGTGGCTTACAGACCGAGGTGGTCGAGCTGGTAGCGGCCTCTGGAGATGATTTGGTCTTGGTCGATCCAGACGTCGCAGTTGCGGGTTAGGACGTCGACGTGGGTGCGGGATTTCCAGTTGGCATGGGTCTGGCTGCCGTAGGGGTCGCCGAAGGCGATGTGGACGCCGGGGAATTTTTCGTCCTGAAGGAGGATGCCGATCATTTCGGAGAGGCCGAGGTTGGTGCCGAAGGCAAGCTCGCCTACGCGATCGCTGTTTTCGTCGGTGTGGCAGTAGTCCCAGAATTCTTCTTCGAGGTCTTTGCGTTCGCATTCGACGTGCCTGAGGCGTGCGCCTTCGATTTCGAGGACCAGGGGCGTGCGTTGCAGGTCGCCGTATTTTCCGTTGAAGTGATCACCGGCGGTGGCGTCGCAGACGAAGGTGCCGTCGACGGTGGCCGGAGTGGTGAAGACTTCGCCGGCGGGAAGATTGGACCAGTAGCGCGGGCTGATTAAGCCGCTGGTCTTGACCCAGTCGAGGCCGCGATCGAAATGGGCGGCGAATTCGGTGCCCGCTTCGGTCTTTACGGTGAGCGTTTCGGCACGGAGCATGCGGTCGCGGAGCTTGTCGCTGAGGCGATCGACCATGCGGTAATCGGCGCGCATGCCTTGCTGCATGATTTCCGGCGTGACGCCGACCATGTGGGCGTAGCGGATCTGGCGGCGCTCGACGACTTTGACGATGGCCATGCGCGCGGCGAGTTCGCCGGGCTGCGGGTTCATGCAGAGGACGCCGACGTCAGCGGTTTCTAGGACGTCGAGTACGGGGGCGGGCGCTGACTTGATTGGGCGCGGGCTGAAATCTTCCAGCAGCAGACTGGTGCATGCTGCATGCACATTTTCCATGGCGGCGGCGAGGCTGGCAGCCACGCTGCGGCTCGGCACATCAGCGATTAGCGCGACTCGCTCGCCGGGCTTGATGGCGAGGCAGGTTTCCACGGCGTTCTTTGCACCGGGGAGCAGAGCTGGTGAGGCAGGGCCAAAGGTCATGCAGATATTTTAGCGTAGGAGCGTGGGGAGATTATAGGGGGATTACGGGGGATGTGCCGTCGCGGGCGCAGATTACAGCAGTAAAGAGGTGGCAAGCGTTTTTGGTCGAGGTTTCTTTTTGCATCTTCATCGCAATTGCGCCAAGTACTCTCGGTTGAGGTCCTTCGGCTATCCTCATCGGATAGCCTCAGGATGACACGGCTTTTAGGCGCTTACGCTGCGCGGGGTGACGCGGAAGGCGGGGACTTGTCCGCCTCCGGAGGTCACGTTGGCCAGGCCGGTTGCGCTGAGACGGGTGAGGAAGCCGCAGAGCTTGCCGCGGAAGAGATAGGGAGCGAAGTCGACGAGCATGTCGCGGAACTCGACGGTTTTGTTGGGCGTGATGTAAGGAAAAACTTCGCGGCGGATGGGGATGCGCTCTTGGACGATCCAAGCGGAGCTTTGTTCGCCAGGCTTCGCGGCGGCGGGCTTGGTGGCGGACATGGCGCGCGCGATGGCTTCGTCCCAATCGTGCTCGTTGGTTTCCCATCCGAGGGTGACGCCGCTGCCGCCGTATTCATCGCTGGGCTTGAGCACGAGGTTTTCGCGCTTTTCGCGAATGAACGCGAGGAGTTCGATGTGCTCACCGTAATGCGCGGTGCCGACGTCTTCGACGACGCGAGTCCAGGGAATGTGGCGGCGGATGACTTCACGTTCGTGATGGGAGAATAAGGCACCGTTGCGTTCGTCAGTGAGCACGGCGAAGAAGGCCTTCACATGGGGGATTTTGCAACGGAAGGAATTGGCGACGCACACGGCATTCGCGGAGTAGGCTTTCACCAGGGCTTCGCATTCATTGGGACGCGCGACGATATCGTTGAGGAGCACGCGGCGGTAGACGAGATCGATTTTCGTGCCGTGGGCAGCGAGCGTCTTGCCGTCGAAAACGAGGTCGCGGGGGTCAGCGAGCACTACGGGCACGCCCATTCTCTCAAAGCGCTCTTTCAAGATTTCAAATTCACTCCAGGTGGGGACTTCACGCCAGTCGACGATGGCGATTTGCGGGCGCTTGGACGTTCCGCCCCAATCGACATAGCTCATGACCAGGGCGTCGAGCAGCTTGGCGCTGAGCGGGTAACTGTGCACATCGTAGTGCTTCGAAAACTGAGCCATCATCGGCAGAGTGCGGAAAATTTCCGCGAGCGTTTCGGCATAGCCAGCACCGGCGGGGGATTCGCCATTGTATTCGGCAAACTTCAGCGACTCGGGAAGAAGAAAGGCGTCAAGGCGGGATGCGGTGCTGGCGAAACCGTAACCGGCGTGGAGGCGGGCGAGGCGTTCTTCTTCGGGCCGCAGATGGAACTGCGTGAACAGCGCACGAGCTTTCAGCGCGGCGGCGACTACGCGCTCGCCGAGAGCGGCGATGGTTTCAGCGACGACGCGAACGCGCTGCTCGTCTTCGGGAGAGAGGAAGAAGGGGCGCAAGAAAGGGCAATGAACGCGATCGCCGAAGGTGAGTCTGGTCTTGCGCAGGTGCGCGAAAAATTGATCGGCGAAGCCGGGGGAATTGGCGAGCACGGGCAGCAGCGCTTCGCGCCAATGTTCGGCAGGCTTGGAGGCCGGTGGGTAGGAAACGGCGGCGCTGGTCATCTGGCTTTGGCTCCGGACGCAGAGGACGAGGAGGTGGTGACTTGGCGCGAGGCAGTTTTTGGTGCGGCGGTGAATCCGGAGGCTGCGCCGAAGCCGAGCATTTCCTCCCAGCGGGGCCAAGTGTTGGCGACGTTGCCGTGGAGGGCGCGATCGATCACCAGCCTGGCCATTTTTTCGACGACAAGCTCGAAGTAGAACTCAGTAATGCGGTCGCGCTCCATATCGGGAGCGGGATTGAGGAAATCGATGGCGTAGGGGATCTCGTCCTTGATGGCGAATTCGATGGTGTTCATTTCGTAGCCGAGGGCCTGGTTGATGGTTTGCGCGTCTTTGACGATGCGCGCACCGAGCTCTTTGGAAAGATATTCGTGCTCGATTAGGTAGCGGCGCTCTTTGGGATCGTAGCGGACGGGAGTGATGTCGGTCTTGCCGAAGGTGAAGCAGCGGACATAGCCAGTGAAGTCGATGAATTCCTGCAAGGTCATGCAGTAGGGAGAGGTCTTGTCGTAGGCGGCGAGAAGCTCTTCCTTGTTGTTGACCTTGTAGACGTGCTTCCAGCCGCCGCCGGAGAAAGGCTTGAGGATGGCGGGGCGGCCGACGTAGTCGAGGAGACCATCCCAATCGATGGGATAAGTGAGATTGTGCAGGGATTCGGAGGTGATGTCGACGTCGCTGGGGTAGCCTTTTTGCGGGAGAAGCACGGTTTTGGGGATGGCGATGCCGAGCTTCGCAGCGATGGCATAGTTGAAGAACTTGTCGTCGGCGGTCCACCAGAAGGGATTGTTGATGACGTAGGTGCCTTGCAGGACGGCGTGCTTGAGGTAGCCGCGATAGTAATCGACTTCGTGGGAAATGCGGTCGACGATGACGGAGTATTCCGCGGGCTCGTTCATGCGCGTGCCGCCGAGCTTGACGAATTCCGCGGCGACGCCGTCGGGTTTGCCGAGCTGGTTCACCCGGACGATGAACGCCGGAGGGAAGCTGTATTCGCGGCCGCAGAGAAGGCCAACCTTATTCATGGTGAACTCCTCAAGGAAACTCCGGTTGCGTACTGAAGACTGTACTAGCGCGATTCAATTGATCGCGTGCGCGGAGGAGGCGCGCGAAGCGGTGACGCCGCCGCGAGTCTCTTCCACTAGATGCTTTACAACGGCGCGCAGGTCGCCGGTCTGCTGGTAGACGCGAAGCTGGCGCTCGGCGCTGGTGCCTTCGTTGAGAATGGTGTGCACGTATTCGACGGCGCTGCGGCTGCCGAGGTCGTCGACCACGTCGTCGACGAAGGCGAGCAGCT
>Ga0307479_10004948_pt1 | contig 12221 bp, 13 predicted proteins | sample atmos_gasesECM4C_FD_203743 | JGI IMG/M metagenome (GOLD analysis project Ga0307479, IMG submission 203743) | Hardwood forest soil microbial communities from Morgan-Monroe State Forest, Indiana, United States - atmos_gasesECM4C_515 | ecosystem: Environmental > Terrestrial > Soil > Temperate...
GAACAGCTTGCATTGGTCCTCCCGAGATCTGCCTCAGCACTTAGACCGGAAATTTTGGGAAAGGACAGCTAAACCAACTTTACGTTTTGGTGTCGGACTTAAGAGGCGATCAGGACATCTCATGCCTGCCCGAAAGGCGCACTCCACAGTGAGAAGGGGAATTCGTTGCTTTTTTCCCTGCTAAGCCTGCACGCTGACCTCGCCAGCAGTCGTAAGTCATGCTGCCTGAAGCGGTTAGATAGGAAATTCCCTGGAATCCCTGTTCGATTCCCTGAGTGTGCAGCAGAATCTGCGGATTTTGGGCAGAATCTGCAGAATTCCGCGCTTCGAACAAGAAAATTCGCTGTTAAATTCGCTGAAGCAGGGAATTCTCAAGATCGGCATCGGCACAATTTCGGGTCGCACGGACAGCCCAAGGGCACACTTTAGGGCAACACAAAACCTAAACCGGTATTGAATCTCACCGTCGTAAACAATGCGCCAAGGGTCAGGCAACCTTTTTAGGCAAGCCCTCCGCGCGGTAATAGCGCTTTCATTTCTTCCTGTCGCGTGCACATTTTCCGCGTTACCAGCGGACACGTTCTCCGGTTGGTTACCACCTCTAAGTCTCTGAAAAGCAACCGGCTGCTCGGAATCCAGCATCTACTCTGCTCATGGCATGCGAGCTGCACTTTGCGTCGGTCGTTAAGGAGGCGCCATGAAGTCAATCTTTTCAGTTTGCATGTTGCTGATGTTGAGTTCCCTGGCTCTGGCAAAGGATGAGCCCATCTTCCACCAAACCGGCACGATCACGAATATGGACGCCGTGCCGTGCGGCGTGGACGAAAACAGCGGCAAGAGCTTTGCCGGAGAGATCCTCGGCACCGACGGAGCGCACAAGAAGTCGCGCGAAATGCTCTGCCAGGAGTACGTGCTGAAAACCGATCAAGTGATGTATCGCATTCGTCCCCGCGACGATAAGCATCCTGTGCTTTTGCCCGTGGGCGAGAGCGCGCAGTTCCGGGTCAAGAAAGATAAGTTGTTGCTGGCTGTTCCCGAGCTCGATGGAAAAGAGCGCGAGTATTCCGTGACTTCGATGCAGATGCTCCACACCGACGCGCACTCTAACAGCGAGCGAGCAGCCAAGTAGTTGCGGCCCTTTATCCTCAAATTTTTCAGTCATTAGGAGAAAGAAATATGAAGCGATTTCTTGTAGCAGTTGCGGCAGCCAGTCTCATGAGCTTCGGAGCGGCGGCCCAAACCGAAGGTCAGGCAAGCGGCTCCAGCAGCAGCGGAGCAAACGTCCAGGCGGGACAAACCAACGCCAATGTAAATTCCAACACGTCTGCAGATGCAAATGCGCGAGCGAGCCGCAACGGACATCAGGCCAACGCAAACGGTAGTGGGAACGCCAGCAACGACAGCTCTGCGTCCGTGAATGGCAAGTCCGCAAACGTTAACTCCGTCGGCGCAGGTTCGCTGGCCTCCGGCACAACCATCCCAGCAACACTCACGAAGCCGGTGGATGCAAGGAAAGCGAAGCCGGGCGATGAGGTCGCAGCCAAGACAACGCAGGATGTGCGCTCGGATTCCGGCGTGGTAATTCCGCGTGGATCGCGGCTGGTCGGCCACGTAACCGACGCCAAGGCCAAAGCCAACGGTGATTCAGAATCTGCGCTAGGGATAGCCTTTGATCATGCCGTGCTGCGCAACGGACAAGAAGTTCCATTCAATGCCAGCATCAAAGCGTTGGCGGCGGCCTCTAACACAAATTCAACCTCCCTGGGCGACGACAACTTCGGCAGCACAGGCAGTTCATCTCTGGGTGCAACCGGCGCAGCGCCAGTGGGCGGCGGAGGCGGCAGGGGTGGATTGCTCGGCGGAGCGGGTAGTGCCGTTGGCGGCGCAACCAGCACCGTCGGCAACACGGCTGGCGGAGTCACGAATGGAGTTGGGAATACCGCCGGTAGTCTAGGAGCCAACGCAGGCGGCGCAGTAAATGGCGCCACGCGCGGGGCCGCGGGCCAGCTCTCGTCGCAGAGTGAAGGCGTGGTGGGACTTAACGGGCTGTCGCTCAGCAGCGCCGCTTCAAACGCCACCCAGGGTTCTGTGATTACCTCTGCTGGTAAAGACGTGAAGCTCGACAGCGGAACCCAGATGCTGCTCCAGGTGAATCAGCAGTAGAGTTTCTTCAGCGAGAAGCACTTCGGCCGTCCTTTCCGGGACGGCCGTTTTCTTTTAGGTTTGGGCTTCTTCGCTCTCGCGGCCTACCGTCACCTTCACGTGTGCAGTGACTTCCCGGTGCAGCTTCACCGGCACATGGAACTCGCCGAGGCTCTTAAGCGGATCGTCAAGATGGATTTTGCGGCGATCGATGTTGTATCCCTTGCCTTCGAGAGCGGTGGCGATGTCCGATGAGGTGACCGAACCGAATAGGTGATCTTTTTCGCCGACCTTGCGTGTGAAAGTAAGTTGAACGTCGTTGAGCTGTTGAGCAAGCGCTTCTGCCCCGGTTTTTTCCTTGGCCGACTTGCGCACGGCCGCCGCTTTCATCTGCTCGATCACGGCTTTGTTTGCGCCGCTCGCTTCAATGGCAAGCTTGCGCGGCAATAGGAAATTGCGGCCATAGCCTTCGGCGACCTTCACGATATCGCCGCGATGCCCGAGCTTTTCTACATCTTCCTTCAGAATGACTTCCATGATTTCTCCACGAAGAATTTTCGTAGAGACGCAGCATGCTGCGTCTCTTGCGCGGACGGCGATTAGTAGCGCGCCGCGAACGGCAGCAGGGCGATATTGCGAGCCTGCTTGATGGCCGCACTTAGACGGCGTTGATGTGGCGTACACACCCCTGTGAGACGTCGCGGAACGATCTTCCCGCGCTCGGCGACGAAGCCGGAAAGTAGGCGTACGTCTTTGTAGTTGATGGAATCAATCTTCTCCACACAGAACTTGCAGACCTTTTTGCGACGGAAGAACTTGCGTCCGCCTTCGCGCCCGCCGGCGCCAGGACCGCCTCCGGGACGTGCATCCCGCCGTGGTCCGCGATCGCCGCGATCCGGCCGGTCTTGTCCGGCGGATACGCTGGGTACAGGTGTATCTGACATTGTGTCTCCTTAATAGCTATGGGCTTCTGCTGCCGGCTCTCGGCCAGCAGTCAAAGGCAATTTTTGTACGTCCAAGAACTCAACTTCCAGTGCCGGACTACTCCCGATTTTCAACGCTGGTTTATCCATCTTGTGGAGACGCAGCATGCTGCGTGTCTACAATGCCTCGGTTGAGAAATAGTCCTAGCGCCAGCAGGTTTCCTATGCCGTAGCGGCGGGAGCAGGTGCGGCCTCTGGCGCCGGAGCGGGCTCCGCTGCCGAGCGTTTTACGCGCGTAGAGCGGATCTGCTTGATCTTCTCCAGTCGCTTCTGCTCTTCGTCGATGCGAACGCTGATGAACTTGATCACCGGCTCCGAGACGCGCAGACGGCGCTCAATCTCGTGAATGGCTTTGCCGTCGGCATCCACCGTCAGCAGAATGTAGAAGCCATCGTTGAATTTTCGCACCATGTACGCCAGCCGACGCTTGCCCATGCGCTCGATACTCTTCACAGTTGCACCGGCAGCAGTGGCTTGCGCTTCGAGATTCGAGGTCAACTTTTCGATCTCTTCCTCCTGCAAGTCGGGCCGAACGATAAACATTACTTCGTATGTACGTTGTTGCATTCTCTTCTCCATGCGGCTTAGCCGCTCTTCGCAGTGCCCCGTTTGCACCGTGAGTAGGGACGCAGCATGCTGCGTCTCTACCTAATCGGGATTCTTTGGGCGTTGGTTGAAGCGGTTCATCGCCGCCGCCAACCCGTCTTTCAAAACTGCTTCTATTGCATCGGCGCCGCGTTCTATCAGATCGTCCACCGGTTCTAACTGCGACTTCTTAAACTGCGACAGCACATACTTTGCACCGTCGCGCACCGGATGATCCGGCTGGATTCCCATCCGCACCCGGATAAATTCGTCGGTGCCGAGCGAGCCAACCAGCGATTCGATTCCATTGTGGCCCGCTGTCCCCCCGCGCTGCCGAATGCGAATCGTCCCAAAGGGCAAATCCAACTCGTCATAGGCCACGATCAGTCCGTCTGCGGGGTTGATCTCGAGGTCTTCGACCAACTTCCGCACCGAGAGACCACTCAGGTTCATGTAGGTCTCCGGCTTGGCGAGCAGAACTTCCTGACCTGCAACCCTTACCTTGGCGGTAGCCGCCTGGCATTTGCGGCTGGCGACATCGACGTTGCATCGCTGTGCAATGCGATCGATCGTCAGAAAGCCGAGATTGTGCGGAGTGAACTGATACTCGATCCCCGGATTGCCGAGACCGACAACCAGCTTCACTCCTATTTCTTGCCCTCGGCTTTCTTTCCGCCTTCTGCTTTCGGCGGCGCCTCAGCCGCAGCTTCCTCGGTCTCCTGCTTACCCTTCTTGATGACCTCAGGCTCAGCCGGAGCCGCAGCCACCTCAGCCCCAGCCTCAGCCGGAGCCGCCTCGACCACTTCCTTCACCGAGGTAATGTGAGCGACCGGCTGGTTCTCGTCGCCGACAAACTTTACCTTGGGGTCATGCGGCAGATCTTTGACACGCAGCACTTGGCCGAAGACCAGGGCAGTAACATCCACTTCGATATGATCGGGAATGTCGCCGGGCAGGCACTCGATGGCAACTTCGCGCAGCATCTGTTCGAGGATGCCTCCCTGCGTCTTCACACCTTCGGGAACGCCAGTCAATTGCACCGGCACTTCGACTCGGAGCGCCTGATCCATGGCAATGCGCTTCAGGTCGATGTGCATCAGCGTGCCTTTAATAGGCTCGTACTGCCAATCGACAATCATCGCTTTGCTGTGCTCTCCACCCACTTTCAGATCGAACACGGTGTTATGTCCGCTGTCAGAATGGAGAATGCGGCTGATCTGCTTGGGATCTACAGTAATGGCGACAGAATCCTTCTTCGCGCCATAAACAACAGCGGGAATGCGTCCACTGCGACGTACACGACGCGCAGCATTCTTAGTCCGCGCCTCTTGTGCGGGCCGCGGCTGCGCTTCAACTAGTTCCTGCGTTGGCATGATGTCCTCGTAAGAATTATGAATTCGTGAATTGCGAATCCTTGAATTCACAACTCATCAATTCGCAATTCATCTGCTTTGCCGCTCAGCTAAACAGACTACTGACCGACGTCTCTTCATGAATGCTCTCGATAGCTCGGGCCAGCAGTCCGGCAATCGATTTCACTTTGATCTTTCCCTCGGCCTTGGCGGCATCGCTAAGCGGAATCGTATCGGTGACGATCACCTGCTCAAGCCGCGACTTGGCGATGCGCTCAACTGCCTGTCCCGACAGCACTGGATGCGAGGCGCAGGCCAAAACGCGGTTGGCTCCGGCATCGAGCAACGCATCCGCCGTCTTCACCAACGTGCCAGCAGTGTCGATGATGTCGTCGAGAATCAGGGCCGAGCGCCCTCTCACGTCTCCGATCACGTTCATAACTTCGGTGACATTCAGGTCCGTCCGGCGCTTATCGACGATTGCCAGCGCCGCGTCCATCTTCTTTGCGAAAAAGCGCGCGCGCTCCACGCCTCCCGCATCCGGAGAAACCACCGTTAAGTCCGGCAAATTCAAATCGCGCACCGCTGAAACCAGCACCGGCGAAGCGAACAGATGATCCACGGGGATGTTAAAAAATCCCTGGATCTGGGGCGCGTGCAAATCGACCACCAGGGCGCGATGCGCTCCCGCCGTGGTGAGAAGATCCGCCACCAGCTTGGCGGAAACCGCCACCCGAGGCTTGTCTTTGCGATCCTGCCGCGAGTACCCGTAATACGGAATCACCGGAGTGATCCTGCGCGCCGAAGCCCGCTTCAGCGCGTCAATCATCAGCAGCAATTCCATCAGGTGTTCATCGACCGGAAAGCACGTCGGCTGCACGACAAAGACATCGGCGCCGCGCACGTTCTCCAACAACTGGAAATAGACTTCGCCATCGGAGAAGCGCTGCAAGTGCGCCTGGCCGCGCGGAATTTCGAGATGTCGGCAGATATCGTCTGCCAGCTGTTCATTCGCCGATCCACAGAAGATCTTGAACCGATCGTTGTCGCGATGCCGCTGGGGCTTGCGTTCGGTCTTCTGCGCGGGCGGCGTCTGCACAGTCGTGGTCTGACCCTTCTGCTGCTGCTTCTCGATTGCGGTTGCGGTTGTCGTCATTTCCTTTAGCCTCGCGAAAGCTGGTTTTCTTTCCCGATGGTTCTAACTGGAACTACGAACTGCGCCGGGGGTTAACACGAAGGTCACGAAGGCATAACACGAAGGACACGGAGAGTTTAAGGGGAATTCACTTAAATTCTGCTTCCGTTTTGTTGTTCTGTCCTTCAAAGTTTTACTTCGCCAAATCGCACTTTCGTTTTCGTGACTTTGATTTCAAACTTCGTGCCCTTCGTGTTAACCCCGGGTCCCTGGCTGGGCGGCTAGGATTCGAACCTAGACAAAGTGCTCCAAAGGCACTTGACCTACCATTAGTCGACCGCCCAGTGACGCTTACTGTTGAAAGTTAATTGTTGTGGGAGTTGGAGCGTTAGCGGCTAATTAACATTGTCTCCCAGTACTGGCTTCTTGTCAGCGTCGTTGTTACATGGATGGGATGGCCCAGGGCCTGCACCCGTTCCGCTGCAGCTTCCGCTTTTTGCTTTGAATCGAACAAGCCGTAAACCGCTGATCCAGAGCCGGAGAGCGAGGCATACCGCGCTCCATCGCCGGACTGGCCATAAAGCACACGCTTCACGTCACGTAATTCGGGATGCTGAGAAAAGACAACGCGTTCGAAGTCATTTTCGATCCCGGCACGGACAAGGTCGAGAAGCTGTGCCTCGGCCCGGTCCCCGCTACGCGCGGGAACACCGGAGACTGGAGTCTTGTAACTACCGCTCAGCCACGAATACACGCTGCGGCTGAAAGATAAGATTTTAGCGGATTGCGGAGCAATGGTCAAAGTGCCGGTGCGGTTGGAAGAAGCTTGAGATGCTGCGCTTTCGCCGGATTCTCGCTCCGCCAGCGCGTCCCAACTGGCAAATGCTTGAGGAGTGGAGATCCCGATCTCCGGAGTAACCACGACGCAGTCTGCATTAGGCAGGTCTTCAAGGGCGAGTACCTGCTCGCCCCGCTCTTCGCCATAAACAGTCCCGCCGATCAGAAATAGGGGCAAATCAGAGCCGACCTCTTCGCAAATGCGCAGCCGGTCCTCGGCATCGAGCGCCTTCTCTGCTTCGCGCTCCAGCGCGAACAACGCTGCGACGGCATTGGATGATGCCGCCCCAAGCCCGCCTTCCAGCGGAAGATTTTTTTCGATGGTGATGATGACCTTGCCGCGCTGTCCGATGGCCTTCATAAACCGATCAGCCACGCGGTAACAGGTATTCGACTCGTCGGCCGGAACTCGCGGATTCTTGCAGCGAATCTCGATTCCGGTGCCTCGTCCGATTTCAACCTTCACTACGTCATGCAGCGCAATCGTCTGATAAACCGTGCGCAACTCATGAAAGCCATCCTCCCGAATCGGACCAATCACCAGCCCAATGTTGATCTTGGCGTAAGAACGGACGGCCGTCGGCATGAAAGAATTGTAATTAAACGGGAGTGCAACGGTTGGGAGACGCAGCCCGTTGCGGTGGGTGTCTCTACTCTCCAAACGACTTTCTCGGCACAATTAACACCTCGTGTATCTGGCAACTCTTGCCGCTCGGTAAGCGCAAGCGACTCGATTCGCATCAATTTCCCGACTGGCTCATCTAATCAACCATGGGTAACGAGTTAGCGGTTTCGGTGCTGGATCTTGTCGGCATGCGGGCGGGAGAGTCTGCGGGCACGGCAATTGCTCGGTCGGCGGACTTGGCTCGGCATGTAGAGAAGTTGGGATACAAACGTTACTGGCTGGCAGAACACCACTCCATTTCTGGACTTGCTTGCTCGGCCACGGCCGTGCTGATTGGGCATGTGGCGGCGGCTACGAAAACAATTCGTGTCGGCAGCGGCGGGGTGATGCTGCCGAACCATGCACCGCTGGTGGTGGCGGAGCAGTTTGGGACGCTAGAGGCGATGTATCCCGGACGAATTGATTTGGGGCTGGGACGCGCTCCCGGCAGCGACTTCGCTACCATGCGGGCGTTGCGCAGGGACCTTGGACAAAACGGGGAGGACTTCCCTGCACTGCTGGCCGAACTGCAGAGATACCTGGGACCCGAGAAGCCAGGGCAATCGGTGAAAGCAATTCCCGGACAGGGAAGTAATGTGCCGATCACATTGTTAGGATCAAGTGGCTTCAGCGCGCAATTGGCGGCGACGCTGGGATTGCCGTTTGCCTTCGCCGCACACTTTGCTCCCGATTATCTATATGCGGCCGCGCAGTTGTACCGCGATAGTTTCCGTTCGAGTGAGGCAGTGCGGAAGCCGTACTTTATGGTGGCGGTGCAGGTGATTGCCGCCGAGACGGATGCGGAGGCCCGGCGGCTATTTACCACACCGCTGCAGCGCTTTCTGCGGCTGATCCGGAACCAGCCGGTAGAGTTGTTGCCGCCAGTGGATTCCATGGAGTCGCTGTGGCAGGACCATGAGCGGGCGGCGGTGGAGAGCAGACTGGGCGCGGCGATTGTGGGGTCGGATGCGACGGTGAAGGCAGGACTGAAGAAGCTGGTGGAGGATACAGGCGCCGACGAGGTGATCGCCGTGACCGATACCTATGAGCATCCATCTCGGCTGGAATCGTATCGACGAGTCGCTGGGATTGCCTCGAGGATTGAAGTGAACTCGAATCAGGCTGTGGAAGTTTGAGGGTGATTGGCGCGTCCCTGGTCATCACGACTGCCAGTGCATGGTGAAAGAGCCCATCAGGGGCGATTAAGTCGGAGATATTCCGGGAGATCCCTCGCGGAAAGACCGCTTCGGGATGACAGTCTCTAGTTCCGAAACTGTCCTGAATGAACCGAAAGAGTTCTCTCAACAAATTAAAAAAGCCGCCATTGCTGGCGGCCTTACAGTTTTCATTAAAGCGAACTGGCTAATCCTGATCGTTGCTTGCGCGCTTCCAATTCATGATCTCACCCAGAGTAGTGGTCGAGCTGGAGACTGGCTGTTTGTAAGCTTCGACGTCGGCGCGGCTGGCTTCTTCGCCTACCGCACGCAGGCTCAGACCGACTTTCTTCTCTTCCGGATTCATCTTGATGATCTTGAAGTCGTGCTCCTGTCCGGGCTCGAGTTTGATGGGAGTTCCGTGGGAGTCGGTGGCTTCGGAGTTATGGCATAGCGCCTCCACTCCGTCGGCGACTTCGACGAACGCTCCGAATTGGGCCGTGCGCAGGACCTTGCCGCGGACCACGTCACCAATGCGATGAGTAGCGAAGAACGTCTCCCAAACGTCGGGCTGCATTTGCTTAATGCCTAGTGAGAGGCGGCGATGTTCCGGCTCGATGGCGAGCACCTGAGCTCTGACCTTCTCTCCCTTTTTCAGTACTTCCGAAGGGTGTTTCACGCGCTTGGTCCAGCTCAGGTTGCTGACGTGGACCAGACCGTCGATACCATCCTCGATCTCGACGAATGCCCCGAAGTCGGTGAGGTTGCGCACCTTGCCTTCGACTACGCTTCCGACCGGATATTTCTCGTGCAGCATCTCCCAGGGGTTCTGTTCGAGTTGTTTCAGTCCAAGAGAGATGCGGCGCTCGGCCGGATTCACGCTGAGGACGACGGTTTCCACCTCGTCGCCCGGCTTCACGATCTTTGACGGATGCTTCATGCGCTTGGACCACGTCATTTCGCTGACGTGAACCAAACCCTCGATGCCCTGCTCCAACTCTACAAAGGCGCCGTAGTCGGTGACGCTGAGGACGCGTCCCTTTACGTGGGCTCCCACAGGATAGCGCTCGGCAGCGTCGAGCCAGGGATCCGGTGTGAGCTGCTTGAACCCTAGCGAGACTCGCTGCTTGTCCTTATCAAACTTCAGGACTTTTACATGGATCTCATCGCCTACATTGACCAGGTCGCGCGGATGAGTGAGGCGGCCCCACGACATGTCCGTGATGTGCAGAAGGCCGTCCAACCCTCCGAGATCGACGAACGCACCGTAGTCGGTAAGGTTCTTCACCGTGCCCGTGAGAACCGCGCCCTCTTCCAGATGCTCGAGCGTCTTGGAGCGCTTTTCCGCCTGCTCCTCTTCGAGCAATTGCTTGCGCGAAACCACAATATTGCCGCGCTTCTTATTGAGCTTGATAACCCGAACTTCGAGTTCCTGTCCCTTATAAGCGTCGAGATTGCGCACCGGCTTCAGATCCACTTGCGATCCCGGCAGAAATGCGCGGACGCCGCCAACATCAACCGAGAGACCACCCTTCACGCGATCTACGACATAGCCTTTGATCTGCGCTTTATCGTTGAACGCCTTCTCTATGTCGTCCCATACCCGGACGCGCTGCGCCTTTTCGTGCGAGAGCAGAACGTAGCCCTCTTCGGTTTCGCCGCGATCGATGACCACGTCGATGCTGTCGCCAGGCTGCACTCGGGGCTGACCGTCTCGTCCCATCACCTGAGCGAGCGGGACCATGCCTTCGGATTTGAATCCGATGTCCACGACAACATACTTGTCGGTGAGCTTGACGACGGTGCCCTTCTGCAGATGGTCTTCAGCCGGAGCGGCAGCCTCTGCGGCCGACTGCTCGGCCTCGAAGCTCTCCAGAGCAGCAGCGAAGTCCATCTCCTCGCGTGGGCTTTCTGACGTGTGCTGCGGGTTGTGTCCTTCGTAAGTGGAAACGGACGATTCAGGGTTTTCGTTTTCGGTGGCTAGTGCGGTGGCTTCGGAAGTTTGCGTAGTCAGGGTTGTAGTCTCGTGAGTGGAATTTTGAAAGCCTTGTGCGTGTCTCTCCTGATGCGCACCATCATGCCCAGGTTGCGGCGAATTTGCACCCTCATCAATGGTGGGATTCAGGTCGCGCGCTGTGCTCTCGTCGAACGACATTAGTCCTTATCGGTCGCGCTCACGCCACGGGAAGTTGTCCCGAAGAGACAGAGGGTAATACCCGGCTGCCCGCTTGAGCGGACTGGTGGCTGCAAAAGCTCTCTTGTGTGTGGGCCCATTCAGGGCTAGAGGAAACTCTGCGGCCGGATCGGCAAATAACGTTCTCGTCATCCGCCAATGTTCTGACTATAGCAATCGCTCGGAGACAGTGTCAAACCCCGCAAGCCAAAGGTGAACAGCAAGTTAAGCGTTCAAGCGGTGCGCGCGACATTTTGTTTTCTCAGGCAAAAAATCAAGGCCAAGAACCCGCGCGGAAGGCGCGGATTTTGCTCATTAACGGAGATTTGATCCTGGTTCACACCGTCGATGCGCCGGCGACCTTCTCGGGATTTCCGCGACTGCTCGGGTTGTGCTCCTCAGCCGGCCATTGGAAGCAAAGTATGTATCCATCCGGATCGGCCAGGTACAACTGCTTCATGCCGTAATGCGCGACTCTTGGCTCTTTAACGCGGATGCCATGAGCTATTAAAGTGCTGGAACGCACCCTCGACGTTGGGGCAGCCGAAATAAATCGAAGTATCCTCATGGGCGGCAACCCACCGGGGATCACGAGTGGCAGGGCGCTTGTCGCTCTCGTACGCGGTGTTAAGCATCAACTCCGCGCCCTCTCGTCGTAGTAAGGCCCAATCGAACTGCGGTCCTGGCCGCGATGTCATGACGATATTGAATCCGAGCAGGTCGCAGTAGAACTTGATCGACTTTGACATATCGAATACTTGAAGCAGCGGGCACTGCCCACGAATTTCGATGGCCATTGCTTCTCCCGTCTCCGTAGGCAGCACCCTACACTTTCGTAAGGTCAAGTGTAATGCCGGAATGTGCGCATATCGATTTCCTTCAGTTTTCAGGTGATAAAATGCAAAAGATGGCGATAGCAAAGCGAAAACCGAAGCAGACACGCACTGTGACGCGGTCATCCAATTCCGCTCGCAAGCCACCCAGATTGACGGAAGCACACGCCAAATTCATGAAAACCACGCCCGGCACTCCTGAATACGACCGCGCTGGAGAAGACCTTCTCCGCATCGTTTTCCACGGAGGGCGTGGTGCCTCCAAGTGATTTAGTACCGCCGCCAGAATCCAACTTACGATCAGTTCCTCCTCCGGTCAAAAATTGATCCCGATGTCAGCGCGGAAAGGTATCGACATCTCTT
>Ga0307479_10004949_pt1 | contig 12221 bp, 13 predicted proteins | sample atmos_gasesECM4C_FD_203743 | JGI IMG/M metagenome (GOLD analysis project Ga0307479, IMG submission 203743) | Hardwood forest soil microbial communities from Morgan-Monroe State Forest, Indiana, United States - atmos_gasesECM4C_515 | ecosystem: Environmental > Terrestrial > Soil > Temperate...
GGTCAGGTTGTAGTAGTCCAGTCCCCGCACCAGGCGGGAATTGACGGTGAAGTCGACGCCGGCCGACCGCAGCAGCTGCTGCAGCCGGTCGAAGTGCGCGAGCGAGGCCTCGCCCAGGTAGTCGAGCAGGCGCGGCGCACCGGCCACCAGGTCCTGCATCACCGGGTTCTTGGTGTCCAGGATCCGCAGCGGGTTGGAGTGCAGCCGGCGGCGCGCGTCCTCGTCGAGGCGGTCTTCGTGTTGCTCCAAATACCGGATCAGCTCGCCGCGGTGGCGCGCCCGCTCGGGCGGCTGGCCGAGCGTATTGAGCTCCAGGCGCAGGCCGGAAAGCCCCAGCGCCTGCCACAGGCGCTTGAGCATCAGCACCTGCTCCGCATCCACGTCCGGGCCCGCCAGTCCGAGCGCCTCGGCGCCGAGCTGGTAGAACTGCCGGTAGCGGCCCCGTTGCGGCCGCTCGTGGCGGAACATCGGCCCCATGTACCACAGCCGACACGGTCCCTCGTACAGCAGGCTGTGCTCGATGGCGGCGCGCACTACGCCGGCGGTGTTTTCCGGCCTCAATGTCAACGACTCGCCATTGAGCGAGTCGACGAAGGTGTACATCTCGTGCTCGACGATGTCGGTCACCTCGCCGATGCCGCGTCGAAACAGCGCCGTCGATTCCAGAATCGGCGTGCGGATCTGCGCGTAGCCGTAGCCTCGCAGCAACCGGACCGCGGCGGTCTCGAACGCTTCCCACAGCGGGGCCTGCGCGGGCAGCAGGTCGTTCATGCCGCGCACTGCGGCAATCTTCGGCGAGGCCATGCGGTCGGTCAGGACGTCGTCAGGCCGGCCCGGCCGTAGCGGCGGTTGACGTAGTCCTCGACGATGGCCTGGAACTCCTCGCTGATGCGCTCGCCCTTCAGCGTCATCCGCCGCTCCCCGTCGATGAACACCGGCGCCACCGGCTGCTCGCCGGTGCCCGGCAGGCTGATGCCGATGTCGGCGTGCCGGCTCTCGCCCGGCCCGTTGACCACGCAGCCCATCACGGCCACGGTCAGGTTCTCGACCCCCGGAAAGGTCTTCTTCCACTCGGGCATGCGATCGCGCAGGTACGACTGCACGCGCGAGGCCAGCTCCTGGAACACCGTGCTGGTGGTGCGGCCGCAGCCGGGGCAGGCGGCCACCATCGGGACGAACGCGCGCAGTCCGAGCGACTGCAGGATCTCCTGGGCGACCTGCACCTCTTTTGCGCGCGGGCCACCCGGCTCCGGCGTCAATGACACCCGGATGGTGTCGCCGATGCCCTGCTGCAGCAGCACCGACAGCGCCGCGGTTGAAGCCACGATCCCCTTGCTGCCCATGCCGGCCTCGGTCAGGCCAAGGTGCAGCGGGTAGTCGCAACGCCGCCCGAGCTCCCGGTATACCGCGATCAGCTCCTGCACCGCGCTGACCTTGGCCGACAGGCAGATCCGGTTGCCCGGCAGGCCGAGGTGCTCGGCTCGCTGCGCGCTGTCCAGCGCCGAGCGCACCAGCGCTTCGCGCAGCACCGCGGCGGCGTCCAGCGGCTCGGAGCGGGCGCTGTTCGCATCCATCAGGCGGGCCAGCAGTTCCTGATCCAGGCTGCCCCAGTTCACGCCGATGCGCACGGGGCGCTCGTAGCGGCAGGCGACCTCGATCATCTGGGCGAAGTTGTCCTCGCCGCGCGCGCCACGCCCGACATTGCCGGGATTGATGCGGTACTTGGACAGCGCCTGCGCGCAATCGGGAAACTGGGTCAGCAGCTTGTGGCCGTTGTAGTGGAAATCCCCGATCAGCGGCACGTCCAGCCCGCCGCGATCGAGCGCTTCCCGCAGATAAGCGACTTCGCGCGCCGCCTCGGGCGTATTGACGGTGATGCGGACCGCTTCGGATCCGGCCGCGGCCAGCTCCCGCACCTGAATCGCGGTAGCGATCGGATCGGCGGTGTCGGTGTTGGTCATCGACTGGACCATGACCGGCGCATCGCCGCCGAACCGCACGGCCGTGGAACCCCAGCGCAGTTCGACCTGGCGCGAGCGGCGCCGCGCCGACGGGCCGGCCGCGGCCGGGCCATCGAAGGATTTTTCCAGGGCGTTCATCGGCTGCTCTGTCCTCCACTGGTTGCGCGGCTGTCGGCGATCGTCAGCCGCGCAACGCCTTTGGTGTTCACGTAGGGCTTCAGGTTCACCGGGCGGCCCCGGTATTCGACTTGCACCGCTTCGGCGCGGCCGACGGTCAGCAACAGCGGCAGGGCCGCGTCGAGCAATTCGACCGTGCCGGCCTCGCCGTTGTGCGACAGCAGGATCCGTCCGTCCGACCGACTGACTTCGACCCACGAGCGATCGGTGAAGTGCAGCACCAGGCCGGTCGTGGCTCCGGGCACCGGCGTTACCTCGGCAACCGGAACGCGCGAGTCGGCAGCGGCCCCTGCCGAGGCGGTCGAATCCGGCGCCGGCAATTCGCCTGAACCGCTGGACGCCGCGGCAGTCGCGCCGGGCGCAAGCGGCGCCACGCTGCCCGTGGCCGGCGCGCCCGCCTCGAGCGTCGCTTCCGCGTTGCCGTCCTTCTGTGAGCCGGTCTCGCCAGCCGTCTGCGACGCGGGCTTGCCCGCCGTAGCCGCCTCGGCGGCGTGCAGCGGCGCCGAGCCGGCTACGGCGCGCGTCGCGGTGGGGCCGAGCCCGCCGCCCGAATGCGCCATCCAGACGCCAATCAGCCCGGCGCACACCAGGCCGATCACGATCACGGCCAGCACGAGCTGGCGCCAGCCACGATCGTCCAGCAGGCGCACCGGCACCGTGCCGCCGGTTCCCAGGTCCGGCGCCCGCGTGCCCAGCCCGCTGATGCGCAGCTTCGCATTGAGGTCCTCGACCAACGGACCCGGATCGATCTTGAGCTCGCGCGCGTAGTTGCGAACGAATCCGGCGGCGTACGCGGCCGCCGGCAGCGCCGCCAGATCCTCGTCTTCGAGCGCCCGCAACTGTCGCGGGTGCAGCCTGATGCGGGCGGCCGCCTGCTCCAGGCTCAGCCCGGCGCGCACGCGCGACTGCGCCAGCGCGTAGCCGAATCCGGGCGCCGAGCGGCCCGAATCGTCCAGGGGCACCGGCGGGCGCAGCTCGTCGGGCTCATTCATCGAATGCCTCGCGCTTGAGCAGGCCCGCTTCGGGCGACTCGGGAAAGCGCGTGCGCAACTCCTGGGCCAGGCGTTGCTGCGTGCGCCCGTCCGCCTTGGCGTGCGCGATCCGGGTGCCCAGCCACAGCGTCTGCGGGTTCGGATCCACGCTCTTGGAGAGCAGCTCGTAGTAGAACTGGGCGCGCTCGACCCGATGGGTCTGAAGATAGAGCTGGGCCAGCTGGAATTTCGCGATGGGGCTGGAGGCGTCCAGCTCGAAGGCCCGCATCAGGTATTTCTCGGCGCGATCGTTGTCGCCGACCTGCTTCAGGCACATTCCGGCGTTCTCCAGGGCCATCGCCGGTGTGGCGTACATCCGATTGGCGGCCGCACGATCGAAATAGGGCAGCGCCTCGTGCTCGCGGCGGGTGCGGCACAGGAACCAGCCGAAGTTGTTGTTCAGCTCCGGATCGGCCGGATCGATCTGCAGCGACCGCCGGAAATTGTCTTCCGCCTGCGGGTTCTGGGCCAGGTCCATGTAGATCAGCCCCAGCAGTCCGAACGCGGGCGCCAGTGCCGGATCGATCTGGGTGGCTTCGGTGGCCTCCTTGATCGCCACGTCGAGCTGCCCTTTCTGGTAGTAGCCGGAAGCGAGCTGCAGGCGCACCGCGGCACGCTTGTGCGGGTCGCCTTCCGCCTTGGCGCCGCTCGTCTGGGAGCTGTCGGAACTGTTCGTCACGGTGGTGGTGGTCTTGCACGCCGCCAGCGTCAGCGCAGCCGCCAACGCCAGCGCCAGCGCAGCCGGCTGCGGCCGCAAACATCCCGCAGCTCGCCTTTCCATCAGGAAGCAACGCGCAGCGGCACCGATGCTCCGCGCAGCCGGTTGCGGCTGGCGATCCCGGTGCGGTCGTCCACCGCTCCGGCGAGCTGCCCGCAAGCGGCGTCGATGCGGTCGCCGCGCGTCCTGCGCGTCGTCGTCACGATCCCGGCCGCGGTCAGCCGCGCCGCGAACTCCTGGATGCGCTCAGGCGGCGAGCGACCGACCGTTGCGCCGGGAAACGGATTGAAGGGGATCAGGTTGAACTTGCAGGGCAGATCGCGGACCAGACGGACCAGGTCACGCGCCTGCGCAGCGCTGTCGTTGATGCCGTCGAGCATCACATATTCGAAGGTGATGAAATCGCGCGGCGCGCTGCGAAGGTAGCGCCGGCAGGCCGCCAGCAGGTCGCGCAGCGGATACTTGCGGTTCAACGGAACCAGCGTGTCGCGCAACGCGTCGTCGGGTGCATGCAGCGATACGGCCAGCGCCACCGGGCAATCCTGTGCCAGGCGGTCGATCTGGGGGACCATCCCGGCCGTCGACACCGTGACCCGTCGCCGCGAAAGGCCATAGGCGTCGTCGTCGAGCATCAGCCGCAGCGCCGGCACCACCGCGTCGTAGTTCTGCAGCGGCTCGCCCATTCCCATCAGCACGACGTTGCTGATGACCCGATCCGCACGCCCCGCGGCAGCGCCGCCCGATGGCCCGGCCAGCGCGCGGCGCAGGCTGTGCTCGGCCAGCCAGAGCTGGCCGACGATCTCGCCGGTGCTCAGGTTGCGGCTGAATCCCTGCTTGCCGGTCGAGCAGAACAGGCAGTTGACGGCGCAGCCGGCCTGGGTCGAGATGCACAGGGTGCCGCGATCCGACTCCGGTATGTACACGGCTTCGACCGCGTCCTTGGCCCCGACCGCCAGCAGCCACTTCTGTGTCGAGTCCGGCGCGGTGACATGCGAAACCACGGTGGGCGCAGCCACCTGCGCGCGGCCGCGCAGCTTGTCCCGCAGCGAGCGGGCCAGGTCCGTCATCGAATCGAAATCGCCGGCGCCGTGCCGGTGGATCCAGCGCTTCAGCTGGCGGGCGCGAAACGGCCGCTCGCCCAGCGACTGCACCAGTTCTTCGAGTGCCCGTCCATCCAGATCGAGCAGATTGACCGCATCCATCGTAGCTGGCCTGCTGGCGGCCTCCGATGTCAGCGCGAGGCCGGCGAGGCCGCGGCGGCCGGAAAGAAAAATGCAACCTCGGCGCGCGCCGTGTCCTCGGCGTCGGAGCCGTGGACCGCGTTCGCGTCGATGCTGTCGGCGAAATCGGCCCGGATCGTGCCCGGCGCCGCCTTCTTCGGATCGGTCGCGCCCATCAGCTCGCGATTTTTCATGATCGCGCCCTCGCCTTCCAGTGCCTGCACCATGATCGGTCCGGACGTCATGAATTCGACCAGGTCGCGAAAGAACGGCCGCTCCCGGTGCACCGCGTAGAAGGCCTCGGCCTCGCCGCGTGAAAGGTGCATCATGCGCGCGGCCACGATCCGCAGCCCGGCGGCCTCGAAGCGGGCCAGGATTTTCCCGATCACGTTCTTCCGAACGGCATCCGGCTTGATGATGGACAGAGTTCTTTCGATAGCCATGCGGATTCCTGCGCGCGCGCGGATCGACCGGCAAGCCGCACCGGGGCGCCGCCGCGCTCGATCGTCGAGCACCACAAAAAACTGAATAAAAAGAATAAGTTGCGATGCGATCCGGAGGCGCAGTGTAACACGCGGATTCGCCCCCGAGCGCTCCCGCCGCTACTTTGCCGCAGGCTCGAGCACCGCGAGCGATTCGACGTGCGAGGTGTGAGCGAACATGTTGACGACACCGGCACAGGCGAGGCGCCAGCCGCCCTCGTGCGCCAGGACGGCGCAGTCGCGCGCCAGCGTGCCGGGGTTGCAGGATATGTAGACCAGGCGCTGCGGTCGCACGGCGCTGGCGGCCAGCGCGCGCGCCACGGCCAGCGCCCCCTCGCGCGGCGGATCGAGCAGCACGCGGTCGATCGGTCCGTGGCGCTGGTTCAGCGCCTCCCAGTCGGCGCGACTCCATTCGGCGAGGTCCTGGGCGATGAAGTCGACCCGGTCCTGCAGCCCGTTGAACTGCGCGGCCCGGACGGCGCGCGCCACCTGCGCGGGGTTGCCCTCGATCCCGATGGCGCGCCGCGCGCGCGTGGCCAGCGGGAGCGTGAAGTTTCCCAACCCGCAGAAAAGGTCCAGCGCGGTGTGGTCCGGTTGCGGATCCAGCTGCGCCAGCGCGCGCCGCACCAGCACCTCGTTGACGGGATGATTGACCTGGGTGAAATCGGTCGGACCGAACGGCACCTGCAGGCCGAATTCGGGCAGCTGCAGCGCAAGTTCGGCCTGGTCGCGCTCAGTGAGCGGCGCCGCGCTGGCGGGCCCGCCGGGCTGGACCCAGATCGATACGTGGTGGTCGGCACCGAAGCGCGCCAGCGCGTCGCGATCGGATTCGGGAAGGCTGTCCAGGATCCGGAACACCAGCACGGTGCGCATCCGGCCCTCGACCTGCACGACCGCGACCTCGATCTGGGGCAGGCGCTGGCGCACCTGCATCGAAACGATCAGTGTTCGCAGCGGCAACAGCAGCGACCCGACCGGTCCGGCCAGAACGTGGCACTCGCGGATGTCTGCGACGAAGCTGCTGGCGCGCTCGTGAAAGCCGACCAGCACTTCGTTCCTGCGGGCGACAAACCGGACCGACAGACGCGCCCGGTGGCGGTAGCCCCACTGCAGCCCTGCGATGGGCCGTGCGATCTGCTCGGGCTTCAGGCGCGCCAGGTGCCATAGCGCGTCTTCCAGGGCCCGCTGCTTGATGGCCACCTGGGCCCGTGCCTCCAGGTGCTGCATCGAGCAGCCGCCGCAGGCGCCGCGCTGAAGGCCGAAGTGGGCGCAGCGCGGCGCCACCCGCAGGCTGCTTTCGCGCTGCACCTGCAGCAGCCGGCCGACATCGAAATTGCCGCCGCTGCGCACGGGCTCCCAGCGGATCGTTTCGCCCGGCAGCGCTCCTTCGACGAACGCGACCTTGCCCTGGCCGCGCACGACGCCGCGCCCCTGCAGATCGAGCGACTCCACCCGATCGATCCGGTCCGGCTTCACGGCGCCGGCGTCGCCGGCCACGCGGCCAGGTACTCCTGCCAGACGGAACCTGCGCAGGCCGCCAGCGAGTCGCGAACCAGTTGCAGCTCGGCCGCATAGCGGGGCTCGTCGAGCTGCCCGCGCATCTTGCGGAAGCGGCAGTACAACAGGTAGGTGTTGACGACGTCGGTTTCGCAGTACGCCCGGATCCGCTCGATCTGGCCGTCGCAGTAAGCGTCCCAGACCTGCGAGCCGTCCATCCCGAGCTTGCCGGCAAAGCCCGCCAGCCGAGCCACTTCATCGAGCGGAGCGGCGGCGCGGGGCTGGTAGCGCGACAGCACGTCCATCAGGTCGACATGGCGCAGGTGATAGCGGTTCACGTAATTGCTGAAGCGCGAATCGCGCTCGTCGTCGCCCTGGTCCCAGTAGCGCCGTGCCGGCACGCCGTGGATCAAGGCGCGGTAGTGCAGCACGGGCAGATCGAACGCGCTGCCGTTCCAGCTGACCAGTTGCGGCACGTAGCGGTCGATCAGCCGGAAAAAATCTCCGATCAGCTTGGCCTCGCCGTCGACGGGCGAGCCCAGGCTGCGCACCCGAAATCCCGCCTCGTCCCGGAACGCGCAGCCGATCACGATCACGCGCTGCAGGTGCAGCGGCAGAAAGTCGCTGCCGGTGCGCTCGTGGCGCTCGGCCATCGCCTGCAGCGCGACGGTGCGGTCGTCGGCGCCGGCCCACTGCGGGCGCAGCTGCCGCAGCGCTGCGGCATCCGGGATGGTTTCCAGGTCGAACGTCAGAATGGGCGTCACGGCCCGATTGTAAGGACGCGACCGCCGGCAACGCGCAGCGGCCGGTCAATACAGCACGTCGCGCTTGACCCCGCGCGCCGCCAGCGCGCGGTTCAGCCGCGCCAGCGCCTCCTGCTGAATCTGCCGCACCCGCTCGCGCGTCAGCCCCAGCTCGCGCGCCAGGTCGTCCAGCGTGGAAGGATCGTGTCCATTCAGACCGTAGCGGCGCTGGATCACCAGGCGCTGCTTGTCGGACAGATCGTCCAGCCAGCCGTCCATCAGTACCTGCAGCTCGCGTTGGGCCACGTGCCATTCGGGCGCCGCCGCCGTCTGATCAGGCATCAGGTCGGACACCGGGGCATCGTCGTTGTCGTCGATCGGGCGGTCGAGCGAGGCCGGCGTCTCGCTCAGGGCCATCAAATCGATGATTTCGTCGGCCGTCTTGCCGAGCAGGTGCGCGATGTCGTCCGCGCCGGCGTTGCGCGAGACCCCGACCGCGCGCCATCCGGTCTCCAGATGGTGGCGCGCGCGCTGCACCTGCGCCAGTTCCCTGAGCACATGCATGGGCAGCCTCACCGTGCGCGCCTGCGTGGCCAGGGCCCGATCGATGGCCTGGCGGATCCACCAGGTCGCATAGGTGGAGAAGCGAAATCCGCGCTCCGGCTCGAACTTGTCCAGCGCATGGATCAGACCCACGTTGCCTTCCTCGATCAGATCGAGAAAGGACACGCCCCGGTTCAGGAAATTGCGGGCGATCGACACCACCAGCCGCAGGTTGTGTTCGATCATCTTCTGACGGGCGGCGAAGTCGCCCTCACGCGCCAGCATGGCGCACGCGTATTCCTCCTGGGCGCTCAGCAGGGCGCGCGAGCCGATCGCGCCCAGATAGCTGCGCATCGCGTCGCCCATGAAATCGTCGGCGCTGCTGGCAGCGGCCGGGCCTGCGGCTGCCGGCGTGTGCGACGGCTGCAACGCGATCGCATCGTCGGCGCGCTGATCGGGCGCGTCGGCTTCGGATTCGAACTCGGGCGAGCCGCCGGGCAGCGACGGCTCGCCTGGATTCAACTTGCGCGGGCGCCCCATCCCCAGCGTCCTAGGCACGCCGGCGATGAGTCCGCGTGCCGCTTTAGCGGGACGGCAAATACGTCAGTGGGTCCACCGGCGTACCACGACGCCGGATCTCGAAATGGAGCCTGGGGCTGGGCGCACCCGTCATCCCCAGATCCGCAATTCGCTGTCCCCGCTTGACGGCCTGCCCCTGAGTTACAAGGATCTCGTTGTTGTGTGCGTAGACGGACACATAGTCGTCCGTGTGTTTGATGATGATCAATTTGCCGTAGTCGCGCAACCCGTTACCGCTGTATACGACCTGACCATCGTTGGCCGCCCATACCGGATCCCCGACACTGCCTGCGAGATCGATACCCTTATTGTGGGTCTCGTCGAAGCGCTCCAGCAGCTTGCCGGTGCCGGGCCAGCCCCACGCACTTGCCGGTTCGGTCGCGCTCGGCTGCGCCGGGGCCGGCGCCGGCGCGGCAGCAGCAGTGCTCGCCGACGCGTTGGGATGCTCCGGCGCAGTCGCGGCGGCAGCGGGTGCGGGTGCGGGGCTTTCCGTAGGGGTCAGCGGGTGCGACTCGACCGACCCGGTCGGCGTCATCGGAACCGGGATTGCCTCTGCTGCGGCGGACTCCTCCGCCGCCGCCGGCGCGACCCGCAGCGACTGCCCGACTCGCACATGCGCCTCGGGATCCACCCCGTTCCAGTGCGCGATGTCGCGGTAATCCTGTCCGAACGCGAGCGCAATGCTGTACAGCGTATCTCCGGACTGCACCACGTAGACACCGTCATGGGCCTCGCGCGTGGTCGGCGGGGCGGGCGCGGCCGCTGGCGCGCTCGGCGCAACATGCGGCGCCGTGGCGGTGCGCGACTGCTCCACGATCGGGGCATCGTTGGTCGACGAGATCGAACAGGCGGCGAGCGCGATCGCACTCAGCGCGGCAGCGGCAATGGGGCCAGAGATCGGGTGGCGGGCGGTCATCGGCTTCACGGGTTGACGGTTCCCTGTACGAGCGGCACGAAGCGCACGGGTTCCTGCGCACGCCGAACGATACGACCTTCCGGGCTGCGCGACAGCAGCGTCAGCATCTGTGCATCGCGCCCCAGCGGCGCAACGATCACGCCATCGGGGGCGAGCTGTTCGACCCAGGCGGCCGGCACCTCGTCGCTGGCGGCCGTCGAGACGATGGCACCGAAGGGCGCTTCGGAAGGAAGGCCGAGGGCGCCATCGCCGAACACCAGACGCAGATTGCCGATCCTGAGCGGGCGAAGGTTCACGCGCGCCGATTCGTGCAGCGCGCGAACGCGCTCGATCGAAAACACGGTGCCGAACAGTTCGCTCAGAACGGCGGCCGCGTATCCGCAGCCGGTGCCGATCTCCAGCGCCCGGGCGTTTTTCGGATCGGCCGCCGCGGCCAGCGCCAGCTCCGCGCAACGGGCCACGATGTACGGTTGCGAGATGGTCTGCCCGAACCCAAGCGGCAGGGCCGTGTCCTCATAAGCCCGGCTGGCCAGGGCCGCATCGACGAAGCGGTGCCGCTCGATCCGCTGCACCGCCGCCAGAACGCGCGCATCGCGTACGCCCAGCTCGCGGATCCTCTCGACCATGCGCGCCCGCACCCGCTCCGACGTCAGGCCGGTGCTGGCGGCGGCGCTCAAAGCGGCCTCTGTCCCAGCCACTGCGCAACCGCGTCCAGCTGCCCGGTGTGCGTCAGGTCGATCTGCAGCGGCGTCACCGAAACCTGGCCGTTGGCGGTCGCGTGAAAGTCGGTGCCTGGACTGGCGTCGGAGGCTTCGCCGGCGGCTCCGACCCAGTAGATCGTGTCGCCGCGCGGGCTGACGCTGCGCACCACCGGCTCGGACGGGTGGCGCTTGCCCAGCCGCGTACACACCAGCCCGCGCAGCTGCGCGTACGGATGGTCGGGAATGTTGACATTCAGCAGAAACGGGGCCGGAAGCGATCCGGTTTCGAAGCGTTCGACGATGGCCTGCGCCACGCGGGCGGCGCTGTCCAGGTGCACGTGGCCTTTCTGCACGGTTGAAAACGCGATCGCCGGCAGCCCGAACAGGTACCCTTCCATGGCCGCCGCCACGGTACCCGAATAGATCGTGTCGTCGCCCATGTTCTGGCCGTCGTTGATGCCGGACACGACCAGGTCCGGGCGGCGCTCCAGCAGGCCCGTGAGCGCGATGTGTACGCAGTCGGTCGGGGTGCCGTTGACGAACAGGTAGCCGTTGTCGGCCCGCCGCACGGACAGCGGACGCGTCAGCGTCAGCGAGTTGCTGGCCCCGCTGCAGTTCTGCTCCGGGGCCACCACGGTGACGTCGCCGAAGGCGCGCATCGCGTCGGCCAGGGCCCGCAACCCGGGGGCAAGATAGCCATCGTCATTGCTGACCAGAATGTGCATCTGTCGACGCTGAGACTCTCGCAGCGTCATGAAGCGGTGGGGTGGCGCATCTTACCGCCCCGGGCAGCAAGCGGCGGTCTCCCGGACGATGCTCTCCGGGCTCACTCGACCTGTTCTGGCCGTCCCGGCGCGCCCTCACGCTAGCGCTCTCGAACGTCGCGTACGCGGCTTGCGGGCCCCCTGGCGTGCAACCCTTGTCCCGGCGACTTCCTCGCGCACGACCTGCCGCACCGTTTCCAGCATCGATCCCTGCTGGATACAGGCGACCAAGGCGTTGTTGATCAGCGTCTGGTAGTTGCCTTCGCCGGCGTCCTCGACGACCGAGCGGAAATAATCGAGGACTCGATTGTCCAGGCGGATCGAGATTTTTGTCTTGCCGGCTCCCGCCTTGGTCACGGCGCCGCGCCGGGCCCGCGAGAAATCGACGTCCCGATAACGTTCAGCCTCGACCTTTTTCATACCGTACCCTCTGCCGTCTGTTCGCTTTCCATGCTGAGATGATCCGGATCACGTCGGGATCGCGATAGGTATAGATCACGACCAGAACGTTGCCTTCGCCACTTAGGCCCAGCGTCGCGAACCGCTGCTCACCGACCGCATCGGGATCCTCCCTCGTCAGTGCCAGCTCGTCCTCGAAGACGGTTGCCGCTTCGGCAAACTTCACGCCGTGGGCAGCCTCATTCGCCGCTGCTTTGGCCGGATCCCATGTGATCTTCACGCCGGGATCGTATGGACAATTGTACTCCCGATCGATCCTGGGAGTGGTAGTGCGAATCCCGCTTCACGAGGAAGCGGCGGGAAATCGAAATCGCAAAACTAGGCACCCTTGGAGGTCCCGAACAGTCTGGCTTGAATCCTTTTCGCGACCTCGGGCGTTATCGGTCCTCGCAAATTAGGGTTTGCAAGCTCGAAGATGATATCCGCCAAG
>Ga0307479_10004950_pt1 | contig 12220 bp, 8 predicted proteins | sample atmos_gasesECM4C_FD_203743 | JGI IMG/M metagenome (GOLD analysis project Ga0307479, IMG submission 203743) | Hardwood forest soil microbial communities from Morgan-Monroe State Forest, Indiana, United States - atmos_gasesECM4C_515 | ecosystem: Environmental > Terrestrial > Soil > Temperate...
GCACCGCAACGCGGCCAGGAATTTGTTCGATTTCAGCGGTCGCGGGCGTGCCAACCAAGGTAAAGGCCGCGCCGCGAATCTCTGTCGTGCCGTTGGCGCGCATCCCGAACATCGTTCCATCCGCCGCAGCCGTCAAATCGGTGGATTGCTCTTGCGCTGGAAACGTCGTGAATTGATTGGTGGCCGCATCCCACGCCGCCAGCGGTCCGCCCGGCGGGCTGGCAAGGGCCAAAAAGACGTGATCGCCGTTAGCATTTGCCTGAAGAAGCGGCGCTCCGGTCAAGGAAGCAACCTGTGGCTGTGGAGCCGGCAATTGTAATGTTGGAGGGTTCGTAAGGTTCAATTGCCCAAGGCAAGGGCTGCAGGTTCCCGATCCTCCTCCCTCGCCGCTCAAGCCCACAAATACGGTTTGCACGCTTGTTGCCCCGACGCGCGCCGGACCGGAATTGGCGAAATTGGCTATGGGCGGGATTGGCACCGTTGTACCGCTCGTGCCATTGGCGGAGTCCGGATTGAGCAAGTAAACCTTCTGTGCGCCGAAATCTGCAACCACAAGCTGCGATCCATCGGGCGTCAGGGAGAGCCCGCGAATCGCGGCGCTCTGGGGCGGCCCTCCGAACGGCACCAATCCGCTCAAGAATCCTTTTGCATTGAGATCGAACACATCCACATGGTCTGTCGTGCTCAAGTACACTCGTTGCCGGGCCTTGTCGTACAACAAAAACTTGTAGAGAGCCTGTGGCGCTGCTTTTACGCAGCCCCCATTCTTCGAACAAATCTCCTCGCTCAGCAAATACTGGAATGCCCTCGCCAGCGTGGCTGTCCCCGCGGACGAAGCCACCAAAACATCGGCCTTCCCCGCTGTGCCCGCGGGCGCTTGTAGCGTGATGCGCTCGAGCGAAAACGGGTAGCTTGCATCGATCCCGAGAGACGCTGCGAGGCTCGCGACGTTCTCCACTTTCTGGACCGTTGCGTTTGCGCCCCCGATATTCACTGTAATTTTGCTCGCGTCGTTCCCGAAGCCGTAACCGTAGACTTGCACGCCGGCACCGCCGCCCTTCGCGCCAGCGTTGGGCAAAATCTCAAGAATCTGCGGGCCGTAGCTGAACGCATCCGGCGCAATCGCCAGCCAGCCGCTCGGGAAATACGCCGTAAGATTCACCGCGCTGTTGACGACGCTCGGCGGAGAGCTTGTTTGTATTTGCGTGTTGCCCGTCACGCTGGTTGCCGTGGCATTTTGCGTTCCAAATCTCACCTTCGCCGTCGCTTCAAAATTCTGCCCTGTCAGCGCAGTCGCCGTCCCTCCCACAAATGTCCCTTCCGAAGGCTGTGCGTTCGGTGCAACAGCAAATACCGGCGCCGTCGCAGGTAGCGGCGTCCCGGGTTTCGACGCATCAATGAAGCTGACGCCGCGATTCGCCACGCCAAACAGGAGCTGCGTTTCATCGCCTTCTTCGATCTCCGAACGTCCGCCTTGGATCGCGATATCAGGGACTTGTCCGATGACGTGTAAATCAAAACCATCGAACACGGTGATTACGGGAGGTATGCTCGCGTTTTCGCTAGCGTACAAAAACTTCCCTTCGCGCGAAAATGTCATGCCATGCACAGCGGTGGTGACATGGGCACCCGTCTGCAGTAGGCGGCCATTAAGCACATTAAGCAAAAGAATCTGCGTGGTTCCGTTCAGCGTAAAGACAACGGCAAACCGGCTGCCATCTGGATTCGCGGCAACCAGCGAAATTGTCCCGGGCCCCAGTGTCTGCGGCCCCGCCACTATCACGCCGTTGTCATCAAAAACCCCAATCTCCCCGCTCGCGTCCTGAGCCGCCACGAGTATTTTCGTGCGGTCGCCGGTGCGCGCCATGGCGCCCACGCCATTCTGGAAAAACGACGGTGCGGCAGGCATCAAATTCGTCAGCTTATCCACTACCGGATCCCAGAGCGCCAGAAGATCTGCCGTAGATTCCGGCTGTCGCAACCGTACCGCTTCCTTTCCATTAGACAGAGCCAGGACTTCTATAGGCCTGTCGAAAATCACATTCGCACTTAGCGGGATCCCGGTAATTGCGTAGCGCGCCTTTACCTGTAGTGAAATCGTATCAATCGCCACAATCTCTTCGAGCGAAGTGCCCACCCACACTGTGCTTCCATCAGCGGAAAGATCCGTGCTGCTCGCACCCGCAACGCTGATCTGCCCGATTCGCGTTTCATCCACTGCGGAAAACACTTCGACACGATTTCTCGCGCGATTGGCCACAAATAGATGTTTATTCGCCGAATCGTACGCGATCCGCCGGTGCCGAGGCTCGCCCGGCGGGTCGTCGGCCGTGGCGATGGAATCCGTCCTCAAATAGCCGGTCCGAGGGAGTCCGGACGGAGTCCCTGTCTGCACCACAAGCGCGAGGTTCGTGGAGTGCGAGAGAGCATTGCTGGTAGCCTGTACGGCCACATTAAAATTTCCGGCAGGCGCGTTTGCCGCCGCTCCCAAAACCACCGGCACGCTTGTATTCGCCGCCACACTAAAAGGGCTCACGGGATTCGAAAGTACGCCGCCCGGCAAGCTCCCTAGCGTCACCTGCACCACGCCGTTGAAGCCATTCTGGCCACTCACCGAGATGCTGAGGGCGGAACTCGTCACGCCTTGCATGATGGTGATCGTATTTGACGAAAACGCGATGGAGAAATCTTGTGTAGGTGGAGCCGGCAGCGAAACGAGCGCACTGCTGGGAGATGCTCCCCCTCCGCAGCCGGTGCATGCAGCCAGCATCACGCCAAGAAGGGACCACAGGACACTCTGTCACAACCGCCCCACGGAATGACCCCCGTGTACACTCCGCGCCAATGGTGGGCTCGAGCCCGTCTGCTACACAGGCTGGTCGAGCTCAGCGCGCTTCTCTGAGAGGATAGCTGCGACACACTGAACCGGCAGTATTGCACTTGTCAAGTTGAGAAATACACTGGGCAGGCGGGTGAGGCGGCCAAAAAAAACGGAAGGGCGGCGCGAACTGCGTGTGCGCGCCGCCCTTCGAGGGAAGCGTGGCTGCAACCTGCGCGGAACTAAATCGTCTTCGCTGCCGAGGTGGCAACCGAAGTGGATGCCGTCTTCGCGAAGGCGCTATGCGCGCTTTCCTTCTCCGGGCTCCTGTCGATTTCAATCGAGCCTTTGAAGTACGCGCCGTCTTCGATGGAGATCCGCGAAGTCGTCAGGTCCCCGACCACGGACCCGTCCTTCTTGATCTCGATGCGGTCCTTCGCGCGAAGGTTTCCCTTCACCGTGCCGTACACGATCACTTCGCGGGCGATGATGTCGGCCGTAACTTTCGCGGTGGCCCCGACCGTCAACCTTTTCTCGTCGAGCTGGACCAGTCCTTCCACGGCACCATCGATCACTAAATCTTCGTTGCCGGAAATTTCACCTTTCACATGCAGGCTGGCCCCGAGCCGCGCCGTCGCGCGATCCGCGGCCGCCCCCAATGGACGCATTGCATCTGTACTCATTGCCGTTGTTCCCTCCCAAGTCGCCGGAGCATGCTTCGGCGCTTGATTCGCTGTTAAATTTTTTGCTTCCGTTTGCGCGCCTTGCGGCGCTTCCGGTTTCTTATTGCTCCACATCGTACCTCTCCGTAGGACAGCAAGACCCTCGCGGTTTCCAGCGGGGGTAATGCAAACTGTAGACCCCAGTTCGTTCTACGGCAAACGAAGTATACTCCTTCCGTTCCTGACAGTTACTAGACTTTAGGCCAGTGTCTGTCTTTCCCTTTTTAAGCCGTGGGTTTGTCCGGAACGGGCTGAGTGGCAAGAAATTCCTCGCGAAAGCGTTCCGCATAAGAATCGAGCAGTTCCTGAATGCGTTCGGGTTTTGCCGCTTTCAATACAAACCCCGCGTGGTGATATTTCGCCACGCGATGAATAATTTCCGGATCGTTGTATGCGGATGTATCCGGTTGTTCCTGCTTCGCCAGCGACAAGATCACTCCTGCGTAATCGTCGCGAACTCTGGGCAGCTTATACGGCTCTTTCCCGGCCCCGACCTCCAGCCGCGCCCATTCCCTCCAAAGATTTATTCCCGACGCCGCTTCCATTACTTCGGCGATATAAGCGCCCCCCACGCGCGCCGCTACTTCGATAAAGTAAAACTTTCCGTCGGCGTGGGCTTTCAAGAATTCCGCGTGCGTCACGCCGCGCGCCATGCTCAGCCCTTTGAGCAGCCTCCGGTTGATCTCCAGAAGATTTTTCGCGTCGGCAGATTCGCGCGGAAGCGTCCGCGTCGTAAACACGCCTCCCTGATGCGAAACTTCCAGTGGCGGCGCGCCGTAGGCATGTGCTTCAGCGAAGAGCACCTCTCGCTCCGACACCACGCTGTCCACGTGGTAGACATTCCCGGGCACGAACCGCTCCAGCAAATAGAACGATTGCTGGTCCCCGAGCTGATCGAGCCACGGCCATAGCTCCGCCGCTTCATGAATCTTTTTCATCCCAATGCCCGCGGCTTGCGAACGCGGCTTCAGCAGCCACGGCCCGGGCACCCGGGTCATGAACTCGCGCAAATTTTCGTAGTTGAGGACCTGCGCGAATTCCGGTACGAGGATGCCCGCTTCCCTGGCTCCGCCGCGCATGGCCAGCTTGTCCCGGAAATAACGCACTGTCGTCAGGCCCATCCCTGGCAGGCGCAGATGCTCGCGCAGCGCCGACACGTTCTCCATGTCAAACTCATCCAGCGCTACGATGCGGTCGATCGGGCGCGACCTCGCCATGTAACTCACCGTGTGGATCAGGTGCTGCAGAGGCAGATCTTCCGGCATGGTGAAAATCTCGTCGATGCACTCCTTCGGCCAGCTCGCGTTCCGCAGCTTTTCCAAAGTGAGCAGCAGCACGCGGCAGCCCATCCCTTTGCACGTGCGCAGAAACTCTTGCCCTTTTTCGTAAGAGCTGACACACAGGATGGTCAGCGGGTTGGCTTTCGACATCATTACACCGCTAAGTCTAATATTGTCATTCCGAGCGAAGCGGGACGACTTTTCCTTCGCTTCGCTCACGCGACGCGTCGGCCCGCGCAGTCGAGGAATCTCTCTTCAATGCTTCTGGGGATTAGCGCGGATTATACTGTGCTCTTGCCCGCTGGAAATAGGAATTCCAGAAACGGCCCGACCCGCTGCGACCACGCCGCCTCGTTGTGTTCCCCGCCTTCGACGCGTTCGTAATGCAGGTCCTCGCCCGATCGCCAGCCTTTTTGCAGCAGTACATCGCGAAACTGTTCGACGTCCTGAACGGTGTGCGGCCCTTCGCGCGTTCCGACGTCCAGCCAGATGCGCGGCCGCGGATGGACTCGTGCCGCCTCGGCAAACCGCATGATCACCTCCTGATTCCACCAAATCGACGGCGAGAGCGCCGCCAATTTCCCGAAAACATGCGGTTGCTTGAGTCCCAAATAGAGTGACAACAGCCCGCCGAGCGATGACCCGCCCATACCCGTGAATGCCGGCCCGGAGAGTGTTCGGTACTCCCTTTGCGTGAAGGGCATCACTTCTTCCAACAGGAATTTTGCGAATCGGTCGGCTTGCCCGCCGCCCAGCCGGGGCACTCGCGTGGGCGTATACTCTCGAACCCGCGCCTTCCCGGCGTTGTAGATTCCCACGATGATCAGCGGCTCGATCTTTCCATCATTAATGCAGCGATCCGCTGTTTGCCCAACGTGCCAGTCCATGCCTGGGATAAAGGAAGTCGTCCCGTCAAAAAGATTCTGTCCGTCATGCAAGTACAGCACGGGGAAATGGTGCGCGGACTGCTCCTCGTAACCCGGCGGGAGATAAACAATGAGGTCGCGCTGATTTCTCAAAGAGCGCGAGCGAAATCCTTGATGTCTGCGAAGATTCGGACTGTTCACGGGCACCGTCAACTATTTAGGGAGAATGCTTCGGAAGAACAATACCCAAGAAACAAGCGCCTGGCAGAAAAATCCTTCAACTCTTCGACTCTTCGACCAATCCTCTCCGCCTAATACTTTCTCAATACCCCAATCACCCGCCCCTGAATCTTCACTTCATTGGCCGCCACCATAATCGGCGCCATGTCTGAATTTGCAGGTTGTAGACGAACCTTCCCGGCTCCCTCGCGGTAGAAGCGCTTCAGCGTCGCTTCTTCCCCTCCGACCAGCGCCACCACGATGTCGCCCGGGTTCGCCACCTGCGTCTGCTCGCAGACCACGTAATCTCCATCCAGAATGTGGTCCTCGATCATCGAGCTGCCCTTCACCTGCAGCACAAACGAATTTCCTCCCCGCGCAAAATCCCCCAGCGAAATCGTCTCGCGTTCCTCTACCGCTTCGAGCGGCCGGCCGGCGGCAATTCGTCCGACCAGCGGCAGCTCCTGGACTTTGCGGTCCATCACTTGTTCCTTCACCGGCTTCGGCAATTGCAAAATTTCGATCGAACGGCTCTGGTTATATCCGCGGCGAATGAATCCTTTTTTCTCCAGCGTGGTGATGTGCTTGTGCACCGTCGCCAGCGACGTCAGCTTCAATCCCTTGCCGATCTCTTCGAAGCTCGGCGCGTAGCCGTGCTTGGTCTCAAACGCCACCAGGAAATCCAGCACTTCTTTTTGTCGCTTGGTCAGGGCCATGGGGATGACCTCCACTCTTGTCGTTTATCGGCGACTCGCGCCGCGATCCCTTGCTCCCCACCTTAGGCGAAAAGAAAGCGAACGTCAAGCTCAATTCTTGCGCTGGTAGTGACTCAGTTTGCTAAAATTAAGTCACTACCCTAACGCTTGCTGCAAGCTTCTTCTCCTCTTCAGTTTGATAAGGTGAATTGCTCTCTCCAAATTCCGTTCTTTACCCGATTGCCGTAACCGTGCACCCCACTAAAACTAGTGTGGGGGTCCAGCCCATCCTGGTCCGTTCTGCGGCTTGGGCAAAGGGACTCTTTTTTCGGCGGGGCGACGAACTGGAAGTCCCGTGAGTTCTTCCATTCGTGGTGATGCTATATGGCGAGCTATTCCAGCGACAAATCCGATGTGGATGCAGTCGGTGTAGTGCATGCCACTTTTCCTGCAGTGGACAAGAACCAGCGTGAAAGCGATCGTGTCTTTTTGTCCTTGCACATTCGCGTTACCGGCATTGCAGAACATGGCAAAGATCTATGGGGGGAGGGACGGACGGTAAACGTCAGCCGCCGAGGCGCTGCGATTATAGTGGACCGGGAACTGTACGCTGGCCAGAACATCAAGATTCAGCGAGTCGGACTTGGCAAAGAGTCGGTGGCTCGAGTGGTGGGCCGCATTGTAAGAGGGTCTGAGGCCCATGTGTTTGGAGTTGCTCTACTCGACCCGGCAGCCAATCTGTGGGACATTGCTTTTCCCGCCGCACTCGACTTGGAAAAGGCGGTGCTACGAGCCTTGCTCCGGTGTATTGCCTGTGGCCGATTGGAGGTAACCTACCTCGGCGAATTTGAGGCGGATCTCTTCCTCCGCCATCACTCCATCTCCCGGATCTGCGCGAGTTGTGGAGGCTGGACCACGTGGACCCGGCCGTTGGGCCGTCCTTCCACGGATCCTCATGTCCCGGTTGAACTGGATACTGAGCTTCAAGGGTCACAGCAGTTCTTGAACAGCGGGAAGCAAAACCTGAGGTCCCACGATCGTATTCAAGTAGAGGCGGTTGGATGCGTCCGGCATTCTACCCTTGGAAACGAAGTCGTGTTGGTCAGAGATTTGGCGCGTGGCGGCCTAAGCTTTTACAGCGCTAACCATTACCCCGAAGGATTACGCATGGAAATGGCGGTACCCTACGCTTCCAGGGCTCCGAATATCTATTCGCCCGCCAAGATCGTAAGTTCGCGGAAGGGAGCGGAAAAGGGTTTGATAGAGTATGGAGTCGCCTATCTCCGGTAAACGCTTACAGAAACTCGTTATCGCAGCTCTCACCCGATTTGCTCACTGTCAACTCATCGCTCACCCATAATTGCGAGATTCCTGCAAGTCTTTCTGGATAAGACACATTGCCGCGCGGCAGACACTCTCCCCGCCGCGCGCGGGCCAGTGTGGTATTCTTTTCCTGTTGGCCCACGGCGGTACACTTCAGAGTTCATTCTTTTTAGCGCGCCGCCTGCTTGGATTGTGAGCCGCGTTCCTCCGGGGGAATTCCGCTGAGGAGCTTCGTCTTCGCCAGGGACGAACCTGGCACATTCGGGGCAACAACGGGGTAAATCATCATCATGCCGACCATTACGGAAGTTCCACTGCCGAAACACAAGCGCGAGGTCATCGACCAGGCGGTTATTCGCTTTGCGGGCGACTCCGGCGACGGCATGCAGATCACCGGCAGCCAGTTCACTAACACCGTCGCGCTCTACGGCAACGACATCGCCACGTTCCCCGATTTCCCCGCCGAAATTCGCGCCCCCGCCGGCACGCTCCCCGGCGTCAGCGGTTATCAGCTCCACTTTGCTTCCAATGACGTCTACACGCCTGGTGATGCGGTCGACGTTCTCATCGCCATGAATCCCGCGGCGCTGAAAATGAACGTCGCCGATCTGAAGGCCAACGGCATCCTCATCGTGAATTCCGATGCTTTCGCGGCAAACGACCTGCGCAAAGCGCAAATGACTTCGAATCCGCTCGAAGATCATTCGCTCGACAAGTTCCGCCTCTTTTCTGTCGAGCTCGAGCGCCTCACAAAGACCGCGCTCGAACATCTCGGCCTCGACGCCAAGTCCATCAGCCGCTGCAAAAACTTTTTCGCTCTCGGCATGTGCTACTGGCTTTACAACCGCTCGATGGATCCCACCGTCCGCTGGATCGAAACCAAGTTCAAGAACAAGCCGCTCCTCGTTGAAGCCAACAAGCTGGCCATGAAGGCTGGCTATTCCTACTGCGAAGCCACCGAAGCGTTTCAGATCAGCTACGAAATCCCGCCGGCCAAGCTCTCGCCCGGCGTCTACCGCAACCTCAGCGGCAACCAGGCTCTCGCGCTCGGCTTCGTCACCGCTTCGCAAAAATCCGGCCTCCGTCTTTTTCAAGGAAGCTATCCCATCACGCCCGCATCGGACATTCTTCACGAGCTGTCGCAATACAAGGATTTCGGCGTGATGACGTTTCAGGCCGAAGACGAAATCGCCGCTATCACCAGCTCCATCGGCGCGGCCTACGCCGGCGCGCTCGCCATCACTACAACTTCCGGCCCGGGCATGGCGCTCAAGACGGAAGCCCTCGGCCTCGCCGTTGCCATCGAACTTCCGCTTGTCATTTGCGACATTCAGCGCGGTGGCCCTTCCACCGGCCTCCCGACCAAGACCGAGCAAGCCGATCTGCTCCAGGCGCTCTTTGGCCGCAACTCCGAAGCGCCGATCCCGATCATCGCGCCAGCCACGCCCAGCGATTGCTTCTGGGCCGCGCTCGAAGCCAGCCGCATCGCCATCAAGTACATGGTGCCGGTCATCATTCTTTCCGACGGCTACCTCGCCAACGGCGCCGAACCTTGGCGCATTCCCGACGTCAGCCAGATCCCGGATTTTCCCGTGCGCTTCGCCAGCGAACCCAACTCCCCGGACGGCTATCTGCCCTACAAACGGAATCCCGACACGTTGGCGCGCCCCTGGGCCGTCCCCGGCACGCCGGGGCTTGAGCACCGCATCGGCGGCCTCGAAAAGCAGGATGTCACCGGCAACATCAACTACGAGCCGCTCAACCACGAAAACATGGTGCGCATCCGCGCGGCAAAAGTTGCCGCCGTCGTACAGGAAATCCCCGACGTGGTCCCCGTCGGCGACACCGAAGGTGATCTCCTCATCGTCGCCTGGGGCTCGACCCACGGCGCCATCACCGCCGCGATGAACGCGCAGCGCGCCCAGGGCCGCAGGATTGGCCATGTTCACCTGCGCCATCTCAATCCGCTTCCCGCAAATCTCGGCGATGTCCTGCAGCGCTACAAAAGAGTGCTTGTGCCCGAACTCAATATGGGCCAGCTTTTGTGGGTTTTGCGCGCCAAATTTCTCGTGGACGCCATCGGCCTCAACAAGATTCAGGGCCGCCCGTTCAAGCAAGCCGAGCTGGAACAAAAAATCGAAGAGGTCCTCGGCCTATGAAAATAGTTTGTCATCCTGAGGCGAACGGACTTGTCCTGAGCGAAGCGAAGGATAAGGATGAGGTTCGCCGAAGGATCTCAGCGCAAGCTTCAAGCAAATCGCTGACCGGGATTTAGGAGTCAAGAAAATGTCGACCGCCACATTGCCGCCCATAACGCCGCTCACCAAAAAAGACTTCCAGACCGACCAGGAAGTCCGCTGGTGTCCCGGCTGCGGCGACTATGCCATTCTCTCCGCTGTGCAGTCCGTGTTCCCTGAACTCGGCATCAAGCGCGAAAATTTCGTGGTCGTGTCCGGCATTGGCTGCTCCAGCCGCTTCCCCTATTACATGAATACTTTCGGCTTCCATACCATTCACGGCCGCGCGCCTGCGGTCGCCACCGGCATCAAAGCTATTCGCCCCGACCTCGAAGTCTGGGTCGCCACCGGTGACGGCGACGCTCTTTCCATCGGCGGCAATCACACCATCCACATGCTCCGCCGAAACGTCGGCCTCAAAGTTCTCCTGTTCAACAACCGCATCTACGGTCTCACCAAGGGCCAATATTCCCCCACGTCCGAGTTCAATAAGAAAACGAAGTCCACTCCCTTCGGCTCCGTCGATCGCCCTTTCAATCCCATTTCTCTGGCCATCGGCGCGGAAGCCACCTTCGTCGCGCGCAGCGTGGACGTCTTCCAGGCGCATCTGAAAGACACGCTCAAGCAGGCCGCCGCGCACAAAGGCTCCGCCTTCGTCGAAATCCTCCAGAACTGCAACATTTTCAACGACGGCGCCTGGTTCAATCTCACCGAACGCGATGCCCGCAGCGAGCATGTCCTCCAGCTCGAGCACGGCAAGCCTCTCATCTTCGGCAAGAGCCACGACAAAGGCATTCGCCGCAAATCCGATGGCGACATTGAAGTCGTCCAGCTCGGCAACGGCATCACCGAATCCGACCTCGTCGTCCACGACGCGCATCACCCGCGCGCCTCTTACGCTTTCTGGCTCTCGCACATGGAGCACCATCCCGGCTTTCCCACGCCCATCGGTGTTCTTCGCGCTTGGGACGACCTCCCGCGTTATGAAGACGTCATGAATCAGCAAATCAAAGACGTCATCGCCAAGCGCGGCCCCGGCGATCTTGCCAAGCTCCTCCGCGCCGGCGACACCTGGGAAGTTCGTTAGTCCCCTACGCCAGCTCGAACAACGTGCAGCTAGCGGGGAGAATTGGGCCCCGCCAGGAATCCGCCATCGAGAACCAGGGATTGGCCGGTCATGAAAGATGCCCGGTCCGAGCACATCCACACGACGGCTTCCGCGATTTCCATCGGCGTTCCAAAACGGCCGATGGGATGCAGACCGATGGCGAACTTTTTCACCTCCGGCGCGCCCCAGAGACGTTCGCCCATGGGCGTTTCGATCACCGCGGGACACACGACGTTTACCCGAATGCCGCTTCGCGCGGTTTCGAGCGCGGCGGACTTCGTCAGCCCCATCACGCCGTGCTTGCTTGCGCAATACGTGGCGGCACCAGCGGAACCTATCAGGCCCGCGACGGAGGCCATGTTGACGATGGCTCCATGACCGCCCTGCTTGAGCATCTGCTGAATTTCGTACTTCAGGCAAAGCCAGACGCCTTTGAGATTGATGTCGATGGTGCGATTCCAGTCTTCTTCGGATTGTTCGGCGATGGGACTCCAGCTCCCCTCGATCCCGGCGTTATTGAACGCAACATCCAAGCGGCCAAACTTCTCCACTGTTTTCAGGACGAGCGCGCGAACGTCGACGGCCCGCGATACGTCGGTCTTCACAAACAGGCCATCGCCTCCGGCGGCCCGGGTCAGGTCGATGGTTTCCTTTCCTTCCACTTCGCGCCGGCCGGCAACCACCACTTTGGCGCCCGCCTTCGCAAAGAGCACGGCGGCATCACGGCCAATACCCGAGGTCCCGCCGGTCACAATCGCAACTTTACCGTGCAATTCCGTGGTCATGATCTCTCCTCGCGAATCAGGTTCTCAAAATGGAGAGGCAGAGTGTATGCCTTGCGCGAAGCTCGCGTCAAACGGCGGCCCGCGCTTGGAGCCTTGCGCTCCCGGGTGTATACTCCGCCCAGTCTCGCCAGTATGGACCGTTGTTAAATGTCGGATTCTGCCGCCGC
>Ga0307479_10004951_pt1 | contig 12219 bp, 11 predicted proteins | sample atmos_gasesECM4C_FD_203743 | JGI IMG/M metagenome (GOLD analysis project Ga0307479, IMG submission 203743) | Hardwood forest soil microbial communities from Morgan-Monroe State Forest, Indiana, United States - atmos_gasesECM4C_515 | ecosystem: Environmental > Terrestrial > Soil > Temperate...
CGCTTCAGCTTCTCCGACCCGTGGCGCAGGATCGTCTTGCCGATGATGCCGACGCCCTTGCCGATCTGCGGCCCGCCCCGTCCGGCGAGGCGCTCGTTCAGCAGGTACTCGTAGACGCCCTCGCCGTCCTGGCCGCCCGAGTCCTTCGGCCAGGTGATCCCGAGCCACCCCTTCTCCCCCATCCTGGCCATGAACTGTCGGCGCTTGGGCGTGTCGACGATCTGGGCCATGTTCTCCCGGGTGAGGTCGAAGACCTCGGGATCGTCGTTGTCGTCGAGGAAACGCTCGACGTCGTCGGCGAACGCCACCTGCTCGGGAGAGAAGTCGAAGTCCACCGGCGCTCCTGCTCTACACATTTCAACTACAGCCACATCTCAACTGCAGCCAAATCTGACGGACCGTCAGCTTAGGCCCGGAGGGGTACGGCGGGCGACTTGCGGGGCAACCCCTCTTACCACTGAGCGTGTCCGTTGCATTTCCCTCCGTAGCGGCTTAGGATCCTCATAGCAGAGCGAACAGGACGAACATGCCGACTACGGACTGGACGGGCTTCGCCAGCGAACCCGACTTCCGGCTCGTCTACCAACCAATCGTCCACCTCGACAGCGCAGTCATCGCGGGGGTCGAGGCCTTGTGCCGATTCGGTGACGGCCGGTCCCCCGAAGACTGGTTCAGGGAGTGCGAGCACCTGGACCTGGCGGCCGCACTGGACCTGGCCATCATCGAGCGGGCCCTGGCCGACATCCCGCGGCTGCCCGACGGCTACGTGTCGATCAACCTCTCGCCGTCGACCCTGCGCGATCCGCGCCTCGCCCACCTGTTGCGGGGCCCCGGCGTGCCGACCGATCGCATCGTCGTCGAGGTCACCGAGCACGCACGCGTCAACGACTACCTCGAGGCCCAGCGCGTCCTCGGCGACCTGCGCAAGGGCGGCATCCGGGTGGCGGTCGACGACGCCGGCAGCGGCTACGCCAGCCTCCGCCACATCCTCGAGCTGCGGCCCGACATCATCAAGATGGACCAGTCGATCACCCGTGACATCGACACCGACCCGGCCCGGCGAGCGCTGGCGACCGCCCTCGTCATCTTCGCGGGCGAGGTCGGCGCCTCCGTCGTGGCCGAGGGAGCGGAGACCGACGCCGAGCTACGGGCACTTGAAGCAGCCGGGATCCACCGCGCCCAGGGCTACGCCATCGCCGCGCCGCAATCCCTTCCGCTCCCCCCGATGGCGTTCGAACCACTACCGCCCGACGACGACGCGTTCGCGGGCTCCGAAACCCAGGCGTGGATCGACCTCGACGCGACCGTCGCCATCACCGCCCACGGCCTTCTCAGCGCGACGGCCGCCATCGAGACGGCGCTGGGGTTGATCCGCCAGCGCCACGCCGAGATCCCCGAGGTCGAGTTCCGCGCCATCGTCAGGTCGGCCGAACGCCAGGCCCGGCTCGTGGGCGGCGTGCTCAAAGACCTCATCCACGGCCTGCCCCCTGGCACGCTGGCGGTGCTCGACGAGCTCAGCGAGGCGCAACCCGCGAGCTGAAGCGGCGGCTAGCCCTTCTCGGTACCGAAGATCGAGACGAACGACACCATCTCGCCGGGGTAGCCACCCAGGTTGTGGGTCAGGGCCAGGCGGCGGTCGTTGCCGAGCGCCCGCTCGGGCGGAGCCTCACCCCGGAGCTGCAGCCACGCCTCGAACATCATGCGCAGGCCGCTGGCGCCGATCGGATGCCCGAAGCTCTTCAGGCCGCCGTCGGGGTTGACCGGGAGCTCGCCGCCCAGGTCGTAGGTACCGGCAAGGACCTCCTTCCACGCCGTGCCCCGCTCGGCGAAGCCCAGGTCCTCCATCAGCACCATCTCGGTGGGCGTGAAGCAGTCGTGCACCTCGGCCATCGCCAGCTCGTGGCGGGGGTCGGTGACGCCGGCCTGCCGGTAGGCGTCCTCGGCGGTGGCCGCCACCTCGGGGAACGTGGTGTAGTCGTACTCGGGATCCGAGAGCCCGGCGCCGGTGCCGGCCACCAGCGACAGGGCCTTCACGTACAACGGCTTGTCGGTGTACTTGTGGGCGTCCTCGGCGCGCACGACCACGGCCGCGGCCGCGCCATCGGCGACTCCCGCGCAGTCGAACACGCCCAGGCTGCCCGCCATCTTGGGCGCCCCGCAGATGGTCTCGGTGCTGACCTCCTTGCGGAACTGGGCACGCGGGTTGCGGGCGCCGTTGTAGTGGTTCTTGGCCGCGATGTGGGAGAGGACGTCGCGCAACTCGCTCTCGGCCACGCCGAACTTCTTGGCGTAGGCGGGCACGATCATGCTGTACATGGCGGCGGCCGTCAGCGTGCGGTCGGTGCCGTCGGTGGGCACCTTGCCGGCCCCGACCGCGCCCTGGTAGCCGCTGTCCTTCACCTTCTCGACGCCGACGGCCATGGCGATGTCGTAGGCGCCGGACGACACCGCGTAGGCGGCGCCCCGTAGAGCTTCCGACCCCGTGGCGCAGAAGTTCTCGACGTGGGTGACCGGCTTGCCCTCGACCTGCAGGGGCCGCGCGAGGGTGATGCCGCTGTTGCCGGACATGGCGGTGCCCAGCCAGTAGGCGTCGATCGTGTACTTGTCGACGCCGGCCGACGCGAAGGCGTCGTTGGAGGCATCGACCATGAGGTCATCGGCGCCCTTGTCGAAGCGTTCGCCGAACTGCGTACACCCCATGCCGACGATGGCGACGCGGTCCTTGATGCCGTTGCTAGCCATTGGTGCTCCTCAGTACGGGTCGGGCCTTCCAGAAGTAGTTGTGGATCCCGTCGGCGGTGAACAGCCGGCGGAACGTCATCTCGACGCGGTCGCCCATCGACAGGTCCTCGACCTTGGCGTCGGTGAGCTCGATGGGCAGGCGCCCGCCGCCGTCGAAGTCGACGACCGCGAACACGATCGGGGGGCTGGGCGAGTAGGCGATGCGGTCGACGGTGAAGGTGGCGATGGTGCCCTCCACGTCGGCCATCGCCACCGACCCCGTCGAGTTCGGCAGGGGTGGGAGTTGGGGCTCACCGGTCTCGGGGCTGACCCCGCCGACGAAGCCGAACTTCCAGTCCTCGTGGCGCCCGGCGGACGACGCCGACACTCGCGGGGGCTCGGGGCGCCGGGGCGGCTCGACCGTGAGCGTGCCCCGCCAGGCCAGGAACTTGCCGTAGGGAACCTCCGCGCCCGCTGCCACCTGGGCGTCGACCGAGCGGGCCGGCTGCCACGAGCGCACGGCATCGGTGGTGCGGAACAGCAGCACGTCGGCGCCGTCGGCCAGCACCACCAACGCGATGACCTTGCCGGGTTCCGCCTTCTCCAGCGCCTGCGTCAGGAGCAGCAGCGGCTGGGCGGCCCCGCTGTTGCCGATCGTCGCCGTCAAGTCGTCGGCCTGCGCTTCCTTGGCCACACCGAGGCGGCCCTTCAGCGTGCGCACGGCCCGGGCGTGCAGGCCGGCGACAATCAGGGTGTCGACGTCGCCCGCCTCGATGCCCGCCGCCTTGAGGCCCTCGCGCCACGCCTGATCGCCGAGCGGCAGGTACTTGGTCTCGCCGAAGCGTTCCTCCCACTGCTTCGAACGGGCGTCGCCCGGCGTGCGCCAGCGTTCGACGAACTCCTCGGTGGCACTGGCGGTACCGATGAGCTCGGCGAGGACACCGTCGCCGTCGCCCACCAGGGCGGCGGCTGCCGCGTCGCCACCACTGGCCTCGTCGCCACTGCCGGGTAGCCCGGTGCGGATGTCGGACGCCACCACGAGCGTCGTCCCAGTCGACTTCAGCGCGGTGGCCAAGGCTCCAACCGCCGACCGCACCGCGCCCACCATGTCGATGGCGGGCACGTCGTGGTCGAGGCGCAGGGCGGCGTGAATGGCGGTCGCGTTGGTCTTGTCGAGGTACGCGGGGGCCACCGTCGAGAACCACAGCGCGTCGGGCCGCGTCCCGCCCGGCGCCGATCGGAGAGCGATGCGGGCTGCCTCGACGCCCATCGTCGTGGTGTCCTCGTCGTAGGACGCCACGCTCCGGGTGCCCCGTCCGCCACCGCTGCCGACGAAGCCGGTGATGGCGCTGCGATCGAGCCGGGCCCGGGGGATGTAGGTGGCGGCACTGACAATGCCTCTCATATGACACTGCCTCTCATATGACACTGCCTCTCATATGACACTGCCTCTCATGTCTTCCTTCCTGTGACCGTGTGGTGGAGGATGCGCGCCGTCGTCTCGACCAGATCGGCGCGCGTGACGCCGCGCGGCTCGAGGTCGAAGTGGTACGAGGCCATGCGCTCGAGCATCGACACCATGGCGGCGGCGGCCGAATACGGCGTGATCTCGGGCGAGACGCGCCCGGCCTTCTGGTTCTCGGCCACGTTCCTGGCCATGCGGTCGGTGACCTGTCCGAGGGTGCGGTTGCGCACGTCGCGGAAGCGGGAGTCGCCTTCGTCGGCCGCCAGATTGCGGACGCGCATCACGGCCCGGTGGTCGTCCCAGAACCGGAAGTACCGGTCGACGAGGGTGCGCGCACTATCCATGCCGCCCCTCCCGTTCCACGGCTCGTCGAGAAGCGCGGCGATGGGAACGATCTCGGAAGCGAGCTCGTCGGCGAGCACGAGCACGGCCTCGTCGACGTCGCGGAAGTACTGGTAGAAGGTGGCAGGCGACGTGCCGACTCTGCGGGCCACTTCCACGACGCGCACGTCGCGGATGCCGTGGCTCTGCAGCAGCTCGTAGGTCGCGTCGAGGAGGCGGCGGCGAGTCTGCTGGGCACGGCGCCCGAGAGGGCGGCCGTCGATCGCCAAGGTCTGACTCACCGGTACCTCATAGAGCGTCAGATTATCTGACGCCCCCTCAGACAGCGGAGTCGGAGCGGGTTACAGAGTTGATTCTGACTACAAGGAACGCCGGTAGTAGTAGCCGCCGCCGCCGAAGAGCAGGACGAGGAGGAAAACGACGAGCAGCAGCGTGAACATGCCCGGGGGTGTGCCCAGCGCCGGTGCCGGCGAAACACCCTCAGTCGTCGATGAGCGTCGCGACCGTGTCGGCGTGCATGTCGCCTGTGCCGAAGGCGACGTCGAGCACCCACGCCCGCTTCAGGTAGAGGTGGACGTCGACCTCCCACGTGAAGCCCATACCGCCGTGGACCTGGGTCGCGGTCTTGGCGTTCAGGGTGGCGGCCTCGCCCGCCAGCAGCTTGGCCCCGGACACCGCTCGGGCCGGCGGACCCAGGGCGGGCTCGTCGAGGTGCACGGCGGCTGCGTAGACCGCGGCACGGGCCACCTCTGTACGCACGAACATGTCGGCCAGCAGGTGCTTGATTGCCTGGAACGATCCGATGGCCTTGTCGAACTGCTGACGTTCCTTCGCATAGGCGACGGACATTTCGGTGAGCGCGCCGGCCATGCCGAGAAGGAAGGCACCGGTCAGCACCGCGCCTTCCATGCGCCACCGTGCCGCGTCGCCCGGGACGCCGCGTCGCTCGCCCCGCAGCAGACCGCCCGCTACGTGGACCGGCGTGAGCGGGTCCAGGGGCCAGGACACGGGACGAGCGGACAGGCGTGACCGGTCGACCTCCCACAGGCCATCGTCGTCGACGGCGACGAGCACGTCGATGACGTCGGGGTGCTCGACCAGGAAGGGCTCGTCCTGGCGCTGCAGGCCACCCACGACCGTGTCGCCTTCCGCTGCGCCCCGGATGAGACCGGCCGCCAGGTGCGTCCAGACGAGCGGGCCGGGCACAAGGGCGCGGCCCAGCTCCTCGAAGACCAGGGCGGCCTCGGCCATGCCGAGACCGGCGCCACCCTCGTCCTCGGAGAGGCGCAGCGAGAACACACCCGCGTCGGCAAGCTCGCGCCACAGGGTCCGGTCGACGCCGCCGACGTCGGCCATGGCCCGGACCCGCCCTATCGGGAACCGGCCCTCGCACAGCTTGCGCACTGCCTCCTGCAGCGCCTCCTGATCGGACGAAAGCGTGAAGTCCATCAGCGCGGGAGGCCCAGGATGCGTTCGCCGATGATGTTGCGCTGGATCTGGGAGCTGCCGGCCGCGATGGTGAGGGCCAGGACACGCAGGCGCTCCTCGACGAAGTGGCCGGAGTGGTCGTACACGTCGTCGAGCGAGAGGGACGCCCGATCGAGTACCCGCATGGCGAGGTCGCCGATCCGCTGGATGAGCTCGGTGTAATAGAGCTTCACGACCGACGCCCCGACGCCGGGCACACCCGTGCGGGCTGCCTCCGACACCGTGCGCTTGACCATGTTCCACAGGGCATCGAGCTCGGCGGCGGCGTGGCCGATCTCGCGGCGCAAGCCGGTGTCGTCCCACGCCGTGCCGCGGCCCCGCTCGACGACCTTGGCCACCTTGACGAGCTCGTCCAGCTGGCGGCGGGCTTCCACCATCTCGGACACGAGCGACGTTCCTCGCTCGAAGCTGAACGTCACCATGGCGACCCGCCAGCCGTCGTTCTCGGCGCCGACGCGGTTGGCCACCGGCACACGTACCTCGTCCAGGTACAGCTCGCTGAACTCCGAGCTGCCGAGCACGGTCCTGAGAGGACGCACGTCGACGCCCGGCGTGTCCATCGGCAGGATGAGCCACGTGATGCCCTTGTGCTTGGGCGCGTCGGGGTGGGTACGCACGAGCAGCTCGCAGTAGTCCGACACCTGGGCGAACGACGTCCAGATCTTGTGGCCGGTGATGACGTAGTCGTCGCCGTCGCGGACGGCGCGGGTCCGCAGCGATGCCAGGTCCGACCCGGCCTCTGGCTCCGAGAACCCCTGGCACCACACCTCGTCGCCCCTCAGGATGGCCGGCAGATGCCTCGAGCGCTGCGCCTCGGCGGCCTCGGCGATAAGGGTCGGCCCCGCGTGCAGGAGCCCGACGAAGTTCACGCCGACGTTTGGGGCCCGGGCGTTGGTGATCTCCTCGTAGAACACGAGCTGCTCGCTCAGCGAGGCGCCGCGTCCGCCGACCTCGACCGGCCAGTTGATGCCCGCGTAGCCGGCGTCGTGGAGCATTCGCTGCCACGTCGTGTCCCGGTGGCGCCGGGCCTGCCAGTCCTCCCGGGTGGACTCCGGCGGCAGCTGCGGGAGCGCGCCGGCAATCCACGCCCGCAGCTCGGCCCGGAAGCGCTCGTCCTCGTCAGACCACAGCAGGTCCACGGTTCGCTACCGCTTCCAGATGCGCACGAGGTCAGCAGTCGTGGTGAGCGTGGCGACAAGCGAGAGGGTGTTGTCGAGCACGGCCTCTACGTAGTCGGCGGGCACACCCGCGACCGCGTCACGGGGGACCACAACCTGGTACCCGTTGTTGACGGCGTCGAACGCCAGGTTCTGAATGGCGACGTTCACCGAGACGCCGACAGCCACGACCGTCGTCACGCCCATGTTGCGCAGCACGGGGTCGAGCTCGGTGCCCCCCATAGGTCCGAGCCCGTGCACCCGCGGTAGCACGATGTCGGTTCGCTCGACGCCGATCTCGGGAACGACCTCGGTGGCCGGCGTGCCCTCGAGCATGCCGACGGTGGAGCGCTTCATCGCCGCGAACAGGCGGGCGTTGCTGTTCCCTCCGAGGCGATCGCCCCGGTGGTAGGCAGTGGCGTGGATCACACGCACGCCGGCGGCGCGCGCCGCGCGCACGAGCTCGGCGACGTTGTCGATGAGGCCCACGGCCCGCGCCGCGGCCGCCAGCTCGGGCAGGGCGCTCGAGTCGCCGATGACGCCCCGCTGCACCTCGGACGTCACCACGGCGGTGTGCGCCGGGGCGACGAGCTCGGCCAGATCGAGCGGCATCTGCCCGCCTAGACGGTCAGGCCGCCGTCGACCGAGACGATGGCGCCGGTCATGTAGTCGCCGTCGTCCGACGCCAGGAAGGCGATGACCTTGGCGACCTGCTGGGGCTTCACGAAACCCATCGGCGTCACGAGCTTGGCCATGAGGCGCCTCGACGCGTCCGCGGGCGGTGCGAACTGCGTGATCATCGGCGTGTCGACGCCGCCGGGCGCAACCGCGTTCACCCGCACCCCCCGTTCCATGTACTCGACCGCCAGCGACTTGGTGAGCTGGACCACGCCGCCCTTCGACGCGCAATAGGCGGCGCTGTAGGGCTGCCCCATGAGCCCGGCGGTCGAGGCCACGTTGACGATGTTGCCGCCGTTCTCGAGCAGGTACGGCAGGGCGGCCTGGCACATGAGGAAGGTGCCGGTGAGGTTGACGGCCAGGATGCGCTGCCAGTCGTCGAAGGAGGCTTCGATGGTGTGGGCGAACTTGCCGATGCCGGCCACGTTGCAGACGGTGTTGGGCGCGCCTAGCTGGGCCACGACCTCCTTCATCGACGTGGCCACCGATTCGGGATCGCTGACGTCCGTGCGTACGGCGACGGCGTTGCCACCGGCGGCCTTGATCTCGTCGACCGTGAGCCGGGCGCCCTCTTCGGAGATGTCGAGCGCGGCCACGTTCCCACCCTCGCCGGCGATCAGCTCGGCGGTCGCCCGTCCGAGGCCTGACGCCGCGCCAGTGACGACGGCAACTCGCCCCCCGAAACGACCCCCATTCGACATCACAGCGAGTGTATGTGACGACCCGTCAGCTTTTCAGGCCCGCCTCATCCTGTTTCGAGGAAATAGCTGTCGAAACTCGACAGCTACTTCCTCGAGTCGCCGGTCAGGCCGGCCATGTCGGCGAACTTGCGCAGCTCGTGCTCGACGTCCCTGCCGCCGGGCTGCACCACGAGCTCGGTGGCACCGCCCTGTTCCATGGCGGCCATGCGGTCGGCCAGATCCTTCGCTGTGCCCGTAAACGTCATCGCTCCGATGAGCTCTCCGGTGATGAACGGCCGGTCCCGCTCGTTGACTTCGACCATGTGACCCTCGTGGATGGCGAGGTGGCGGGTGCGCGCCGGGACGGCCTCGATGATCGCCCGCCACTCCTCGCCCCCCGGCAGCGACGCGACGCCCTCGGGGCCCGACCACTCCAGGATGCCGTGGTACATGGCGCCGGCCGCGTGCCCCGCGGCCTCGATGACCCGCGGCGCATCGAGCGATTCACCGTCTTCGAGGACGGTGCCGAACTGCAGCACTGCGCACCAGTCGAAGCCTTCCTTCGGGCCGGTGACCGCGAAGATCCCGTCCCCGAGCTCACGGGCGACCCCGACACCCTTCGGGCCCTCGCCGGCGACGAGGATCGGGACGTCGACGGGGCGGTCGGCCGCGAACCCGGTCGGGTGGATCATCTGGATGACGGCGTCGTCCCACTCGACCTCGTCGCCTCTGAGCAGGCTGCGCAACGCACGGATGTAGTCGGCCACGTCGGCCCACTTGTTGGGGCGCTTGCCGAGCGTCATGCGGCCGGTGAAGCCCGACCCGATGCCGACGGCCGTGCGCCCCGGGGCGACGGCTTCCAGCCCGGCGATGGCGGCCGCGGTCACCATGACGTGGCGGAGGCTGGGAATGAGCACGCCGGTGCCGAGCCCGATGCGGCTCGTGCGGTCGGCGGCCCGACCCAGGGTCACCCAAACGTCGGAGTACAAGGCGGGCGAGTCGTAGACCCACGCCCGGCGGAAGCCGAGCTGCTCGGCGAGGGCGATGTGGTCCGGCGTCTTCGGGCCGGGCGGGAAGGCTGCTGAGACGTCCATCACTTCTTGGCGTACTGGTCGCGCAATACGTGCTTGACGATCTTGCCGCTGGGGTTGCGAGGAATGACGCCGACCGTCTCCAGCTGCTCGGGGATCTTCTGTACCATCAGTCCCTTCCCCTTGAGGAAGTCGACCATCTCGTCGAACTCCAGCGGATTGCCGGCGTCTTGGAGGGCGACGACCGCGCAGCACCGCTCTCCGAGCGCCTGATCGGGGAGGCCGATGACCGCAACGTCGGCCACTTTCTCGTGCGTGTACAGAAGGTCCTCGACCTCCTTGGCGCTGATGTTCTCGCCCTTGCGGATGATGACGTCCTTCAGGCGCCCGGTGATGACGACGTAGCCCTCGGCGTCGACGAAGCCGAGGTCGCCGGTGCGGAAGAAGCCCTCGTCGTCGAACGCCTCGGCGTCGAGCGACGAGTCGAGATAGCCGCGGCAGACCTGGGGGCCTTTGACCCGGATCTCGCCTTCCTCGCCGGGGCCGGCGACCTTGCCGTCTAGTCTCGACACCTTGAGCTCCACGCCCGGGCTGGCTTGGCCTTCGGTGTTGGCCAGCTTGTCGTCGGGATCACTGATCGACGCCATGGTCACGATCGGCGCCTCGGTGAGGCCGTAACCGGACACGATGCCGACGCCGCCGATCTCGTTCTTCATGTCGTAGTGCAGCTGCGGGGGCTTGGGGGCACCGCCACCGATCCACGCCCGCACCTTCTGGAGCACCTTCTCGGGAGCCCGCTTGCGGGCCTCGGCCAGGTAGGCCTGGTGGAACACGGTGCCGGCGCCCGCGAGCGTCGCCTGCTCGCGGTCGAAGAGGTCGACGACGGCCGCCGGGTCGAAGGCCTCCACGATGACGTGGGTCATGCCCGCCATCAGCGCTGCCATCAACAGTCCGGCGCCGCCGATGTGGGTGAACGGGAAGACGAAGCCGTGCACGTCGTCGGAGGACATCTGCAGGCGCTCGGCCATGGCGATGGCCGAGGCCATGATGGTGGCGTCGGTGTGTTGGGCACCTTTGGGGTCGGCGGTCGTGCCCGATGTGTAGAACCGCCATCGGATCGGGAGCGGATCCGGCACGCTGGGCGGTGCCGGCAGCGTCGACGGGTCGCCCTCGGGCAGCCAGTGGTCGGCGACGAGGACCTGGAGGCCCTTGCTGTCAGCAGCGATCTCGTCGGCCATGGCCTTGTAGTCGAAGCCCCGGAAGCTGGTCGGCACGACGAGCAGGCGGGCACCGGTCTGCTCGGTGACGAAGCCGACTTCGCGCTGGCGGTAGATCGGCATCACCGGGTTCTGCACGGCGCCCAACCGGCTGAGGGCGGCAACAAGCACGAACGACTCGATCCACGTCGGGAGCTGCCACGTCACGGCCGTGTCCTCGCCGACGCCGATGGCCGCCATCCCGGCAGCCGCCGCTTCAGCCGCCGAGCGGTACTCGGCGAACGTCATCGTCCGCTTGCCCTCGTCGGTGAGGAACAGGGCGTCAGGCGACTCTTGCGCGCGCTTCTCCACCAACTCCCACAACGTCCGCGCCTCGATCATGGCCGCGGACTCTAACCCGCCTCCGTCTTTGCGCTTCAGTGGCCGTTCGCACCCATATCGAGGGCGATCTCGCCTGCCCAGGACGTCGTCAGCCTGTCCAGGTTCGGAAGGTCCTTGCAATCGCAGATGTGCACGTGAACAACCGTGTCGCCGATCACGAAGCTCGCCTGCGGGGGCGGTAGGCCGGGCGCGGGGTACCGGTAGGCAAGGCCTCCGGGTGTGCCTGGGATCGTCCTCACATCAGTCATGGTCCCCGTCGCGCACTCGCTCCTCAGCGTGACGCGATGGAAGTCCTCCGCAGCGGCCTGGGAGCCGAACTTCAGAGCCTCGAAGCCGAAGGTGTCGCGATTCGCGCTGTACTCGATTGCGTCTGCACCGACAAACTGATCCGCAGCCAGTTTGGCCGCCCAGAGATCCGGATCGGCGACCGCGTGGGCCTGGAGGTACTGGTCGGCAGTGTTGAAGTGGTACGGGCCGGCCTCCTCGCTCGGCGTCGCATAACCCGGCTTGTTTACCGGAAGCGGCGCGACGAGCCGCTGCCGCAGCAAGTGCTGAACGTCGTAGAGCCGCGTCGGGGGCCCAGGCGGAAGACCATCGATCTCAGTGCGGCAATCAGAGGCAGGGTTGACAGCGACCGCCGCGGGCCGCCGCGGAACGCTGTGCCCGCCTCGCCCGATCACGAAGCCGACGGAAAGACGGCCAGCGCGGCCGCCCCTAGGCCCACGAGGACCACCCTCGCATCGACGGTGTACGACGAATGCTGCATGGCGTCAGGTGTGGATGCCGACCGGCGTGGCGTCGGACGCGTACGTCAGAGGATCGGTTTCGAACGGAATCGACTTCCCGCCCAGAGCAGCGAAGAAGCATGCCTCCTCGAGAGCAGACCGCTGGATGCGCGAGTAGTTCCCGGGCGCCACGGTGTCCCCAAACTCCGACCGATCAACCGGCTGCACGAGTGATGGCGTGCCCGCCGCCGGCGTGTAGTCGTCCTGCACCCGGATCGCCCCGCACGCCAAGATCTGGTCGGCCAACGCACGCACGACGTAAACGCCGTCGTGC
>Ga0307479_10004952_pt1 | contig 12216 bp, 9 predicted proteins | sample atmos_gasesECM4C_FD_203743 | JGI IMG/M metagenome (GOLD analysis project Ga0307479, IMG submission 203743) | Hardwood forest soil microbial communities from Morgan-Monroe State Forest, Indiana, United States - atmos_gasesECM4C_515 | ecosystem: Environmental > Terrestrial > Soil > Temperate...
TAAAAGTGACCTTCGATGCCCATCCCCGCAGCAGCCTGATTGTCGCACTCGATTTTGATTCCTTAACCTCCGCAGTAAAATTTGCGAGCCAAGTCGCCGATCTGGTAGGCATGTTCAAGATCGGCAACCAATTGTTCACTGCAGCAGGGCCCGCGGCGGTGCGGGAAATAGCGGCGCTGGGCCCTGGCGTTTTCCTCGACCTGAAATTCCATGACATTCCGAATACAGTGGCGGGCGCGGTGCTGTCTTCCGCGGCGATGGCCGGCGTGCAATTGGTGAATGTGCACGCGCTGGGCGGCAGCGCGATGATGAAAGCCGCCGCGCAGGCAATCAGTGCGGGTGTGCCCATGGGATCGGACCGGCCGCGATTGCTGGCGGTGACGATTCTAACGAGCATGGACCACAAAGCGATGCGCGAAGCGGGAATCGGCGGACCACCGAAGACGCGTGCCGTGAAGCTGGCGCGGCTGGCGAAAAAGGCGGGCGTAGATGGCGTGGTGGCTTCGGTGCAGGAAACGCGGGAAATTCGCAAAGCATGCGGACGGGAATTCTTGATTGTGACGCCGGGCGTGCGATCGAAAGCGAAAACGGGACGTTCCAAGGAAGACGATCAAGTGCGCACGGCGACACCTGCGGAGGCGATTCGCGCGGGCGCGGATTTTCTCGTGGTGGGACGCCCCATTCTTACCGCAGCGGATCCGCGAGCGGAGGCGCAGGCAATTGTGGAAGAGATTGCTGCAGCGAAGTAGTTCCACCAGTTTGACCCCTGATTCTTTGCTCCAGTAGCATGCCAGGCAGCGGAAGTGCGCGCGAATTCCAGAGAATCCATGTCAATCCCTGCAAAGAGCGTAATTGTCGGCACGGCGGGACATATCGACCACGGCAAATCGGCGCTTGTCGAGGCGCTGACGGGAACGCATCCGGACCGGCTGGCGGAAGAAAAACGCCGCGGCATCACGATCGATTTGGGTTTCGCATTTCTGGAAGAGAACGGGGTGCGATTCGGTTTTATCGATGTGCCGGGGCACGAACGATTTGTGAGCAACATGCTGGCAGGAGCGGCGGGAATCGATCTGGTGCTGCTGGTGATTGCCGCCGATGAGTCGGTCAAGCCGCAAACGCGCGAGCATTTCGACATTTGCCGGCTTCTGGGAGTGAAGCGCGGAGTCGTGGCGGTGACGAAAAGCGATCTGATGGATGGCGATCTGCTGGGGCTCGTGAAGCTGGAGATTGAGGAATACTTGCGCGGGTCGTTTCTGGAGCGGGCGCCGATCGTGACCGTGAGCGCGAAGACGGGAGCGGGCCTGCCGGAATTGAAGAAGGCGCTGCACCACGTTGCCGAACAAACACCGGGCAAGGATACGGAACAATATTTTCGGCTGCCCATCGATCGCGCTTTTCCTATGAAAGGATTTGGGACCGTCGTAACCGGGACGCTGATTTCAGGGGACGTTGGCGCGGGGGATGAGGTCGAGCTATTTCCAAAAGGTGCGCGGCTGCGTGTGCGCGGGGTGCAATCGGGAGGTAAAAACGAGGTGCGGGCGTTCGCGGGACAGCGCACGGCGGTGAACCTGGCGGGAATAGAACACACGGCAGTAAACCGAGGGATGACGCTGGCGGCGCCGGGAAAGTTTCGCGTGACGCGGCGGATCGATTCGCGGCTCACACTATTGCCTTCGGCGAAAAAGTTGAAGCAGCGCGCGCGTGTGCATTTTCACGCCGGGACGACCGAGACGATCGCGGAGATCCTGTTGTATCAGCGGAACGATCTGACGCCGGGGCAGAACGCGCTCGCGCAACTCCGGCTGCAAGAAGACGCGCTTGTGCTTCCAGGAGACCGGTTCATCGTGCGGCAGTTTTCGCCGGTGACCACGATTGGCGGGGGAATCGTGCTGGACCCGCTGGCGCGGCGGCCGATGCTGCGAGATACAGGGCGCTTGGCGTTTCTGGAAACGCTGGAGCGTGGCGAGCGCGATGAAATTCTCGCAGCGATGGCGGAACGCGCCGCACTGGTTCCCGTGACCGGGAAAACTTCGACGGGGCTAGCGGTAGAAGAGATCGTGGCGCGAACCGGCTGGCTGGAGAAAGAGATTCGGGAAGCCGTGCAGAAGCTCGCGACGTCAGAAAGATTGAAGATTGTCGCGAATGATCCGCTCACGGTTGTGGCGCGCAGAGCATTCGAGGAAGTAAGCGGGAAGATCAGCGCGACGATGGAGAGATTTCATAAGGACAATCCGCTGCTGCCGGGACTTGCGCGCGAGGATTTGCGCGCGAGCCTGGGACGGCGCATGAATGCGGAAACATTTCGCGCGGCGCTCGAAGAGCTGGCAGCGAAGAAAAAAATCGAACTGCACGGCGAATTGGTAAGACGCGCGGGAGCCGAGATCGCGCTGCAACCCGAGGAAGCTCGCGCAAAGGAACAAATCGAAAAGGAATTTTCTTCAGCGGGGCTGGCTGTGCCTTCGGTGAAGGAAGTGCTGGCGAAGCTTTCCGTCGAATCAAAGCGCGCGGAGAAACTGCTGCAGATTCTCCTGCGCGAGAAAATGCTCATCCGAGTCACGCCCGAACTGATTTTTCACCGGGACGCGCTGGCGCAACTCCGGGACCAGCTTTTGGTTCACAAGAGAATTAAGGGCGAGCGAATCAGCGTGCCCGCTTTCAAGGAATTGACGGGCATTACGAGAAAATACGCCATCCCACTGTTGGAATACCTGGACCGGGAGAGGGTTACGCGCCGTGCCGGGGATGAGCGTGTTATACTTTAGATTGCGGCTCGCGGGCACCTGGGCGACGGTTTTCATGGCATGCTAGAGTCCGGCCGGTAAGAGCAGGAGGCACTATGGAATTTCCAATGCACTGGCTAATCATCTTGGTTGTGGTGCTGATTCTTTTCGGGGGGCGCAAAATCCCCGAGTTGATGCGCGGACTGGGCGAAGGTGTGCGCGGCTTCAAAGAAGGCATGCATGGCGCTTCGCAGTCGCAATCGACTCCGCCAGCACAGACGACCGCTCCAGCAGATAAGCCAGCGGAAGAGAAAAAAGCGTAGCGCACGAGAGTCGAGTTTTTCCACGCTCGACTGGAAGAGATTGGGCGGCCCGAGTGGCCGCCCTTTTTATTTGTCCCCCCCAACTTGTTCCATGACTGCCAAATGTGTCTAAACAGCCATGGAAAAACACCGTTTAACGAGTAAAAACTGTACGTTCGGACAGTAGCGGCGCCCTAAGTTTGGGCTCACCATCGGGTGTCACAAGGGTGTCCGGGGATTCCCAGATTTCAAACAAAGAGATAGGAGAACGAAATGAAATTCACATGGTTGAAGTGGGGCGTCTTGCCGGTCGTCGTGCTGATGGTGAGCGGCGCGGCGATGGCACAGGATCAGTCACAATCGTCGGGGCAGCCGCAGACTTCGCCAGCGCCGGCGGCACAGCCAGCACCGGAGCAGAAGCCCGATCCCAGCATCGCGCAACGTAAAGAAAATCAACAAGACCGCATCGCCAATGGCGTGAAGAGCGGGCAGCTGACCGCCGGTGAAACCGCGAATCTGGAGAAGAAAGAAGCGGCCATCAACGGCGAAACCAAAGCGGACCGCGCGGCCAACGGCGGCAAGCTGACGGCGGCGGAAAAAGCCAAGATCAACAAGCAGCAAAACAACCTCTCAAAACAAATCTCCAAAGACAAGCACAACGCCAACACCGCGCACTACGGCAACAACAAAGTGGATCAGCGCCGCGAAAACCAGCAGGACCGAATCGCGCAAGGGATCAAGAGCGGGAAATTGACACCCAGCGAAACGGCAAAGCTCGAGAAGCAGCAGAAGGGCATCAACAAGCAAGTCGCGGCGGACCGCAAGGCCAACGGCGGCAAGCTAACGACGGCTCAAAAGAAACAGATCAACAAGGAACAGAACCAAGCGTCGAAGAATATCCACCAGAAGAAGCACGACGAGGCGACGCAGGGTTCGGCGAAGCCGTAAGTTCCCCCCACCCCCTGAACAAGAAGAGGCGTCCCGGTCAAGACCGGGGCGCTTCTTTTTTTGTCGTGAACTTGGAGACCCACCACGGCGGGCAGGCCCCGCTAGGCGCGGGCAAGCTCGTGACGCCCGACAAGGCCGGGGCAGGCTGGTGATCCGTGTTCCGTGCCTCGTGTTCTGTGAGCGGTGACTGGCTTACGGTATGACCCTCCCCCCTATGTTTTGCATAAGTGTTGATTCTACGGCCGGTTAAAGTGCTTTGTTTTGATACACTTTTGCAAGTGTTCATTCTAGAAAGTTTAAACAATCGCGAAGTACGTGCACTCGCCATGTCGAGGCGCGTTCCACAGGGTTTGGATAAGCCACTTGGGCCGCTACTGCAACGAGTTTTCCTATCGGTTCAATGGGCGCGGCGAGCAATTGAAGATGTTCGATGGCACGGTGAAAAGCCTGTTATTCGGAAAGGTGCTGCCCTACAAAACACTCACAGTCTAAGCCTTAGAAGCCTCTTCCTCGATGAACGACATTGGGATTTTATCAAACACATCTCTATAGATTCTTCTAAAGTTGGTCCATTGAGTACGGACCACAACGATGGTCAGAAAGATCGGCGCTAGCAACATGCAAAAGGTCAGTACTCCAGGACTCAGCGCAATCTGCCCTAAAACTAACTCCATGGCCCTGGAATGGAATTTTTGCAACGTTTCCTTGGTGCCTTTATTCGGCAACTGACTTACTGCTTCGTTCCAAGATGTGGTCCATTCGCCTACGGGTTCGCCGAACACATACTTCCATTGGAGAAACGACAGTAGTATCCGATATAGAGTAAGATTGTGGGCGTAACGAATGAAACCATTCATTAGTTGACGCAGAAGCGCGTATGCGGGGTCATCAAATGAGATTTTGCCTTCGGCAGCAAAATCCCACAACTCATCGCGAATAGCAAACATCTGTTGGCGAAAGAGGTCAATTCTTTGTGCAGGCCATAGCCAAAATATCAGAAAGGCGAAAAGGATCAGCGAAAGAAGGGAGCTAATAACAATATCTAATTCGGCGGCATTCATGATTATTATCGGTCCTCCCTTCTTGTTCTTCCTTTCGTGGTTAATTGGCTAGAAGTTCTTGTGGGATTAATTTGCAATTCCAATTTGGTGATTCTTTCCGTCAATCGTTCCCTTGTATTTTCGTGTTTAATTCTCTCCCTAATGTACAGCGCAAGAGAAATGCCAGACACCGCAACAGTCAGAACCCATTTCACTACAATATTAGCAAGAATTCTTAATGTAAGACTGGCGAATGTGACTTGCCCAGCAAATGATTGCAGAGCCAACGATATTTGATAAACGCAGAACGCAATCGTGCCGCATATTATGACGATTTTGCCATTTGAGCGTAGGAGACCAAAAACGTGGCCCCAGAAGAAAAACCTAAAGGGGACTTGAATGGACTTACCGGCAGCATTTGCCTCGCCGCTCGCCACGATTCGAAATAGTATGCTCTATTTAAGGCCTTTTCAAGCGGTGGTTTGCCGAATTATTGGCGTCTTTGGGCCGCGCTTGCCAGTGGCTTTTGTCGGAGTGCGCGGCACAGGCTTCGCTTTTAGCAGCTTCGTGAGCACCCTATCGAATTGCTTCTTTTCTACCTTCAATGTTTTTCTACGTTCCACAGACTTCGCAGTTTTCTGCGGTTGACGAGACCGATGCGGCGCCGTTTGGAGGCGAGCCTTAGTTCTACCCGCCTTCAGGGGCTAAAGCCCAGTGATTGCAAGAGTTACGCCGGGGCTAGAAGCCCCGGCCTCCTAAAGAGAAATGCTACATAGAGCTTTCTTCAGGGGCTAAAGCCCAATTAATCGCATTGTTGCGTGGGGGCTAAAGCCCCCACCTCCTGAAGAAAGCCGGAGCCCGCTTCAGAAAGCGGGCGCTACGTGAGTCGAATTCAAGGGCACGATGGTCCCCTGGAGGCAAACGGCGCGCCGCGTACGGATGAAAGACCCGGATGTAAATCGACGTCTGGGGCAGGCGGCAGCGGAGAGGAAGCCGGCGAAGCTCGGCGCGGGCACAACAGTGCTGTGCCCCTACAAGGGCGGAGCGGGGGGTGCGTTCGACGCTGCCGCGGGAGTTGAGGATGGAGCCGGTTGAGGAGGCGGCGATTGGGGATCAGACGATTTGTGGTCGGCAGACTGTTTATGGGACGTGCGGATGGTTTCGCGCCAGTAATTCGTGCCGAAGGCGTTGATGTATTCGCCCTGGGCGAGGTGCAGGGTTTGGACGAGGGTTTGGCCGAGATAGGCGAGGGTGGAGGCGGTTTTGGGTTTCACTTGGCCCTGGGCGACGGCGGAGAAGAAGCGTCCCAGGGCGGAGCTGAGATCGCAGGCGGACACGTAGCTGCCAGAAAGGTGGTAGGCGATATCCTCGCCAGCCCGCTCGCCAGCGAGGGCTTGGGCCTCCTTGCGGGCGTGGAACGCACAGAGGTACGGATGACCGTCGCGCCGGGGAATGCGGCAGTAGCGGCCATCGACAAACATGAACGAACACAAAGCGGAACGGTCGTTTTGACGTGTGACCGCCCCGATTTTATCGGGGTAAACGCCGCGGTCGACGGAGCGATTGGTGGACATGGAAGTCTCCAGAAAGAAAGATTTGGGATTTTGGGGGAGTCTCGCGAAGGCGAGGCGCACTACCGAACAAGGAAAGTATACCAGAGCGATAATTACTCTGTCAAGAAGATTTTGGAGCGCATCCGGTTGAATTGTAAGGCCATTGAAATGAACGAGAAGCTGCCGGAATCAGTCTTCCGACCAGCCAAGATCGACGAGGGCGTGATAGAGCCGGGAGAGGGGGAGACCGACGATATTGAAGTAGCAACCCTCGACGCGCGGAATGAAGCGCCCGGCGTGGCCTTGAATGGCGTAGGCGCCGGCTTTGTCATGCGGTTCGCCGGTGGCGAGGTAGCGGAGGATCTCCTCGCTGGACAGCGAGGCGAAATGGACGAGCGTGGATTCGACAAAAGTACGGGGCTCTGCGTCGGGGAGGCGGACAAGCGCGACCCCGGTGACGACGGAGTGGGTGCGGCCGGAAAGTTTTTCAAGCATCTGACGCGCATCGTCCGTAGAGCGGGGCTTTCCGAGGATAAGGCCGTCGATAGAGATGACCGTATCCGCCGCGATGACGATCGCCGGGCCGACAGCGCGCGCGGCTACGAGCTCGGCTTTTGCTTCGGCGAGGCGCTGGACGTGCACGTCAGGCGATTCGCCGGGGAAGGGAGTCTCGTCCACCGCGGAAGAAAGAACAACGAAAGAGAAACCCGCCTCGCGGAGGATTTCGGCGCGGCGCGTGGAGGCGGAAGCAAGGATCAGCTTCATGGCGATATTTCGCTCGGGAAGAATACTACAGAGCGGTTGATGAAGCAGCTTGCACAGGCGGAGAGGCGTGAGAAGAAGGACTAACACGGAAAACAACGAGAGCACAAAGCTCACAGAGAAGAAGAGTCAGTGAAGACGAATTGCGAGGAACGGGGGAAGCCGACGAAATTCAGATGACGACGGATTCCTGGTATTCGCCGAAGACGCGGCGGAGAGCGGTGGAGATCTCACCGACCGTGGCGTAGTTTTCGACAGCGGCAAGAATCCCTGGGAGGAGGTTCTCGGTGGAGGCGGCGCGGCGCTGGAGCTCGGCGAGGGCAGACTGGACGCGGGCGGAATCGCGTTTGGCGCGAACGGCATTGAGGCGCGCGACCTGTGAGCGCTCGATTTCGGCATCGATGCGCAGAGTGGGAACTGGCCGTTCTTCTTCATTGACGAAGTCGTTCACGCCGACGACAATTTGTTCTTTTTTCTCGATGGCGCGCTGGAATTCGTAGGCGGCTTTCTGGATTTCTCCCTGGACGAATCCGTTTTCAATGGCGCGCAACATTCCACCCATGGCGTCGATTTTTTCAATGTAAGCGACCGCGCCTCTTTCGATTTCGTTGGTGAGATGCTCGATGGCGTAGGAGCCGGCGACGGGGTCGACGGTGTTGGTGACGCCGGTTTCATGGGCGATGATCTGCTGGGTGCGCAGGGCGATCAGCGCGGCGTCTTCCGTGGGAAGCGCGAGAGCTTCATCGAGGGAGTTGGTGTGCAGGGATTGGCAGCCGCCGAGAACGGCAGCGAGCGCCTGAATGGCGACGCGGACGATGTTGTTTTCCGGCTGCTGCGCAGTGAGGGATGAGCCGGCCGTCTGCACGTGGAAGCGCAGAAGCAGCGAGCGCGGATCGCGCGCGGCGAAACGATCGCGCATGATGCGGGCCCACAGGCGGCGCGCGGCGCGGTACTTGGCAATCTCTTCGAGCAAATCGTTATGAGCGTTGAAGAAGAAAGAAAGCTGCGGCGCGAAGTCATCCACGCCGAGGCCGGCGTCGAGAGCTGCTTGAACGTAAGCAATGCCATCGGCAAGGCTGAAAGCGACTTCCTGGATGGCAGTCGAGCCGGCTTCACGGATGTGGTAGCCGGAAATAGAAATGGTATTCCATTTGGGAAGCGAGTCGCGGCACCACGCGAAAATATCGGTGACGATGCGCATCGCCGGGCGCACAGGATAGATGTACGTGCCGCGCGCGATGTATTCCTTGAGGATGTCATTCTGGACGGTGCCGGAAAGCTTGGCGAGGTTCGCACCTTGTTTTTTTGCGACCGCAACGTAGAGGCACAGGAGAATCGCGGCCGTGGCGTTGATGGTCATGGATGTGGAAACTTTTTCGAGCGGGATGCCGTCGAAGAGAGTCTCCATGTCCTCAAGAGAATCGATGGCCACGCCGACTTTGCCGACTTCGCCGCGCGCGAGTGGATCGTCGGAGTCCATGCCGATCTGCGTGGGAAGATCGAAGGCGACGGAGAGACCCTCCTGCCCCTTGCTGAGAAGATAGCGGTAGCGCTGATTGGATTCGACGGCCGTGCCGAAGCCGGCATACTGGCGCATGGTCCAAAATCGGCCGCGGTAGACCGTTGGGTAGATACCGCGCGTGTAAGGAAATTCGCCGGGATAACCGAGCGCTTCTTCCGGGTCCCAGTTGGGGAGACTCTCTTCGGTGTAGAGGCGCTCAATGGGAAGACCGGAGACGGTGGTGAAGCGAACCTTTCGGTCGGCGGATTTGGTTTTCGTGTCGGACATGATTCCTTTGGGTCGAACAAATCGTCAAAAAACCCAGGATCCAGCTACAGCTTGCGCGCGCGGCGGAACGACGTCACCGCGAAAAACGCGAAAAGGGCCGCGACCACCAGGGCCATGGCAATGAGCCAGTGAGCGACGTCGCGGGTCCAGGCGCGGAAAGCAGCATTGAGCCAGCCGAAAGCAAATATTGCGAAAGCCGCGCCCGTCATCTCATAAAAAAGCTGCTTGAGCGTGCGCCAGAAGCGCGTGAATCCGCCCTGCTGCTGCGGCCGTACCTCTGCGCGTGCTGCCGTAGACATGAGAGCAGTTTAGCGCAAAAGACGCTGAGAACGCTCCTACCGCCCAAATGGTACGCGAGGACTGGCCGAGGGTACTGTGGACAGATTGGAGACAACGGCGCGAACGCTCCTTGTATCCGAGAAAAAGTGGGCCTAAAATGAGATTGGAAGTAAGGGAGAGCCAGCCTTGCAACTCGACGATCACCTAAAAAGTCTTTTGCGAGAATTAGGGCACGCGATCAATGACACCGTGTCCGAGTCTGACCGCATCACCGGGGCGATTGCCGGTGTGAGGGCGCACGGCTATGACATTGTGCTGAAACTGGACGCGACGATCGGGCTGGCAAAGCGCGACGCAGCAGCCGCCGAAGCGGCGCAGCTGACGACGTTGGACCGGCGATTTCTGGAGTCGCTGCGCATCCAGGTTGATCAGGAATCGATGGAAGAATCGGACAGGCAAAGGAAGCCAACGGCGCGGCTGACGGTGACGCCGCAGGACGTGCGGTTCCTGAAATCGCTGCGGATCGCAGTGGATGACATGGAATGAAGCGCATGGGGAAAATAGCGGGGACGGGAATGCCTGGATTGCTGGTGCTGGCAGGTTTTTGCTGCTTGCCCGCCGCGGCGCAGGACCCTGTGGTTACTCCCATTATCGTCGATACGGCTGTGCCGATCATAATAAACGCAGTGAAGCCGAAGCCGTCGAAGTGGGCAAAGTTTGAGGGCACGGTGATGCACGCGAACATCGCGCAGATCACCGCGCGCGCCAAGGGCAACGACCTGGGCATACAAACATTTCCCCTCAGCGAAAAGGTCTCCGCCAAGATGCAACAAATTGTCGACAAGGGCGGCTACCAGTACGGCGACAAGGTGACGATCTTCTACGACCCGGCCACGATGAAGGCAATGGATATCAAAGGCAAACCCTCGAAGCCCATTTGATCCGCGGAGCAACCAATGCTTCGCCTTCCCGCCGTAGCTGGACGCTTCTACCCTTCCAACCCCACTGAACTCACGTCGCTGGTCAATAAATATGCGAAAGAGCAACCGGGAACCGCGCCGGCGCGCGTAAAAGCATGCTTGGTGCCGCACGCGGGATATGTATATTCGGGGCACGTGGCGGGGGCGGTGTTTGCGCGTGTCACCTTGCCGAAAAAGATTTTGATCCTGGGCGTGCGCCATTTTCCGCGCGGGGACCCGGTGGCGATTCTTTCGCAGGGGGCATGGCGGACGCCGCTGGGCGACGCGGAAATTGATGTTACGCTCGCGGAAACCCTGCGCGGCGAGTGCCACTTATTGCAAGAAGACAGCGTGGCACACAGCGGGGAGCATTCCCTGGAAGTGCAACTCCCTTTTTTGCAAGTTCTCGCGCCAGGATTTAGGTTTGTACCGGTGGCACTGGGGACGCTGCGCTACGAAGACCTGGTGAACGTGGGCGAGGCTGTGGCACGAGTGCTGGCGGCGCAGGGCGAAGATGTGCTGCTGCTGACAACGTCGGATTTGAATCATTACGAGGACGATGCGACCACACGAAGGAAAGACAGAAAAGCGATCGACCAATTGCTGGCGATGGATGCGCGCGGGTTATACGACACGTGCCGGAAGGAAGAGATTTCCATGTGCGGATTGGGGCCGGCGGTGGCGATGTTAACGGCGCTCTCCGCCATGGGTGCAAAGAGAGCGGACTTGGTCAGTTATGCGACCTCAGGGGATGTTTCTGGAGACCGCGACGCAGTGGTGGGATATGCGGGGATGATTTTTCACTGAGGATAATTGGGACGCCATCTCACGGTAGTGGCGTGAAACAAAAAAAGAGACTCTGTCCACCAGAGTCTCTCTTGTTTTTTTCAATGGAAATGTTCCGCTCAGTGCGGGTGGCCCGAAGGAGCAGGCGCAGAATGCGACGCCGGCGCGGACGGCGCAGAAGAACGCCCGGACGCGGACCATCGGGATGAACCTGAGCTCGACCCGCCCCGGTCGCCTCCAAAGCCGGAAGCCCGAGGCGGTGCAGGTGGTGTCATGTTGCGCGGAGGACGCGGGACCGTTGCGCTGGAGACTCCAGCGCGCTCCGGAACTGTTGCGGCGCCAGGAACGCGCGTGACCGTCGCCGCCGAGATGCCGACATTCCCAGCTTGTCCGTTGGCTGTGCGGTTCTCCGTCCTGGTTTCTTGCGGGAGAGCATTATTGTTCACGAAGCGATGCTCTCGCGGGTCGTAAGCGATGGAGGAATCTTTGTTGAGCGTCACAACACGCGACGTGGTATTGCCGGCAAGGACAGTGCGCGAGAGGCGTGCCGGAGGTGCAGAGGCCGCGACACTGCTAACCAACGCTTCCCGCGGGGGATGTTTGAGAACTTTCCAGTTTGTGCTGCCGTTGCCGGCTGCGCTCACAGAAGCACTACGGCCGCCAACCGGCACCACGCCCTGGCCAAGATTAAGGGGTGCCTTGCCGCGCACGTCTAGCGGATGGGCGGGAACAAGTCCCAGCGTACCGCCGTAGCGAACCCAAACAGCCGTAACGGGGCGCCAGGGGACGCGCCTGTTCCAAACTCCAAAACCAGTCGGCGCCCATACCCATCCAAAACCGGGCTCGAAGATCCATCCGCCGAAGTGATACGGCAGCCAACCCCACGGCTGGTAGCCGATAAACGACCAGCCGAAGACCGGATCGGAATACCAGTTGCCGTAATCGAAAGGCGACCATCCGAGGCCAACGCCGTAAGGCCGCCAGCAGTTACCGTAGCCGGCAATGGGATACCAAGAGCCGTAGGTGTAGAGATCACCGAAGCCGGAAGAATAATAGGGCGAGCTGGTGTATTGCA
>Ga0307479_10004953_pt1 | contig 12215 bp, 5 predicted proteins | sample atmos_gasesECM4C_FD_203743 | JGI IMG/M metagenome (GOLD analysis project Ga0307479, IMG submission 203743) | Hardwood forest soil microbial communities from Morgan-Monroe State Forest, Indiana, United States - atmos_gasesECM4C_515 | ecosystem: Environmental > Terrestrial > Soil > Temperate...
GTCAACGGCCCCCGCGACCGCCGCGATCGCATCGAGCACGCCCAGCTTGTCGCCCCGCAGGATTTTCCGCGCTTCGCCTCGCTGAAAGTCATCGCCTCGATGCAACCGTCGCACGAAACCACGGACATGCGCTGGACCGAGGACCGCGTCGGTCCGGAGCGCGCCAAAGGCTCCTACGCCTGGGCCACCATGCTAAGGAATGGCGTGCGCCTCGCCTTCGGCACCGACTACGACGTCGAGCCCATAAGCCCGATGCGCGGCCTGTATGCCTGCGTCACGCGCGAACTTCCGGAGGGCGGACCCAAGGGAGGCTGGCAGCCGCAGGAAAAGATTTCTTTGGAAGACTGCATCCGCGCCTATACCTCAGGCTCCGCTTACGCCCAATTCGAGGAAGGGAAGAAGGGCGAGCTGAAGGAGGGCGAGTACGCGGACTTCCTCATTCTTTCAAACGATCTCACCAAAGTGCCGCCGTCTGAATTTGTGAAGACCCGCGTGCTGCAAACGGTTGTCGGCGGCCGCACGGTCTACCAGGAAAAGTGAACACGAGCTCATCTCACGAATGCCGGGCGTCAGGGCACGGCTTCAGCCCTGCCGAAAAGTACAAAAATCAGGGGCTTTAGCCCCTGAGGTGATGCGTCCATCGCGCCCAAGCATTTATGAGACAGCGTCTCGAAATTACGGTTTTCTCTGGTCTTGCCCAGTTTGGTGATTGCGCATCTGCTCCAGCAATCCCTGAGCCATCTTCTGTTCCGGCGCGGTATGCGCTGCCTTCCAAACTTTTTCGGCCAGGCTGCGCGCTTCCGCGTCGCGGTTGTTGCTGACGAGCAAGTGGCCAAGATTCACAAGATAGGCGATCTGCCGAGGATCCAGTTCCGTCGCCCGAGTTGCGGCGGCGATCGCCTGGCCTTGTGTTTTCTGGCTGTACGCGTATAGCAGGGAAAGCCAATAGTAAGCCGGCGCATATTCCGGATTTTTGCGGAGCGCCCCTTCTAAATCAGTTTGAGCGGCGCGCAGCGTTTCTGTGGAAAATGACGCGCCGTCGAGCAACAATTTTCCGTGCAGATAGCTGGCCATGAAACTCGCCCCGCCCAGCCGGATCGCCTCCGCCATCTCTCTCCGGGCATCCATGTAATTGTTTCCCGTATAGTGATAGAAGCCGAGAGCTTCGTGCGCGGCTCCCAGTTTGGGTTCGAGCTGCAATGCCTGCGCGATGAGCCGATGCCCGAGCTCTGCCTGGTCCATGTGAACGAAAAAATCGCCCCGCAAGACTAGCACTTCCGCTTCGGACAGACTGCGCTGGGTGTAAGAATCGGCCCCCGCCTCTTGCACCGTCGCAACGGTATCCGCCGGGAGGCCTGGCTGACCCGCATAATTCTTGAGGACTGCGTCGAAGCGGTGGACGTCTCCAAAGGCGACTCTTGCGGCATCCGCCTGGTTGCCAGATTCCTGCCACGCGGCGAGAAATTTCAGCAGGAACTGCTCCTTGCGCGCTAACGGATCCAGCATCAGGTAATGAACGAAAGCCCAGGCTTCTGCATAAAAGAGCGAGGCGCGGTCCTTTTCGTTGTAATAAGCGGAACTCTTGTCTATCCGCAGCAATTCCTCGACCGGCAAGAGGTTGCTCTGTTTCAACCTGCGCAGATGGTCCCGATCGGCCTCGCCTACCCGAACTTCTTTGTCGCCGATGGTGCAATTTCCGAAAAACTCCGAGAGCCCTTCATTCAGCCAAAGCGGCAGCGACCGGAAATTCAAATAAAGCAGCGCATGCGCGTATTCATGACAGATCGTGTGGTAGGGGTTTTCTTCGGCGGAGTCCATGCGCAGCAGGACAAAGTGTTTGTCTTCTTGTCCCGCGTACAACCCGCTGGGATGAAGATGGCCCTTGCCTTCCCAATACTGGGGAAGCCATTCCTTCATCGCCTCTTCATCCTTGACGGCTACAATCAGGATGGGCTGCCCAGGGTCCGCGCGAAAAGACGGGAACGAAGAATGGAACACTCCGCGCAACTGCTCGAACTGCTGCGCGATTCGTCGCGCGCGTTTCTCTCCTCCATCGCTGGCCACGACGAAGTGGGGTGAGCGCACCTGAATCCAGGTGTCCGGACGGTCGCTTGCCGCGGCGCGCCCGCACAGCAGGAATAGGCTTGTAGCGGCGACTTTACGTCGCCATCTTGACTTTCCACTGAACCCGCCGGCAGCCTTCTTCAGCATTCTTAGAGTTCACCCGATGGGGGAAAGCAAGTCAAGACGAGCGAGCAGCAAATTCCTCTACAGTCCTTGGCTGGGCCTCCCATAAAAAAACTGAGGGGGCCTTGCGGCCCCCTCGTTGGTTGAATTGTTGTTAGCTCTCGTTGCGCTACCGCCGTTCTTACCAGCGAACACGCAGCGCCACCTGCATGACGCGGCCGGCACCTGTGCTGAGGCCGAGCACGGTCGCGCCCGGATTTCCCAAACCTGCGAAATTGGGAGAGGCTAGGTTCTTGTCCGCGCGGCCGCTGCGGAAAACGTTGAGAGTCAACGGTGCGCTGTTGGCCCCGAGATACAGTCCCGAGAACGGGTTGAGGCACGAGGCCGCACAGTTAAAATTGGGGTTCGTGCCGGTTGCTTGGCCCGCCTTATTCGTTGACAACGGCGACGCCAAGCTAATTCCGTTGAGAGTGTCAAAAGAGTCGTTCGCAGTGAAGTTGGGGTGGTTGAAGATGTTGAACACGTCCAGCTTCACCTCCACCCGCATGGACTCCCTCTTGGGAATCCGGAAGGCTTTCAAGAGAGAGATGTCAAAGTCCGTCAGTCCCTTGGTGAGGCCTAGGTTGCGGCCGAGGTTTCCATCAATGAACTGGAAGTCTACCGCGTCGCCCGTAAAGCTGTCGACAGGACCAGATCCGCTGGCACCCGCAGGCGCAAGCCAGGTCGTTTGGAGGGCACCGCAGTTTGCAGCGGCCGGCGTAAAGGTTGCCCCCGGAGCAATCGGAATACCTTGGGCAACTGCGAATGCTTGTGGGTTGTTGCACGCCGCGACTCCATTCTCGCTGACCGCCAAGGTAGATCCCCCGTGAGACCCAATGTTGGTGGTCACAAGCGCGCCCACCGGCGCCCCGGCGCAGCCCGGGATTTTTGAACCTGCAGTGCAGACGTTCGGACGCTGGTTCGTCTCTGCACCCAGCGCCGGGAAAGCCGATCCGGAGAAGGAGCCATCACCGGTGGAAACCGGGTACGGCCGCCCTGTCTGTACGGAGCCGATAAAGGAGAACGTCCAGTCGTTGACGACGGTTCTCACAAACCGCATGCCCGTGAGCTTCTCCGTATCTGCCACAAAGGTGAAGTTGGCAAGATGACGTATATCTTGCTGCGACGGGGCGCGTTCCGCGCTCAGGTTGAGGAGCGGGTTGCCCGGCTCGGAGAGGCCGAAGAAGTCTTCGCCGGTTCCCAGAGTCTTCGACAAGGAGTAGTTGGCGCCGAATTGGAAGTGATGGGAAAGCCGCTTGTTGGCGGTCAGCACCAGCGCATGATACGAGGACGTCCGGTTGCTGAAGTTGGTGCGCTCGGCCTTGAATCTGCTGTCCGGCCGCGGGCCCAAGAAGAAGTATTGAGTCGGTGCGCCAGTAACTGGGTTTACGTTATGACCAGGTGTGGTGTCTAAGGTCGGCGTTGGGAAATTCTCGTCGGTTTCGCCGAAGAGCCCGTTGCCGAACACTCCCTGGTAGCCCGCGCTGAACACGAGGGATTGCCTAACTTGACGCGTGATGGAGAGGTTGGCCTGATAGATATTCGGGTTCTTGATGGTTGGCGAAATGGGGCGAATCCTTCCGAACTTGCCAGGGGTAAGAAGTCCCTGGAGTTGAACTTGACTCGGGAAGTTGGGGAACTGGCTAAGTATTTGCTTCCCAAGTGGTGTCGTGTTGTCGGCGGCAGCGGTGAGGAGGCTGACACCATCGAAGTTCAGCGAATCCAGCACGACGTTGAGATAGGCCAGCTGGGTGATTACCGCGCCGGAGGCGCGTACCACGGACTTGCCGGAGTCCCCAAACAAGGTGTGCAGGATGCCGTGATCGTAATTGGGGCTCCACGCGAAGCCGAGGCGAGGCTGGAAGTTGTTGTAGTCGTGCCCGCAGGCAGGAATGATGTCATTCCGCTGAAAGCACTGGCCATTGTTGGAGAGGCGGAAATCCTGCGTGCGATTAATCGTGCCGCCGGTGAATGCGCCGATTTCGATGTCGTAGCGAAGGCCATAGTTCATGGTCAGATTTCGCTTGAGCTGCCAAGTGTCCTGTATGTACAGGCCGTAAGCAGTATCCGGTATGTGATTGAAAGCCGCGCCGACCCCAACCGTAAACGACGTGGGGCAGAGGCCCTGCGCTTGTGGAAATTGGGGGAAAGCCGGGTCAGTGCATTTACCGGCCACGAAATTCTCGAACCGGCCGAGGCGGAACTGCGTAAAGAGGGAGTCAAACGCCAGGTGCTGGATGAGCGTGCCGGCCTTGATCGTATGCGTCCCGTGCGTCCAGGAAAAGTTGTCAATGTATTGGAAGCGATTGTTCAAGCCGGCTTGCGGGCAGCAGAAGTCCGCGCCTAAATATCCGGTGGGCAGCGCCTGACCGGGCACGTTGCTCTTGTCCGGCGTCCCCGATCTCTCCCAATGCCAGAAGAACCGTGCCTCATTGACAGTGTGCGGTGTGACCGTGGAAACCAACCCAACATTCAGCGTGTGGTCGTGGTTAAACTGGGAAACCAAGCCGCTCGCGTCCACGGCATTGCCGGTCTGTACGACGAGGTTGTCCGAAAGATCGCGCTGTGCATTGAAGCGGGCGCTGAGGGTGTGTTTGTCGGTCAACTTGGCGTCTATCTTGCCCGACCAGATGATCTCGGTGGTCGGGGAATCGACGGTAACGGTCTGGCCGAATGGCGTTAAGAGTGAGGGTACACCCTGCTGCACCTGCTCCAAGCTGCTAAACCAGAAGAGGCGGTCCTTGATAAAAGGCCCTCCGGCTGTGAAGCCATATTCGTGCTTGAAGAACTTGGCGCGTCCGCAACCAACTATCGAAGTCTGCGTGCCTGCAGTGAAATCGCTCGCAGGGCATCCGGCTGGGTTGGCCCCGCCCTGGTTGTAGAAAAAGTCCGAGGCGCCCATGTTTCGGCCGCGAATGTAAGCGTGGCCATCGCCATGGAGGCTGTTCGTCCCAGACTTGGTGATGACGTTCAAGATGACGCCACCGGCTTGGCCATATTCAGCATTGTAGTTGTTGGTGATGACTTCGAATTCCTTCACCTCTTCCACGGTGGCGCCAAGAGAATCCCGCGTGGAAGTGGACACATCAGAAATGTCTCCGCCGTCTACGTTGTGGACAATGCCGCGGCTGTTGACACCTCCCGGTCCGATGATTTCGCTGCTCAGGCCGGTGTAGTCTGTCCGCATGCCCGGCGCTGCATAGGCAAGGCCTTGCCAATCATTGGAGACTCCGGCTCCACCTGCAAACGACGTGGTCGTAGGAAGATTGGCCACATCTCGATCGTCAAGATTTATAGAAACGTCCGTTTTGGTCGTCTCGACCAGCGGAATTTCCGACGTCACGACAACGGATTCTTTCTGTCCGGCCAACTCGAGGTTGAAATTGACGTCGCGCGATTCGCCGACAAGGATTCTAACTCCCTTGGCGACGGCTTTGGTAAACGCGCCTGCTTCGACGGTGACGTCGTAAATGCCAGGGACCAGTTCTTCAAATCGATAAAGCCCGTCCGACGTCGTGGTGGTAGTTCGAGCAATACCCGTTTCTACGTTCAAGGCCGTGACTTTGGCGTCCGGGACGGAAGCGCCCTTCGGATCCAGGACACGTCCCGTGATAGTCGCGAATCTTCCTTGTCCGTAAACCACATTCGCGGACAAGACCAAAACGACAGCGACGACAAAAATAAAAACACCCCAACTACGTCCCCGATTCACGAAGTTCATAGATTCCCCCCTAAAGAAATTGAACAAAAGACCTCTCGCATTTGAACAAGTCACCCTGATTTGCCCCGTACCATACTTCTAGCTAAATCGCATGTCAACAAATATCAAGCCTTTATCAAGTCGTGTATTTTGCCCCGAATTGTTGTCAGGTGGATATAACGCGTCAGTAGGAGTTATCGACCCGATACGAATTCTGGCTACTAGGTACAAATCACTCCGTGATGATTCAGGCAAAACCCTCATTGACCACCCTGATGTTCCACAGCCATGCAAGAAGTAGGCCAAGCCCCCAATATAAAATAACCTAAGTGAAATCTAGGGGTTAGATACTTGCAAGTAAGTTTTAGGGGTAGCTTTTCTTCGTTTTTCAGGATGGTCATACGTAATTGCGTAGATTTGCCAGGGGTTGCGCGTGTTGCGATTTCGTCGGTACCGGTACCCCCATGATCTCGGCTGTGCGTCAGCGGCCGTTGGAGTAGTACTTGATGTCCAGCGGTTCGTACATGACGGCGGTGGCCGCGTGGGCTTTTTCGTAGGCGGTGATTTCGGCTTCGTGCTGGAGCGACGTGCCGATATCGTCGAGGCCCTTCAAGAGAACTTCCTTGCGTGAGGGCGCGATCTCAAATTTCAGCATCAAACCATGCTTGTCGGCGATGGTCTGGTTCGGCAGATTCACTGTCAGCGAATAGCCTTCCTCTTTCTCCGTGCGCTTGAAAAGCTCGTCCACTTGCTCTTCCGAGAGCGTCGCCGGCAGAATGCCGTTTTTAAAACAGTTGTTGTAGAAAATGTCGGCGTAGCTCGGGGCGATGATGACGCGGAAGCCGTAATCCTTCACGCCCCAGGGAGCGTGTTCGCGGCTACTGCCGCAGCCGAAATTGGTGCGCGCGAGAAGAACCGATGCGCCTTTGTAGCGCGGGAAATTCAAAACAAATTCCGGATTGGGTTTTTCTCCAGGGAGATAGCGCCAATCATAGAAGAGAACGCGGCCGAAGCCTTCGCGCGTGAGCGCCTTCAGGAATTGCTTCGGCACCATTTGGTCGGTGTCAACGTTGACGCGATCGAGCGGCGCGACCATGCCGGTGTGCGTGGAAAAGGGTTGCATTTTCAGTTGCTCCTCAATTCGGCCTGTAACAATGGCGAAGAGAGATTTCTCGCTTCGCTCGAAATGACGGGCACAGCATGCTGTGCCCCTACAGAGAAAGTCATTCCACTTGGACGACGTCGAGGGAGCGCACATCCACGAAATGGCCGGCGATGGCAGCAGCAGCGGCCATCACCGGACTGACGAGATGCGTGCGGCTGTCCTTGCCCTGCCGGCCCTCGAAATTACGGTTGCTCGTGCTGGCGGAGCGTTCGTGCGGGGGCAGGACGTCGGCGTTCATGCCGATGCACATGCTGCAGCCCGCGTCGCGCCATTCAAAACCGGCCTCGCGGAAAATTTTGTCGAGACCTTCTTTTTCGGCTTGCGCTTTGATGCCGCGCGAGCCGGGCACGATCAAAGCCTGCTTGATAGTACGGGCGACGTGCTTGCCGGCGACCAGATGCGCGGCAGCGCGGAGATCGTCGAGCCGCGAATTCGTGCACGAGCCGATGAAGACGCGGTCCACGGGAATATCCACGATGGGCGTGCCGGGTTTCAGGTCCATGTACTTCAGCGCGCTTTCCGTGGCTTTCTGATCGTTGGGATCTTTGAAATCGCCCGGCGCCGGCACGCGGCTGGTCACGCTCGTGACCATGCCGGGATTGGTGCCCCAAGTGACCTGTGGCGCGATCTGCTCCGCTTGCAGCTCAACAGTCATGTCGAATTTTGCGCCGTCGTCGGTCTTGAGTTGCTTCCAGCGCTCCACGGCTTCCTGAAACGCTTTGCCGCGCGGAACGAAAGGACGCCCCTCGAGATAAGCAAACGTAGTGTCGTCGGGCGCGACCATCCCGGCGCGCGCGCCGCCCTCGATGGTCATGTTGCAGACAGTCATGCGGCCGTCCATAGTCAATTCGCGGATGGCCTGGCCGGCGTACTCCGCGACGTGGCCTGTGCCGCCGCCGATGCCGATCTTGCCGATGATCGCGAGGATGATGTCTTTCGCGGTGACACCTTTGGGGCGCTTGCCGTTGACGATAAGGTGCAGCGTCTTCGAGCGCGACTGCACCAGGCACTGCGTCGCGAGGACGTGTTCGACTTCGCTGGTGCCGATACCGAAAGAGAGCGTGCCGAACGCACCATGAGTGGAAGTGTGGCTGTCGCCGCAGACAATGGTTTGGCCGGGCTGCGTGAGGCCCAGCTCCGGGCCGATGATGTGCACGATACCCTGATGGCGGCTGTGCATATCAAAGAGGCGGACGCCGGATTCGCGGCAGTTTTTCTCTAGCGCGTCAAACTGGAGACGGGCGTCGGTGTCAATGATCGGCAGCGTGCGGTCGGTGGTGGGAACCGAATGGTCCATCACCGCGAAGGTGAGATCGGGGCGGCGAACCTTGCGCCCTTCGGCGCTGAGGCCAGCGAAGGCTTGCGGCGAGGTGCCTTCGTGGACGAGATGGCGGTCAATATAGATGAGCGCGGGTTTTCCCGGCTCTTCGTGTACGACGTGGGTGTCCCAGATTTTTTGGTAGAGCGTTTTCGGTGATTTGTCAGGTGTCATGGGATTTCTATTGCGATTCTAGCACTCCTGCAAGCGGGTGCAAATGGAAGGACTCTGAGCAGAGGTTGAAAGTCGAAAGTTGAAAGTGAGCAGCGGAATTAACACCGCGACTCGTTCGTGGAGGGCAGGCCTGATAGGGAACCTTGCGGGATTTCTGGCTAACAATAAGACCCCCACCCCCCTGTGTTTTTCATAAGTGTTCATTCTGAAGGGGGTTAAAGTCTTTTGTTTTGATACAGTTTCACAAGTGTTCATTCTAAAGGGCTTGCGGGGACAGGGAGATAGGAGGCAGGGAGTAGGGGTTGGGCTGGAGAAAGAGTCAAGAGACCGGCGAGCGTGGTGAGTGGCAAACACATTCAAGCATAGCATACCGGTACGGATTGGTTAAGTAATAAGCAGCGAATGGGGAGAATTCAGGGGTGAACGGCAATAGGGCGGGGTGAACGGTGCGGGCGGCAGCGAGACTGGGGCATGGATTGAGACAGTTGTAAAACTCACAGGACCGTTCGGAAAAGACCGTGGCATCGGGTACTGGTGAGGTTTTGTACTTGACTGCCGGTTCAAAGTATCTACAATTCCGGACGGCGTTGATTCTGTACCACTTTCGGCCTTCCGGGGTCGTGCTACCGAGGGGATTTTTCAGGTTCTCTCCCACGGCGAAAAGGATGGGCGGAAAAATGTCCCCAAACTCTGGAGGATCCCATGAAAAAGTATTTTCTGATTTCGTTGGTGGCTTTGGGTCTTGTCCTTCTGCTGGCCGCGTTTGAAAGCGGGCGGAGCAGTTCAGTCACAGCCGCCAGCACAAAGTCCAGCCTTAATCCAGTGAGTCCGAGTAGTTCGACCAGCAGCGTCAGTAGCGACACTGGGCCGGCGTACGATATAACGACGCTGGCGGGCAAGGTTGCATCGGTCAACGGTACCGCAGGCTTGCAAATCCGATTTTCCGCCTTCATCGAGCAGGAAGCGGATATGAGTGACAATGCCTCCAGTCCCGCCCCTTCCTCCACCCCTATCACCCCGTCCTTTGTGTTGTCGAGTCCTCTTGACGGCACGAGTGTGATCGCTCCTGATGTAACCGCGAATCAGGATACGGCGGGCGCCCCACAGAACGAGACTGCCATTGCGGTGGATCCCAACAATGCCAGCCGCATTGTTGGAGCCGCGAATGACTATGTAACTCGCACTTGGACCTGCACGATTAGCGGGACGCCGTGCAGCGCGCTTGGCGACGGCTATTCGGGCACCTATTTCTCTAACGATGGCGGCGCGACGTGGTGCTGTGCGGCGAGTCTGGATGGATCAAGCCTCGGAACGCTAATACCCGGGGTCGACCACCTGGCTGGCGGGCAGTACGATGCGGGTGGAGATCCGGCCCTGGCGTTTGATAGCCGCGGCCACGTTTACTACGCGGGGCTGGGGTTTGACCGCACAGCGCCGCCTAGCACCGTGGCGGTGAACAAAGGCACGTTTGACGCGGGCGGAAATTTGACTTGGAGTGCGCCGGTGTTCATCAACCAAACGACGTCTCCATCGACGCTGAACGACAAAGAATGGATCGCGGTAGATTCGCACGCCGCGAGCCCCTTCCGCGACCGCGTATATGTGACGTGGACACGATTTATTTTTAATGCGCACAACGGTCGGTACGTCCAGTCACCCATCGCGGTGGCGGTGTCTCGTGATGGTGGGAACACTTTCAGTGACCCGCAGCTCATAGTGGGCAACGTACTGTACAGCCAGGGGTCGCGACCGGTGGTCGGACCTGACGGGACAGTCTATGTGTTCTGGGATGGCTCGACGCGGCTTGCTGCTCTGGACAGCATCTGGATGGTGAAGTCGACGGATGGCGGTTTGAGTTGGAGTAAGCCGGTGGCGGTGTCCCAGCTTGTGGACATCATTCCGGTAAAGAATACCGCGTTCCGTGTGAATAGCTTCCCCGCCGCTGACGTCGCGCCGAACGGGGATCTGTACGTCGCTTGGTCTTCCCTGATGAGTGACGCGGGCGGGTTGTGCCCGAACGTGCCGCGCTCGAACGCCGGATGTCACTCAGCATCGTTGTATAGCAAATCGACAGATGGAGGGGCCACCTGGAGCTCGCCGGCGCTCGTATTTCCCTCGACGGATGCGTCAACGCGCACAGCGATCGGTTATCCGCAGACGCAGCCGGATGGCAGCACACTAAATGCCCCGGCAGCACGGCCCGTGGATACGTTGTTCCCGGCGGTGGCCATTAGCCCATCCGGTCTTGTCTACATGTCGGCCTACGCAGCGGACGTTGTATCGCCATGGCAGACGTGCGCCACGCCCGCAACGCCTACCGCTGTAGGCAGGATCAACTGCCTCACTCTCGGCCCCTACATTAACAATGCCCGGCTCGATTACGTTGTGACGGACTTGACCACGGGTAAAACTAACACGGTAACTACGCATCCCATAAACACTCGATATGGGTTCGGAGGCGGGTTCTTCGGTGATTACACGGACATAGCGGCGGGTTCAGATGATAATTTCCATGCCTTCTGGACCGACAGCAACAACCAGCAGCCGGTCGTCTGGTTTTATGGTTTCCAGTTCGTGCCTACGCAGACGAATCAGCAGGATGTAGTCACAGCCGCCGGCAGTTTTTGAGGCGCTTCGCGAGGCTCAGGGTAAAAAGGACTGTGCCGCTGAGTTTTTCAGCAACCCACTAAAGATTCGGCGGGACGGCACACTCTAAAGCTGATTCTGCGCGCCTAAAACCAGTCGCTGCGATAGGCGATCCACCAGCTCAACATGCCAATGGGAATGGTAGCCGCCAGAGCCCACCAAAGCGGCAGAGCCATATCGGCGACGACACCCAGGACGGCAAAGGTGATCCAGAAGACCTTTCGTTGCATACGGTCATTTTAGTCTGAAGAGGCACGGCGAAGGGATTTCATCCCGATAAGAGTCCCCGAGAGGCTCCCGACTGAGCCGGGACAGGTCGGGGCAGGCGGGATGAGAGCCGCGGAAATCGCGAGATGTTCCCAGCGACCGTGCCCTCGCTTAAGTCAAGCCACGATCCCTCCACTGCGGAGCGGTCTCGATGGAGTGAATCGATACGTTTTCCCGGGCGGGTTGCAGTATCTTAGGTGCGCCGGGAAACGATGATGGAATGCTGTTGTGCGCCGGCAGGAGGATTTTTTGCGATGAAACTCAGGAGAGTGATTGCATGCACGATCTTGGCGTTGTGGGCAACCGCGTGTGCGCGGCCGGTAGCCGCGGCGACGGAACCCACTGCGCGGGAAGTGGCTATCACGATGGACGACCTGCCCGCAGCGGTGGCGTCTCCGACACGGGGCGATGCAAAGTCCATCATTGATATGACGACGAAGATACTGGCGACGCTGAAACAGCAGAGTATTCCGGCGGTGGGGTTCGTGAACGAACAAAAAGTGTACAAGTGGGGAGAGGTGGATGAAAGGATTCGCGCGCTCTCGATGTGGCTCGAGGCGGGATTGGAACTGGGGAATCACACTTTCAGCCATCCTTCGCTGAACCAGGCTGGGATCCAAGAATTCGAGGACGACGTCATACAAGGCGAGCCCGTGCTGAAGCTCTTGCTGGCGCAGCACAAGATGAAGCTGCGCTATTTCCGGCACCCTTACCTCGAC
>Ga0307479_10004955_pt1 | contig 12214 bp, 10 predicted proteins | sample atmos_gasesECM4C_FD_203743 | JGI IMG/M metagenome (GOLD analysis project Ga0307479, IMG submission 203743) | Hardwood forest soil microbial communities from Morgan-Monroe State Forest, Indiana, United States - atmos_gasesECM4C_515 | ecosystem: Environmental > Terrestrial > Soil > Temperate...
CTTCGGAGTACGGAAACGAATTGGCTGAACTAATCGAAAGAGGTCGCAAGACTTCGGCGTTGCAGCTTGCTGAAAGCCGGCAAGCGCGAGTTCGATTGGTGGATAGTGTTTCCACGATGTTCCGAGAGATTGATCTCCTGCTTACCCCCACGCTTCCGTTCCCGGCGCCTCGTCTGGATTCAATTGATTTCAAACGCATGACCATCGCGTCCGGCGGCGCCGTCAGCAACCCCGAGGATCTCTATTCTGCCTGCCTTCGGTTTACCTCACTGTTCAATTGCGCCGGGAATCCAGCGATCAGTTTCCCTGCGGGATTCTCGTCGTCTGGTATGCCTATTGGAATGCAATTGGCCGGCCGCCACCTGGAGGAGGAGCTGTTGTTGCGAACCGTACACGCATTCCAAAAATCCACTCAATGGCATACCCGCCATCCGGTCATTCCGAACGAACGGGAGGACACAAAGATCACCAAAACGGATTTTTGAACAGAAGGAAACACCGCGGCAGAGCCGCAACCAAATAACCGGAAATCTCACAGCAAGGACACAAAGGCCACGAAGACAAAACAGTCTCGACTAAGCTCAGACAATGATTTGTCTTAGCGGCCTTCGCGACCTTGTTGTGAATTATTTTGTCTTCGCGAGAACGTGAATCCTTGTCAAAATGTTTGTAGACTTCTCGTTGTAGTACAAGGCAGCAAAGTTCTGAGTTCTCCTCTCAGTCTCTTTGCGTCTTTGCGTCTTTGCGTGAGATTTCCGCCTCGCCAAATAGCTGATGAACTTCTACTGGGTATACGATCTCCCGACTTGGCTTTTTGCCGTGCTGACGATCGCGGTGACAGTTGCCGTGGGTCTGGCGGGTCTGTTTGCTACTCGCAAATGGGTACGGCGAATCCACGGCGATGACCACTCACATAATGACGTGGTCGGCTTCTACCTCGGTGCAGTTTGTGTCTTTTAGGGGATCACGTTAGGATTGCTGGCGGTCGCCACCTGGCAAAATTTTACCGATGTAGAAACCAGGGTTGGAGAAGAGGCAGCCGTTGTCGGCGTTCTTTATCGAGATGTGAGCGCTTTTCCTGAGCCGTATCGGCCCGACCTTCAGTCGGATCTCCGTCGGTATGCTCGCGAGGTAATCGATGTGGCGTGGGCCTTGCAACGACGGGGAATCGTTCCGGAGTCGGAAGGTAATATCCTTAGCGCTTTCGAGTCTCATCTCCAGCAATTCGAGCCTCAAACCGAAGGACAGAAAGCGCTATACACCCAAGTTTACGCTGGGTTCAATCACTTGGCAGAACTGCGAGGCAGACGATTGCAAAGTGTGCGCGAAGGTTTGTCCGGACCATTATGGGCAATCGTCTTAGCGGGCGCTTTTCTTAGCATTGCAGTGACTTGGTTTTTCCACATGCAAAGCCATGGGATGCATTTCTGGATGACCGTGATGCTTTCCGCTTTGTTAGGCCTCTTGATTTTTCTGTTAGGCGCGCTGGATAATCCGTTCCGCGGAGAGATCAGTGTGAGTTCTCAACCATTCGAGCTTGTATACCAAAGACGGACGGCGCCTACGAAATGAGGTGTTTGCAACAATCTACGCAAGCATTATATCATCTCAGCTAGCGGCCACTTCGCGACCGCTTTAGCGCTCGCTATGAAACCAATTACGTGGCTTCGAAAGTTCGCCGAACGAGGCACGGCACGTTACCCGGCTGCTACTTTGGCGTTCTATGGACCGGACGATCGGAAAGCTACCAAAGCGGTCCTCGGCATTATCGATACAGAAGGAGCTGAACCCCGGCTTCATACCTGGAGCGGCGAGACGATAAACAAAGATTTGAGATACAACGTCGATCTCCAGAATAATTGGATCGAAATGATTCGGCGCGAGGGCTGTAAATCTTTGGCCATGCTGGAGGAGATCAATGGTTGTCCTCACCAGGAAGGGATCGATTATCCGGAGGGAACATCCTGTCCCAAATGCCAATTCTGGGCTGGCAAAGAACGTCCTATCGAGCGCGGCCGGCCAGAGGCCGGTGTGGTCACTGGTATCGCTACCTACAAGCCTGAACAGTGGGAAGCTTTTCTCGCCTCGGCGACCGATAGAGACGCCTTAGAGGATACCTGGGAGAAATGGAATGCCGGGTTGCACAAATTGACCGCTGAGCTCGATGCCAAGAAAGTACCTTATGTCTTGGTAGAGCTTGACGTTGATGAGATCAACGAATTCTGCAGGCGAGAAGGTATTCGGAATGATGGTTCGGCTAGGGCCAAACTCGCCTGTCTCAAAGCTCAAGATCAATAGGGCGAAGAAAGAGGGCTATCATTTAATGAATGGCGTTTTGCTCTATCAAAGGTCAGCACGACACTGATAATGATCATCGCCCCGAGAATGCTTTGCTGAAAAATAGGGATCGATGCCTAGCACGTGCATGCCGTTATCAAGCACGCTGAGCAGAAGCCCGCCGAACAACGTGTTAACGGCTGGCTCCGGGAATACGAAGCATTTTGGAGCGAGAGCATGCGGGGTCTCAAACGCTACGTCGAACGGGCCGAACAGGAGAAAACGAAGAAACCGAGAATCCTATGAATGCCGGTGACACCATCGTCGAGGAAATCACGATCAACGGAACGGCGGAACGCATCTTTGAAGCGCTAACTGATCCCGCACAGCGGATAAAGTGGTGGGGCGGCGAAGGACGCTTTCAGATGACCCAAATGGAATCTGATCTCCGCCCGGGCGGTAAGTGGATGATGCGTGGTATCGGTTACGGAAAGCCAGTGAGCGTGCTGGGAGAATATCGCCGAATCGAGCGACCACACTTACTGGTCTTTACTTGGCTTCCTGACTGGCAGGAGGACGCCACCGAGTCTCTGGTTTGCTTTGAATTGGAGGAGAAGGAGGGAGTGACAACGGTTCGTCTGACGCACTCCGGTCTCATCAGCGAGGCGTCTCGTGACCATCACAAAGGATGGGCCAGGATCCTTGCGTGGCTACAAGCTTACATGGCTACCGCGAATCCGAGCTCGATTCCGTGACCGCGCACGGCCAATTGTGCTTATCGTTCGCGTAGCAAGGTGCGCATCCATCTGGCTCACACCATTCTTTTGCCAAATAACTCCAGATAGAGCTGCCACGGGCCATCGCTGGACCTCATCTTTTCGGCGCTATAGTTGAAAGAGGTCGGGGTGATCTTTTCATAACGCCATCGGAGTTCCATCGGCCAGGCTTCCTTCCATCTCAATACCGTCGCCCTGCCGCCGGGCGATCAGGTTCGCGCTCGTTTCATAGGCAGCCGGGTTAATAAAATTGACCCGCCACGCTTTGAGGCCTCGATCGTAGGTTCTAATGGTCGTTGCGTAACGGTCACCCTGAGCCGGAAGCTTGGTATGCCGGTCTGCGCGACCAGGAAAAATGAATAAATCTTGAATAGCTCGACCCTCCCGAACCCAAGATGCATGAACCTCGCCCTTGGTTTTTTGTACGCGACCGTTTGCATCGTAAAGGAGGGCATCGATCTCCCAACTTCCGATCAGGAAGCTGAAAATATTGTCAGCGTCTGTCAGTTCCGGCGATGGTCGCTCCGCCGGCAAAGCCTCGAGGAAAGCCTCTGCGCGGCTGAATGGCTGAGGCCTCAAATGAAGTAAAGCCGAGCGCCGAAAATGGTTTGAATCGGGCGAGGTCCCCGCAAAAGCTTGCAAATCGAGGAAGCCTCTGGTGTCCTCTTCATTTGGGCGCTAGCTCGATTCTCATGCGCTTGAACTCAACCGTCCTGCGACTGCTAATCACCGCAACACTCTTTCTCATTGGTGGAAGCTCGATCGGAAAGGCGCAAGCCTTGAATTATGACTTGATGCGAAGCATGTCGCCGGACAAAAAATTCGGCGTACAGATTTCATGTAGCAGTTATCCTTCAGACGAGAAGGATATCGACCCTGACCTGATAACGGCGGTCAAACTCGTCGCGCTTCCGACGAAGACGGTCGTCATGGAAGTTCCTCAAAGCTATTCGGGCAGAGCCCCGGACTTAGTCTGGTCGCCTGATTCGAACTGGCTAGCATTCTCAGTGGCCAGCGGCCCACGGGTGAGTGACACATACGTTTATCGTCGCTCAGACGCTGGCTTTGCCGAACTCAAGACGGAGAATCTGCAAGTCGATGTTGAAGGCGATGTTCATAACGAATATGTAACCCCAATTCGCTGGCTAAAGCCCGGGGTCCTATCACTTCAGCAAACGGTTATCTTCCGCGGAGGCGACGACGCCAGTTACCGGTTCTCGGCTGTATTTGATGAAAAAGGGGACAAGTTCCGAATCACTTCGAGAAAGAAAGTCCGTTCGAAAGCCGAGCGATAATCTGAATCGATTAACTTGCTGGTCTGCCTAGATATCGCTAAATGGCCCTCTCTATTTCGCTCGCTCATGCCTAGTTGGTGACGAAACAAGCGGGAAATTATGCCGAGATTTCTGTGTACAGCCTGCGGGGTTCAATATCCCGAAAACCCGATACCACCATCGCGATGTACTATTTGCGAGGACCCACGACAATTCGTCCCGAAAACAGGGCAAGGATGGACGACGGCGGCGAGATTGAGCGTTGACCACTTCAACGCGTTCCGGAAAATCGTGCCAGATCTATTCGCGCTCTCCACCATGCCGCGGTTCGGGATTGGACAACGCGCCTTCCTGATCATCACTCCTTCCGGAAATGTACTTTGGGACTGCATCAGCTTCCTCGACAGCGCCACCATCGAAATCATTCGGTTGTTAGGTGGGCTCAAAGCGATTGCGATCTCTCATCCTCATTTCTACAGTGCGATGGCGACCTGGGGCCAAACCTTTGAGTGTCCGGTGTTGGTTCACGACGCAGACCGGCAATGGGTGGCTGACCCTGATTCTTGCGTCGAGTTCTGGACGGGTGAATCGAAAGATATTCTCACTGGAATCACCACTCACCGGCTGGGCGGCCACTTCCCTGGAAGTACTGTTCTGCTTTGGGCCGACCGGAGGGCGTTGTTCCCGGGTGACACGATACTGGTCGCGCCGGATGGGAAATATGTGTCGTTTATGTGGTCGTACCCAAACAACGTCCCGTTACCGGCAGGCGAGGTAGAACGAATCGCGAGTCGTCTCAGCCCGCTCGATTTTGATTCTATTTATTCGCCTTTCTGGGAACGCGGAGAGATTGAGCGTAACGCCAAAGAAGCGGTTGATCGATCGATACTGCGACATCTAAAGGGCCCAGCGGCAACGGAACGAATTTTGACCTAGGAGACCCGTCGGAATCCGCCGCGAAGCGGCTAAATGGCGACGACGGCGCCGATCGTGCCTGTAGCTCCGATGATGACGATTTTCATGGAAGACTTTAGAAGAGATAAGGAATTAGCGCCGCGGTTCGGGCTCGATACTCCTCGTACGCCGAACCGAACGTCTCCCGCATGAAGCGTTCTTCGAGCGTAAGCTTGCGCCCGAAGGATCCGAAAGCGATCAGCACCGCCAGTATCCCGCACCAGTGGCCGACTACTACGGCGGTGCCCAAAAATGCCACTAGTATACCGGTGTAAATCGGGTGGCGCACGAACCGGTACGGTCCATCACAAATCAGCTGGTGATCCTGTTTTACCTGAACTGTTCCGCTCCAGTTGCGACCAAGCTGTTGGCGAGCCCAGACGCTGAAACCTAAACCTGCAGCGATTAAAATCACTCCCGGCCAATACGCATCAACTCCTGGTGGTAGAAAATGCGAAAATAGGAATCCACCTTCCGCGATCGGAGGGATGGAAAGCAGGATCGACGCGATCACGATCGGTATGATATAGCTCGCGCGCGACCGCTTCGACTCATGGCGTACGGCCGGCTTTACATCTGCCGCCAACAGTCGCCAGTAGACCAACCACGCGATCCATAAGAGCAGCACGATCGCTCCGCGCGTAAAAAACAACACGGGTGGCAGCCTATTCGCGACCAATTGAGCTCGTCAACCTGGCCAAGACGTCAGGAAATGTCGGTCGGGATGCGAGAGAAGTAGTCCAACGATCGATGCTACGGCACCTCAAAGGACCGGAGGCCGTAAGCTGAGCGCCAGTCTACGATTTTCGTTCTAAGGCCAGGCGAGCGCCAAAGAAAATAAAGACACCGCCGGTTATTCGATTGAGCATAGTTGATGTCTTCGGATGACGCAGCCAGCGGGCGATGGGTTGGGTTAAAAAAATCAGTGCTGCAAACCAGAGGACGCCTTCGACATCGTGGATCAGTGCTAGCAAAACGCTAAATCCGATGACATTCACGTGGCTGGGGATGAATTGCGGGAGGAACGTGACGTAGAACACGCCCACTTTCGGGTTCAATAGATTGGTGAGTAATCCGCGTACAAACCAGCGCAAGCTGCCGCGCGAGGATGGTGTTTCCCAAGTCGAGTCTTGTAAGGCTGGTTTCTCAGGCTGGAACAGCAATCGGATCCCAAGATAAAACAGATAGATTGCGCCCGCGATCCTCACGATTTGATAGGCGAGATTCGATACGGCAAACACAGCGCCTAGACCCGCGGAAACTAAAACCCCCCAAGCCAGACAGCCAGTACAAATGCCCAGCCCGGCAAACATGGCACGCCTCGGACCTTCGACTGCGGCCGTTCTTAACACGAGCAACGTATCAAGACCTGGTACAATCGTTAGAAGTCCGGCAGCTCCGGCGAATGCCAACAAGGAAGTCCAAATATTGAGGTCAGCGGTCATATGGAAGTTCAGAATAGGAAATAGCAGATAGAAAATAGCAAATTTTTCGCAAGGCGGTGTCCACGCTCTTCAGTGAGCGGACATCAGGAAGCGGTTGGTCATCTAAGTGAGGAGATGCACATTTCGTGAAAGAGAGAGGAGCCTGCTAACAGTGAGTCCAGAACGAAAGAGAACGCAGTCTCAGACTGGCATGAGCGACCTCTTTGCCGAGGTTGCCCCTGTGGTTGAGACCGAGAAATTGGCGAACGGTGCCTTTCTTTTTCGAAGATTCGCCGGGGAAAACGCCGGGTCCATCGTGCGGCTGGTTTCGCAAATCGCGCAGGTTTCACCGTTTCGCCATATGATCACACCCGGCGGGAAGCGGATGTCAGTGGCGATGACGAATTGTGGACTGGCTGGCTGGACTACCGATCGCCAAGGGTATCGCTACTCGAAGATTGATCCCGCGACGGGCGCCGCCTGGCCCCCAATGCCGTTACCGTTTCAACAGCTCGCCGGCACGGCAGCGGCGCGAGCCGGTTTTGCAGACTTCAAACCTGACTCCTGCCTCATCAATCGGTATGAGCCTGGCGCAAAGTTGTCCTTACATCAGGATCGAGACGAGAAGTCTTACGACTTCCCGATCGTATCGGTTTCTCTCGGTTTGCCGGCAAAATTCCTTTTTGGCGGTCTTGTACGAACTGAGCGTCCGCGACGGCTTCGGCTGGAAAACGGCGATGTAGTCGTTTGGGGCGGTCCGTCTCGGCTAGCTTTCCACGGAGTTGATACACTGGCAGAGGGTGAGCATCCGTTGACAGGGCGGTTCCGGCTGAATCTGACTTTTCGGCGGGCCTTAGTCGGAGACTCGCCTGAAGCTCGCTCCGAATAGCCAATAGTCGATAGCCAATAGCCAATAAATCACGCGCGGTGCCATATTGCCTATTGGCTATTGGCTATCGATTATTCGGAGCGAGCTTCAGGCGAGTCTCCGGCTGGTAAACCAAGGTGGAATAGCCGGTCCGTTGAAGCACTGCCATCATGACAGCGATGAAGACGGCAGTACTGGTTGACAGCGGTTTTGCTGGTTCGAGCCGGCAAACCATCCCCCTTGTCCTTGAACCGGCACGCAAGACCTGCCGCGCTGTAACCCGCGAGGCACGAGCGGGTAGAAGCGGGCATGCCCGAAAGTCGAAGCAAGTTGTCGTTCCGTTCTCTGATTCGAAACCGCGGCTGGAGCCTTCGGATGCACGAATCCAGGTGCCCAAACTGGTAGTCTGGGCCTGGCTGGAACTTGGATTTGTGATGGTGCTCTTCGCCTCGGCCTTCTATCTAATACTCCTGTCGGTGGTTGCCGCCGGGAACCTGTAACCGGCAAATGAAGCAGCGGGCAAACCCAAAGTGTGCCACCATAGCCGTAGGCAAAACGGCTCCGATGATGCCCGTTAAGATATCTTTGTCGCTGATTAGCCGATCGCCCATTCCGACGCCGCTAAGTCTATGTCGGACTAGTCTAATCGGCGCGCTTCTGTTGATGCTGCACTCGGTGTCTGTCGGCCTGGATGGGTTGGATGAGACGGACATTAGCGGTTCTTCGGCGGGAGCCGATTCGGGACAACGCGTTCGCGAGCTGGGTCGGCCTCTGTATCGAACGTTCACCCGGCGAGACGAAGGAATCGTGAACAGAATTCTGACCGGTGTTCAGGATCCACGCGGGTTAATGGTTTTCGGCGGCAACAACTGTGTGTTGGAATACGACGGACAACGCTGGACCTCGATCCCAATACCGAATAGTTCTTGGATCCAAGCATTGGCCTGCGACAAGTCAGGGACGATTTACGTTGGCGGTATCGGCGAGATAGGCGCGCTGGTTCTAGATGGCGGCACCTACCGGTATAAGTCGTACACATCACTCGTGCCAGCCTCGGAGCCACATGTTGGAGAAATCAAGGGCGTCGCGATTCACGGCGATGATGTCTATTTCCTTTCCGATAAAGCATTGCTCCGCTGGAGCGGCCAACACTTGTCCGTCATTCACCTGCCTTATGAAGTTGGGAACTCCTGGCATTTCTCATCCTTTTCGGGGCGCCTCTTCGTCCACGCGAAAAACCAACCTTACTCCGAGGTGGTAGGCGATCATCTCCAGCCGGTGCTAGACGATCCGGTGCTCCGAGAGACAGCGGTCATCGCTGCGATAGAGCTGGCCAAAGAGAAGGTATTGCTGGTAACCCAGGAAAAAGGGATTTTCGAGTTCCGCGATTCCCAAATTGTTCCGTTTAGAACCGACGCGGATGATCTGTTTACCCGACAGTCCGGTATACAAAATGCAGTTCCCGTTAGTCGCGGCCTTTTCGTAGTTGCAGTTGAGCGGCGCGGCTTGGTCTTCGTTGATGCCGCAGGGCGTATCCAGCAGACTTTCCTCGAAGAAGATGGTCTGCCGAGTGGCGCGCTGTATGACCTGATTCGTGACCGGGCCGGCGGGCTCTGGGTTTTCGGCGAAAAAGGCCTAACCAGGGTCGATCCAAATCGAAGCATCTCGGTATTTGATCACGAGAACGGATTGCCGAAGTCCATTGCTGCCTCCACCATACGATTCGGCGGTTCCTTATACGCCATGACTGGGTACGGACTTTACCGCCTGGAGTCCGGTGGGGATGGGTTGGCTTCTTCCCAATTTCGCAAAGTTCCGGATCTAACCGATGAGCTATGGCATGCATTAGCCGCACCGCCCTACGGTTTGATTCTGACGGGAGACAAAGGTGTCTATCTTTTCGATGGTAGCCGTTTCCAAACTATATCGAACGTGCCATGGACCTTCATCGTCGCGCGATCTGCAAAGAGTCCGGATCTGTTTTTCTTAGGTACCGAAAACGGGCTGCGAGCGGTGCGTTTCAGTGATGGTCATTGGGTCGAGGCAGGAACCATGCCCGGCTTTGACCGGGAGATTTCATCGATCGTGGAGACAGCCAATGGCGATCTGTTCGTCGCCACAATGGTGGAAGGGGTTTTCCTCATAAGAGTGGGCCCGAATCCGCAAGAGCCATTTAAAGATGCGCGTTGGGAACCGCTATCAGAAACTCCCAAGGCGAGCGTGAGCGGGATGTGCCGGGTGCAACCCTGGGGTAACCTGCTTCTATTCAGCACGGACAGAAACTTCTTTCTGTGGCAAGACTCTGACCAATCTTTCTGTCAGCCCCAATTTCTGCCGAAACAGATTATGGGTCGGGAGATTCATACGGTGCAGGCTAGCCCATCCGATTCTGACCATCTTTGGATAGAAACCATCATCGGTGAACTAGGCTCAGTTCAAACCCAAGAGATTGGGCGATGGAAGACTGACGGGAGCTATAGCGCTTTGCCTCGTTCGATTTCGGCAGTTCTTGGGGGAGTTAAGTCGTTTTATGAAGAATCTTTGCCGGACCAGTCGACTCTGTGGATATCGGGAGAGTACGGTGCCATCGCGCGGATTGACCTCTCTCGGTCACCTCAGCATCACCCCCTCAAGCTCTTCTTACGGGAGGCCACAACCGCCTCTGGCGAGCGGATCAGCCTGCCGCCAAATGGGACAGCTCTGGAGTTGCCTTGTGAGAAACGAGATGTCCGGCTCCGGTTTGCGACTGATGACTACGATGGGCCTGATGAGGTCCGGTATCGGACAAAACTAGAAGGGCTGAATGCCAATTGGACGTCTTTCATGGAAGAACCAACCTGGCAATCGGGTTCCCTGAGTGAGGGGAGATATAATCTGCGTGTACAGGCCCGCAACAGCGAAGGCGTTGACAGCAATGAGTTTACCCTTGCCATCACGATCTTTCCTCCGTGGTATCGCACCCCTTGGATGTACGCCGTTTATCTCGGCGGAGGCATCTTGTTAGTGTTCGGTCTTATCCGCTGGCGCTTATGGCAAATGCGAGCTCGGGAAAAGGAGTTAGTCGCGGTAGTTGACGAGAGGACTCGAGAGCTCCGCGAGAGCGAGGAGCGTATTCGCCAGAACTATGATGAGCTACGCCAAAGCAAAAAGGGTCTGCAAGAAGCAAAAAACAACGCAGAAGCGGCCAATCGCGCTAAGACGGCTTTCCTAGCTAACATGAGTCATGAGGTGCGGACCCCTCTGAACAGTATTCTGGGGTATGCCCAGCTGCTTTTGCGCGGCTGTGAAAACGTCAAAGACCCGCGCCCAAAATTACAGTCGATCATCGACAGCGGTACCCATCTTCTCGGAATGATGAATGAATTGCTCGACTTGGCGCGGGTTGAATCGGGCAAGCTGGCGATCAATCCTGAGCCGCTTAATCTTCCGGCTTTCCTGCAATCGTTAGTTGCTGAGTTTGAAATTCGCGCGCGGCAAAGCGGCTTGCGGTTTGAGTTCACCATGGACCGGTCCCTGCCTCAGTGGATCGAGACCGATCCGCTTCGGCTCCGGCAGATCCTCTACAATCTCGTTGGGAACGCGTTTAAATTTACCAGCGCGGGTTGCGTCTCCCTTGATGTAACCACATCCGCCTCCGCCAGCTACGGCGCGACAGGGTTCGACTTCGCCAAGGCGCCGCAGCGAACGTCCGACTCAGCTGGAGAGACGTGGCGACCCGGGTCCGCCTCCGCAGACTACGGCGCGACAGGTTCCGACACCTCCGAGCCTGCGTTGGGACCAGGGGTTGACTTGAAGTTAGCTCTAGTAGTTTCTGATACGGGGAGGGGAATTGCGGAGTCGGACCTGCCGCATCTATTCAAGCCTTTCTACCAAGCCGTAAATCATGAGCAATGCATCGAAGGAATCGGTCTAGGGCTCTATATTACCCACAAGCTTGTCCACCTGCTGGGCGGCCAGATCAATGTGAGCAGTGTGCTCGGACAAGGAAGTAAATTTTCAGTTGAGTTACCACTCAACCTGATCGCAAAGGCGCCCTCGGCGTGTGCTGGCTTAAAAGTGGTCGGATACGAAGGCGAGGTTCGGCAGCTTTTGCTAGTCGATGATGATCCCTTGAACCGGGACGTACTCAAACAATTTCTGACCGAAGTCGGGTTTTCCGTCCAGGAGGCGGATTCGGGCGACGCTGCGCTTCGAATTCTGCGTTCTCACCGTTTCGATGGCGTCATCAGTGATATTCGAATGAACGGCAAAGATGGGAATGCATTTTGCCGAGAGGTCCGATCCGACAAATCGCTGGCCGCGATCGTAATGGTCGCTTCTTCAGCCAGTGTTTATGAGGGTGACCGTCAGGCGGCCGAGTCCGCCGGATTCGACGATTTCCTACCAAAACCAGTAAAGGAGCAGCAGCTTTTTGAAATCCTGGGGCAGCATTTAGGGATCAACTGGATTGTCAGGCAGGATGTAGGTAATGACGGCTCCGCCGCAAACCGTGCCGTCCAGCCGGATATCGGCAATATGCTGATGACCGGGCGTGATATACCGGTCGAAGAGTTACAGCTGCTCCTGAAACTTGCCGGTGAGGGCGATGTAGTGGCTCTCCGCCAATCGCTACAGGATCTCGTTGAGACAGATCCAGCTCAT
>Ga0307479_10004956_pt1 | contig 12210 bp, 11 predicted proteins | sample atmos_gasesECM4C_FD_203743 | JGI IMG/M metagenome (GOLD analysis project Ga0307479, IMG submission 203743) | Hardwood forest soil microbial communities from Morgan-Monroe State Forest, Indiana, United States - atmos_gasesECM4C_515 | ecosystem: Environmental > Terrestrial > Soil > Temperate...
TAGCCGCGTTTCTGCTGGCGCAGCTCGAAGCGCGGGATGAGATCCAGAAAAAAAGGCGCAGGATTTGGGAGTACTACCATCAACATCTGGAAGGGTGGGCCCAGGACCGAGCAGTGCGGTTGCCCGTCGTGCCAGCAGATTGCGAGCAGGCGTATCACATGTTCTATCTGATCCTGCCGTCGCTCGAGTATCGCCAGGCGCTGATTGCTCACCTCAAGGGGGAGGGAATCCTCAGCGTGTTTCATTATGTTCCGCTGCACTCTTCGGAAATGGGGCAGAAATGTGCCGCCCGCGAGATGCAGTGTCCGGTGACGGACGAGGTCAGCGTCCGGCTGCTGCGCTTGCCCTTTTACAATGACCTGACCGAAGCCGAACTGGGACGGGTTGTGGCGGCAGTGACTGCGTTTGGCGGTTGATCCTTCCTGATCGCGAAAGAGGCGCACCACTTGAAACCGGCCGACGAGGCGATTTGCACCTATCTCGAATGGGATTCCGATTTTTTCGAGCTGCGCATCGCACGCTTGAACCGCTCGCGCCTCGACGACCCAATCCTGAAGGAGACCCTGAACTGGTGCCGCGCGAATCACATCGACTGCCTTTATTTTCTTGCGGACTCTGACGACGCCCGGACCTGTCGCATCGCCGACCGCAACGGCTTCTTCCAGGCCGACGTGCGCATGACATTCGAGCGGACGATCTCGCTGAATGACATGATTCCGCCGCCCCTCGGAACTGTTCGCTTGGCTCGGGAAGAAGATTTCGGGGCCTTGCGCGCGATCGCCCGGGAAGGCCATCGTGACACACGCTTCTATTTTGACGAGCACTTCGACCGGGCGAAGTGCGATCTGCTCTACGAAACCTGGATTGAGAACAGCTTTAAGGGATACGCGCAAGCAGTGCTGGTCGCCGAGGTCGAGGGCAAGGCTGTGGGATACATCACCTGCCATCTTGATGGAGAACAATCGCAAATCGGAGTCGTGGGAGTGGCCGCGGGCCATCAAGGGGCGGGTCTCGGAACGAGATTGGTGCAGCACTTTCTCGCCTGGTCAGTTCGTGAGGGTGCGCGCAAGGCCTCCGTCGTGACCCAGGGCAGGAACGTCGCGGCTCAAAGGCTCTATCAACGCAACGGCTTCGTGACCGCGTCGTTTCAGCTCTGGTACCACCGTTGGTCAACCGGCTGACTCTTTTCTATGTATTTATTTTTGAGGGTTCGCCGGAATCCTCTTGGGAGTACAATGGGCTTGTTCGCGGCCGCCCCACTCCTGTCTGCGGCCGGTAAGTAGCGAACCGGATTCTTTCTTTAATGGTTCAGGGGTTGTCTGGGACTAATGGCAAGGTTCGTCCGAAGGAGGAGCCATGTCGCTCCCATTGCGTCGCCTCTCCGAAGTATCTCTATTCACGTTGCTGATCGTGATTGCTTGTGCGTCGCCCCTGAACGGGCAAGCCTCCCTTCCGAAGTATGATCCGGCTACCGAGACCAAGATGAAGGGTACGGTGCAAGAGTTGAAACTGCCAGAAAAGGGAAGCGACAAAGACGGGGCCGCGCATTTGGTGGTGAAAAGCGGGCCCGACACCCTCGATGTGTACCTCTGCCCGAAATCATTCCTCGAAGACATGGGCTCAACTCTCGCCAAGGGAGATGAGGTGAGCCTCACCGGCTCGAAGGTCAAGCAGGATGGGACCGACATGATCCTGGCCCGCGAAGTCGTGAAGGGCAACGACACGATCGTGCTTCGCGACGACAAGGGCAAGCCCGTATGGAATTGGCATAAATGACCCAGGTTCGCTCGCCGTGGCGAGGCGTCTGACGGCTGCGTAGCCCCTGTCCCTTGGCGCGCCGGCCGCGAAGACCTGTAGACTCTTTCTGCAGTTCGCCGTCCAATACCATTCAAGTTAGGTTGGGAGAAATGATGAGGGTTCAGCGCGTTCTGGCGCTCCTGCTGATGCTGTCGCTGAGGGCGGCGGCGCAGGGCGACACTGCCCAGACTCCAGCCCAGACCGTCCCCAAGGTTGAAGCGGCAGCCCGGGCCGACGACCGGCTCAAGGCCGATGTGCTTCTGATCGTCGCACATCCGGACGACGAGTCGGGCGTGTCAGCCTATCTAGCCCAGTTGTTGGACCAGGGGAAGCGGGTTGCCGCGGTCTACTTGACCCACGGCGAGGCTGGTCAGAACAACATCGGCCGAGAGCGTGGACCCTCCCTGGGCGCGGCGCGCGAGATGGAGCTGCGCCACGCGCTGACCCAGCTCGGCATCCAGAACGTGTGGTTCCTGGGCGGAAAAGATACGCCCAGCCAGGATGTGCTCCAGTCGCTGGCGAACTGGGGCCATGGCGCCAGGCTGGAAGAAGTGGTGCGGATGGTCCGCCTTACGCGTCCCGCGGTGATCCTGACCTGGTTGCCCGGAATTTTCATCGGGGAAAATCATGGCGACCATCAGGCCGCCGGCGTGATCGCGGTGGAAGCTTTCGACATGGCGGGGGATCCGGGCGTGTTTCCCGCGCAGCTGGCGCAGGCCCGACACGTGCATGAGACGTTGCTGGAGGGGCTGCAACCCTGGCAACCGCAGAAAATCTACTTCTTCTCCGACGCGAGCGACGACAAGCACATCAAAGGGAAGGGCCCGGAATATCCGACGATCGCCATCTCTCCTACCCGCCACCTGCCCTACTGGCGAATCTCAATGGATACGTTCCGCTTTCATCTGACCCAATACCGTTCCTACATCGAGAAGCTCGGCTCGATGAACGACGAACAACTCACTCAGCTGGCCAGCGCCGATCAGGACAACTGGTCCACGCCGGTAGAATTAGTTTTTGGACGGTCGCTGGTGCCGAGTACGGTTACTGGAGACGTGTTCGAGGGCGTCCAGCAGCAGCCTCTTGTTTTTGAGAAGTTGCTGGCCCCGAACGCGAAGGAGCGGTCCGGACTCTCGCTGGAGATCGGCGGACCCTGGAATTTCTACGAGGACTTCCGGCCGGCTCACGATCTCACCGAACTGCCGAAAGCGGATGTTCCGGAGATTGCCGTGGCGGCGGGGACAAACCTGCAGCTGCCGATCATCATCCGCAATGACGACAAATCACCCGCGGAGGTTGAGTTGACAACGACGCAACCGGAAGGGTGGACTTTGAAGAGCCCGCTTCCACATTACAAGGTGTCGCCGGGGGACGTTGCCCAACTGGAAGTCGAATTCACAACCGCGACGAAGAAATCCGATCAAACCAGCGAAGTAACCTGCCGGGCCGAGTCCAGGGGCCGCGAGATCGGAACGGTCATCGTGCGAGTTCGGCTTCGGTCGGGAGGCCTGCCTCAGTAATGCTTGGCGTTGTACTATCCGGTCATCCGATGCCCAGTTCGTCCGGGGATTCGAGGGGGCTGCCGCAGCGCCTGCAGATGACGGCGGAACAGTCGCCGCAGATGAGGGGATCGGCCACTTCCTGCGCACATTTCGGGCAGTAGAACATCGCCGGTTGTTGCTCGGGTTGTGGCGGGGGCTCTGGGCTTGGTGCCATGAGAAGGGCAAATGTAGCATAGGAGTTGGGCCGGAGTCGCAACGAGCGACGGACCGGTTCCGGGTGGGGAATTACTTTAACTAGAATCTGAAGCAGAATCCGGTTCCCATGACGGAAAGACCATTGACTCCCGACGAGAAGCTGCAACAGGAATTCAATCGCTGGGCCGAGGCCGGCGAAGGCGAGAAGATGGAGAACCATCATCTCGACATCACTGAGAAAACGATCCGGCGCATGAACCTGCGGCCGGGAGAGCGCGTGCTCGATCTCGGGTGCGGTTCCGGCTGGGCGACACGATTGCTGGCGAGGTTGGTGGTGGACGGTCCCGAAGGCTTTGGACAAGTCGTCGGCGTGGATGTATCCGATGAGATGATTCGCGTGGCGCGAGCGGCGTCGAAGGACTTCGACAACATCATGTATGTTTGGGGATCGGCTACGCAGATTCCGTGGGAAGAGAACTTCTTCGACAAGATGCTATCGGTGGAGTCGTTCTACTACTACCCCGACCAGGAGCGTGCGCTCGCCGAGCTATTCCGGGTCATGGCGCCGCGGGGACGGCTGTTCATCCTGATCAACCTGTATAAAGACAATCCCTATTCTCTGCAGTGGGTCGACAAGCTGAAGGTTTCGGTACAGGTTCGTTCCGCAGCAGAGTACGTGGACCTCTTAAAGAAACATGCTTTTGAGAACGTAGAGTACGCGCAGATTCCCGACGACACCCCTACGCCGGATGACTACGTGACCAAATCGTTCCACAGCTTAGACGATTTGAGGGCCTTCAAGAAAACCGGGGCGCTGCTGTTGATGGCGTCCAAGCCGGACTTCCGCACCCCTGCGCCGGGATACACCGTGTACTGAAACACGGAGAGACGCGGCCAGCCGCGTCTCTCGTTGCATTCCGGCAAACCACGCTCTGTCAACCCAGGCTCAGATTCGGTCGTCGTCATCGTCCTTGTCGTTCCGGTTCAGGTTCTTCGCCGGGCTCAAGGGGCGATTGTCGTTCGCGTGGCGGATTTCAATGCGGCCGTTGACGTTACTCACGCGCACGCGGGGTCCGCCTCCGCCGAGTTCTCCCCGCAAATCGCGCCCAACCCACTGGTGTTTCGTGACGGGGAGGCCGAAGTCATCTGAAATCGATCCATTCACCGTGCTCGCCTCCAGTTCGGCTTTCGCGTCGGACGGGAGGGTCACCAGCACGCTGGCGTTCACCGACGACACTTCCAGTGGAGAGGCGAGCCGGTCCATATCGGCTTCCAACTTTCCGTTCACGGTTGAGAGTTCCGCCCGCCCACCCAGCTTGCGCGCACTCAGTTGGCCGTTGACGCACGAGACTCGAACCTCGCCGTTGACACCTTCAATGTCGAGGTTGCCATTGACCAGTTTGATCTCGTCGAGGCGAACGTTGCGTGGCACGGTCAGTGTGTATTCCACGTTGGCGGGCTGGTCCTGACGGTTGTCGTGCCAGAACGTGTGGTCGTGGCCGGGGTACTCGGTGCGGATCGACAGGGAATTACTGTTGGAATCGATCTGGATGTTGGCTTCCGCGAGCCGCTCCTTGGTCCAGGCCCGCTTGATCGCATCGACCTTAACCTCGTTGCGGTCCCAGGCGGTGATGTGAACCGGCCCGTTGATGTTTTCGAGTTCAACCCGGCCATTGGAGGACAGGGCATAGGTCTGGTGAAACTCCTCGGTCTGAGATCCTTCCCAGTCTGAGGCCTGAGCCTGCAGGGCGAGCATCAGGAACGCGGCGAGACTCCCAAGGATGGCGCCCAGCCAGGTAGCGCGTCGGCGAAGATGGGTCATAAATCCTCCCTGATGGGAGGTTAGACGAAACAACCCCGGTTTGGTGAGTCCTCAGAAGAAGATTGGAAGAGCTTAAAGCAGAGAGCCTAAAGTTCAGAGCAGGACCAACCCCATCCGGATCCCCTGGGTCACGGCCTCAGTGCGGCTGGCGACGCCCAGCTTGGCCAGGATCGAGCTGATGTGGAATTTCACAGTGTGGTCGGAGATGCCGAGGCGGGTTGCGATCTCCTTGTTGCCGAAGCCCTCCGCCATGCAACGTAAGACCTCAACTTCGCGCGGGCTAAGTTCCTCCACCTGTTCGAGCGCGCCCTCACCGTTTCCAGAGGGAGCGTACTTGGCAAGTTCCTTGGCCGTTCCCGCTTCCAACAGAACAAGGCCACTGACTGCGGTGTGGATTGCCGTAAAGATTTCCTCGCCCGACGACTCGCGCGGAATAATAGCTCGCACTCCGGCACGGAGGGCACTTGCGGCCCAGCCGGGTTCCTGATCGTCGATCAACACGACGACCGGAATGTCCTCCTCCGCCAGCGATGCGATCGCCGCGATAAATTGGCGGTCCCCCATGGCGACGTCTGCAACAATTGCGTCCGGCTGCAGCTCGCGCGCCCGGGCCGCCAGGCCCACGGTGCCCGGGACCGAGCCCGAGAGTCGCAGGGAACGATTCTCCTTTACTAGTGCCTCCAGACCGCCTCGCCGAACCGCGGAGGTGGCAACCACCAAGACACGGGTTGTGCCACCTCCATCTTTTTTCTTCGGCATCTGTCGGGTTACCTGGACGGCCGGTCCTCCAGCGTGATGGACAACTTGACCGGCGCCCCGCCACGGAGAACAGTTGCGTTGAGCTGCGCGCCGACCTTGAGGGTGGCAAGCAGTCCCTCGATATCGCCGGTATCCTCGACCGCCTTGCCGTTGATCGCAGTGAGCACATCGCCGAGAAGGACTCCCGCTTTCCCCGCCGGGCCTGACGGCTCTACGTGCACTACTAACAGAGCCGCGCTCACCTCCGCCGCAACTTTTCCGCGCAGCGATTCCGGAACTGCGACGGGCTGCATCGCGAGTCCCAGATAGGGCCGGGCAATGTGGCCTTTCTCGAGCAATTCGTCCACGACCCGGTCCACCGTGGAATTCGGAATGGTGACGGGGCGTCCGCGGGTCAGACCATGGGTGTTGATGCCAACTACTTTCCCCGCTGCGTTGACCAAAGGACCCCCGGAGAAACCCGGGTAGAGTTCGAGATCGAGACGAATGTGCTGGTCTATTCGTCCACCACGGCGCGGCCGCCATTCGCCACTCAGGCCGCCGATGATTCCGGTGCTTGCCACCAGGTGCGAGTTGCGAGAACGGCCCAACGCCAGCGCGATGTGACCGAGCTTCGGTGCGCTGTCGGCGAACGGCGGAAGCGGCACCGCCGTGCCGTCGGCCAATTTCAAGACTGCAAGATCGGTGCTCGGGTCACGACCCGCAAGGCTGGCCTTGATCGCATTGCCGCCTTCGAGCACGATCGTGATGTCTTCCTCGCGACGGATGGTGTGGTCCGCAGTCACGATGACTCCTCTACGCCATTGGATGCCGCTGGAAGGCATCCAGCGTCTGCCGTAGATGGCCACGACCGATGGGCCAACTGCTTCCGCCGCCGCTGCAAAATCGTTCGATAGTGTTTCCAGTACTGACGCCATTTACTTTCTCCCCACGCAAGTTGCGAATTTCATCGAGTGCAGTCTCAGCATGACGGAGAGTAATCTCGCGCGCACCGGCCAAACGGCTAGGTGGAGACTGGACAAGTGGGCGGGTGTCGGCAGGAATAGAAATTGTCGAACGCGCAGAGCGCGGGGGAATTTGATACGTTCGAGAACGTGCTGCGCGAGAAAGCGTACATGTACTCAAGTGAATGCAGTCTTCCTGAGATGTACTAACAGAACCTTGTTGCGTGATTAGTTCGAGACTAAGTTGCCTGAAAGCTTGCACTACCTGTGGTCTGGTGAATGAGATCGACCTGAGATCTTTCTTAGCGCCCTCGAGTGGTTGCGTTTACGTTCGTGCGTGAACCCCACCCATATTCAGGTCGCGTCGTCCGAAGCCAAGGACGAGTTCGCTTCAGCTCCCGAACAATCGACTTTACACGCTTGGAGTGTGTCCAGCTCCGCCGATGGAGGAGTGTCATGAAATTCCGCAGTCTCATTGCTCGCTACGTGTGCCTGATCGTCTTTGTAGTCGCGCCAGGAATCGTCGCGGCGCAAACCGCGGCACCTAATCCGAACTGCACGTTAAGCGTGCCCACCAACCCTCTCTCCGCCGAGGGACTGGCAACGCCCTACCAGTTACTGGCGACAGATCCGGCGGCGGGCGATTGCCACGAAGCCAACACGAGTCAATCGGCGTTCGTGCAGGCGGCCGTGCTCGATCCAGCCAGCGGGCACATTTCCGTTTATAACCCGCTGGTGGTCGACCAAGGCGCAACGCCGGCCGCGCCGCCCGTGATTCCGACATTGCCGGCGAACGCGATCGTCGCTCTTTGGTTCGGCTACAACGGCAACATCCTGACGCTGCAGGGCGGGGATGGGGTTCTGGCGGGCGCAAATTGTGTGAACGGAGCCGACGGCGGAAACTTCGGACAGTTCGCCTACTGCAACGCGCCAGCTTTTTTCAAAGCGGCGCACCGCGCGATCCGCCGCGGGCAGCTGACAATCCCGCCACTCGGTGTCGCGGCCGACGGCCGACCCTGCCCCACGGTGCGCGACTTCTTTGTAGTTGACCAGGATCAAAGCGACAACCTACCCATCAGCTACCTGGTGACCGACAGCGGAATGGCGCAAAGGACGCAGGCCAACCTGGCCCAGTTCCCGAGCGCGACCAGCCTGGGAAACCCCAGCGACAACCGACTGGTCGACGTTGCCCTCGACGGAGCCTTGGGCTGCACTCCGTGGAAGGTCCCCGACCTCGCAGATCCGGGACAGATGGTGCCCGCGCTTCCGCTGAACGAACTGATGGCCAGAGCGCGGCAAGCTTCTCCGGTCGCGCTGGTGCCGCTCGGCGATCCCATGGCGCTTAACAACGGGGCGCCGGACCTGACCAAAGTAAATGCATACCGGCGCGGTGTTGACCAGCCGCAAGTTGGTTACAACTTCCAGGCCGACACGGCACGCTATTGCCGCCACATGCTGCGGATGGGGCCGGCCCGAATGCTGCAGGATCAAGCATTTCTGATGCCGGACGCGACGCATCCCACGCGAGGCCTGTCGCCGGATCCGGCCGCAGCCGACACGCTGTTCCTTTTTCTCGCACAACGCTTCGTGGCGAGCTACGACATCCTGGGGTGCGCGAGCCTGCTGAACCTACGCGACCCCATTTCCGTGACGACCGATGCGCAAGGCGTCACCATCGGGGCTTCGATTGACATGTCGGTGATAACCCGGGGCAGGCAGCGCCTCGCGAGTTCTGAGCAGTCGGATCGATCGTGTGACGATGCGGGCCGAGCAGCGTCGGCAACGGAGTAATGGGATAGAGGACATCGTCAGTGAGCGGCGTTGCGCAGTCGTACCTCCCCCCCGCACGCCCCTTCGCTGGTCACTTTGGATGCGGAGGCGGAAGTCATTTGCGGAGTTATGGGCTCCTCATACTCTTCATGATCGGGTGTCAGATGATGCTGGGCGCCTCCACCGGGCAGGCGGCCTCTTCCGCGGCCACGCAGAATCCGCATGGCCCACTGAAGGCTCCGTGCGAGAACTGCCACACCGCGTCAGCCTGGATGCCGATCCGCAAGAATCCCGAGTTTGATCATGGAAAGACGGGCTATCCATTGCGGGGTATGCACGTGGATGTCCTCTGCCAGGAATGCCATGTTGATCGCGTGTTCGCCAACGTCGGACGCCAATGCCAGGACTGTCATGCCGACATCCATCGCCGCAAGAACGGAGCCGAATGCGATCTGTGCCACCGCGTCAATGGCTGGCAGGTGTCGGTGCACAACATCAATGAGCATCAGGACCGGTTCCCGCTGATCGGCGCGCACGCCATGGTCGACTGCTACTCGTGTCACAAGGTGGGAACCGTTGGACGTTTCAACCGCCAGGGCTTGTCGACCGAATGCATCAGCTGCCACATGAAAGCGTTCCAAAAGGCGGCTGCGCCCAATCACCAGGCGCTCGGCTTCTCCACCGATTGCCGCCAGTGCCACAACATGGACAGCTGGATGGTCCCGGCGTCATTGCGAACGAAGATGCGAAGGTAAACGCTAGGACGGTTGGTTTAGAGAATTTTACGAAGGTGAGCGATGAGGGCCTTGGTTGCGTGGGGTTGTTTCTTTGCTGTCTTCGCCCCGGTGGTTACGCAGGCGGCAAACGGCGGAGCGGCTGAGATCCGGGACGTTAAAGTTGGGGTGAGTGGCGATACGGTCACGATCGATGTCAGCCTGACCGAAGCGGTGATTCCCGAAGTGATCATTGCGACCGGGCCCGACCGGTTGGTTCTGCAACTCCCGAACACCGCGGCACCGAAGAGGCAGCAAGGCGTGAGCGTGAACCAGAACGGCGTGAGAGGTGTGCGGGTGGGCCTGAACCGGGCCGCTCCCCCGGTCGCACGCGTGGTGGTGGATCTGAAGACTGCACATCCGTACGCAATCGCAATGAAAGGGAGCAAGATTACCCTCACGGTGTTGCCTGTCCCGGCTGCGGATCGACCGAGTGAGATGCACGGTGCGTCGCACACCGCGGGATCGACGGTCGCGCAATTGTCGCACCGGCAGGCTAATCGGGGGCTTTCGTGGTCGTCGACCGGCGGCTCTCCAGCCTCAGCACCACGCCAACCGAGCAAAAGTCTGCGCACCGCCTTCATGATCAAGTACGTCGCCGAGGGGGCGGCCTATCTGAATGGGGGACGAAGTTCTGGCCTTGCCCCTGGCATGAAGCTCGCCGTGCGCGATCCCGCCGCGCGGACCACAGGCGTCGCGGACAAGCGAGACTGGGTGATCGCGGAACTCAATGTCATTTCCGTGGCGCAAAACTCCGCGGTCACCGAGATTCGCCCGGTCAAGCGTGCCGTGAAAATCGGAGACTGGGCGTTTCTGTCCCCCGAAGACATCGCCCGAATCGCGGCGGACCGTGCCTCGAAGGCGGCGGCCAGACGTGCCACCGGCAGTGCGTTCATGGCCGACAACTTGACTGCGACTCCGAGACCCGCCGCCGGGTCGAACGCGCTCTCACCCGAGGACGTCCGGTTACGGGGGCGCATCGGACTCGACTACAGCAGCATTCGCGGCACCGGGGCGACTCCGGGGACGAGCACTCAGCGCGGCATGAACATTCGCGCCGACATGACCAACATCGCCGGTACGCACTGGAACCTGCAGGGCTACTGGCGAGGAAGACTCACCGCAGATTCCGAAGCGCTTGAGAACACCATGCAGGACTACCTGGATAGGACCTACACGATCCAGCTGTTCTACGACAACCCCGAGTCGAAGTGGCTGGGCGGAATCGGCCGGCTCTATTTGCCGTGGGCGATCAGCCTCGACACCATTGACGGCGGCTATCTTGGACGCAGGATTGGCCGCCGTGTGATTGCCGGAGTCTTTGCCGGCACGACGCCGGATCCCGCTTCCTGGCACTACAACCCCGTTGGCCGAATCGCAGGATCGTTCGTGAACGTCGAGGGCGGCAACTACGATGCGCTCCACTACACCAGCACCGCCGGCGTTGCCCTGAGCACGGTGAGATGGAAACTGGATCGCCCCTACCTGTTTCTCGAAAACGCGCTGTCGTACTCGAAGTATTTTTCTGTCTATCACGCTTTCATCGTCGATGACCCGCAAGGAGTGACGACGGGTGGACTCCGGCCTGGGGCCGGGGTCAGCCGTAGTTATCTAACCGTGCACGTGCAGCCCTACTCGAGGATTTCCTTCGACATCTACCACAACTACTTCCGAGACGTTCCCACCGCCGCGACCCAGCTTGTGGGCACAGGCCTGGTCGACAAGTTGCTCTACCAAGGCCTGAATGTGGGGGTGCGCGTGGAGCCGGTGCGCCATTTCTTCCTGTATACGACCCTGGGACGAAGTGACAGCACGGGCGATACGCGCCGCAGCCTGAACCAGATGTACGGCCTCACCTGGAGCGAAATTGGACGCTCTGGATTTCGCGCCGATGTGCACTATTCCAGGTTTGATAGTTCTTTCGCCCGCGGGGACTACCGGATCTTGTCCCTTTCACGGCAGCTGGGGAACCGGATGGCCTGGGATACACAAATCGGCCAACAAAGCCTGCTTTCCACATTTACGGCCAACAGCCGATCGCTATTCTTCGACACTTCGTTCGACACCAACCTGAGCACTCACACCTACATCCAAAGCGGCTACACCATCGAGCGCGGCAACCAATTGAACTATGACCAGTGGTACGTGAGCCTCGGGTATCGTTTCGACGTCAGAGGCCCGAACGCGTTTTCGCACGGGATTCCGAGTGGACCGGCACCGCGACGTTGAGGTCAGGTGGTGCTCGATGTGCGAACGCCCAGGCGGGTTTGCAGTTGCTTGCGATAGCTCCGGCTCAAGCGCAGCCTGGCGCCACTTTCGAGCAGGACTTCGTGTTCGCCGTCCTCTCCGGACTTGAGACCCCGAACCCGGTCGAGATTCACGATCGTCGACCGGTGAATCCGGCAGAACCGGGCCGGGTCGAGTTCACGATCCAGTTCGTTCATGCTCCGGCGGAGCAAGTGCGACTGCGCTCCGACGTGAAGGCAGGCGTAATAGTCCGCGGCCTCAATCCAATCAATCTCGGAAAACCTCAAGAACAACACCTGTCCGACGTTCTTGATCACCAGGCGATCGTTTTCTCGCGGCCCGCCCTGGGAGCGCCGGATTCTGTCTTTGGCTCGCCCCAGCGCCCGCTCGAAACGCGCGTT
>Ga0307479_10004957_pt1 | contig 12210 bp, 7 predicted proteins | sample atmos_gasesECM4C_FD_203743 | JGI IMG/M metagenome (GOLD analysis project Ga0307479, IMG submission 203743) | Hardwood forest soil microbial communities from Morgan-Monroe State Forest, Indiana, United States - atmos_gasesECM4C_515 | ecosystem: Environmental > Terrestrial > Soil > Temperate...
TGGCGCGCCCTGCTCACGTTTTTCGGCGCCGGAGCGTTCGCGGCTTTAGCGGAGTGGCACCAGGTCTACGTGCCGGGACGGGATCCGTCCCTCATCAACTTCCTCCTGGACCTGGTGGGCATCGCGGCGGTGCTCCTGGTCTGCTGGCTCGGCACGGAGGGCGACAAAGGAGTGGGCGGTGGCGCTTAGCGCGGGCGTGGAATGGTGGCGACCGGGGGGAGCGGGCCCGGCTGAGGCCGGGACGGCCGGCGCGCCGAAGGACAGCGTCGTCCCGTTCGCGGCGCTCCTGGTGTTCACGGGTCTGTTGTTCCTCGCGCCTCAGGCGAACGTTCCCGGGTTCGGGCGCCTGCGCGTCGCCCTCCCGATGGGCGCCTTTGCCATCGCGGCGCACCTGTGGACCCGATTTGTCGCCCGCCGGCCGCTGATGCGGGGCTCGGGCGAGATGTGGCTGGCCGGCGGAATGCTCGCCTGGGCCGTGGCGACCATCCCCGCGTCCACGGTGCCGGAATTCAGCCAGAAGATCCTCGTCGATGAGTACCTGAAGGTGCTGGGGGTCTTCTGGTTGTTCGGCAACATCGTGACCACGCTCGGACGGCTGCGCCTGGTGGCGTGGGCGCTCACGCTGACGGCCGCGCCGCTGGCCGCCATCGGCGTCCGGAATTTTCTGTCGCACAACGTGGTGCAGACCGGGATCGATCGCATCGTCAGCTACGACGCACCGTTCACGGCCGATCCCAACGACCTCGCCATGGTGCTGAACCTGATCCTCCCCCTGACGGTGGGGCTCTTCCTGATCACGCAGCGGCGGGCGGCGCGCCTCCTACTGGCCGGGCTCATCGCGCTCGAAGCCGGCGCCGTCGTCGTGACGTTTTCGCGGGGCGGGTTCCTGGCCCTGGCGGCGGTGTTCGTGCTCTACCTGCGCACGCTCAAGAAGACGGGGGAGTGGAAGTGGGCGGTCGCCGCGCTGCTGCTCGCGGCGGCGGCCATCCCGCTGCTGCCGCAAGGCTACATGGACCGTCTCAGCACGATCACCGACATCAATGCCGATGCGACCCACTCCGCCCAGCAGCGATTGGACAACAATCGGACCGCGCTGGTCTTCATGCTCACCCACCCCCTCGCCGCCGCCGGGCTGGGAATGAACGGCCTCGTCATCTACCAGGTCCATCAGGCCGAAGGGACGCCGGCCCCGCTCCTCTGGGTCCACAATACGTTCTTGGAGTACGGCGTGGATCTCGGGTGGCTCGGGCTGGGACTGTTCGTGTTGCTCCTCGTGTCCGCCTACAGGAGCGCCGTGCGTGTCGGCACCGGCTGCGCCGGCGTGCCGGAGCAGCGGGAGCTGTGGACCCTGGCCGAGGCGATCCGCATCTCGCTCGCGGGCGGCGTGGTGAGCGCGTTCTTCCTGCCGGCGGCCTATCAGCCCTATCTGTACTTCGTCATCGCGCTCGCGGTGGCCGCGGCCGCGGTGTACGAGGCCGAGGCGCGCACCCCTCGGGCGCGGGCCGCCGCGGGAGCGCCGTCGCTGGCGTCCGCGGGATGACGATGCCCGCACCCCGAGCCGCCGAGGCGGGATAATGCTGTTCAACAGCCTGGGATTTCTCTACGGGTTTTTGCCGGCCACCTACCTGGTGTTCTGGCGCCTCACGGGAAAGGCGCAGCGGTGGACGTGCCTGGCGATCGGCGGGTACGTATTCTATTCGTTCTGGAACTACAAGTTCTGCGCGCTGATGCTGTTCTCCACCGGCGTCAGCTATCTGGCCGGGCTGGGCCTGCTGCGCTGGCAGAATCCGGGGCTCCGGCGGTGGCTGGTGGTGCTCCCGGTCTGCGCGGATCTGGCGGTGCTGGGATTCTTCAAGTACGGGAACTTCCTGGCGGGGAACATCAACGCGGTCACGTCCTGGCTTGGCGGCCGATCATCGCTCCCGATCCTCGACATCGTGCTGCCGGTGGGCATTTCCTTTTATACATTCCACACCATCACCTACGTCATCGACGCCTATCGGGGGGTGATCGCCCCCACGCGGAACTTCTTCAAGTATGCGGCATACGTCTCGATGTTCCCGCAGCTGGTGGCCGGCCCCATCGTCCGCTACCGGCAGATCGAGCAGGATTTCGAAAACATCGATCGCGCGCGCGAGACCGCGAGCACGGACACCGGGTGGTCGTTCTTCCTCGTCGGGCTGGTGGAAAAGGTCCTCATTGCCGATACCATCGCGTCCATCATCGATCCGGCGCTGGTCAAGTATTCGGAGCTCTCGACGGTCGACGTCTGGTTGTGCGTGGTGGGGTTCGCCTACCAGGTGTACTTCGATTTCGCGGGATACAGCGACATGGCCGTGGGACTGGGTCATCTGTTCGGGTTTCGCATTCCTCAGAACTTCAATTCGCCGTACAAGTCGGCGGACATGGCCGAGATGTGGAGGCGCTGGCACATCTCGCTGTCGACGTTTTTCCGCGACTACGTCTACATCCCGCTGGGGGGCAGCCGGGTTGGGCGTCTCCCGATGTACCGAAATTTGATGTTCACCATGCTGCTGTGCGGGCTGTGGCACGGCGCGAGTTGGACCTACGTCGCCTTCGGGGCGTACCACGGACTGGTGCTCAGCGTGAACAGCATGGTCCGGGGGACATGGGAGCGTCTGCCGCTCGCGGCCCGCCGGATCGGCACGTTCGGCCTCTGGGTGGTCGGGCTGGCGATCTTCCGGTCGACGGGGTTCCCCATGGCCGGCGCCTTGCTTCTGAAGATGTTCACCTGGCACCCCGGAACGGTCATCGTCGGCTCGACCGTCCTGGTCGGCATGCTGACCGTGGCCGCGGGCATCGCGCACTTCGCGCCCAACTCCTTCGAGATGCACCACCGGTGGTCGCCGGGATGGGTGGGGGTCCTCGCCGTTCTGTTCGGGCTGTGCCTCTTCGTGCTCTACGGATCGCGTCCGGCGCCGTACCTGTACTTCCAATTCTGAGGCGAGCGATGGGACAGCGGACAACGCACCGGTTCTGGCGCCTGGGGCGCGTCCTCCCCGGCCTGCTGATCGTGGTGTTCGTGGCGGACATCGTGTCGCGCTTTCCGGCCATCGACCCGTTGACGTTCCGCGCCTGGGAGGCCATGTCGCGCAACCGCCCGCCGGGTGCGGCCTTCGAGCCGAACCGCCGCTATGTCAACCCGTGGGCGTACGGCGATCTGGCGTCGTTCGGGAATCTCCCGGAGCTCCGTCAGTATCGGACCGAAATCTTCACCACGGACGCGCTAGGATTTCGCAATCCCCCGCACCTGCTGAGGGAGGAGGTCAGCGCGATTCTGCTCGGAGACTCGTTCGCCGTGGGGTCCGGGGTGAGCGATGACGAGACCCTGTCCGCGAGGCTGACCAGGCTCACGGGGTGTGTGGTCTATAACGCCGGCAGCGACCAGGGGCGCGTCGTCCCCAAGGAGGTGCTGTCGCTCGCGCGCCGGCTGCACATGCGGAACCGCCTGGTGCTGCGCCTGTACGGGGAGCTCTCCGGGGTGCCGCCGCTGCCGACCCGCCGGGAACGGCTGGTGTGGGAGGTCGAAGCGCGGATGCCGGCCCGCGTCCGCGACCTGGCGGGCTGGCTCAGAGGCCTCGCCGCCGTGGGCCCGCTTCAAGTGCTGAGCGGGCGCGCCGTGAAGGCCGTGGAGGACGACAAGGTTCTCCCAAACCGCTATGCCGGCTATGTCGTGAAGGCGACCCTCGGCAACGGGGACACGATGCTGTTTCAGGCGACGGAAGTGAACAACTTCTACCGCCGGCGCGAGGTCGCCCTGGAGTACTGGACGTGGCTGCGGGACACGCTGCAGCAGGCGCACTTCGATCTGCTGGTGATCCTCGTGCCCAGCAAGTACACGGTGTACCGGCCATTCCTGGCCGATCAGCGGCCCACCCCTCCGCGGGCGGGAGAGTATCTCGATCGCCTCGAGCGTGCGCTCCGGGCGACGGGGATCCCCGTCCTCAACCTGACGCCGTTCCTCTCGGCGGAAGCGGCGCGCTACCTGCAGCACGACCGATATCTCTACTGGCTGGACGATATCCACTGGGCCCCGCTCGGGATCGAGCTCGCGGCGGGAGCGATCCGAGAGCAGTGGCCCCTGGCCGACGCCCGCTGCAGCACGACCCTCTCTCGGGCGGTGCAGAGAGGCGTCAGCCCATGAGCACGGGGGAACACCGGATGGCCACCGGCGCGCTCGACCTGGGCCTGTCGAAAAGCGCGGCGGATCGCTGGATGGGAGGACTGGCGTTCCTCCTGCCGCTGGCGGTCTACCTTGCGCTTCCGTCGTCGATCCTGAGGGAGGACGGCCTTGGCTACTACTACCTGGTCGTGCGCGGCGATTGGATGGTCAATCTCCTTCCGGCCCATCTCCTCTACCTCCCGGTAATGATGGTGCTCGGCCGCGTGGCACGGGCCATGCACCCGTCGGGGGTGCAGCTGGTCATGCAGCTGGTCGATCAGCTCGCGGGCGCCGGGAGCGTCTACCTGCTCTTCCGACTCGCCCGGCACCTGGGCATCAACCGGTTTGGACAGTGGCTGGCCGCGCTGGGCCTCGCGTTTTCGTTCGGGGTGTGGAAGGAAGCCTCGAATGTCAAGACGTACGCGCCGGCGCTCTGCTTTGTCGTCGCCAGCATCGACCAGATGGTCCAGTACGCGGAGACCGGTGACCGGAGACGGCTTGTTGCGCTCGGCGTCATGAACAGCATCGCGTCGCTCTTTCACCTGGGGGTCGTCTTCCTTGGCGCGGCGAGCCTCGCTCTCATCGCGTGGACAGAGCGAGGCGCCCCCCGCCGGCTGGCGCTCGCCGTTGGCGCCTACGCGGCGAGCATCGCCCTATTCCTGGTCCTCCCCCTGCTCGTCGTCGGCTTCGGGATCCTGAACGTGGGGACCGTGGGGGCGTTCCTGGCCTGGTTAAAGACCTCGGGGCACGGCTATCGGGTCGTGGTTGACGCGCTGTCGATTCCCCGCGCCCTGTACGGGTTTGCCCGAACCTTCGTCTACTTGGAATTTTTCTGGGACGCGCCCAAATGGGTGGTCGCGCTCAAGATCCTCGGATTCCTGGCGGCGGCCGTCTGGGCGACGCGGGGCATCCGGTCGGTGTGGACCCGGCTGTCGCCGACGGCGCAGGTCGTGCTAGGGAGCCTGTCGGTGTTCGTGCTGCTCGAAGTCGCCTTCGGGGTCTACTTTTACCCGTCGGACACCGAGCGCTGGATCTTCATCCTCCCGGTGATCTGGCTGGTGCTCGCCGCTCATCTGTCGCTCCTTGACGTCCGACGCCGCCGGATCGCCGCCGCCGGCTTGGCGCTCATGTTCGCGATCAATCTCGTGCAGGCGATTTGGCCGGCCGCGACCGACTCTGCGCCGAAGGACCGGGTCCAGGCACTCGATGCTGTCCTGCCCCGGGATGCCCTCGCCGTCACCCCCGGGCAGGATTGGTTGGACTACTACCGCTATTACACCTCGAGGGACCTGGACAGTCTGGACCTCGTCGTGATGGCGATTCAGCACGGCGGCGACCCCGCGGGGTTCTATGCCAAACTCGACGCGGGGATTGCGGCCGCGCGGCGGGCCGGGCGTTCCGTGGTGATGATCCGCATTCTCGATCCGACGGAGAATTACCGGAGGTCGCCCTGGCCAGACCTGGATGCGCTCGGGTACCCGGCGGAGCGCATCCGGCTGTGGGCCCAGCGGTACCAATGGGAGGAGCGGCGGCTCACCGATCCTGAAGGGACTCGAGTGTACTGGCTGCGATGAATCGGATGGAAGCGGTAGGCTCAGGGTCGCTGCCGAGCGAAGCTCCGCCGGAGCGGGAGGGGTCGCCGGCCGGCGCCCAGACCGCGGCGGCGGGGGCGGTGAGCATCATTCGGACCCTCGGCGAGCTCGAGAGGCTGGCGGAGGGCTGGGAGGCGCTGGCGGCGCGGTCGGGGCTGCCGATGCAGGATCATGCGTGGACGATGGCCATCGCGTCGACGTTCGCCGCCGACGGCCGGCTGCACATCGTCGCCGCGGGAGCCCCGCCGGATGTCACCGCGATCGCGCCCCTCGCCTGGAGCCGGTGCGGAGGGAGCCTCGAGCTGATCGGTGTGCACGAGCTTGGGGAGCCGATGGACTTCCTCTACGCGGACCCCTCGGCACTGGCTCCCCTCGCCGCGGCGCTCGCGAGGCTCAGACGTCCCCTCCGCTTGACCCGGCTGCCGGCCGCCTCGCCCGCCATCGCGGCCCTGCGCCGTGCCTATCGGGGACAAGGCGTGGTGATCGACAATCCGGCGGAAGGGTGGCCGTGGATTCCGCTCGACGCCGGGTGGAGAGAACCGGAAGCGCAGCTCAACTCCGGCCGCCGCTCGGACCTCCGGCGCGCCAGGCGGATCGCGGAAAAGACGGGCCCCCTCGCGACGGAGGTGGTGTCTCCGACGCCCGACGCGCTGGCCCCGCTGCTCGATGAGGCCATGCGCGTCGAGGCGGCAAGCTGGAAGGGAAGCGCCGGCACGGCGCTGGCGGAAGATCCGGAGCGGGCAGCGTTCTTCCGCCGGTACGCCGCCGCCGCCTGCAGGAAGGGAACGCTGCGCCTCTGCTTTTTGCGCATCGGCGGCCAGGCGGCGGCGATGCAGATCGCCATCGCGTCGGGGGACCGGTTCTCTCTGCTGAAGATCGGCTACGACCAGGCGTTCGCCCGTTGTTCGCCCGGCTCGCTGCTGATGTGCGAGACCATCCGCTACGCGGCGGCGCACGGCGTGCGCTCGTATGAGTTTCTGGGAGCCAACGAGACGTGGACGCACGTATGGACCCAGTACGTGCAGCCCTGCGCGTCGCTGCGGGCCTACCCCGTCAGTCTCCGCGGAATAGCCGCGGTGGCGAAGGATACCGGGAGATTCGCCCGCGGGAGACTCGGCCGCCTCCTTCGACGGACGCCGGGATGATCGCGCTGCGACACATGCTGCGGGCCTGCTGGGTGCCCCTGGCCGCGCGTGCCGCGCGAGGCTATGTGGCGGGCCCCGGCCTGCCGGACGCCCTCGAGGCCTGCCGCCGGCTGGCGCAACAGGGGTACGCCGGCACGGTCGGCTACTGGAACGGAGACGACGACAGCCCCCGCCTCATCGCCGACGAGTACCTGGGCGCCCTCACGGACCTGGCCCGGGAGCGATTGAATTGCTCGATGTCGGTGAAAGCCCCGCCGCTGGGATTCGCCCGCCCCTTGTTCGCGGAGATCCTGGACGTCGCCCGCCTGGGCGACCTGATCGTCCATTTCGATTCGCTGGCGCCGGAGACGTGCGACGACACCTTCGCGTTGATCGCCGAGTTGATGCCGCGCCATTCGAGGCTCGGCTGCACCCTGCCCGGCCGCTGGCGCCGCAGCCTCCGCGATGCGGATCTGGCCGTGGACCTGCGCGCGAACGTCCGGGTGGTCAAGGGCCAGTGGGCCGATCCGGAAGTCGACCTCGACGCGCGAACGGGATTCCTGGCCGTGATCGATCGGTTGGCGGGGCGGGCCTCGCATGTCGGGGTGGCCACCCATGATCCCCCCTTGGCCCGCGAGGCCCTCCGCCGGCTCCGCAGCGCGAACACCTCGTGCGAACTGGAGCAGCTCCTGGGACTGCCGGCCGGGCCGTCGCTGCGCGAGGCCGCGGCGGCCGGGGTGCCGGTGCGGTTCTACGTGCCGTACGGCCTTGCGTACTTGCCCTACGCCCTCTCCAAGGCGCTGCGCAACCCCCGAATGCTCTGGTGGGTGGCCCGCGACCTGCTGCGCGGCGGGCGCGCTCTCCTGCCGGACGGGGGGCTCCCGGCCGCGGAACCGAGGGAAGTGCGATGCGAGAGACTCTAGTCGACGCCTCCCGGCCCGCCGGACGGACCGGTCCCGCCGGTCGGGAGTTTTACGCGCGCTACGATTGGTGCCTGAATCCGGCCTTGTCCCTGCGCGACCTGTTCCTGCGGCTGCGGGAAGAACTGGATCGCTGGGACGATCTGGCCGCCGGCTGGCAGCGGGACGAGAGCCGGATCAATCTCTACCTGTTCGTCTGCGCGATCGCCTGCACGGTGGATGACTATCTGGCGTGGCGGCCGTGGAACCTGGCTGCGATCGCCGGCCGCGTCCCCCGCGCGCGCGCGCTCGTCCGGCCGGCCCAGGCGCTGTTGAATGCGCCGTGGTCGGTCCGAAGCCTGATGGCGGACCGCGGGATCGCCCGCTGGCGGCAGCGGTGGGGCCGCTGCGTGGATCACGTGTGCGACATGCTGGTCAGGCAGGAGACCGCGCGGGCCGAGGAGACCTGGGCCCCGCACCAGCGCGGCGAATTGCGCGCGATGGTAGAGGCGCTCACGTGGGCGCCGCTGCCGGACCGGGTGCTGCAGCACCGCATGCGCCTGCCGGAAGCCTACCGCTGTCAAGACCTGACGCACCACGATGTCTTCGCTCTGGCGCGGCGGTTCGCGGAACGCCGGGGGGCGCCGGAGCGCGGGCTCGCGATCATCGGCCCGCGCACAGCGGGCGCGTACCTCGCGCCGTTGGTCAAGGCCTACCTTGGCGCCCATGGCTGGCGCGGCGTCTCCTGGATGACGATCCGGCCGAAGACGGGGCTTTCGTGGTGGGAACGGCGCGACCTGCGGAGAGCCGCCCACGGAGGGGCGCCGCTCCTGCTGGTCGATGACTATCCGAGTACCGGGACGACGTTTGGGCTGATGGTCGGCCTGCTCCGACAGTTGGGGGTGCCGCTCGAGCGGATCACCGTCGCCGCGCCCCGCCACCCTGCCGAACCCGATGAACCGCTGCTCAAAGACGCCGCGGCGGCGCGCGCGGTCGCCGTGGTCCGGCTGGAGCCGGGGGAGCTCTACAAAGCCCGCCTGCTCGAACCGGCGGCGGCCGGATCGCTGATCCGGGCGTGCTACCCCGCCTGGGAGGACGTTCGCATCCAGGAGCACGCCGCCGTCGACGCGGTCAACGCGCACCTGTGGGCGGACTACCCCGACGGCTTCCAGGTCCGGCTGAAGCGCCTGTTTGCGGTGCGGCTCGGCGCCGCGAACGGGGAGTCCGTCACGCGCCACGTGCTCCTCAAGAGCGTGGGATGGGGATGGCTCGGGTATCACGCCTACATCATCGGCACACGCATGGGCGACTGCGTCCCGGAAACGGTGGGGCTGCGCGACGGCCTGCTCCTGACCGAGTGGGCGGGGGACCCCGGTCGACTCCAGGCCGGCCTGCCGGGGAGCGACCGGGTGCGCGTCCTGGCGTCGTACGTCGCACGGCGGGTCCAGCGGCTGCGCCTCACCGAGGATCCCGGCTTTACCAGTCCGGGGTATCGCTGGAATGGCTGGGACGAGATGGTCTCGATCCTCCGCGGCGCCTATGGCCGCCGGCTCGGCCGCCTCAAGCATCGGGCCCTCCGCGAGCGCCTCAGGCGCTACGTGACCCCGGTGCCGGCGGTGGTCGACGGTCGGATGCAGCCCGACGAGTGGATCGAGACGCCGGCCGGCGCCCGAAAGGCGGATTTCGAACACCATAATTTCGGCGGAGGAGAGAAGGACATCGTCGACCCGGCGTGGGACCTGGCGTCGGCCATCTTCGAGTTCGGCCTGACCGCACAGGACGAACGGGATCTGCTGCACGCCTACGCGCGCGCGAGCGGCGATCGGACGATCGTCGACCGCATCCTCCTGTACGAGCTGCTCTGTGGCGCCCACAATATGCACTATGCCACGGACCGGTTGGCCCGAGCCCGCGGCCGTCAGGACCGGGCGCACTGGAACCGGCGGTACCTCCGAGCCCGCGACTTCTCGCTCGACCGGATGGGCCGGAGCCTGTGCGAATCCGTCGGGCGCACGACGCGGTGGTCCACGCGGCTCTTCTTCCTCGACCTCGACGGGGTCTTCGACTGTGACAGGCTCGGGTTCTTCCACACAACCCCGAGCGCGCTGGCCGCCCTCGACCTGCTGCGCGCGCACGAAATCTCCGTCGTCCTCAACACCGGCCGGAGCGTCGATCACGTCCGCGACTACTGCATGATCTACGGCCTCCCCGGCGGCATCGCGGAATATGGGAGCGTGTTCGTGGACGCGGCCGGCGGAGCCGAACGGCCGTTGATCGATCCGGAGGCGGCCGGGCAACTGGCCCGGTGCCGGGAAGCGATCACCGAGATGCCGGGCGTGTGCGTGGACGGAGGGTATCGATTCTCGGTCCGAGCCTACCGCTGGCGTGGATCATCCACCGTGGGTCTCGACGCGGACGAGGCGCAGGCGTTTCTTGTCCGCTCCGGGTATGACCGGCTGACCGTCATCGCAAAGCCGGAAGACACGTACATCGTCCAGAAGGGGATCTCCAAGGGCGCGGCGCTGCGGGCGGTCAAGGAGGTCCTGGGCGTCGCCCGCGAGCCCGTGGCGGCCATCGGCGACTCGGAACAGGATCTCGACATGCTCGATCAGGCCGACTGGAGCTATGCGCCCGCCAACTGCGCCCGGGCGGTCCGCGAGCTCGCCAGGCGGGGCCGCTGCCGAGTGATGCGCCAGCCGCTGCAGAGGGGGCTGCTGGCGGCCGCGCGCGACATGATCGCTTGGGGCGCCGCGCCCAACGGGGGCGCCCGCGATCCCCGCTCCGAAGACGACGCCGATGATCTTGTGCGGACCCTGGCGTGGGTGTCGGAGCGCTCGCCGCTGCGGCAGTTCCTAGCCATCCTGGACCGGCGAGGGCTCTAGCCCATGAATCCTCGCATGCCCGGCGTCGCCGAAGGGTCGCTCCCCTCCTCCGAGCCTGCGCGCCGGCCGTTGGAGACCGGTCTCGTCGACGCGGAGGCGGGCTTCTACCGCGTCTACCCGTGGTGCCTCAACGCCTTCCCGACGCTGCGCGAGGTGGTCGGGCTGCTGAAGACGGAACTGGGCCGGGTGGACGAAGTCGGCGAAGCCTGGATGCGCGCCGAGGCGATGACGAACGTGTTCCTCCTCTCGTGCGCGATGGCGGACACCGTCGATGACTACTTGGTCGGAGAGCGGTTCGATTTCTCCAAGGCGGCGTCCGCCCTCCCGGCGCTCGGCCCCGGCCTGCGGGCGGCAGACGCGCTGCTGAGGGCGTTGCAGCGGGCCCGCGAACGGCGCCTCGGGCGCGTGGCCGCCTGGAGGAAGGCGTGGGGGAGCGCGGTGGCGGCGTTCCTCAAGGCGTTTGTGGGCGGGGGGAGCCCAGATCGGGACGCCCTCGCCCAGGCCGGCGTTCGGATGACCGCGCTGCTCGGCGCCGCTCTGCCCGCCGGTCTCGCGGGATGCCGTCTCCGGATCCCGTCCGCATTCCGCACCGAAGACCTCACCCCGGTCGACATCCTGGCCCTGGGACGGCGGTTCACCGCCGCGTTCCCGGACCGCGAGCGGCCGGTGCTGGTCGTTGGGCTCCGCACCGCCGGATCGTACTTTGCTCCGCTGCTCTGCGCCGCGCTCGCCGCGGAAGGCTACCGGGATGCGGAGTCCGTGACGGTGCGCCCCAAGAAGGGCCTGAGCCGGTGGGAGGGCGAGACGCTTGCGCGCCGCGCCGCGCTGGGAGGGATCGCCATCATTGTGGACGAGCCCCCCAATACCGCCGCGACGTTGGCCAAAGGCGTCGACTTCGTCCGCAGGGCCGGCTTTGGGGCCGGCGATATCGCCGTCCTGCTGCCGGTGCATCCTGCCAGGCGCGATTGGGCGTCGGGCCAGGGGTTCCTGGCCCTCTCCGGGATCCGCATCCTCACCCTCGAACCCGAGGAGTGGCACAAATGCCGGCTGCTCGAGCCCGCGGCGGTCGAGGACCGCCTCACGGAGTATTTCGCGCGGCGGCACTACACTGGTGTTCGCGTCGTCTCCAGCCCCGCGGCGGAGCGGATGACCGCGGACCTCGAGTGCCGGTCGAACGATCCGTGGCACAACCGGCTCAAGCGGATCTACGAGCTGCGGCTCGACGGCGGCGGCCGGTCCGAAACGCGCTACGTTCTGGCGAAAAGCGTGGGCTGGGGATGGCTGGGATACCACGCGGCGCTTGCGGGAGAGCGCCTCGCGTCGTTTGTCGCGCCGGTGCTGGGCCTGCGCGACGGCATCCTCTACACGGAGTGGCTGCCCCAGGGAGCCGCGGCCGCCAGCGACGCGTCCGCGGAGGGTCGCCCGCGACCGCCGCGAAACGACGACGGCGGGGGCGATGCCGCGACCGCGGTGGACCGGGACCGGTGGCGGGACGCCGCCGCGTCCTACGTGGCCGCACGTGTCCGGTGC
>Ga0307479_10004958_pt1 | contig 12208 bp, 8 predicted proteins | sample atmos_gasesECM4C_FD_203743 | JGI IMG/M metagenome (GOLD analysis project Ga0307479, IMG submission 203743) | Hardwood forest soil microbial communities from Morgan-Monroe State Forest, Indiana, United States - atmos_gasesECM4C_515 | ecosystem: Environmental > Terrestrial > Soil > Temperate...
TTTCAAGGCTGGCGCGATCTCGTAGGCTTTGTCAAATTCTGCGCGTGATTCGACCTCGTTTCCCTCCTGATGGAGCGTCAGCGCCAGATTGTAGTGCGCCTCCGCATAGCGCGGCTTGAGTCGGACCGCATCAACAAACTCCTTTCGTGCCTCGCGGAGATCGCCCGCTTGCAACAGCACTAATCCGAGATTGTTGTGAGCTTCCGCGAAGTTCGGATCACGACGCACGAGTTCACGGAAAACATTAGAGGCGCCAGCCGTGTCGTTTTTCTGGTTGAGTACCAATCCCAGTTGTACCCGCGCATCGGTGTACTCAGGATTGAGACTGATGGCTTCACTCAGTTCGCGAACGGCTTCGTCTAGAGTTCCTGATTGTGCCAGCGCCAGCCCGAGATTGTAATGCGCCTCCGCGAGATCGGGATCGCACATGACCGCTTGGTGGAATTCCTCAAGCGCGCGCGCGCGATCGTTCTGGCGCCAGTACAGTAGCCCCAGGCTCGAGTGGGCCGGGGCGTAGTCCGGTTTCAGTTCGAGTGCTTTCTCGTACGCTGCCAGGGCCTGCTCAGCATCGTCCTTGCGCTCCCACGTGAGACCCAAGTAGTAATAGCCGGTCGGCAGTTCCGGACCTTTCTCAATAGACTGTTGAAAAGACGCGAGAGCGTCGTCAAATCTCTGCTCTTTCAGTGCGCCAACCCCCTGCAGGATCAGTAATTTCGCCTGCGCCAGGCGAGCGCGGAACTCATGCAGTCCTCTGATCTCGCTCATTTCCTTTTGTGCGGCGTCCGTCTTGCCTCGGGCGCGCAACGCAAGACCCAGGTTGTAATGCGCATCTTCGAAATCAGGTTTCAGCTCGACGGCGCGCTGGAAGGCCGCGACAGCGCCAGCCACGTCGCCGCTGGCTTTCAGTTCCTTGCCAAGATTGAGTTGGGTTGGGGGATCGTTGGGATCGATGCTTACTGCTTTGCGGAATTGCCGAAGGGCGGCAGCGTGATCGCCTTGTCGGCGCAAGGTCACTCCCAGCAGCGTGTGGACCGAGGCAAGCCGCGGATTCAGCTGCAGGGCGCGACGAAACTCGGCCGCAGCGCCGGAGAGATCGCCGAGTTGTCCTTCGGTCAGCCCCAGGTCGGAGTACAGCTCGGCTGAGGCTTTCAACGTGAGCGCCCGCTGCAGTTCAGTTTTGGCGGCTGAAGGGTCGTTCTGTTCCAGGTAAACACGCGCCAGCAGCCGATGCGCCGCGGCCTTCGCAGGGTCGAGCCCGACGGCGATACGCAGTTGGTTAAGCGCGGCGGATTGGGCGTGTAGATCGTACCAGGTGGCGCCCAATCCGTAGTGGGCATCGGCCCATTTCGGTTTGAGACGCAGTGTAGTCTCGAACTCCTCAACCGCCTGCCTGGCCTCGCCTTTATATTTGAGCGTGAGTGCTAAGTTGTAATGGGTCAAGGCATCGTTGGGTTCGAGCTGCAATGCCTTGCGATAGTTCGCGATAGCCTGGTCCCAGGATTTTTGGCGGGCAAAGTCGGTCGCGGTTCGGCGGTAGTTGTCGACCGTCTGTGCCAAAGACGGCGCTGCCACCATGAAGACGAGAACCAGCAGAACCATCATAACTACAGCGTAGCACGGAGATTCGGTCGAACCTCTGTCGCTTGCGAGCTTGGAACTCGCGGTCTCGCGGGCGAGGCTGCAGCCCCGCCCGAATGTCCAACAGACTCCCACGTTACCAATAGAACTTGGCACTCACCTGCTCGATGCGCGGGGCGCGGGCACTAGTGACTTTTCCGAAATTCGGATTGCTGATATTCCCGGTCGGATTGTTGAATTGAGCGTGATTGAAAATGTTGAAGAACTCGCCCCGAATCTCGAAAGCCTTCGCTTCAGTGATAGGTATTCTCTTCGTCATGCCGAGATCAGTATTGTTGAAACCAGGGCCGTGGAAAAAACGCCGGTTGGCGGTTCCGAACGTTCCGCACTCACCAGTCAGAACACTCCCAACAAGATTGCAGCTGGTCGCTGCGAACGCGCTTTGGTCAAAGTAACTGAAGGAGCCCGTTTTGGCGGCGCTGGTGCGCGGATTCATGATGTGAATCCGCCCTACCAGATCGGGCATATCCGTGGCCGAACTACCGGCAAGGGACGTGTCTCCCGAGCCCTGGTTCATCTGGATGGGAAACCCGGTGGCGAAGCGAGTGATACCCTGCAACTGCCAGCCTTGCGTCAACCGTTTCGGCAAGCGGCCGAAAGCTCGATCAAATGGAATAGCCCAAACGTAGCTGGCGACGAAGTTATGGTGCACATCTGTCGAGGAAAGCCCACGGCTAAGCCTGGGGTTCGTGAAATTTACCAGATCGCCAAAGGCTGAAGAATTGTCCATCGATTTGGCGAAAGTGTAGGCCGCCAGAAGCGTTATATCTTTCGCCTTGCGTTCCACTGTGATCTGGCCGGCGTTGTAGATCGAATTGGCAATCAGCTTTGTGAACGTGTTGCCGCTGCCAAAGCACAAAAATGGAGGAGCCGAGCCAGGACAAAAATTCGGATTGAGCAGAGAATTCCTCGTGCCATAAGTCGTCGTGCTCCCAACCGCATAATCGACCTGCTCGCCATTGGGTCCACAGGCCGGGGTGGCCCCTTCTGCGTTAAGTTGTTCGCACAGAGCCGCACTACCCGGGTCGGCTTCCATTTGCGTGATGAGCCGGTGGCCTTCTGTCCCGACATACGCCAGCGTCAGCACGGTCGAATTGGTGAGTTCGCGTTGGATGGAGAGATTGAAATGCTCAGCGTAGGGGAGCCGGGCTCGATTATCGTAGCCCGGTGAAAACGAGATCGGCTCGTAAACGGCGAAACTCAGGCTCTTGTTCGCAGGACTGCCCGGAGTGGGAATGGTGAATGGGAACCGCTGTCCTATGGACGTTCCGTCCTGCCGATTCCGGAAGGGCTCTTCAAATAATGGAGGGCTGGGACTAGTCCAGTACAGGCCGAACGGAGCGTCGGCCACTTCGAAAAACAGGTTCAGATCTTCGACGGACGTATAGTAGATGCCGTAGGACGCGCGAATGCTAGTTTTGCCTGGCCCGCCAAAAATCTTACCAACACTCCGTCACTGAAATCGGGCGAATAGGCGAGGCCGAGACGAGGGCCGAAGTTGTTGTATCTGGTCGGCGCAAGGGTTTTGGGGACGCCCGGGTCTCCGGGAAAGACCAGGCCCTTGGGGGAGCCCGGGAACAGGGTCGATTGCTGTCCTGGGATGAAAGTCTGGATCTTGCCCTGCGTGTCATACCAGGGCTGGCTCACTTCCCACCGCACGCCGAGGTTCAGCGTTAGGTTGGGTGTTGCCTTCCAGGAGTCCTGGGCATAGGCGCCGCCGTAGCGCGTCCGAGAGTCCAGCAGTTGTAACGCGGCCTGTGTGTAGCCGCCCTGGGACACCGGGGCGCCAAGGAGGTAATCGGCGAAATCAGTGCCTGGCGCGATGCCATTACCTGTCACGGTGCCATTAAATGAGAAGCCACCATTGACATTCGCAAAATTCCGCTCGTTGACTTGCAGGTAACGGAATTCGCCGCCAAACTTCAGGGTGTGCCGGCCGACTACTTTTGAAAACCCGTCTGACCCCATATACGTGTTATCCGGCTGGAACGTATTCAATGCTGGAAAGCCTACGCTGAAGCCCCGAAAGGTGAGCGGCGGCAAAAATTGCGGGTAACCGGGCTTGCCATCAGGAATAATGCCGAGGGTACCGGCACCGGTCACGAATCCAAGCGAGGAAAGACTCGCGACGCTGCCTTGAGGGCTGTCCTTGTGCAGGGCGGTGCGAAAGAAACTGAAACGCGCCTCATTCACTGCAGTAGGCCCGAGAGTTTTGGTGTCGCTGATGACGAACTGCTGTGCCCTGCTCGAGGTAAGGGAGGGGAAGCCCGTCGGCTCGTTCGCGCCTCCCTCCTCAAGAACCGGGAGCGCGCTATTGACAGTCGAATCATCAAACTGGTAATAAAACGACCAGTTTCCCGTCTTCCGGTTGTTGAAATCGACGCGCTCTCCGATCTTGTTATCTGTAACCGTGTCCCTCTGACTGTTGTTTGAGTAAGCGCCCGAGACGGGATCAAGCGGCGCGGGAATGTACTGGAGCGTTCCGATGGCCGCCGGCGACCAAGCCTTCTGCGGGATCACGCCGCCAGGAAAGACACATGTCCCCGATTGCGCATCCGCCAATGTGTTGCAGCCCGCCACCCAATACGACTCTCCATTGCTTACCGTGTAACCCAGCCGCTGTGAAAGCACTTGAGCCCAGTAAGGCCCATCGATGGCGCCCGTCAAGGTTCCAGGGCCAAAGTTACCCTGCCTCTGGAGGGCGGTCGGCAACTGAAAGCTGCCGGTTTCCGCGGCCGCCACCTGTCTTGTCCCCTGATAATCGGTGAACCAGAACAGCCTGTCTTTCCAGAACGGTCCTCCGACGGCGTAGCCGAACTGATTGCGTCGCAGTTCGGACTTAACCGGATTCAAACCAAATCCGAAGACGGTGGCATCCAGCTTGTCGTTGCGCAGGAACTCGAATACATCGCCATGGATGCCGTTGGTGCCTGATTTGGTGATGGCATTCATTACCGCGCCGCTGAATTTTCCGTATTCGGCATCGAAGCTGTTGGTGATGAGGCGAAACTCCTCCACAGAATCAAGATTCGGCACTAGACCGGCGCCCAGGTTGCGCCCCTCGCTGACATCGCCTCCGTTTACGAGAAACGCGTTTGCGGTTTCACGCTGGCCATTGACTGAGATGTTGCCGGCGTTCGAATTGCCCGATACTGGCCGGTCGCCGCCAATCGTTCCGGCAGTGGCGGGAGCCACGCCGGCCTGCAGGCCCAGCAGATCAATATAGCTACGACCGTTCAGCGGCAAAGCGAGCATCTTCTTCGAATCGATCACGTCCCCTAACTGCGTGCTTTCCGTTTCCACGCGCGCGACGTCCGCGGCTACGGTAACCTCCTCCTTTACCGTGCCGACTTCGAGAGTAATATCGATGCGCAGTTGATCGTTCACTTGCACCGTGACGCCACTTGCGGCGTAAGGTCGGAAGCCTGCGGCCGTCGCAGCAATCGTGTAGTTCCCAGCCGGTAAGGCAAGGAGTGGTACGAGCCGTCGGCAGCCGAAGCAGTTGCCTGGCTAAGATTGGTTTGCACGTTTGTGACTGTGACCCGAGCGCCGGTGACCACCGCCTGTGCTCGATCACGAACCGTCCCCGAAATCGACCCGGTCACATCCGCGCGCGCCGCACCCGACCCAAAAAAGAGACTTATTGAAACGATTGAATACAGCAGCCACCGGCAGTCTTTGTCCACAGGACACCCCCCCGGAAAGTGGAAGAACAATGCCACAAGGAATTGGGAGTATTCAAGAGGGAATGTGACACCGCCGCTTTCATTTTCATGGGGTGAAAGCGCGACGACGCGTACAGGGGGCGGTAGTTGCGGTTCCTATGCGGATCTGGAATTTGAGGAATCCATGTGCGGGACGATCGCGGAGGTCCGCGAGAATCTGAAGGCAGCAACCCTACAACTTCCTTCGGCAATACTCGCCAATCTTGATTCGACCAATGGCGGGTATCCTGAACATCTCGCCAGTTTCATGTTTCCGACTCGGTCTTGCGTCGGGTACCTTGTAGTAGCCCGTGCGCGCCGGGTCTTGAGAGTTGCAGTGCTTCGTCTCGCAAGTGCTTCGAGGAAGTTTGGCCGGATTGGTCTCGAGGAAACGGGTTTGTCGGGGAGCGCACGTCCTAAGGGACGAGGTAAACCGGAAGGAGTTCCTGCATAGTTAGCTTATGGACGCCCCGCCGAATCCGCGAAGCGTTTTCCTCAGCCCTCCACATTAAGAAATCCATTTCCTGCGACGAACAACCTTGACTGAGGTTTCGGGCAGCTCACAATGGAACCGTGCGTATTACCAACGACCTGACGGTGACCGACCGAGGATTCTATCAGTCTAGGGGAACCAGGCCAATACCTAACTCCTTATGCCGGAATATTTTTCCTGCAAGTCATTTATTCTCAAAATTTTGCCGAGATCTGCGGGTGCCTGACCTTGCTAAGTACTGCCAAATCAAGGATTTGGTGACGCAGCTCAAAAAAAACTGAGGGGGTCTGTAGGGCTCGAACATCGTGCCGGGCCTGCTATTTGTGCCCGACCGCTAGCCGTTCATTTGAGCGTGCCTGCTGGCGACTGGCATCAGGCTCCGAGCGCCGCGTGATCAGCCATGCGCCGTTTGTTGTAGCGCAAGGCGACGTTCATGTAGACGTTGCCGAGGGCGGTCTCGAAGCAGATCACCAACGCTTCGGTGTCCTCGCTGGTTTTGTCGCCTTCCTGGGCCGTGAGGAGGAGGGGAGGGTGAACACGGAAATGAAAGCCCTGATCGTTCAGTGCGGAGATGGCGTTGCCCACGACCTGGTTGGCCAATTCGAAGATGGTTTCCTTAATCAGCGCGTCGGACTCGGGCAATTCGGCGCCCGCGTAGTGGTTGGCGACGCGCACCGCGGTGTTCGGCTCGAGGTCGAGGATGATCCGGCCTTCGATGTCGCCCGTGAGCGCGATCATGCCCGCCACGCCTTTGCGGCGGTAGGCTTCCTCTTCCATGGTTAGGTTGCCCACCTTGGTGGCGCCCTGCAGACCTTGCGACAACACGGCGTCGGCCGAGTTGATGAAAGGCTGGATCAATTCCATCTTCATTGCGTTAGACTCCCGCTCCGGCCGCGTTGGCCACAACGCCGTCCTCGCCGAGCACGTACTTGATGACTTCGTAGAGCACTTCCGGCTTAACCGGCTTCTGCACGAAGTGGCGCGCTCCCCGCTGCAATGCGGCGACGATGTTTTCCTGGTAGCCCACCGACGACACCATCACAATGCGCGCTTCCGGATGCTGCTGTACGATTCGTTCGGCCGCCTCGATGCCTTCCATCTGCGGCATGGTGATATCCATGAGCACGATGTCAGGATGCGTGCGGTCAAACTCGCTGATGGCAGTCAAGCCGTCGCCGGCTTCAGCTGCCACCTGCCCGCCGAACGTTTCGATCATGCGGGCCAGGTTCTTGCGGGCAAACACGGAGTCGTCCACGATCAGATAGCGGACCGGCTGGCCGTCCTTGCTGCGTTTCACACATGCAAACTGCTCCATACAGACCTCCCCTTATGAACTGCATATCACGCCCGGCTCGCCCGAGCCAGATCACTCTGGTCATGGGTACTTTCACGAACCAGATCTCTAGTTTCCGGCGCGTACTGCCCGGCCTGCGGACCCCATATCGGAGCCCGAATTCCTGCCGCAGAGGGCCTGCAGCGTCGCCGCCATGACATCCAGGGCGACCACGCGGATCGCATATCCGCGCTCGATGGCCGCCTTCGGCATGCCATAGACCACGCAGGATTCCTCGCTCTGCGCAATCGTCATGCCGCCCTCTTTCTTGATGGCTCCCAAACCCTCGGCTCCGTCGTCGCCCATGCCGGTCATCAGCACGCCGATGGAGTGCGCCCGGAATTCTTCTGCCACGCTGCGCAACAGAACGTCGGCGCTGGGACGATGCCCATTCACCCGAGCTTCGTCGGCGAGGACCGCGATGTCTCCCCTGGGCAGCCGTTTTACTTTCATGTGACGGCTTCCCGGACAGATCAGAACGCGTCCGGGTTGCAGCAGGTCGCCCGATTGCGCTTCCTTCACTCGCAGCGGGCTCAGTTCGTCCAAACGGCGCGCGAACATGTCGGTGAATCCATCCGGCATGTGCTGCACCACGACGATCGCTCCGGGAAAATCTCCCGGCAGCTGGGTAAACAGGTATTCGAGAGCCTGCGGGCCTCCGGTGGAGACGCCGATAGCCACGACCCGGGTCGGTGCTCCCGCCAGCGTCGAGGTTTTCTGTGGTCTCTGGGGCACGCCCCACACCACGCGCGGTTTAAGTCTGCATTCGGCCGCGGCCTTGATTTTTGCAATCAATTCCTTCGAGGTCTCCGCCATGTGGGCGGAAGCGTCCTTGGGCTTGGTCACGAAATCGAAGGCGCCCAGCCCGAGAGCTTTCATGGTGACTGAAGCGCCCTCAGTGCTGTGAGAACTGAACACGATCACCGGCACCGGCTCGCGGCGCATGATTTCTTTCAGGGTGTCGATGCCGTTCATGCCCGGCATTTCCAGGTCCAGCGTGACCACGTTGGGCTTCAACTCCTCGATCTTCTTGAGACAGAAGGTGCCGTCCATCGCCGTGCCCACGACTTCGATGGATTCGTCGCCGGTCAGCATCTGGGGAATCAGCTTGCGCATCAGCGCCGAATCGTCGACCACGAGGACGCGCACGGATTTCTTCTTCATATGCGCCCTCCCGCGGAGGGGCTCAGGACCAGGCTGGCGCGATCGGCGTGCGTCAGTAGCAGCCCGGAGTTGGCGTGCCCGGCATCCTCGGGACGGGACCGCGCCACGTGCTCGACCACGGCGGGCAGGTTGAGGATGAGCACCACGCGCCCGTCGCCCAGAATGGAGGCGCCGGAGACAAGATCGGTCGAGAACGTGTGGTCGTCCAGAGCCTTGATCACCAATTCTTCTTCGCCTTCGAGCGCATCGACAATCAAACCGTACTTCCTCTCTGCCACCAGAATGACGAGCACAAAGAGCTTGGACTTGTGATCTCCGTCGGCCGCCGGACGGCCCAGCCGCAGCAGGGGCAATACCTGGTTGCGCAACTGCAAAACTTCGTAGTTGTCCACCTGGTGGACTTCCGATTCGCAGGTGCGCGCGATCTCCACGACTGCGTTGAGCGGAATGGCATACAAGCGCTGCTCGACCCAGAACAACAGAGCCTTGATGATGGCCAGCGTGAGCGGCAGCTTCAGCCGGAAGGTGGTGCCCTGGCCGGGACGCGTCTCCACACTGATCGAGGCTTTGAGACGGTGCAACACGCTCTGGACGACGTCCATCCCTACCCCGCGACCGGAGACTTCGGTGACCTCGTTGGCCGTGCTGAAGCCGGGACGGAAGATGAAATCGAGGGACTCAGTCTCGTTCAGCCGGGCTGCCTCCTCCGGCGTCGTGAGGCCCAGCTCGATGGCTTTGGCGCGAATCTTGCGGGCATCGATGCCGCGGCCATCGTCGCTGACCTCCACGATGACCTGATTGCCCTGGTGATAGGCGTTGAGGCGGACCACGCCCTGCGGCGCCTTGCCCGCCTGGCGTCGCTGTTCGGGAGATTCAATGCCGTGGCTGATGGCGTTGCGGACCAGGTGAGTGAGGGGCTCGGCGATGGCGTCCAGAATTCCTTTGTCGAGATCAGTTTCCTGCCCGCTGACGGCCAATTCCACTTCCCGCCCGCACTGCCGGGCGACATCGCGCACCATGCGCGGGAAGCGACGGAACAATTGATCGACGGGCACCATGCGGATCTTCATCACCGAACGCTGCAGGTCGTTGAGCACGCGCGCCTGAAAAGCCATGGCGTCGGCAAACTTGCCGCGCAGCAGTTCCTTGGGATAGCGCTTGGAGAATTCGTTCAACGCCTGCTGCAACATCGACTTGCCGATGATGAGTTCGCCCACCAGGTTCAACACGTTGTCGATGCGTCCGGCTTCCACGCGCAGGATGTTTTCCTGCGTGACGTGTGAGGCGGCCGCTTCGAGGGCGGGAACGGAGGCGGGCGCCGGAGCCGCGTTGGCCGAGGTCTCGGGCGAGTTTTCGCCAACGGCGTCCAGCGCCGGATCGGTGTCAGTTCCGGCCTTGTCCAGAACCGGGCTGGGCGCAAGCATCAGGTCGACAGTCACTTCCTGGGCAATGGTTGGGATGCGGGCCTTGGCCGCGATCTGCTCGACCGCCTGGGTGCTGGCCAGCACGAACTCGACTTGCTTGGAGGCGGCGGGGGATTTCACGTCAGGCCGCACCGCCAGCAACTCACCGACGCTGCCCAATGCGTTGTGAATCAGTTGCCGTCCGGCGATGGGCATGGCGCAGTGGGGATCGATCTTGACTACTACGTGATAAACGGCCAGCCCGTCGCCCTGGGCCCGGGTCATGGCGAGTTTTTCGTACTCGGTCCACTCTGCGACCGATTGGGGAGAGGGCCTCGCGGTGGCCGGGGCGCCGGTTTTCCGCGTGCGACGCGATTTCCTGGCTGCGGGCGCGGCCGTGAGATCCTGGATTCGCTTGCTCAGGCTTTTCGTCGAAGGCAGTTTCTTGCCGCGGCGATAGGCGGCAATCATCTCGACAAAGACGTCAGCGGCGGCAAAAGCAATCTCGGCCACCGCGGCTTGGGTCGCTGCGTTTTCGAGGGAGAGGGCGTCTTCGAACTGGTGGGCCAGTTCGCTCAGTTCGCGCAGGCCGCAGGCCGCCGCGTCGCCCTTCAAGGTATGCACCGTGCGCCGGATACTGCGCACGATCTCCTCGTCGCCGGGTTGTTTCTCGAGCTTCAGCGCCTCATCGTTCAGCGCTTGCAGCAGTTCCTGCGAAGTCTCAAAGAAGAGCTCCCGCAGTTCCACGCTGCGCTCATCGGGGACATTCGTCATCCGTTGCTCCGCACCTCAAGCCGCTGGTAGGCTGTGCCGCTGTCCTTGTGTACCATCTGGAACTTCTTGGTCAGGCCCAGCAGGCTTTCCGCGTGTCCGACAAAGAGATAGCCGTTGGCATTCAAGCAACGGTAGAACTTCTCGATCAGCCGCTTCTGCTCGGCCTCGTCGAAATACATCATGACGTTGCGGCAGAAGATCACGTCATTGCGCTGGGGCAGATACTCGGTCTTCAAATTGTGAAAGTCGAAGTGCACCATTTCTTTCAGCGGCTTCTTGATGGCGTAGCGATCCCCTACCTTGTCGAAATAGCGCAGGCGGTAGCTGTAATCGACCATCGACATCTGATTCTCGTTGTAGGTTCCGTCCTGCCCGGCGCGCAGCACCGAGTAGCTGATGTCGCTGGCCAGGATTTCCACCCGCCACGGTGCCGGCACCAGGGGTTTGGGCAGCGGTAATTCCATGGGCAGCGGATTGCGCAGGTAGTAGTAAGCGAGCGCGTCGGTCAGCAGCATGGCCAGCGTGTAAGCTTCCTGTCCGGTGGAGCAGCCCGCACTCCAGACGCGGATCGAGTAGTCGCGCCGGGTGCTCTTCTGCTTGAACAACTCCTCGAGCACCGTCTTCTGGAAGAGGTCCAGTTGCGCCTTGTGGCGGAAGAAGCTGGTCTCGTTGACGGTCAGGTTTTCGAGCAGCTTGGCCAGTTCGTCCTTGCCCTGCTGGCTGATCAATAAGCGGTAGTAGGAATAGAAGGAATCGACGCGGCATTCCTTCAGCCGGCGCAAGAGCCGGTCCTGGAGGAAGTGGGTGCGGCGCTCATCGAAGTGCATGCCGCACTCCTGGTAGATCAGCGCCTGCAGCAACTTCAGTTCCGCGTCCGTCAGTAGGGGAGCAGGTGCTGCTCCAGATGTGCTCATGCTCGCTCTCGTTCTCGCCTGATACTGAATTCACACACCGCGCCAATTACGACAACCTGGCCCAAGCAATCTAGCGCGCCGCGGCCCCCAGCGCCTCGGGTTTTGCTCCCGTCCGCTTCTCGCCGGCCTCGCGCTTGGCTTGCTGAAGGCTGCCCGGCGCGAGCAGTTTGCTCATATCGAGCAGAACTACCAGCCGTCCTCCGACCTTGCCCAGGCCGGTGACGCAGTTCAGACCGCCTTCCTGAAAAACTGCCGGAGGAGGTTCGACGGCGTCGGAGGGAATCTTCAATACTTCCGAGGCCGAATCCACGATCAACCCGGCCAGCCTTCCCCCATGTTCGACTACCAGAATGCGGTTCTGCTTTTTCAGCAGCGCCTGTTTTTCTCCGAAGCGCTTGCGCAAGTCCATCACCGAAACGATCTTGCCCCGCAGGTTAATTACGCCTTCCAGATATTCGGGAGCGTCGGGCACGGCTGTGATCTCGGGTACGCGCACGATTTCATGCAGGGAAGTGATGGGCACGCCATAGGTCTCGCGTCCGACCCGAAAGCCCACGATATGGAGGTCACGACTCATCGGTTCACACTCCTCGGCATCCCGGTCTTAGAACTGCGCCCCCGCCGCGGCGCGGCGTGCAGCGCGGCCGGAAGCGTCACCGCTGCTGCCCGCCGACGGGCGCGAGGCCTCTTCCAGCGAGAAGCGGTCGAGCGATTCCAGCAGCCCGCGCGACATCTTCGACATCTGCTCCGACGAAGCCGCCAGTTCGGTCGAACCGGAGGTGGAC
>Ga0307479_10004960_pt1 | contig 12205 bp, 8 predicted proteins | sample atmos_gasesECM4C_FD_203743 | JGI IMG/M metagenome (GOLD analysis project Ga0307479, IMG submission 203743) | Hardwood forest soil microbial communities from Morgan-Monroe State Forest, Indiana, United States - atmos_gasesECM4C_515 | ecosystem: Environmental > Terrestrial > Soil > Temperate...
TCCCGGGCGCCGGCACTGGTAGGGTGGGGCTGGCTCGCTAGACCCAGCCCTCGCGCCGGCGCAGCGCGGTGACATGGGCGACGTGATGGCGGCCGTGCCAGGCGTACAAGGCGATCAGCTGCTCGACGGTCTGGCGCCCGGATTCGGGATGGACCAGCGGGCGCTCCCAGTCCGCCGGCGCCATCCCCCGCAACGCCAGCTCCCAGCGCCGGTGCAGGTTCTCGAGCAGCTGCAACGACGGCTCGATCGCCGCCGACCGCGCCTCCGGCAGCTCCGCCCAGCGGTCCTCGTGGTAGGGCCGGATGGTCGGCTCGTCCTCGGTCAGCGCCAGCTTGCAGCGGACGTAGGCGTTGATGTGGCTGTCCGGCACGTGGTGGACGAGCTGGCGGACCGTCCAGCCGCCCGGCCGGTACGGGGTGTCGAGCTGCCCATCGGCGAGCCCGGCGACCGCCTCGCGCAGCCGCGCCGGGGCCTCCGCGATGGCGGCGATGGCGGCGGTGCGCTCCTCGGGCGTCATGCGGGCGGGGCGGCGGAACTCGCCGATCGGGTAGCGGAGATCCAGGGCCTCGGTCATGGCCCGGAGTATACCGGCGCCTGCCCGTCGAGATCGCCTTCCGGCGCGGTCCCCGTCGTTCGTGCGCGCCGCACACCCCGATGCCTCGCTCTCTTGCTCCGGGCGTCGGAACCTCGCTCGCTCGAGGCTCGCTCGGCCCCGCCGCAGTGCCGTCCGCGGGGTACTCAGTGCGGGGCATTCGCCGGCGGGCGGTTGCAGATGTCCTCGTGCAGCTTGATCCAGTTGTCGTTGACGTTGGCCTCGAGCAGGTGTAGCAGCTGCGACTCGCCACGCCGGGTGAAGGTGTCGCGCGCCTGGAACAGCCGGTTGAAGCGGTGCGCGATGCCCTCGAAGACGAGCTTGTCGCCCACCCAGCCGGTGGAGGACTCGGTCAGGATGCCGCTGATGTTGTCGACCATGGCGGCGGCCAGCGACTGCTGCGGCTCGTCGAAGCCCCACTCGGAGATGGAGCGGAACGGCACCGGGTTGTCGTTGGTCGTCGCCTCGGTGTAGCGCACCTCGAGCCAGAAGCCGTCGAGCTGCCAGGCGAAGGTGAGCGTGGCGCTGGTGGCGTGCTCGGGGCCGGGCCCGAAGGTGTGCCCGTTGCAGGTCCAGCTGCCTGCCAGGGGCTTGAGCTGGGCGAGCGCGGTGTTGGGCACCGGCGGCTTGCGCGGCTCGGGCGCCGGCTTGGCGGGAGCCGCCGGTTTCGCCGGCGCCGCGGGCTTTTTCTCCGGCTTGCCCCTGGCGGCTGCCGGCGCCGCTCCGGCGCAGAGGGCGACGATCAGGCTCAGCGAGAGCGCCGCCGCCGCGCGCTGGCCGCGCCGGGCGCGCGGCGGGCGCGGCCCATATCCTCTCCTCGTCCCGGCCAGGGCCGGCACGGTGTCCATCGCGGAACCTCCTACGGCGCGCGGCCGTCTGCCGCGCCGGATGATACTCCCGCGGCCGGCCGTCAGCCCAGGAACTCGGCGAGCAGGCGGTGGACCGCCGCGGGCTCCTCGTGCTGCACCCAGTGGCTGGCGTCGAGGAACACCAGGCGGCCGTCGTCGCAGAGGTCGATGCTCGGCTGCGCCATCTCCTTGCCGAGGAAGCGGTCCCCGGTGCCCCAGAGCAGCAGCGCCGGCACCTTGACCCGCGGGCTGGCGGGGCGGGGCGGCGGCATGCGCAGGGCGGCGCGGTACCAATGGATCATCGAGGTGATGGCGCCGGGCTGCGACCAGGCTTGCCGGTAAACGTCGAGGTCGGCTTCCGAGAACGTGCCGGGCCGGCTGGTGGCGACGAGCGAGCGGACTCCGTTTGCCCAGTTCCGCCGGCGCCAGTAGACCTCGGGCAGCCAGGGCAGCTGGAAGAAGAAGATGTACCAGCTCTTGCGGCGCTGCGCCGGGTTGTGCAGCAGATGACGCCGCATGACGTAGGGGTGCGGGATGTTGAGCAGCGCCAGCCGCTCGAGGCGCTGCGGGAAGTTGACGCCCACCCACCACGCCACGGCGCCGCCCCAGTCGTGGCCTACCAGGCAGGCGCGGTCGCGCCCGGCCTCGTCGATCAGCCCGACGACGTCCTGCACCAGCCGGTCGAGACGGTAAGAGGCGACGCCGCGCGGCTTGTCGCTCAGGTTGTAGCCGCGCTGGTCGGGCACCAGCACGCGGAAGCCGGCCGCGGCGAAGGCTTCGATCTGGCGGTGCCAGCCATGCCAGAGCTCGGGGAAACCGTGGAGCAGGATGAGCAGGCGGCCATCGGCAGGGCCGGCCTCCACGGCGTGCAGCCGGATGCCGTTGGTGGCGACGGTGCGATGCCGCGGCTCGACCGCCATGCGCGCCGGCCCTGCTCAGCGCTCCGGCGCCGGCAAGGTCGCCGCCGACAGCATCAGGACGCGGTCCCAGGCCGGCTCGAAGTCGCTCAGGCCGGCGAGGAAGGCGAGGCCGATCCCCGCCACTCCTTCGAGCAGCCCGCCCCGGTTCCGCCAGCTCTCGGTCACGCCGTCGTCCTCGACCCAGAACGCGCGGTAGCCCGCGAGCCCTTCCCCTGGCAGCCGGAAGTCGAGGGCGTGCTCGAACCAGCGGCGGCTGGCGGCCGCCAGCTGCGGCTCGCCGGTCTCCTGATAGAAGCGGTTGAACAGGTGCCCCAGGCCCGCGGAGCCGTGGCAAAGGCCGGCATCGCGCACCCCGGCGGTCTCCGCCGGCCGCGCCGCGGCGGCCAGGGCGAGCTCCACCGCCAGCCGCTCTAGCGCGGCATCGCCGGTGGACCGCGCCGCCACGAGCAGCGCCGCGGCGATCCCCGGGTCGCCATAGCACCAGGCCAGGCGTGACCGCTGGGCCGGGTTTTCGGCCGACAAGGTGCCGCCGAACCAGGAGTCCCGGCCGGGCGGCAGCCGTTGCGCCAGCAGCCAGCGCACCGCGCCGTCCAGCAGCGGCCGGGCGCGCCCCGCGAGCTCCCGAGCGGCAGGATCGCCGGCCGACCCCAGCCGCTCCGTCGCGGCGACGGTCGCCCCGAGCAGGCCGATGACGGCGGGCACGCCGTGCGCCATCCCGAGGTTGTAGTAACCCGCCGGGTAGAGCTGCCGCTGCCAGTCGGGCAGCAGCTCCGGCGCGGTATGCCAGGTGGTCCCCTGCGGGCCGTGCTCGGCGGTCTCGGCCAGCCGCTCGACGATCGTCGCCAGGCAGGCCAGGGCGCTCGGCCGCGGCAGGCGCTCGAGGGTGTAGACGCCGAGCCCGGCGAGGCCGCGGATGAGGTCGTAGTCGGCATTCCACGGCGAGCGGTCGACGTAGCGCTGCAAGGCCTCGTCGATCTCCACCAGCGGGTCCTCTTCCTCGGCCGCGCCCTCCCCGGCGGGGCCAGGCACCGCGCCGGCCGCACCGGCCGCCCCGGCCTGAGCCGCCTGCGCGGCGCCGGCGCCCTCACTCGTGTCGTCGCCGTCGTCCGGCTCCGCGAACCGCGGGCTGTACAGGTGCTCGGCCGTCCAGGCGACGCCGGCAAAACCCGCGTACAGGTCCGGGGGCAGCGGCGTCGTGGCGAGCGCCTCGGTGGAGCGCTCGAGGAGGGCGGCCGCGGCGGCGGAGTCCGCCGCGGCCCCGTCTCCGGTGTGGCGGCGGTAGGCGAAGAACAGGGCGCCACCAGAGGTGCCGCCAGCCAGGCCGGGGCCTGGCAGGATGGCCTCCGGCGTCGCGGGGTCCGGCGCGGTCGCGGGCGCGGTCGCGGTCGCGGGGGCCACGGACGGCACGGGGTCCGCGCCGCGCACCTCGCCGTCCGGCGCCGCGGCGGCGGCGGCGAGGACCGCGGCGATCTCCTCGACGACCTGCCGCGCCCGCTCGGCCAAGGCGCCCGTCAGCACCGGTTTCCAGCTCTTCATGACTCAATTTGTATCAGATGGCGCCGCGGTCGTGACACCCCGCCGCGCGCGGGCGGCCCAGGGTCCGAAAAAGCCTGTCAAGAGGTGTCGGCCACATGAGGGGTCGGCGACAGGTCCGGGCTAGAGTACGGGTTCATGCGCAGCCGCGTCCGCCTCCGCCCCTCGGTCCGCCGCCCCCTGGACCTCCTCCGGCTCGCCGCCTGGCTGTGCCTGCTGCTCGGCGCCGGGGCCGCCGCGCCGGCGGGCGCTCCCGGCGCTGCCGCCGCCCCGGGCCCGCCTGCCGCGGCCACGGCCGGCCGTGCCGCGCCCGCGGGGACAGCCGCGCCTGCTGCGCCGGCGGGGACTGCCGCGCCCGCCAGGGCGGCCGCGCCGAAGCTCGCGCCGCTGCCGGCCGCCCTCGAGCGGCGGATGAGCGAGCTGGTGCAAGCGGCGGAGCGCTACCGCGGCCTGAAGCTCGAGCGGCGAGTGCCCTGGGGGCGCGTCTCGGAGCCCGAGCTGCGCCGCGAGGTGGCCACCGATTTCCAGGAGGACCTGCCGCCGGACCGGCTGGCGGCGGTCGAGCTGAGCTTGAAGAGCTTCGGCCTGATCCCGGAGAGCATGAACCTCGCGACCTACTACCCGCAGCTGCTGACCAGCCAGATCGCCGGCTTCTACGACGTCCATCGCAAGGTGCTGGCGGTGGTGGACCGGCCGGGCGGCCTGCTCGGCAAGGACGCCGCGATCCGGCTGGGCGCCGACATGGCGCGCAAGATGGAAGACGGCCTGCTGGTGCACGAGCTCACCCACGCCATCCAGGACCAGCACTTCGACCTCGAGCGCTTCGACGATCCCGATCCCCTCTCCGACGGCGGCGTGGCGCGGCTGGCGCTGGTCGAGGGCGACGCCTCGCTGGTGATGTTCGACGATCTCGTCGAGGCGCCGCTCGAGGAGCTCCCCGAGGCGAGCAAGCTCATCGCCGACCTGCTCGCGGAGGCTGGCGGCGAGGGCAACCCGCCGCCTGCCGGCACGGCGCTGCCGGGCGAGCAGGACATGGCGGCGGCGCCCCCCTGGTTCCGCGACCAGCTGCTGTTCAGCTACTCGCGGGGGGCCGCGTTCTGCCTCGAGGTGCGCCGGCAGGGCGGGCAGAAGCTGCTCGACTACGCCTTCGCCGTCGATCCGCCGCGCTCGTCGGAGCAGATCCTCCACCCGGAAAAGTGGTACGGCCACCGCGACGACCCGGTGGTCATCGCCTGGCCGGACCTCGCTCCCGAGCTGCCCGGCTACACCAAGGCCGCCGAAGGCCAGCTGGGGGAAGAGGGCATCGCCGTGCTGCTGCGCATGGCGCTGCCGGAGGCCGAGCGGGCCGCGGCGGCGGCCGCCGCCGCCGGCTGGGGCGGCGACCGCTTCGCCGTCTACCGCAAGGGCCCCCGCCGGCTGCTCGCCTGGATTGCCGACTGGGACACGGAGGCCGCCGCCGCCCGCTTCCAAGCAGCCGCCTCCCGCCTCGGCGCCGGCTGGACCGTGAGCCGGGCCGGCCCCCGGCGCGTCACCGTGCTGCGCGGCGACCTCGGCGAGGCCGAGCGCGCGGCCCTCCTCGCCCGCCTCGCCGGCGCCCGCGCCGAGCCGCCTGCCAACCGCGACATCGACCTGGCCCGTATCGGCGCCCGCCCCAAGCCCGCCGCCGGCGCCGTCGCGCCTGCCGCGCCTGCGCCTCCCGCGCCGCCGCCTCCGATGTAAACCTGGCGCACCAGCATCCGGCTGCAGCCATCCTCCGAGCGTCGCCCGCCCTGCTCTTGCGGGGTAGGGCGAGGTTTTACGCTGCAGCGAGGCGATTGGCCGGGAACCGCGCAGCGGGATCGTCCTCCAGGGAGGACATCCGCTGGGCGATGGGATTGCTCTTCCTTGCCGATCGCGAGGGGGAAGCGCCGCCGGCCCGCGCCGCCCACCCCCAACCGCCCCCGCCGTAAGCGCTCCAGGCGCTGGCATCCGCGCCGCGCCATTCCGGCGCTTATGCCCCATTACCGTCTGCTCGCTGGCAAGCAGCTTGCTCTAGATGACCTGTGTGGCGGAAACGAGGAGGCACACCAGCGCTCGCGCAACTTTCGCCACTCGACCAAGGAGGATCAGTATGACTGCCAAACGACGATCTTTCTTCCGGGTGCTGGGACCTGCGCTGCTGCTGCTCGTGGGCGGCCTGGTCCTCTCCCCTGCCACCTCCGTGGCCTACCCTGAGATCGCCCACATCGACGGCTACCTGAGCACCAGCGGCAGCTGCCTCATGCTGCGGCAGCACGACGGGCGGGTGGTCGCGCTGCGCGGCGCCATTCGGGGCCTGGCCGACGGCGACCACGTGCGGCTAGAGGGCCGCTTCGCCCCTGACCCGGGCTGCGGCGCCCCCGGCTTCGACGTCAACCTGGTGCAGACGCTGTGGGGTGACGACAACCACCGCAGCACCTACTTCGACCACCTGAACGGCGAGTCGTTCCAGCGCTACGCGGAGCGCGCCGGCCGCTTCGACCAGCCGCGTGACTACGACCGGGACCGCGACTACCAGCTCCAGGAGCGTACCGACCGCTACGGCCGCTACGTCTACCAGGGGCCTCACCGCTGGGTGACCCTGGTCGGCAGGCTCCATGAGGCTGGCGGCGCCTGCCCCACCCTGCACACCAGCTACACCGTCCTCGCCCTGGACGGCGACCTGGGCGACTACCAGGCCGGCGACTCCGTCAGGGTCTCCGGCTTCCTCTATGACCGCGATCCCAACGCTCCTTGCGGCGGCCCCACCGTCGTCGTCCGGAGCATTCGCGGCCGCTAGAGCCAGCGCACCTGCGCTCTAGCGCCCTGAACCCTTGACCTGACACTCAGCGCCCCGGGCCGGCGAGCCGCCAGCCCGGGGCGCATTGTTTTCGGTTCCCTGCCAGCGTCCCGGTCAGGCCGTCCTGACCGCCGCCGCCGGGTCCTCGCCGCGCTCGAGCAGCGCGTCGACCAGCGCGCGGTAGACGCCGTTGCCCGCCATCAGCTCGGCGTGGCTGCCGCGCTCGACGATGTGGCCCTGGTCCATCACCAGGATGAGGTCGGCGTCGCGGATGGTGCTCAAACGGTGGGCGATGACGATGCGCGTCGAGCGCAGCGCCGCCAGGCTCTGCTGCACCTTGGCCTCGGTGACCGCGTCGAGCGCGCTCGTCGCCTCGTCGAGGATGAGCACCTTGGGACGGCGCACCAGCGCGCGCGCCAGGGCGAGGCGCTGCCGCTGGCCGCCCGACAGCGAGGCGCCGCCGTCGGCGAGCACGCTCTCGTACCCCATCGGCATGGCCTGGATGTCGTCGTGGATTTCGGCCAGCCGCGCCGCCTCGATGATCCGCGCCAGCGGCAGCGTCGGATCGTTGAGCGCGATGTTGGCGCGGATGCTGAGCCCGAAGAGGTAGGCGTTCTGAGCCACGAAGCCGAGCTGCCCGCGCAGCCAGCGCAGGTCGAGATCGGCGAGGTCGATGCCGTCATAGAAGATGCGCCCGGCCTCGGGCTTGTACAGGCCGGCGAGCAGCCCGGCGAGCGTCGACTTGCCTGACCCCGAGGCGCCGACGATCGCCACCAGCTGGCCCGGCACCAGGTCGAGCGAGGCGTCGGCCACCACCGGCGGCGTCACTGGCGAGTAATGGAACGACACCCCCTCGAGCGTCACGCGGCCGCGCAGCGTCGCCGGGCGTTGCTGCGCCCCCCGCTCCTGCTCGCGCTCGGTCTCGAGCACGTCGTTGATGCGCTCCAGGTAGCTGCCCAGTAGCTGCAGCTGGGTGGCGGTCCCGACCAGCGTGGTGAGCGGCGTCAGGAAGCCGGCGGCGAGGGCCGACAGCGCCAGCATGGTGCCCAGAGTCAGCTCGCCGCGCAGCACCACGATGGCGCCGTAGATCAGCACCAACAGCGGCGAGGCCGTGCCCAGCACGTCCAGCACCGAGCTGATCACCGCGTCCAGGCGACCGCGGTCGAGCGACACGTTGAGCTCGCGCACGAAGAGGTGAGCGCAGCGGTCCACCGCCCGGTCCTCGGCGCCGCCGGCCTTGACGGTCTCGATCCCCGAGAGCACCTGCACCTGGTAGCCGCGCGAGTCGGCCTGGGTCTGCAGCGACTCGGACATCAGGTCGCGCTGCCGCCGCCGGGTGATGAGGAAGATCGCCACCCGCAGCCCGCCCAGGCCGGCCACCAGCAGCCCCATGCGCAGGTCCGCGGCGAGCAGGAAGACGAGATAGAACACCACCATGACGCCGTCGAACACCCCCGAGATCGCGCTCGAGGTGAGGATCTCGCGGATGGTGGCGTTGCTGTTGAGGCGCATCAGCAGGTCGCCCGCCGAGCGCTGCTGGAAGAACAGGTAGGGCAGGTGGACCAGGTGGTCGAGGAAGTGCAGTGTCATGCGCGCATCCAGGCGGGTGCGCAGGTGCAGCAGCAGGAACGAGCGCACGAGCAGCGCCATCATCTTGAAGCCGACCAGGCCGGCGCAGCCCGCGGCGAGCACCAGCAGCAGGTGCTGGTCGCCCCGCGGCACCACCCGATCGACGATCAGGCCGGTCAAGATCGGCACCGCCAGCGAGAAGAACTGGATCACCACCGAGGTGGTGAGGATGCGCGACAGCAGCCCCGATTCGCCGAGCACCTGGCGCACCTGGCCCCAGATGGGCCGCCGCCGGTCGCGCGACGGCGCGAAGTCCTCGGTGGTCTCGAAGGCGACGGCGACGCCGGTGAAGGCGCGGTCGAGCTCCTCGCGCGACACCAGCCGCCGCCCGGCGGCCGGGTCCACCACCCAGGCGCCGCGCTTCTCCATGCGCTCGAACACCACGAAGTGGTTGAAGCGCCAGTGCAGGATCGAGGCGGGATCGAGGAAGCGCAGGGCGTCGATGTCGCGGATCTTGATGCCGCGCCCGCGCAGCCCGTAGAGGCGGGCGGTCTCGACCAGGGTGAGAGCGTCGGTGCCGAGGCGGCTGAACCCCATCGCCCCCCGCACCTCGTCCAGGCGCACCGCCTTGCCGAAGTAGCCCAGCACCATGGTCAGGCAGGCGGGCCCGCAGTCGGTCGCGGCGGTCTGCTGCAGCTGCGGGATGCGGCGCCGGCGCCCGCCCAGCTTCAGGCCGCGCAGCGCCGGGAAGCGCTCGGCGAAGGAGGACGACTCCGGGGCCTCGGGCTCAGCCATGGCCGCCGCCGCTCCCGCCGCCGCTTCCAGCGCCGCCGCCCCCGTCCCCGAGGAGAGCCTTCAGGCCCGGCACCAGGGTGATGAGGATCTTCTCCGAGCGCACCTCGACCTCGGCGTTGCCGTGCATGCCGTTATGGAACCGGTAGTTGCGCCCCTCCGCCTGGAAGGTCGGCCGCGGCAGGCGCGCCCGGAGGATGACCACCGGCCCGCTCAGCTGCACCGCGTCGCCGATGTCCGGCCCGAGGTAACGGCGCGCCTCGTTCGGTCCCACCACCTCGTCGCCCACCGACTCGACGGTCAACCGCTGGTAGGCGTAGCGGTAGCCCGCGATCTCGAAGCGGATCGGCATGCCCCGCCGCACCAGCGGCCGGTACTCGCCCGGCAGCAGCACCACCACGGCCGGGCGGTCCTGGTCGCGCACGATCGACAGCACCGGCTGGCCGGCGGTCAGGTACTGCCCGGGCCGCACCCGCACGTCGCTCGCCAGGCCGGCGCTCGGCGCCCGCAGGGTCCGCTCCCTGAGCCGCTCCGAGGCCAGCTGGCGCTGCGTGCGCAGGCCGATGAGCGCCTGCTCCGGCCCGGGGTCGGAGGGGTCGCGCAGCCGGTTCAAGAGCTGCAGCTCGAACTCCTGGTCGAGGCGCGCCAGCTCGGCCGCCTCCTGCGCCTCGTGCAGGCGGACCAGCACCTGCCCGGCGCGCACCCGCTGGCCGGGCGCGACCTCGACCGCGCTGACCGTGCCGCCGGTCTCGGCGGTGACGTCGTCGCGCGTCCCCAGCCACACGACGCCCATCCCGGAGGCATATTCCTTCACCTCGCCGACCGCCGCGAAGAGCACCGCCCCGGCCAAGGCCGCGAGCAGCGTCCAGTAGGTCCAGCGGGTCCACGCCGGCGAGATGCGCAGCGGGTCCTGGGCCTCGTCCAGCGCGTGGTAGCGCTCGAGCGCCTCGCGCCGGAAGAGGGTGTCGTCGCCGAGCACCTCCTCCGGGCGCGGCGGCGGCAGGAAGGGGGCGGCGGGAGCGGCCAGCCGCTCCAGCAGCTCGAGCTGGGCGGCGCCGAACTCGGCCTCGCGCGCCGAGCGTACCGCCACCAGCACGGCGAGCGTCCGCCCGTCCTCGTCGCGCACCGGCACGGCGAGGAGCCGCTCGGAGCCGTCGCCCTCCGGGTCGTCCGCCTCGCGGTCGTAGCGCGAGTCGCGCCCGGCGCGCGGCACGGCCAGTCCCATGCCGCTGCGCAGCACGAAGCTCGCGATGCCCACCGCGGCGCTGTCCCGCCGCTCGGCGCCGGTCGCCCGGTCGCGCGTCCAGAGGGTGTCGTCGTGCGGGTCGTAGAGCAGGCAGTAGGCGCGCTGCGCGTCGACCGCCTCGCGCGCCGCCTCGGCCAGCACCTCGGCGCGCTCGCCCAGCGCCGGCTGCAAGGCGAGCGCGCGCAGCACCTCGGAGATCTCGAAGCGGGGCGAAAGCGGCGGTGCCGGCCCCGCTCCCGGGCGCGACGCCGGCGCCCCCGGCAGGGCGGCCGCCGCCTCGCGCCGCGCCTCGTAGAGCCGCACCGCGTTGCCGATCAAGGCCGCCAGCTCGTCGAGCGCCGGCGGGCGCTGGCTCAGGTAGAAGATGCGGTCCTCGGCGATGAGGTCCTGGAAGAGCTGCGGGTCCGGGCCGGCCGCGGCGACGATGTGCAGCGGCGGCGGGCCGCCGCCGGCGCCGCCGGCTCCCCCCGCGGCGAGCGCCTCGTCGAGCTCCCGGCCGGCGATCAGCCGGCGCGCCTCCTCGCCCTGGCAGCGCTCGCCCAGGCAGACGACGGCGATCTGCCGGCTCGACTGGCCGCCCAGGGCTCGCCGCATCGCCTCCGGATCGACGCCGGCGCTCGCGGCCACCTCGACGCCGCGCGCGCCGGGCAGGAGCCGGGCCAGGCGGGCGCGCAGCGCCTCGGCGTCCGCGCGATCGAAGCCGACCAACAGCACGGCCGGCGGCTCGGCCGGCGAGGCGAAGCGGTGGAAGGAGGCGAGAGGGTCGGACATGGGCGCTTCAGGCGGCGGGCGAGGCGTGCGCGCCGGCGGTGGGCGAGGCGGGCGTTCGCGCGGCGGCTCTTGCTTCGTCCCTGCTAGAGTACTCCTCGATGCTCACGGTCTCCACGGGCTTCGCCGTCTCGAGGCTCCCGGCGCTGCCGGGCGCCATCCTGGCCGCCGCGGCGCTGCTGGCCGGCTGTGGGCAAACCCCTGCCGCGGCCCCCGGCACCGCCGGCCAATCCAGCAATTCTGCCACGTTTTCCACATTGCCGCCCGCAGCGAAGGTGCCCGGGGCGACCCCTGGCGCGCCAGGCGCCGCCGCGGCCGGCGGGGCGCAAGCCCCGGGGGGTATCGGCATCCCGGACGGCGGTACCGCCCGGCCCGCCGGGACCGCCCGGCCCGCCGCGGCCGACCGGCCCGGGGGCGCCGACCGTTCCGCCGCCCCGGCGGCCAGGGGCGCCGGCGCCGCCGCCGGGACGCGGCCGGCGGGCTACGTCGGGGTGGTCCTCGCCCGCCAGGCGGTCACCGTCGCCGCCGAGGCCGACGGGCGCCTGGCCGCGGTCTCGGTGCGGGTCGGCGACGCCGTGCGGCGCGGCCAGGAGCTCGCCACGCTCTCGACCGACGCGATGCACGACGAGATGCTGGTGGTGCAGGCGACGGTCGCCGCGGCGCGCGGCGAGGAGCGGCGGGCCGAGCTGGAGCTGGACCGCACCCGCGACCGCCGCGCCCGCCGCGAGCTGCACCCGGAGCTCTACGCCGAGGAGGAGCTGGCGTCGGCGCGCAACGCCGAGCAGGCGGCCGCGGCGGCGGTGGACAGCGCCAAGGCGCGCGTCGCCGAGGAGGTCGGCCACCTCCGCCAGCTCGAGACCCGCCTGAAGCACGCGGTGCTGCGCGCGCCGATCGACGGCCGGGTAGCCCTGCGCTACCTCGACGCCGGGGCGCTGGTCCACGCCGGCGAGCCGGTGGTGCGGCTGATCAGCGCCGGCGAGTTCATGCTGCGTTTCGCCATGCCCCCCGAGCAGGCGGCGGCGGTCCGCAAGGGCGAGGGGGTCGAGGTGCGCCTCGACTCGCTGCCGGTGACTCTCCCCGGGCGCGTGTCGCAGGTGGCGCCGCGCATCGACACGGCGTCGCAGATGGTGTTCGTGGAGG
>Ga0307479_10004961_pt1 | contig 12204 bp, 10 predicted proteins | sample atmos_gasesECM4C_FD_203743 | JGI IMG/M metagenome (GOLD analysis project Ga0307479, IMG submission 203743) | Hardwood forest soil microbial communities from Morgan-Monroe State Forest, Indiana, United States - atmos_gasesECM4C_515 | ecosystem: Environmental > Terrestrial > Soil > Temperate...
TTAGACTCTCCCGCTTCTCCCTCTCTCTGGCCCATGCATTCTTATAGCTCTGCCCCGCCACCCAACGCACCAAAAAAGTCACAAACTCTGAGCGGAGTCCGGGAGGACCGGCAGGGCCTTCCGGCGCAGTTGAAGCATCCCTAGCTCCGTCCCGAATGCGGAAGTTCGTTGGTTGTTGAGACAGTCGCCCCAAGCTCACAGGGCCCGCCCAAAACGGGCGGAAAGCACCCTTCCTCCCAAAACTGCCCTCCCATGGTTACTTTCGGTCAAGAGCCGTGGACACGTTTCCCACCTGTCCTTTTTCCCGTAATGTGAAAACTCCAATCCCGGTCCGCTCCCTCGGCCGGGACCCCTTTGGAGTGATCGATAACTATGCCGCAACGCAATTTTCAGCTCGGGATTTTGCCGGAGCGCAAGATCGACAGACGTGCTCTGGCCGCCAGCTACACCTTTATGGTGTTGATGCTTCTGCTGCTGGTGAATCTTGGGATCGTGTTTCCGGACCGGCTTACGCTCAAGGTGTACCGGGTCACGGAGTTGATTCCGCTTCCCTCGTTGCGGCCCGAGCCTGCGCCGGTCAAGGTGAAGCCCCAGATCAAGGTGAAGCTGCTGCCTAAAGCGCCAGTCTTCGATCAGCCCAAGCTGGTTGTGCCGCATGAAGTACGCCGCGTGGCTCCGACTCCGGAACACGTGGAAGCGCCCAAGGTGGTGATCAACCAGTTCGCCGCGCCGCAGATCAAGATGACTGCGGGCGGAGCGCGTCCGCAGCTGTTGCATACCGGAGAGTTCTCCGGAAGCTCGGTAACGCCCACGGTGAATGCGGCGGTGCAAAAAGTTCAGACCGGCGGATTTGGCGATCCTAATGGATTGAAGGGGGAGGGCAAGCCGAACGCGAAGCTGTATGCCGCGCAGGCTGGGTCATTTGACATGCCAGCGGGTCCGGGACAGGGAAATGGATCGGGCGGATCCAAAGGTATTAAAGGGACGATTGCCAGCGCCGATTTCGGCAACGGCATCGCCACCGGCGGCAAAGGCGATGGACGGAGCGGCGGGCAAGGCAGTGGAGTTTCAACCGGCGGATTCGGCGCGGAGCAGGTGGTTCATGGCGGACCGAAGCTGGCGCAGGTGGATTCGGGTCCGGCCACTACGCCCGTGGAGATTACTTACAAGCCGCAGCCGGTCTATACCGACGAGGCTCGCGGTCTGAAGCTCCAAGGCGAAGTTTTGCTGGAAGTGATGTTCAACGCCAACGGGACGCTGCATGTGAATCGCGTGGTACGCGGGTTGGGTCACGGGCTGGACGAAGCGGCGATGGCAGCTGCAAACAAGATGCGGTTCAAGCCGGCGCTACGCATGGGGCAGCCGACGGATTCGACGGCAGTGGTGCATGTGCTGTTTCAGTTGGCGTACTAAGAGTTTGAGTTGCACGAAGGGCCGGGTCCGGGATTTCGCGGTCATGGTCTTGCAAGCGAATTGAGTTCGGAGCTTTAAGGATCGGTTTTGGGAAACGAGTAGTTCGAGATATCGGTCTAAGAAACTTGGAGAGAAAGTCATGCGCACTTCGAAATTGATGTTCATTGCTGCACTGCTGATCTCGGTGAGCGCCGCAGCGCAGCAACCGGCGGACACACAAGCTTCCGCACAGCCGAATGCCGCGGCCACGCAGACGGCGCAACCGTCGGCCGCGCCGGCCGATGCTGGACAACCGTCGGCGGCGCCAGTGCCGAGCACAGCTCCGGCGGCGACCTCGCCTTCTCCGGCACAGCCTCAGGCCTCGCAACCGCAGGCGACGACGGCTCCGGAGCCCACGCCTTCGGCTCTGCCTCAACCCACCACGATGGATCAAGTGGTGGATCGCTTTATTGAGCGCGAGCATGGGCTGATGAAGGCTCTCTCCAACCGCACGCCGGTGGTCGAGACTTACCTGCAAAATCTGAGCGCCGATCCGCAACTCGGTCCCGTCCCCAGCGAAGATCACTATTTCCTGGGCCGCATGGATATGGGCGAGTCGGTCAACCGCAAGGACTACCTGAAAGAACAGGAGCAGGGCATGGAAACGCGCCTGATGGGCGGCTTCCACAAACTCTATCGGGTGCAGTACCAGCCCCTCGGCTTCTCCTGGATGGTGTATGCCGACCGCACGGATTTCAACCGCGAGCACTACGAATTTCATTACATTCGCCGCGAATTTCTGGGCGATGTGCGCTGCCTGGTTTTCGACGTCACCCCCAAAAAGGGCTCGGGCAAAGGACGGTTCCTTGGCCGCCTCTGGGTTGAGGATCAGGAATACAACATTGTCCGGCTGAATGGGACTTACTATCCCGCGCCGCGCAACTCATACTTCTTCCACATGGATAGCTGGCGCCTCAACCTGATTCCCGGTTACTGGGTGCCTGCCTACATCTATAGCGAAGAAGGCGACTTCAGCGCCGGCGTGAAGAACAAGATGGCGTTCAAGGCGCAGACCCGCATCTGGGGCTACGACTTGAAAAAAGAAGGCAAGGACGACGAACTCACACAAATCCGCGTGGACAGCGTGAAGGACGAGAGCGCCACCACGCAGGATGCTTCTCCTCTGCAGGCTGAGCGCGAATGGCAGCAGCAGGCTGAAGATAACGTCATCGAACGCCTTACGCGCGCTGGATTGCTGGCGCCGGAAGGCGATGTGGATCACATCCTTCAGACTGTGGTCAACAACCTCGAAGTCACCAACAACATCGACTTGCCGCGTCCGGTACGCACTCGCGTGCTGCTCACGGCGCCGCTGGAAACTTTCAGCGTAGGTAATACGATTGTCATCAGCCGGGGATTGATCGACGTGCTTCCTGACGAAGCCAGCCTTGCGGCTGTGCTCTCGCATGAGTTGGCGCACATCGTGCTCGGCCACAACCTGGGCAGCAAGTTCGCATTCAACGATCGCATGCTGTTTTCTGACGACTCCACTTACAACAACCTGGGATTCAAACATATTCCCGAAGAAGAGACTGCAGCCGACAAGAAGGCGATCGATCTGTTGAACAATTCGCCTTACGCGCAGAAACTCGATAACGTAGGCTTGTTCCTCAAGGCACTGCAAACCCGCGCTCCTCAGCTGAATGCCCTGCTCACCACGCACTTGGGCAATCCGCTGGCGGAGAATGGAACGGTTAACCGGCTGTCCGCTCTGTCAACCAAGGGTCCGGCGCTCGACAACAACAAGCTGGATCAGGTCGCCGCGCTGCCACTGGGCGGACGCGTCAAGATCAATCCATGGGACGACAAGGCAGAGATGGTGAAGACGTCTCCGGTAGCAATCACTTCGGCGCGTGACAAAATGCCGTTTGAAGTCACGCCCTTTTACCCGCGGTTAGCTCGCTGGGGCGCGTCGGCAACACCGGCGGTCACCCCGACGACCGCTGCCAACGCTCCTTCGGGCAACTAAACAACTTCACAGGTGGTGCCGCCGAGACGGCGGCGCGACCAACCAAGTTGCAATAAGACGCAGGCCGGGATCCGGAATCATTTCCGGGATACCCGGCCTGTGTTTGTTGGCAGTACCTAGTACCCAGTACCTAGTATCTGAGGACGGCGGATCGACTAGATACTGGGTACTGGGTACTGGCACTTACTGCTTCTTGCCCTTTCCCGGCAGGCCCGCAGGATTCTCATGCGTGCGTTCGCGGAAGGTTCCGCGCATCCCTGCCGCCAGTTTCACGCTTGATTCGCCAAATTTGTCGCGCAGCTTGTCCGCGGCGGCCAGCGCGTCTTTCCAGCGCTGCTGGCGGCCGCCTTCCAGCAGATTGATCTGGTCGGTCTGCGCTTCGAAGGACGAGGCCTGCACTCCCAGCAGCCGGACTTCCCTGCCCGGCTTCCAATTCTTGCGGAAAAGCTTGCGTGCTTCCTCAAAGATTTCTCCATCGAGTTGCGTGGCCGACGGCAAGCTGTGCGCGCGCGTGATCGTGGTGAAATCTTTGTAGCGCAACTTGAGTTGAATGGTGCGCGCGTAGAAATGTGCTTCGCGCAGGCGGCGGCCTACCATTTCGGAAAGCCGCATCAGCGTGGCTTCCAGTTGGTTCACGTCTGCTGTGTCTTCGTTGTAGGTATGCTCGTGGCTGATGGATTTTGCTGCTGTGTCCGCGCCCACTTCGGCGTCGAACCATCCGCCGGCATCTTCTCCACGGGCTTTGCCCGCCAGCGCCAGTCCCCACTTGCCGAATCGTTCTTCGAGTTCGGATTCTTCCAGCCGCGCCAGGTCTCCGACTTTCTTGATGCCAAGCGCATGCAGATCTTTCTCCATCACCTTGCCGACGCCGGGAATTTCGCGCACATCCAGCGGCGCGAGAAACTTGGATTCTTCTCCGGGGACAATCCACAGGACGCCGTTAGGCTTGGCCTGCGCGGACGAGACTTTCGCAATCAGCCGCGACGAGCCGATGCCGATGGAACAATTGAGCTGCGTTTCTTCTTTCATCCGCACATGCAATTTGTGGGCTGCTCTGAGCGGCGGCCCGTGCAGCCGCGCCGTTCCGGTCATGTCGAGGTACGCTTCGTCGATCGAAGCCATCTCGACCTGCGGAGAAAACGATTGCAGCACTTTGTAGACTTTTTCCGAGCACTCGCGGTAACGCTCCGGGTGCCCGTCGACGAAGATGGCGTGTGGACACTGCTTGGCGGCAGTGCGAAGCGGCATGGCCGAATGCACTCCAAACTTTCTCGCCTCGTAAGACGCCGCAGAAACTACACCGCGCTCGTGGCGCTGTCCGCCGACGACTACAGCTTTCCCTTTCAGCGAAGGATCGTATAGTTCCTCCACCGAGACGAAGAAGGCGTCCATGTCGACGTGGAAGATCGTGCGGGAGAGAGCCGGGATGTTAGGCGCCGCGGCCATGCTAGGCGAATTCTAGCAGCCGCGACGACTGAGGTCGGGAACAACCGCTGGGCGCCATTGTATAAGCTCCACTTCACTCACTAGCAACTGGCCCCCGGTGCAAGCCGCGCAGGGATGCCCCAGCGAAAAGACAGAAAGCAAAAACGACCGGGGCCGCGATAACGAACAGCGCAAAGATGTTCAGGCTGTCGTACTCTGGCAGGTAATCTGGCAGTCGCAGCGAGTGGTAAATCCCCTTGTAGGCAGCGAACCCGACACCCACTGTAACTGGATTGACCACCCACACCGCATGGCTGAACCTAACTCTCATGATCTTCTTTCCGATAGCGGTCCCGAACACTAGGAAAGCGACGCCGACCGAGATGGCCTGTACGAACAGCGCTGAAAGAAAGCGGCTGGGGACGTATAGTCCTCGTGGAATCCAGCGGGCACACCGAACAAGATGCGAACTAGTGGCCCGGCTGCGAGGGTCGCGAAAAGCAGGGCCGACAGGGTCACGATCACGGCAAGCCATGCAAACACGATCCTTTGAGCCACCGTCATTCTGGCAATATTAGACACCAGGTACGGGTCAAAACTGGCGAAAAATCGCTGTTACGCTCGTCGACACTAAACCCATGACCGGCTCTTTCGCCTTCATCACACAAAGGATCTAGACCATTACCTTCTCCTGCGCCGTCGCCGCCCCGCGCATCTGCTTCACGCGCTCGTAAATCTTGCCATACTCCCGCGCAGAAGCGTTCCAGGAGAAATCTTTGTTCATACCGTTGCGCATCAGCACCTGCCAAGAGGTCTGGTCGCGATAGGCTACCAGCGCCTGCTTGATGGTGAGCAGCAGCGATTCCCCGTTGTACTCCGTGAACTTAAAACCGGTACCTTTGCCGGTGCGCGCGTCCCAGTTCTCGATGGTGTCGTCGAGGCCGCCGGTGGCGCGAACGATTGGCACTGTTCCAAACTTCAAGCTGTACATCTGGTTTAACCCGCTGGGCTCGTATCTCGAGGGCATCAGGAACATGTCGGAGCCGGCCTCGATCTTGTGCGCGATGGCGTTGTCGTAGGCCACCTTCACCGCAATCTTGTTGGGAAACTGCTTGTTGAGGCGCACAAACATTTCTTCATACTTTTTGTCGCCTGCACCCAGGGCAACCACGATCATGTCTTCCCGGGCCAGACGGTCCATGATCTGCGCAATCAGATCGAAACCTTTCTGTGCGGCAAAGCGCGAAACGATTCCAATTACCGGCAGCTTCGGATCGGCGTTGCCCACTCCGAATGCCGCCAGAAGATCCTGCTTGCAGATGGCCTTCCCGGACAAATCCTGCGGAGAATATTTGGCGGCGATAAACTTATCGACCTGCGGACTCCACTCGTCGTAGTCCACTCCATTCAAAATGCCCGTGACGGTGGCGGCGCGGTCGCGGAGCACGCCTTCCAGTCCAAAGCCATATTCCGCCGTCTGAATCTCTTGACTGTATTTCCGGCTTACTGTGGTCACGAAGTCAGAATAGGTGAGAGCGCCTTTGAGAAAATTTACCTGCCCGAAGAATTCCATTTTCGACATGGTGAATAAGTCCCATGGCAGCATGAGCAAGGGTAATGTCTCAGGCGGGAACAGGCCCTGGTATCCAATATTGTGGATAGTGAAAACGGTCGCCACATCGCGGAACGCCGGGTCCTCCGCATACACCGTGCGCAGCAGCACCGGCACCAGCGCCGATTGCCAGTCATGGCAATGGAAAATGTGCGGCACGCCCAGAATCTTCGACGCTTCGAGCACGGTGCGCGAGAACAGCGCGAAGCGCTCGGCGTTATCCGGATAGTCGCCCGCGGGCGTTCCGTAAAGGGCATCGCGATCGAAAAACTCGGGATAGTCGACGAAATAAAAGCGCACGCCACCCTGGCTTCCGCCGGTCACTACCGCGCTGAACCGATATTTATCGTCGAAGGGAACTGTAATGCTGCGCACCACCGTAGCGGGGTCGGCGAGCTTGGTCTGCCGGTAACGCGGCAAGTAGACGCTCACTTGATGCCCCAGGGCGGCGAGTGCGCGGGGAAGGGCCCCAACCACGTCCGCCAATCCGCCAGTCTTTGAAAACGGAACGCCTTCCGAAGCGACGAACGCAATGTGCATGAAACCTCCCGGCTACTCCGTTTTTCGCGGACCCACGTTATGATGGAGGTGTCGCGGGCTGAGTTGCCAGTTTATACGCCCAAGGAAAAGAGGGTCAACGTGCCGAAGGTCGTATCCACGCGCCGCCCGCAGCTTAAGCCCAAGTTGGGACAGCATTTTCTCGCCAGCGACAGCTTCGCCTTGCAGATCGTCGACGCCCTGGGCGACGTATCGCAAGATACCGTGCTGGAGATCGGTCCCGGACGCGGCGTCCTCACTTCCCTCCTGGCCAAGCGCGCCCGCCGCCTGATTGCTGTTGAACTCGATCGCGTGCTGGCCGCGCAGCTTCGCCTGCGCTTTGGCATGTTCCCGAACGTCGAGGTCATCGAGGCGGACATTCTTTCCATTGATATCGAGTCGTTGTTTGGACCAAAGCCCGGACTCCGCCGTCCTGGCATTGAATTCAAGCCCACGCCCGTGAAAGTGATTGGCAATCTTCCTTACTACATCACGTCCGATATTCTTCTGCGGCTCTTTGATTACGCAAAATACTTTGAGACGCTGGTCTTGCTGGTGCAACGCGAAGTTGCCGATCGAATCGCGGCCAAGCCAGGGAGCCGTGACTACGGCCTGCTTTCAGCCACCGCGCAACTCCATGCGCGGGTCGAAAAACTGTTCACTCTGCCGCCCGGTGCCTTCGCACCGCCGCCCAAAGTACATTCCACAGCTCTGCGGCTCACCATGGCTCCGCGGCAGAAAGAACTTGGGCTCGATCAGGATCGCCAAATTGAAGACGGATTCATTGACTTCCTCAAACTTTCCTTTGGGCAGAAGCGCAAGACTTTGTGGAACAATCTCAAGTCCAGCTATCCCGAGGCTCGGCTGCGCGCGGCTCTGTCGCAGGCTCGAGTGAAACCTGCAGCGCGGGCCGAGACTCTGACTCTGGAAGAAAGTGCGGCGCTGTTTCTGGCCTTGCGTCAGAACCACAACGGCTCGTAGCATAGACTCAGTCAACGGTTATTTCGCGTAGCCCGTTTCGCGGAGACTCCCCCATGACCGCGACTACCATTCGTCATCCAGCTGTGGCTGGACGCTTCTATCCGAACGATCCAGAAACGCTCCGCCACGACGTTAATACGTATCTTTCGCAGACTTCGCCGCTGAAAACAATTCATGCGCTCGGCTGCATCGCTCCTCACGCGGGATACGTTTACTCCGGCCATGTAGCTGGCGCGGTGTTCGCACGATTGGAAATCCCGGAACTTTGCATTGTGATTTGTCCCAACCACACGGGCATGGGCCGCGCAGTCGCGATCATGAGTGACGGTTTCTGGGAAACACCGCTGGGTAATGTCCCCGTCGACAGTGAGTTTGCCGACGCTCTCAAGAAGCAGTGCCCGCTTCTGCACGAGGATTCAATCGCGCACCGTTCGGAGCACGCGGCGGAAGTTGAATTACCTTTCCTGCAAACGCGGCAGCCTAGACTGAAGTTCGTCCCCATCGCTCTGGGCACGGGACAATTCGAACCGCTCGAGCAACTCGGCCTCGCTCTGGCGGATGTCATCGCCACTCAGGGCAAGCCCGTGCTCATTGTCGCTTCCAGCGACATGAACCACTACGAATCCGATGCCATCACGCGCGTTAAGGATCAGAGCGCGATCGAACCAATTCTTCGCCTCGACGCCCTGGGTCTCTATGAAGTGGTAACCCAGCAGCACGTGAGCATGTGCGGCTTCGGCCCGACTATCGCCATGCTGACAGCGACCAAGAAGCTTGGCGCAACTTCGGCCAAACTTGTGAAGTACGCCACCTCCGGCGATATTTCCGGCGACCGCGATGCGGTCGTAGGATATGCCGGCATCGTGGTTACGTAGAGTTCAGCCGAGTTGATCGGTTGCAAAGTCGTGGGGCTCGGTTACAGAAAAAAGCTCGGCGGATGGTCCCGCCGAGCTCATGAAGTAGCGCCCTACCAATGCCAACCGCGAATCGTCAGAAACGTCGCAAAGGCGCTGTCACGCTTTAGTTGTGGTCGTGCTCGTGTTCTTCGTGCTCTTCGTGCTGATGCCGCCAATTCCAATATTCCTGCTGTTGCCTGCGCTTCAGTCGGTTGAACTCGCGATAAGCCTCATGCCGCTCCTCCAACCATTTCCGGTACACCCGGTCTTCGCGGTCATCCCAGTTGTGATAGTCGCGATGCTCCGAATCATAGTATCTGTGCTGGTCGCGATCCCGATCATGTTCTTCGTGATCCTGGACCGCGAGAACCGGTTTGGCACTTGCCAGCGGACTTGCCAACGCTCCGGCTAGCATGATGGTCCCGAGGTACTTGTAGCCTCGATGCATAATTTCCTCCGTTATGAATGATTGAGTTTGTGGATGGTTAATCCTGTTTCCGCCGGATCGTCGTTACGGACTCGTCGTTACGGACTCGTCGTTACGGACTCGTCGTACCATGCACGGATCCGACCGCAGCGTTATGTTCCACCGGTGAAGGAATGACGACCTCGGATTCGTCTGTCGGCGTTGAGCCATCGCGACCTTCCGGATCCAAAACGGCTTGCAGTTTCTCGCGCAGCGCCTGAACCCGGGCTTGCCTCTCGTAGCACTGGATCAATGTGGTATCAGTCAGGCCTTCGGGCGAATTCAGAGCTTCCATCTGCTGGCGGAGAAGGCTCACAATCTCCCGCCGCACGGCCACGATTTCCTCCGCTTCCGATGGCATCGCGGTCCTCCTGGTGAGATCGTCCTAGTGAGATCGTCACGAGAAGTTACACTATCGGCCAAAGAAGAGCGGTCGTATCCAGTAGATGCTGTATTTATTTGCCCTTGATCCTCCACGAGTCCAAGGCAAAAAACCGGGCGGCCTTCTGGCCGCCCCGGCTAAAGACGTGGCTGTCGATCAGTTACCGGTGACTACCCGCGGTAGATGCATGCCCCGTTGGAGCGCTGCTGGCGTGGCCCATGCTTGGGGAACTCATCGGACTCATGGTTGAGTGCGTTCCGCTGTTAACGCTCGCCGTGCTGTGTGAAGAACTTGCCGAGAACTGTGGCGCCGCATGCAGTTCCACCGTTCCCGTCTTTGCTTTTGCCACCTGCGTATTCAACTGGTGCAGGCTGCTTACCGATCCTCGCGGAATCCCGAGTCCCGCCGACCCGCTATTCACCACCAGGCGCGTTGGGCTGGAAGATGAAAGCACCGGTCCGCCTCTGCCCACGACGACCGTGCTCACCGTACCGGTGGGCGCCACCGGAGGATGAAATCCTGCAGCCGCCCCTAGCGTATGAACTCCGCCATGCCACGTATTAAATCCGCCCGGCTGCCAACCCCAGCCAAACCCGGGGGCATACACCCAGTTGCCATAGTAGTAGGGCATCCAGCCCCACGGATACGCCGAAGCCCACATGAATCCCATGCCCGGATACCAGGACCACGCCCCGTCCATATAGGGATTCCAGCCTGCACCCATGAAGTATGGCTGCCACAACATGCCGTAGCCGGCAAGATTGGAATAGCCGCCGTAGTAGCTGAGATCGCTGTAGCCGTAGCCTAACGATGTGGAATTATTCCTGGCATACTCGTCGTGATATGAAACCGATTGCCGGTCCCACTCGTCGTAGGGATCTTGTTCTACATTCTTGGCCACCGTCGCCTGGTCGTTGTTGTCCACGTCAAAGGCGACCATCTTCTTCTTGCCTACCTTAACCGTGCTCGACGGACCCACCACTTCCAGATCGTTCTTGAAGCTTGCGACTTCTACCGCACTGGAAGAAGCTGCCACCCGGAAGTGTGCCGACCGGCTCAGCACGACTTTTTCCTGCGAAAAATTCAGCGTGAATTGATCTTCGGTCTTCCCGAGCCAGTTCACATACGCCCGGCCCGCCTCCAGATTCACGACGGAAATTCGCTTGCCAGCGTCGTTGGATCCCAGCGTGCTGAATTCAATGGTCGTCTTGGGAGTAAGGCGCAACATGCTGCCATCTTCAAACTCAATCTCGGCGCGGCCTTTTTCCCCCGTGCGCAAATGCGTCCCTTGCGTGATGGGAAGGTTGAGGAATGCGTTCTCGAAACCCAACCCTGTATTCTTGTCGAGCTGCACTCCACCCTGCACGTCGCTCAAGCGAACGATGCGGGCTTGCGAATCAGCCGCAGCCGGCAACGCAAAAAGCGCGCAGGCCATAGCCAGCAATACCAAATTGCGAGAACGTGGCTTGTACATAGGAACTCCCCCTAGGTGATTCCGTCCCTATTAGAGCACGGTTTTGGGCCGGTGATTGTAAAATCCGTTGCCGTAGATAATCCCCCATGGAGCCGTACTTTGGAGTCGCGGGCCGGGACGGCCGACTGATAATGTGCCGTCTTGAATCAGTGCCGGGGATCCGCACGCGGTTCGAGATGATGTAAGTTTGCCAGTTTGGCGAGGCGGCGCATCGCCACACAGTGACTAGGTCTCAAGCAGCGTGCCGAGTACCTCGGGCCAGCGAGTTTCGAAGTCGCTGTCTCGTTGGAGTCCGCGTTGCAACACGTTCTGGATTCGCTGCTGCGCTTCAGGCCACGTCAGCGCGGTCTCGAACGAGGTGATGGCGGCGAGGAGCTGGTCGGCGGACGGCAACGAGACCTGGTTGACGAGATTCTTCGCTGCGGCGATGGCACGCCGGTCGAAGGAGGCGATCCGGCGCGCGAGTGCGTCGACGAAGCTGTCCAGCTCGGCGTCTGGAAGCGCCCGGTTGACGTATCCGTATCGTTCCGCGGTGTTGCCGTCGAAATCGTTCGCACCGAGAATGATTTCGAGTGCCCGACCCCTGCCGACCAGAGGTGGAAGACGTTCCGCACCGCCGCCGCCGGGATGCAGTCCCACGCCGACTTCGGGTTGGCCCAGTCGCGTGTTTTCGCGCGACGCGAAGCGCATGTCGCAGGCGAGGACGAACTCGCTGCTCACGCCCCGGACACACCCTCGGATCTTCGCGATGCTGACCTCCGGGGACTTGGTGAGACGCACGAACGTATCCAGCAGGATCGGGAGTCCCGAAGCCCCGACAGCAGTCATGATGTTCCCTAGCTTGCCGGTCAAATCAAAGTGGGAAAGGTAAAACTCGGGGTTCGCGCTTTCGAATACGACGACCCGCAGGCTCGGGCTGGCGTCCATTCGCGCGAGCAGACCCTGTAGGGCTTCGAATATGCTGGCGTCTACGATGTTGAAAGGAGGGTAATCGAACACAACCCTCCAGT
>Ga0307479_10004962_pt1 | contig 12204 bp, 9 predicted proteins | sample atmos_gasesECM4C_FD_203743 | JGI IMG/M metagenome (GOLD analysis project Ga0307479, IMG submission 203743) | Hardwood forest soil microbial communities from Morgan-Monroe State Forest, Indiana, United States - atmos_gasesECM4C_515 | ecosystem: Environmental > Terrestrial > Soil > Temperate...
TACGCCTCCGATAGGAGAGCCGCCCTCCTCATATCCCTTCTTCGCCAAAAGAAAGGCGATGCGCATGAAGTCCCGGTCCGAAAGTTTCTTGAAGAAGCCGGCATCGACAATCTTCGGGAGACTCTTGGTCGGAAGATGAGCAATGGTATTTAGAACCTCATCCGTCACAGGAGTATCTCTTGTGATGAAGGGTTTCATAATGGCTCCTTTCGGGACCCGATGCGATCAGGCTTAGCGATCAGAGGCTCCATTCTCCAAGAAGAATTAAAAAAAGGAAAGACAGCGGGACTACAGATCTTGACGCAAGGCCGAATTCGGGGGCAATAATATCGGCCTTGTGTTCTTCGGCGAAGGCGTAATGAGTGAGCTTCCGGTTATCGATGTTTCTGGTCTGACCTCGGCCGAGTTCTCCGAGCGGGCTGCTGTGGCCGCAAAATTAGGAAACGCCTGCCGTGAGACAGGCTTCTTCTACGTCATAAACCATCGGATAGCCGAGCCGGCTCGCGATGCGATTTTTGGGGCCGCGCGAGCATTCTTTTCCCTGCCGCTTGCGGCCAAGGAGGCGTGTTCAATCAAGCGCTCACGCCACAACCGCGGCTTCGTCGCACTCGAAGGGGAACGCCTCAACGAGAGCGCTGTCCTATCGGATTACAAAGAAGCTTTCAATGTAGGCTTGGAACTCGCTGCCGATCATCCAGAGGTGCTGGCGGGCAAACCGTTTCGCGGCGTCAATCTGTGGCCGGCGATCTCCGGTTGGCGCGAGACTGTCCTCGCTTATTACGACGCATGCTGGAACCTGGGCCGCCGGATTCACCGCGGCTTTGCGCTCGATCTCGGTGTGGCGGAGGATTTCTTCGAAGACAAGCTCGATGCTCCGCTGGCGATCCTGCGGATGCTGCACTATCCGCCGCAGCCGGAGCGGCGCGATCAAGCTCCCGACAGCGGCGCCGGCATGCACACCGACTATGGCAACCTGACTATTCTCGCCACCGATGGAGTCGCGGGCCTTCAGGTACGCGTGCGAAGCGGCGCATGGGTGGACGCACCACACATTCCGGGCGCTTTCGTCTGCAACATCGGCGATTGCCTGATGCGCTGGACGAACGACGTTTACGTCTCAACGCCCCACCGGGTTGCGATCCCCGTCCAAGACCGGTATTCGGTGGCGTTTTTTCTCGATCCCAATCCGGATGCCCGCGTCGAAGTGTTGCAGAGTTGCATGGCACCCGGCATCCCGCCCAAGTATCGGCCCACGACCGGCGCCGAATATCTGCAGGAACGGTTGACGGCGACATACGATCATCTGAAAGAACGAACCTGAGATGAAGTCAGGCGGTTCGCGGCACGGATTGCGCAGGCCGACTTCTGCTCATCAGTGCGTAATACACCACGAAACTCACGGCAAATCCGACGAACCAGGCATAGTTGTAAAGCGCTCGTAACGCGGGCACAACAAGGCCGATGAAGGCCACGCTTGCACCCGCCACAAGCGCAGCGATAGCACGTAGGTTTACGCCCCCGGTAAACTCGTAGAATCCGTGCCGTTGATAGAGATCCTCAACGAGAATGATTTTCTTTCTGATTACAAAGTAATCGCAGATCATCACCCCGGCGATCGGCCCGAGGAAGCCCGAATAGCCCACCAGCCAGCCCGTAATGTAGTTGCTGTAACTCGCCAGCAGCTTCCATGGCTGAAATACGGCCGCGCCAATCACACAGGAAATTAGTCCGCCGGTGCGGAAGCTGATTACTCGCGGCGCAAGATTCGAGAAGTCGTTGGAAGGCGAGACCAAGTTCGCGGCCACGTTGACGTTGAGTGTGGCCAGCAGCAGAGCGAGCATGGCGATTACCACTGCAACCGGATTGCCCAGCCGCGCCAGCACGGCAACCGGATCCCAGATCGCCTGACCGAATATCAGCACGGTTGCGGACGTTACGGCGATGCCGATAAAGGAATAAAACGTCATCGTCGCCGGCAACCCCAGCGCCTGCCCTAGCACTTGTGCTCTCTGGCTGCGCGCGTAACGCGTGAAATCGGGGATGTTCAGCGCAACGGTGGCCCAAAAGCCGACCACTCCGGTGAGCGACGGCACAAAAAACCGGAAAAACTCCGCGAAGCTGCGGAACTTCGATGGCGTCGCAAGCATTGGCCCGAACCCACCCGCCTTCACGACGGCCCAAACCAGGAGTGCCACGCCGATCACCAGCAAGAATGGCGCAGTCACGCCCTGCAGCCAGCGGATGGTGCGGATCCCGCGCGCAATAACAATCACGTGGAGTAGCCAGAACGCCGCGAAGCAGAGCGGCACGCCCCAGCGAACCTCGCTCCAACGGGGATCGAGCGCCACCAGCATCGCATTGATGGCCTGACCGCCGATCCACGTCTGGATGCCGAACCAGCCGCAAGCCACCAGCGCCCGCAGCATCGCCGGCACATTGGCGCCGAGCACACCAAAGGACGCACGCGCGAACACGGGGAAAGGAATCCCGTAGCGCGCTCCGGCGTGCGCGTTGAGCAGCATGGGAATCAGCACCAGCACGTTGCCGAGGAAAACCGTGAAGATGGCCTGCTTCCAATTCATTCCACCGGCAATCATCCCGCTGGCCAACAGATAGGTGGGAATATTGACGCTCATGGCGACCCACAGCGCCGCATAGTTGTACGTGCCCCAACTGCGGCGTTCCGCGGTTACAGGCGCCAGATCTTCGTTATAAAGGGAGCTCGCGCGAACGGCATCGGCACTTACAACGTCAGTGGATGCGGGCGGGTTCAGGCTCTCGCCGGTGGCCATGAATGGGTCGTCTCTGCGGGCCTCTGTGTGAGAGCCGCCCCTCGCTATCGTGCCAAACGAGTGATCGCCTGGCGGCGAATAAATTCGCCCGACCCGGCGCGCCCGACAAATTTTCCATTGTCGACGATGACGCGTCCGCGGGACAGCACGGTCTTCGGCACGCCCTTCACGCGTATGCCTTCGTACAGAGAGTAATCGATGCGCATGTGGTGAGTCTGGACGCTGATAGTCTGCTCTTCGTTCGCATCGAAAATGACTATGTCGGCATCGGAGCCGACTGCGATCGTTCCCTTGCGTGGAAACAGGCCAAAAAGTTTAGCCGGTGCCGTAGACACAAGCTGCACGAACCGGTTGGGCGAAAACCATCCGCCGTGCACTCCGCCCGTATACACCAGGCTCAGCCGGTGCTCGATACCCGGTCCGCCGTTGGGAATCTTGCTGAAGTCGTCCTTGCCCAGTTCCTTCTGTTCCTTGAAACAAAAAGGGCAATGATCGGTGGAGACCACCTGAAGAGTGTCTCGCGTGAGCCCCTGCCAGAGTTTCTCCTGGTGCCATTTTTCGCGCAGCGGCGGCGTGAAAACGTATTTCGCGCTTTCGAATCCCGGCGCTTCCATTTTTTCGATGGAGAGAAAGAGATACTGTGGGCACGTCTCCGCGTAAGCGGGCAGGCCGCGGTCCCGCGCCTCGCGCACCTTTTCGAGCGCGTCGTTGCAGGAAAGATGCACGATGTAAACGGGCGCACCCGCCATCTCCGCAAGCGCCATGGCCCTTCCCGTCGCTTCGCCTTCGGCCGTCGTAGGCCGCGTGAGGGCGTGATATTTCGGGGCACGCTTACCTTCGGCGAGAGCCCGCTGCACGATGACGTCGATTACACTTCCATTTTCCGCATGCAGGCAGATCATTCCGCCGTACTTGGCGGTCTGCTGCATGGCGCGAAAAATGGTGGCGTCGTCCACCATCAGGGCGCCGGGATAGGCCATGAATAGCTTGAAACTCGAGACGCCCTCACGGATCAGGGAACCCATCTCTTCGAACTGTGCGTCGCCGAGGTCGGTGATGACGCAGTGGAAGGCATAATCGATGGCTGCTTTGCGGTCGGCCTTGCGCATCCAAATATCAAACGCCTGCCGCAGGCTATGGCCTTTCGTTTGGACCGCAAAATCAATCAACGTCGTCGTCCCGCCGTACGCGGCGGCGATCGTGCCCGTTTCAAAATCGTCGGAGCTGATGGTACCGGCGAAAGGCATATCCAGATGGGTATGAACGTCCACGCCGCCCGGCATCACGAGCCGGCCAGCAGCGTCGATCACCTTACCGGCATTTTCCACCGGCAGCGTATCCGCGATAGCCGCAATCCGTCCGTTCGTAAGGCCAAGGTCACTTGCGAACGTATCGTTAGCCGTGACGATAGTGCCGTTTTTGACCACCGTATCGAACTGCAATCGTCCTCCGGGTCCGCCACTCATCCCGGCGTTCGCTGAAGCCGGCGTTCGGCATTCGAGAGCCGAAATGATAACCTAAATCCTTTCGAAACCGCTGGGCGACGGTCATCCGGCCGGGTTTGCAAGGGTCCGCCGGCGGAAGCCTATATGCCACTTCGCGAGACAGCGCCGAAACTCGATCCTGAGCAGTACGAGCGGAATTTCGCCGACATTAAGCCGGCCATGTCTCCGCGGCAGGCAGCCATTGAAGCGACCCGGTGCCTCTATTGCTTCGACGCACCCTGCACTATCGCGTGTCCCACGCACATCGACGTGCCCGTGTTCATCAAGAAAATTTCCACCGAAAATCTGCGCGGCTCAGCTCGCGTGATCCTTACCGCCAATATCCTGGGCGAAAGCTGCGGCCGCGTGTGCCCCACCGAAGTGCTCTGCGAAGGCGCCTGCGTGATGCACGAAAAAGGACAAGCGCCCATTGAAATCGGCCGCCTGCAACGCTACGCCGTTGATTACGTTCGCGAACGGAAGATACAGCTTTTTCGGTCCGGCGCTTCAAACGGCAGGCGTGTGGCCTGCATCGGCGCGGGGCCCGCATCCCTGGCTTGCGCTACGGAGTTGGCGAAGTGGGGATATGAGGTTACGGTTCTCGACGCTAACGAACTCCCCGGAGGCCTCAGCACATATGGCATAGCCGCTTACAAGACACGCGCGGCGGATTCAATTCGAGAAGTTGACATGATCCGCGATCTGGGCGTGACGTTTCGGCAAAAGGTGCAGGTCGGACGCGATATCGCCTTCGCGGATCTCGAGAAACAGTTCGACGGCATCTTCATCGGGGTGGGATTGGGCGAGACCGGAGAACTCAAGTTGCCGGGCGAGGATTTGCAAGGCGTCTACGGTGCGATGGAGTTCATCGAGAAAACGAAAATCGAGCCTTTCCCACAGATCGAAATCGGCAGGCGAGTAGCCTGCATTGGCGCCGGCAATACCGCCATCGATGTTGTGACGGCCGCGCGGCGGCTCGGCGCGGAAGTTGTCTATCTCATCTATCGCCGGGGTCCACAGGATGCGTCCGCGTTCGAATACGAGCTCGAACTCGCAAAGAAAGACTCGGTCGTTTTTCTGTGGCAAACCCAACCGGTGGGCATCCTCGGGCGCGAGGGCGTGGTTACCGGCCTGGAATGCGTGCGCACAAGTCTTGGCCCTGGGGATGGCAAACGGCGCCGCACTCCGGAGCCGGTCTCGGGCACCGAGTTCACGCTCGAGGTGGACATGGTCGTGCGTGCGGTGGGCCAAAAACCTGTGACGGAATTCCTGAAAGGCGTGAAGGGGCTGGAACTAAACCCCAACGCCACGGTGCGCATCAACGATCGCCATCAGACCGGGAATCCGAAATACTTCGCCGGCGGCGATTGCACGAACGGCGGAAAAGAAGTGGTGGATGCCGTAGCGGAAGGCATGACGGCCGCTCGCGGTTTGGATACATGGTTAGGCTCGCCCCTCGGCGGGCAGTCATCAAACGAACCTGCGCGCGACGTCGCGCGATAGAGTCCTTCCAGCCCACTGGCTTGCGTAAAGGAGTATTGGTCTACCCGAGCAGAAAGGTGTTGATGAAAACATGGCGGACCTAAATGTGAAATTTGCAGGGATCACGAGCCCGAATCCGTTCTGGCTCGCTTCCGGGCCACCGACGAATACCGCCGGGCAAGTGATGCGCGCATTCGATGCCGGCTGGGGAGGCGCGGTCTGGAAGACGATCGGCGAGCCCATCGTCAATACGAGCTCGCGCTATGGCGGAATCGATCTGAACGGTGCGAAATTGATGGGCTTCAACAATATTGAGTTGATCAGCGACCGTCCAATCGAGGTGAACTTCCGCGAGATTTATGAAGTCAAACGGCGCCATCCGAAAAACTTGGTTATCGCCTCGCTGATGGTCGAATCCAAGCGCGAATCCTGGCACGCGATGGTGCGCCGGGCGGAAGATGCCGGTTCCGACGCGCTGGAACTGAATTTCGGATGTCCGCATGGAATGAGCGAGCGGGGCATGGGCTCTGCGGTCGGCCAGGTGCCCGAATACACGGAAATGATTACGTCGTGGGTGAAGGAGGCGACCAGGATACCGGTCATCGTCAAGCTGACGCCCAACGTCACGGACATTACGCGCATCGCCTTGGCTGCAGAACGCGGCGGCGCCGACGCCGTCAGCCTGATGAACACGATCAATTCACTTATGGGCGTCGATCTGGAGACTTTTGCCCCGCAGCCCAGCGTGGCGGGCAAATCCTCACATGGAGGCTACTGTGGGCCGGCCGTGAAGCCGGTTGCCCTGCATCTGGTGGCCAGCGTGGCAAAGAAGCTGCGCATTCCCATCAGCGGCATTGGCGGCATCGGCTTGTGGAATGACGCCGCCGAGTTCATGGCCCTCGGCGCATCCACCGTGCAAGTGTGCACCGCGGCGATGCATTACGGCTTTCGTATCGTGGAAGACATGATCGACGGCCTCTCGCAATACATGGACGATCACGGCTTCCGCTCGATTGAAGATTTTCGCGGGCGTGCCGTGGCCAACGTGCGCGACTGGGGCGACCTGGATCTCAATTACAAGATCATCGCTGAAATTCATTCCGAGCTGTGCATTGGCTGCCAGCTTTGTTATGTAGCCTGTGAGGATGGCGCGCACCAGTGCATCGCGCCTTACGACGTCGCGAGCAACGGCAAGAAAAACGTACACGGCATGGACGTACACGTGCCGAGGATTCTGGACGAAGAATGCGTGGGCTGCAATCTATGTGCGCTAGTCTGCCCCGTCGAGGACTGCATCACCATGCGCGAAGTAAACACCGGAATGCCACCGATGACCTGGAACGAGCGCGTGCGCCAGCAGTCAGCCTCGTGTGCTCCGCCAATGCCAAGCGGAAACTGAATTTCGGGGAATAAAATACCTGCTCTAAGGGTCAATCAGCAGCTTGGGCGGCGCTGGACGCCTCGATGCGCACGAGTTCGCCATAGGTCTCAGGCCGGCGGTCGCGAAAAAACTGCCAAGTGGCGCGCACCTGCTGGATTTCGTCTAGGTCCAAGTCGGCTACGAGCAGCTCATCTTTGTCTCTACTCGCCTGCGCGACGATTTTGCCTCGCGGATTGCAGAAATAGCTCTTGCCGTAGAATTCGCCGATGCCCCACGGCTGTTCGACTCCCACGCGATTGCTCGCGGCCACGAAATAGCCGTTTGCGACGGCGTGCGCGGGCTGCTCCAGTTCCCATAGATATTCCGACAAACCAGCCACGGTCGCCGACGGGTTGAACACAATCTCCGCGCCGTTCATCCCGAGAATACGCTCCCCCTCGGGAAAATGGCGGTCATAACAGATATACACGCCGATTCGGCCATAGCGCGTCTGAAAAACGGGATAGCCGCCGTTTCCCGGCGTGAAGTAAAACTTCTCCCAGAAGCCGGGATGGCAATGCGGTATGTGGTGCTTGCGATATTTCCCCAGGTAGCGGCCGTCCGCATCGATCACCGCAGCGGTGTTAAAGAAAACTCCGGCCATCTGAATCTCGTACACGGGAACGATCATGACCATGTGATAGCGCTTCGCGAGCTTTTGCATGCGCGCCACAGTGGGCCCGTCGGGCACGGGCTCGGTCAGTTCGTACCAGCGCGTTTGCTGCTCGGCGCAAAAGTACGGGCCATAGAAAAGTTCCTGCAGACCCAATACCTGCACCTTGCGCTTGCCCGCCGCCTCGATCAGAAGTTCGTGCTTGGCGGTCATTCGCTTCTTGATCTCCTCGAGCGAATGCTTTTCGGGCGACCACTCGCATGAAGCCTGAATCAGCCCGCAACGCACCAGTCTGGCCACAAATCACCTCTCTTCGAGAGTAATGGTCGAGTGTACTGCGCGCTATTGCCGGTCACAAGCACAGCGGCCCGACTTGACATCAAACCGCGCGAAATTATTGCGCTAACTGAGCCAAGGCGGACGTCAATACTTGCACGCCGCGCTTGAGGTCTTCCGGGGCGGCGTATTCGTCGGGCCTGTGGCTAACGCCGTTGCGGCAGGGAATGAAGAGCATGCCAGTGGGAGCGATTCGAGACATGAATAGCGAATCGTGATACGCCCGGCTGACCATGGGCATTGATTCGATGCCAAGTTCCCGGCACGATGCGGAGAGCGCTTCGGTGATTAACGGGCTCGCTTGCGCCGGCGCGTCGGCATTGATCAGCTCGACTTCCACGCGCACTAGCCGTTTGGCGGCGACCGTTTCGCAGGCGGCGCGAATCGCGCCGAGCATGCCGTCACGACGCTCGAGATCGATGTCGCGGACGTCAATCTCCAACACCGCTCGGCTGGGAATACTGTTGACTGCGCCGGGAAAGATCTTGCAAACGCCTGTAGTCGCTACAGAGTCTGCGGATCGCGTGGCTTTGGCGGCGGACTCCACGGCGAGAGCAATCTCGGCGGCGGCAAGAAAGGCATCGCGCCGGTCGGGCATCAGCACCGCACCGGCGTGGCCGCCCGCGCCCTCGATCGTGACGCGAAGAGCTGCAGGCGCGGCAATAGCCGTAACGATACCCACAGGAATTCCCTTGCGCTCGAGAAGCGGGCCCTGCTCGATGTGTAGTTCAACAAAGGCGTGATAGTAGTCCTTTGCCAGGCGAACATTCTCAAGCGATCCGTCCTTAACCGATCCGACCTCAACCGATCCATGCAGGGCCGCCTGGCGCAATATTTGTTCGAGGCTCTTGCCCTCGCCGTCCTTCAACAGCCGGGCATCCTCCGGCGAGAGCGTGCCCGAGAGCATGCGGCTGCCCAGACAACCGATCCCGAAACGCGTCGGCTCTTCGGAGGTGAAGACCAGCAACTCGATGGAGCGGAGCAGACGGAATCCGCCGCGCTGCAGCGCGCGGATGGCTTCTAATCCGCCCAGCACCCCCACCGTGCCGTCGTACCGTCCGGCGTGAGGCACGGCGTCTGTATGCGAGCCCGTTGCCACGGGCGCGAGGCTCGGATCGGCGCCCGCCCAGCGCGCGAAGGTGTTGCCCACAGCGTCGGTTCGCAGCTCCAGTGCTGCTTCTGAAAATAGCTTGCGGAGGTAGGCGCGGGCCGCCACGTCCTGAGCCGAAAAAACTACGCGCGTGACGGCCGGAGCGGGAGCATCAGAGAAAGACGCCAGCGTTTCGAGTTCGCTCAGCAAGCGGCTCAGATCGACGGTGATTGGCATGGCGTGTCCGCAGTTTATTTCATGGGAGAGCTAACCCAAAGGATGGCGGTTCCACGGTTTGTAAATGAGATATTTGGCGGGAACTTTTCCCAGCGCACCGAACCACTGCAGGCAATACGGAGCCATCCAGATGAAATCGCCGGCGGCGACGGGATACCAGCGGTCACCCAGGCGGTAGATGCCCTCGCCTTCGAGCATGAGGAGTCCGTGCTCCATGATGTGTGACTCGACCATAGGAAGCGCGGCGCCGGGCTGATAAGTCATTGTGTTCACCGCAAAATCGAACGAGGGATCGTCCGGCAGCAGAGCCCGAACCAGCAGCGATTCGTCTCCCATAAAAGCCTGAGGCGCGATTGAACCTTCTTCTCCGATCAGTACATCGGGTTTACGGATGCCCGGCCGCCCTCCTTTTTTTCCATCGGTTTGAGCCGCACCGTGTGGCCCACTTAACGGCTGATATGCCTTTTCAATCACCGCAATCCGCGCCGCTTCCGGCGCGCGAACTGACGCCGGATCGGCCGCTGGCAAGTACGCATAGCCGTCCTTGGCGAGCACGTGTTTCGCGCGTGATGCTTCGAGTTGCACTTTCCCTTCGAGGACAAAAAGAAAACGTTGTGCCTCGGTGGGCCCGAGCGCGCCACCAGGTTCGATCTCGGCAGTGTATTGGGTGAAGGCTGCTCCCATCGCCGGAGCCACATGAACAATGGCTGAAGCCCGCTCCATTCCCGGCAGGGGAGCGCGGACGAACGAATCCGGCGTCAAAAGCGCGTGATCGGCTTGCAGTGAACTCCGAGTTTGCCCGAGTTGGTGCAATGGCTTGTCCTGAACAGGTGGCGCCACGTTCACTGACGATTTCACTCGCCTCTCAGGCATGCAGCTTCTCCAACTCTTCAAGAAAACGCAGGCCAGTGTTCACGGCCGCCGCGACATCGTCGGGGAGAACCCGCTCATCGGGATGATGGCTGATCCCGCTGGGACTGCGGAGAAAGAGCATCGCCACGCGCACCTTCTGCGCCAGGATCATGGCATCATGGCCTGCGCCGCTGGTCATGCGGTGGAGGGGGAAACCGGCGTGCGCCACTGCCTTCTCCACTGCCAGAACTAAATTCGGATCGCAAGCGACGGTCTGTTGGTCCTCCGTCACGGAACATTCGAATTTCAGACCACGCCGCTCAGCGATGTCCTTCGCAGCGGAGAGGATTCGATCGACGCCCGCGGTCCGCTGCGCATCGCTCGCGTGGCGGACATCCAGGCTGGCACGGGCCTCGCCCGCGATCACATTGCTTGCTCCTGGAAATGTTTCCATCTGACCCACCGTCGCCACCAGACCCGGCGTTGCACGAGCTTCACTTTCGACGGCCAAAATCCACTCAGCTATGGCGCCCACTGCGTCGTGCCTCAGATGCATCGGCGTCGTGCCCGCGTGATTTGCCCGCCCGCGAAAGGATACGCGCGCTTGTGTCTGGCCGACAATGGCTTCCACCACGCCGAGCGGTAAACCGAGTTCATCGAGCACCGGCCCCTGTTCGATATGGAACTCGAGGTAACCCAGAACCTGCTCCTTTAAGATTGCCTCGGACATCCTGGATGGATCCAGACCGAAGTCTCGAATTGCCTGAGCCACCGTGCGGCCGTGAGCGTCTTTTTTTTCCAGCAATGCAGCGTCCAGTGTTCCGATCAGCGCCCGGCTTCCGATGAACGGCACGCCAAACCGCACGCCCTCTTCTTCCGAAAAGCCGACGATCTCGATCGCAAACGGCAGCCGACGTCCGTTGAGGCTTTCGACCACGGCGATGCTCAGCACCACTCCTAGGACTCCATCGAAAGCACCAGCGCAGGGAACGGTGTCAAGATGCGAGCCAATGAGCAGCCGTGGGGCATCCTGATGCAACCCCTGGTGCAGCCCGCGCAGATTACCCGCCGAATCCACGGAAACGCTCATACCCAGCGATTCCATCCAAACTCGAAGGATGCGGTGCACTTCCCGCATCGGCTGCGATAGAAAGGTACGCGTTGTGCAGCCGGGCTGCTCGCTCAACTCCGCTATTGCTCTGCAGCGGGCAATGATTTCTTCCTGCTTTACAGTGTGAACCATGAGTCGAATCGGACTTGCCGTTGTAACATTTGTCGGCCATTCGCGCTATCCGATCCCCTTTTCTTCCGCTCGGCATGACCGTAGGTTCTGTCCCTTGTCTCCGCACGTCTTGCCTTCTGCGGTGAAAATCCGCACTTTCCGCTACAATCCTACGCTCGCGATGGAGCATGTCCTGAAGCGTCTGAATGCTCTCCCCGCAATGGAAGCAGAAGCCGAATTACTGGCATGCTGCGGGGCCTCGCGTTGGGTGCAGGGCATGCTCGCTCGACGGCCCTTCGGCAATTGCGCCGAGCTTTTCGCTGCGGCCGACGAAGTCTGGCGCAGCCTTGGCTGCGAAGACTGGCTTGAAGCTTTCGCTCGGCATCCGCAAATTGGCGAAAAAGCCGTCGAAAAGCAGATCAAGTCCGAAACGGGCCAGCACATCTCGAGCCGCTGGTCGGCCGAGGAGCAATCCGGGGCTCAGCGCAACTCGGCAGACATCGTGGCGCGGCTGGCGGAAGGCAATCGCGTTTACCGGCAGCGCTTCGGATACATCTTTATCATTTGCGCCACCGGCAAAACGGCCGAGGAGATGCTTGCCATTCTTGAACGGCGTCTTCAGAATGACGCCTCCGCTGAATTGACTATCGCGGCGGAAGAGCAGCGCCGGATCACG
>Ga0307479_10004963_pt1 | contig 12204 bp, 11 predicted proteins | sample atmos_gasesECM4C_FD_203743 | JGI IMG/M metagenome (GOLD analysis project Ga0307479, IMG submission 203743) | Hardwood forest soil microbial communities from Morgan-Monroe State Forest, Indiana, United States - atmos_gasesECM4C_515 | ecosystem: Environmental > Terrestrial > Soil > Temperate...
CGGGCGTGGGCGGAACCGCCGTGTGTGAATGCCCGGATCGAACCGCGGGTGTGCAGGTTATGGTCCGAGAAGCTGCCGCAGACCAGCATGGGAACCTTGATCGCCGACAGGTCGGGCACCACCGAGCGCCAGAAATCGTCACGCAATGGATGCTCGTCTTGCATCGGCCCCAGGGTGTAGGTCTGCCGCGTCTCGCGACCGATATTCCTCGACCACAGGCCGGTGAAGCCGGTCTCCCGAATCCCACCCGGAAATGTGAGGTCGCGATACGCGTCGGTGAAGCCTTCCCATGGGCAGATCGCGCGCAGCGCCGGCGGCTGCAGCGCGGCGACGGCGTACTGGCTGATGGCCAGGTACGACACCCCGAGCATCACGACATTGCCGTCGCACCACGGCTGGCCGGCGATCCACTGGACGACGTCGCAGCTGTCTTCGGCTTCCTGGCGCGACAGGATTTTTCCGGTGCCCTCGGAATGGCCGCAGCCGCGCGAGTCGGCATTCACCACGGTGAAGCCTTGCGCGTTCCACCAAGCCGGGTCCGGAGCCTCCCACCCGGTCAGCGCCGAGAAGGTCACCGGATCCGGCTGGCGCAATATGCGGTATTGCACGGAGTACGTCCACCGCTTGCCCCGCCGAGCCGACAATTTGTCCTTGCTGTAGGGATGGATGCTCAGGATGACCGGCCGGGCCCCGCCATCTGCCTTCCGGAAGACATTGATCCGCAACACTGTTCCGTCGCGCGTCGGGACGCTGACGTCACGGTCGAGGAAGATGTCGGTCGGTGGATCGGTGACGGTTATCGGGGGGTTGGCGGCGGCGCGAATCCGGTCCAGCGCGTAGCGGAGGGCTCCGGGACCTCGCCAGGGCCGGTCCAGGCTAGGTGCCGGATTCCCGGCCACGCCAATACCCTAAAGCGTGTCGGTTTGGCGCTACCACACGTAGGGCACCAACCGGTAGTGCACTCGCTGCTTGTATTCGCGGTATCCGGCCAATTCTTGGCTGAGCAACTTTTCTTCATCGAGGATGCGAAAGACCAGCACCAGCAGGCTCGGGATGATGAGGAGAAGCCCCCAGTAGGAGCCGAGTGCCAACGGTATGCCCAACATCAAGATCAGGTTCCCCGCGTACATCGGGTGCCGCACGAGCTTGTAGAGACCGCGGGAGGCCAATTTCTGGTCCGCCTCCACCCTGACAGTCGCTGCCGCATAACTGTTCTGTCTGATCACCAGCATGCCGATAGATAGTCCGGCCACTACCAACACATCGCCGATCAAGCACACCGCTGTCGGCACCTTCAACCAGCCGACACGATGGTCGTACGCGCTTAACGCCATCATCGCGAAGAGCCCCAGAAAAGCGCCGATGATGATGAACTTCTGAACTGTTCTGGCTTCCGCGATTGGGCCGCCATGCATGCGTCGCTGCAGAGCCGCCGGGTTGGTCCGAGCGAAATAGAGAGTCGGGAGCACCGTCGCGAGCGTGAACACAGCGATGAAAACCCATGCCTGCCAATAATTGAACGTCCCGGCGGGCACAAACAGGAGCACGCCAAGAAGGACAATTCCAATAGGCGACATTGCCAACGCTTTAAGACCATTCTTCATAACCCCTCCTCCCTAGCAGCGCACATCGCGCCGTCGAAAAGCCATGGTCCCCAACACGATCAGCGTCGCATCGATGGCCAGCAACCACAGCAGCGGCACGGCGGTGAAGTCCCCGCCGCCGACCCGCGGAGTGTGAGCGAAGGGCTCGAGGTCGAGCAACCACTGCGGGAATCCGGCCAACGAACCAATCAGGTACAAGGCGACGAACCCGACCAGCACGCCCCACGCCACCGGCGTGAACCGCGGTGCGAGGCCGAACAATGCCAGTGTCACGGCGGAAAGCAGCCAGACGGCGGGCAGCTGGACGGCCGCGGCGCCGACAACGACGGCCAGCTTGCCGCCGATATCGCCGGCCGCAGTTCCGTATACGAGTCCGGCTGCCACACCGGCAACCAGCATCGCCGCCGCGGATCCGGCCAGAGCCGCTACCAAATGGCTTGCCAGCCAGCGAGTTCGGGAGACCGCGCCGGCCAACGTCGTCTCGGCTCGCTGGGCCGCCTCTTCCTGGTGCAGGCGCAAGGTGAGTGAGACGGCGAACGCGGCGGCCACCATGCCCAACATAGTGAACGCCACCGCGATGAAGGCTTGCTCCAGCGCGCTGGTGCCGCCCATCCGCGCGACGATGTCACGCGCCATCGTGCTGTCGCCCAGCTCGTCGCCGATACCGTGCGTCACGCTGCCCATCAGGACGCCGTACAGACACAGGCCGACGGTCCACAGCAGTAGCGATCCGCGGTCCAGCCGCCACGTCAGCCCGTCGACACTGCGCAACACCGTTCCGGCGGTGCCGGGACCGGCGCGTTCGGCGATGAGTCCGGCACCCACGTCACGGCCGGCGAGCAGTCGATAGGCCACCGCGGTGAGCACGACCGTCGTTGCCAGATGCAGCAGCAGGACCCACCAGCGATCGCCCGCGTACGGCCTGACTTGCAGCGACCATCCCAGCGGCGAGAGCCACGACAGCGTGCCGGAGCCGGCATCGCCGATCGCGCGCAGCGTGAACGCGGCCCCCAACACGGCGAACGCGAAACCGCGGGCGACTCGTGCGCTCGGCGACAGCTGTGCGGCGACCGCGGCCACGGCGGTGAACACCAGGCCGGAGCCCGCCAGCGCAGCCCCGAAAGCGAGCGACCCGGCGGCCGGGATGTCGGTGGTGAGCAATCCCGCCGCACCGATCGCGCCGGTGGCGATCGACGCACCGAACGACAACATCAATGCCGCGGTGAGGCTGGCATACCGGCCGACCGCGGTCGAGTCGATCAGTTCGGTCCGGCCGGTCTCCTCGTCAGCGCGGGTGTGTCGGATGACGGTGAGGATGACCGCTACCGCGATGAGCAAGTGGAACATCCCGGCCTTCCAAATGCCTGCCGCCCCAAGGCTGGTGTTGTAGACCTGGCCATAGAGCGCACGCTGGGCCGGGCTGGCCATGATGGAGGCCGCGAACCCGGCGCGCGCAGCCTCGCTAGGGTAGACCTTCAGGATGCTCCCGACGTACACGCTGGACAGCGGCACCGACAGCAGCAACACCCACAGCGGCAACGCGATTCGGTCGCGCCGCAGGTAGAGCCGCAGCATCCCAAGCGTTCCGGAGAAGTTCGAACCGGCCTGCGGCGCCGGGTGCGCCGGACGGTGTGGCCGATCCAGGGTTGCGGTGCTCATAGCGTCGCCACCTTCTTTGCGTTGTGTTCGCGCTGACCGTCTGCAACGTTGTAGTGGCGCAGGAACAGTTCCTCAAGTGTCGGCGGCTGGCTGACGAGGCTGCGCACGCCGGCGTCGCCGAGCACCCGGATGAGTTGCCCGAGGCTTTCGCTGTCGACGTGGGCGCGCAGCGTGTTGCCGTCGACGCTGACGTCCTCGACGCCCTCGATTCTGGTGAGATCACCAGGATCACCGATCATTTCGGCCTTGATCGAGGTGCGGCTCAGATGCCGCATAGAGTCCAGCGAACCGCTCTCGACGGTCTTGCCGGCCCGGATGATGGTCACCCTTTCACACAGCGCTTCTGTTTCGGCCAGGATGTGGCTGGACAACAGGACCGTCACGCCACGGTCCCGCGCTTCGCCGACGCACTGCTGAAACACGTTCTCCATCAATGGGTCCAGGCCGCTGCTGGGCTCATCCAGGAGCAACAGCCCCGCGTGCGACGAGAAGGCGGAGATCAACGAGACCTTTTGGCGATTGCCTTTCGAATAAGTGCGCGCCTTCTTGTGCGGGTCAAGGTCGAAGCGTTCGATCAGCTCCGCGCGACGTTTCTCGTCGATGCCGCCGCGCATGCGGGCCAGCAGGTCGATGGTCTCGCCGCCGGTCAGCGAGGGCCACAACGTGACGTCGCCTGGCACGTAAGCGATCTGGCGGTGCAATTCGACCGCATCGGTCCACGGGTCGCCGCCCAGCAACCGCGCACTGCCGCTGTCAGCCTTGACCAGACCCAGCAGGATGCGGATGGTCGTGGACTTGCCGGCACCGTTCGGTCCGAGGAAGCCGTGCACTTCTCCGGCACGCACCGTCAGGTCAAGGCCGTCCAGCGCCCGCACCGTGCCGAAGTTCTTTGTCAGATTGCGAATTTCGATGGGTGCGACGTCGTCAACTGGCATGGGACTCCCCTTCCTTTTCTGCGGCCAAAAATGCGTCGTACATGGTGCGATCGGCCATCAGGCCTTCGGTGTAGATCTCGAGAGCGGGCAGCACCATGTCGCGGGCATAGTCGCGCAGGACCGCCCGCAGATCCGTTGGAGTTTCGTGCATTTGCAGATACAGCAGCAGGCCGCCACCCGAGGTGATGGTCAGAAACTCGGCCCGGGCGTGGGGATCGCGGCTGGGCTTGATGGTGCCGGCCCGCACGCCCTCGGCCATGTACTCCTCAGCGTCCTCAATCATCCTGTGCCACAACATGGTCGCCAGCTCACCGCCGGCCTGCAAGCTGCGCACCAGGTAAGCGGTCAGCGGCGCGTAGGACTCGATCTCGGCCATCTGCGCTAGCCAGGTCGCCGGATCGTTGGACCGAATCGCCTCGGACTTGCTACTGCGGATTTCTTCGGCGACGAAGTCGTCGCAGGCTTTGCGCAGGCCGTCCTTAGACCCGAAGTGGTGGATGACCAGCGCGGCGCTCACACCGGCGGCCTCGGCGATGGCGCGTAGCCCGACATCGAAGCCGTGCTGCCCGAATTGCTCGATGGCCGCATCGCGGATCCGAGCGGTCGCGGTCAGGTCGGCTGAACGCATGTTCAGTACGCTAAACGCATGTTCAGTTGCGCGTCAAGGAGGCGCGCCGTCAGGAATCCGTAAAAGTTGGCTATCGCGAAACCGTGGCGCGCGGGCCGTCTCCGTCTGCTGGCGACAGCAGGCTTTAGTCGCGGACCGCGGCCAGCACGCCGTCGCCGAGTGGCACCAGCGCGGGCGTGAGCCGCTCGTCCTCGGCGATGAGCCGGGCCGCCTCGCGGACCGCGGTCACCTCGGCGTCGCGCGCGGCCGGATCGCCCGCCCGCCCGCCCAGCGCCGCCCGGTGCACGACGATGACCCCGCCCGATCGCAGCAGTCGCACGCCCTGGACGACGTAATCCGGCTGGTCGATCGGGTCGGCATCAATGAACACCAGGTCATACGATTCGTCGGCAAGCCGGGTCAGCACCTCTTGGGCACGGCCGCTGATCAGCCTGGTTCGCGACGGTCCGATGCCCGCCTCGGAGAATGCCTGCTTGGCCAGCCGCTGATACTCGGGCTCGATATCGATCGTGGTCAACACGCCGTCGTCGCGCATGCCCGACAACAGCCACAATCCACTGACCCCCACGCCGGTGCCCACCTCGGCGACGGCCTTGCCGCCGCTGAGCTTGGCAAGCAGGCTCAGCAGCGCCCCGACAGCTGGCGTCACCGCCCCGGCGCCGATGTCCATCGCGCGCTCGCGCGCACTCGCCAGGATCGCGTCTTCTGATATCGACCCCTCGGCGTGCGCGGAGAGTGATTCGGCTCGACTCGGGGCCGCCGCCTGGCCGGGAGTGACCGAGGTTTCATCGGTGCCGTCCATGCCCGCAGCGTATGTCGAATTCGCGGCGCGGTCAGTCAGGCGCGCCTGAGCCGCACGCTAGCGACACGCCCGGACGTTGAGGAGCGACGAACGTCACTCCGGGACACATATGCCCTGTATAACGCAGGTAACGATCAGGTTTCTCAGGCAAACCTCAGTTTGCTCCTATATCGCCCACACTCCGATAGGCAACCGTATCCGTATGGAACGGGGAGGGCGCTGGACCGGGAATACAAAATCGCAGCTTCGCGTTGCGCTGCGTGACGAATTGCCTACCCTTAATGGCAGGTCAAACCCGGAGGATCCAATCAACACCACGCTTTCCAGCCCGACGACCATGTCTCATCCCCAACAGTCCCCCGACGAGGGGTGGGTGGAACCGTTGGACGCGTTGCAGGGCACCGCGGTGTTCGATGCGACCGGGGACAAGGCAACCATGCCTTCCTGGGATGAGCTGGTGCGTCAACACGCTGATCGGGTGTATCGACTGGCCTATCGGCTCTCCGGCAACCAGCAAGATGCTGAGGACCTGACCCAGGAGACATTCATCCGGGTGTTCCGTTCGGTCCAGAATTACCAGCCGGGAACCTTTGAAGGCTGGTTGCACCGCATCACCACCAACCTGTTCCTCGACCTGGTCCGCCGGCGGGGCCGCATCCGGATGGAAGCGTTGCCCGAGGATTACGACCGGGTGCCCGCCGACGAGCCAGACCCCGAGCAGATCTACCACGATGCGCGGCTTGGGCCTGACCTGCAGGCCGCCCTGGACTCGCTGCCACCGGAGTTTCGTGCCGCGGTTGTGTTGTGTGACGTCGAAGGTCTGTCTTACGAGGAGATCGGTGCCACCCTGGGCGTGAAGCTTGGCACCGTACGCAGCCGCATACACCGTGGACGTCAGGCGCTGCGCGACTACCTGGCCGCGCATCCCGACCGTGATGTCTATGCCGACGCACCGCACGCCAAGTCGGCTTAGCTCAGCGACCTGGCCTCGACGAGCGATCGGCTGTTATCCACAATCCCGGTCGATAAACCTGGGGTTTGCCGGTTGAACACGCCTATTGGGCACCCTATGGGCACGCGGCCGCGCTACATTCGAGGGGTGGGCGGCAGGGAAAGGAGCCGGTAATGGCTGAGCGAGGACATGTGTTCCGCCGCGCGTTCTCCTGGCTCCCCGCACAATTCGCCTCCCAGAATGATGCGCCGGTCGGTGCACCGCGGCAGTTCGGTTCCACCGAGCATCTGTCCATCGAGGCCATCGCGGCGTTCGTCGACGGCGAGCTGCGGATGACCGCACACTTGCGAGCCGCACATCACCTTTCGCTGTGCGCCCAATGCGCGGCCGAAGTGGATGATCAGGGCCGAGCACGCGCCGCGCTGCGCGACTCCCACCCGATCCGCATCCCCAGCACGTTGCTCGGACTGCTCTCTGAGATTCCGCATAGCCCGCTCGACGACACGACACCACCATCCGACCGTTCCGCCGATCGCGACGGGCGTGACCAGCCTAAGCGCCGGTAGCTTGACGGCTACTTGCCGGAGCGTAAGCGACCAATCAGGAAATATGGATACTAGGGTGGACATGGGCAACGTCCTGTCCGTACCGACCCCGTACATGGCCATCGAGGTGTCTCGAGCGCTCAGAAGAGGATCCAAAAGAGGATAAGGTGGCCTCCGACCAAGGCAACAACAGCGGCCATGACGGCGACCAGCGGCTAGCGCCGCGCCCCGTCTCCCGGCCACCGGTCGACCCCGTGTCGAGTCAAACGTTCGGTCGTCCCCGCGGGATGAAGGGGTCCTTCGTGGCGGAGCGCGTGCGTCCGCGGAAGTACCGCGACCAGGCCGACTTCAGGCCGCACGATCAACCGGCCGACCCGGTCCTTCAGGAGGCGTTCAGCCGGCCCGTCGGGAGCGTCGACACGCTGCAGCGTCACCCGATCGACGCCGGCGCGCTGGCCGACGAGAAAGACGGCTTCCAGCGCGACGAACCAGACGATCCGTGGCGAGACCCTGCCGCTGCGGCGGCTCTGGGGAGCCCTGCGGTGGCCCCGCCCGCACCGCCGCGCGCGCCGGGCCACGGCGGCAAGCTCGGCGTACGCGACGTGCTGTTCGGCGGCAAGGTGTCCTATCTCGCCCTGGCCGTGCTGGTCCTTATCGCGCTGGTGATCGGCATGCTCGGCGGCGTGATCGGCCGTAAGACGGCTGAAGTCGTCGAAGCGTTCACCACGTCGAAGGTCACGCTTAACACTCCTAACAACACTGAAGGAGCGGCTGGCCGGTTCGCCAAGGTGGCGGCAGCGACCGCCGACTCCGTGGTGACCATCGAGTCGAAGAGCGACCAGGAGGGCATGCAGGGCTCCGGCGTCGTCATCGACGGCAAGGGCTACATCGTCACCAACAACCACGTGATTTCCGAGGCGGCCAACAACCCCAGCCAGTTCAAGACGACCGTGGTGTTCAACGACGGCAAGGAAGTGCCGGCCAACCTGGTCGGTCGTGACCCCAAGACCGACCTGGCCGTGCTCAAGGTCGACAACGTCGACAATCTGACCGTCGCCCGGATCGGCGATTCCGACAAGATACGCGTCGGTGACGAGGTTCTCGCGGCAGGTGCGCCGCTGGGGCTGCGCAGCACGGTGACCCACGGCATCGTCAGTGCGCTGCATCGCCCCGTTCCGTTGTCGGGGGAAGGATCTGACACCGACACCGTCATCGACGCGGTCCAGACCGACGCCTCGATCAACCATGGCAACTCCGGCGGCCCGCTGATCGACATGGATTCCCAGGTCATCGGCATCAACACCGCCGGTAAGTCGCTGTCGGACAGCGCGAGCGGGCTGGGCTTTGCGATCCCGGTCAACGAGATGAAATTGGTTGCGCAAACTCTGATCAAAGACGGAAAGATCGTGCATCCGACGATCGGGATCAGCAGCCGCTCGGTGAGCAATGCGATCGCATCCGGTGCGCAGGTCGCCAATGTGAAGGCAGGAAGTCCCGCGCAAAAGGGCGGAATCCAGGAAAACGACGTGATAGTCAAGATCGGCAACCGTAAAGTCGCCGACGCCGACGAATTGGTTGTCGCCGTGAGGCAGCTAACGATCGGCCAGGACGCCCCGGTGGAGGTGGTCCGCGATGGCCGGCATGTCACGCTGACGGTGAAACCCGACCCCGATACCAGCTAGATGTTCGCCAACATCGGTTGGGGAGAAATGCTCGTCCTCGTCGTGGTCGGGCTGGTGGTTCTCGGCCCAGAGCGGCTGCCGGGCGCGATCCGCTGGACGGCGAGCGCACTGCGGCAGGCGCGCGACTATCTCAGCGGTGTGACCAGCCAGCTGCGCGAGGACATGGGGCCCGAGTTCGATGACCTACGTGAGCATCTGGGCGAGCTACAGAAGCTGCGGGGTATGACACCGCGCGCGGCGCTGACCAAGCATCTCCTCGACGGCGATGACTCCATATTTACCGGGAACTTCGACAGACCGGTGAACGGATCGCAGGCCAAGCCGGTGCCGACGACGGAGCCGGTACGCCCGCCCGAGCCGGGGGTACCGCCCGCTCGCGGGGAACACGCCCCCGGACACACTCCGTTCGACACCGACGCGACCTGAACTCAGCGTCGGGTCGGGTCCAGCCCCAGCGACACCCCTGCCAGTCCGCGCCGTCGTGTCGAAAAGCCGTCGGCGATGCTGAGCAGTTCCTTGCCCACCGGCGAGTCGGGCGCGCTCAGGACGATCGGCATGCCCGCATCACCGGCGGCCACCAGGGCGGGGTCCAGCGGGATCTGACCCAGCAGCGGTACGTCGGCGCCGACGGCACGGGACAACCGCTCGGCGACCTGCCGACCGCCGCCCTCGCCGAATACCTGCAGCTTTGACCCGTCCGGCAGCATCAGCCCCGACATGTTTTCCACCACGCCGACGATGCGCTGGCGGGTCTGCAGCGCGATGCTGCCGGCCCGTTCGGCGACCTCGGCCGCTGCCAGCTGTGGCGTGGTGACCACGAGGATCTCCGCGTTCGGGATCAGCTGAGCCACCGAGATGTCGATGTCGCCGGTTCCGGGTGGCAGATCGAGCAGCAGCACGTCCAGATCGCCCCAGTACACGTCGGCCAGGAACTGCTGCAATGCCCGGTGCAGCATCGGCCCGCGCCAGACCACCGGCGTGTTGCCCTCGGTGAACTGGGCGATCGAGATGACCTTCACCTCGTGAGCGATGGGCGGCAGGATCATCGACTCAACCTGGGTGGGCCGGTCGGTGGTGCCCATCATCCGGGGGATGGAATGGCCGTGGATATCGGCGTCGAGCACGCCGACCGACAGGCCGCGGGCGGCCATCGCCGCGGCCAGGTTGACCGTCACGGTCGACTTTCCGACTCCGCCCTTGCCCGACGCGACCGCATACACCCGGGTCAGCGAGCTGGGCTGGGCGAACGGGATGACGGGTTCGCGGGCATCGCCACGCAATTGCTTGCGCAGCTCGGTGCGCTGCTCGTCGTTCATCACGTCCAGGCTGACCTTCACCGCCGCGGTGCCGGGAACGTCGGCGACGGCCTTGATGACGCGCTCGCTGATTTCGGATTTCTTCGGGCAGCTGGCGATGGTCAGGTAAATCGCTACGTGCACGCCGCCGTCGGGGTCGACGTCGATACTCTTGACCATCCCGAGTTCGGTTATGGGGCGCCGTAGTTCGGGATCGATCACTTTCGCCAGCGCGGCACGGATGGCTGCGCTCAGCTCGGCAGTGTCATGACGGGACATCACCGCCGAGTGTAGGCGTCGGCGAGTGGCGGCTGGTCAGCCGGCCGGAGCGGGCGCCGGGCCGATGGGCGCTGGCGCGGCGGGCGCCGGCGACGCCGGGCCGGGCGGTGGCAGGCCGGGCGGAGCAGCGCCGGGCGGAGGGCCGGCCAGCGGATCCGGGGGCGGCGGGCCGAAGAGTGGTGCGCCGAAGGGTGGTGCTGCCGGCGGGGTGGGTGGCACGTTAGGGGTCTGGCCGAATCCGGGTGGAAGCGGCCCAGGCGCTGCGCTAGGTGCGCCGATGCAAATCAGTGTGCAGCCGGGCAGCTTCGTCACCGCCGCCGGCCCCTGTGGGGTTTGGGGTGCCATCCACGGGAACATCGGCGGCGTACTGACAAGCTGAGGTGAGCTGAGGTCGATCAGCGGTACCCCCGAGAACGGGTCGGTGAGTGGCACGCCGTTGACGTTCATCGGCAGACTGGGCCCGAGCCCCTCCGGATGCTCGTCGTGCGCGTTGCCGAGCGGCGGCGGCGGCCCGACGATCGGCGGCAGGTCGACCGGGACCACGCCAGTGGCGTACGCCGCGGCCCAGCCCAGCACGTTCTGGGCATAGGGCACCGAGTTGTTGTAGCGCAAGATAGCGGCCATGACCCCCGCCGGGTTGCGCAGGTTGAGCCCGCCGCTGCATAGGTACCGGGCGGCCGCGAGCGTGGAGTCGAACAGGTTCTGTGGATCGGGCACGCCGTCGCCCTTGCCGTCGGAGGCGAAGCGGGCCCAGGTGCCGGGCAGGAACTGCATAGGCCCCATCGCGCGGGCGTATGTGACGCTGTTGCCGACGCTGCTCTGGATGATGACCTCGTTGCCGGGCAGCGTGCCGTCCAGCGCGGGACCGTAGATCGGGTAGACCGCGGTGCCGCGTGCATCGACGGCGCCGCCGCCTGCGTGGCCCGACTCGATGCGCCCGATGCCGGCCAGCAAGTTCCAGCTGACGCCGCAGCCCGGGGCGGCCACAGCCATCTTCGCTTCGGCATTGCGGTATGCCGCCAGTGCAACCGTCGGAATGCCAAGGGCACCAGGCGAATTCACGATCATCGGTGGCGGTGGCGCCGATATCGTGGCCGCGGCGACGTGGAAGCTGGTCGGCGGGCGCTGGATGGCGATGACAGCAGGGCCGGACCGGTCGCTGGACAGATCGGACCCGGAGGGGGAAACCGCGGCAACCGGGGTGATGGCGGCGCGTACGGGTGGGGTCTTTGCGTGGAACGGGGGAGGCGCGCCCCCGACCGCTCCGGCGAATACCAAGGGGGTAATCACGGCGATGCCGAATGCGGGCGTTCGCGTTACGTTACGCGTCCGCTGCCGCACCGCCGCGACTGCCGGGCGTGCACCCCGGCGTCCCCCAATGCGCACTCGACCGTCCTCAAGGTGTGAGCTGTCGGGAAACTATGTTTCTTGCCTGTTGCCGTTTCTTGTCTGTTTCTTCGCTTCGTGAACTTGATCACCATACATAACTCTTGTCACGCGAGTAGCGCAATGGCGGATATCGTCCTCACCCGGATCTCTTAACGCGTCGCTCCACCCCGTCACCCGCCCGCGCCGGCTCTTTGCGCGGGTTTTTCGGCAGCAGGTCAGTCGGGAGACGGACCGCAGAGAAGAATCTGAGACTGAGTTTGGGCCAGCGTAGCTGTTGGCTTCAGCCACCAGAGACGTCACGGTTGAAAGCCTAAGCAGCCGCACATCGACGGCAGCGCACAGGGTCGGCGCCGCTAACGCGTGTACAGCGCGAAGAGCGCGACGATCAAATTCACCAGGAGACCCGCGATGCCGATCACTATGCCGGCGACGGC
>Ga0307479_10004964_pt1 | contig 12203 bp, 16 predicted proteins | sample atmos_gasesECM4C_FD_203743 | JGI IMG/M metagenome (GOLD analysis project Ga0307479, IMG submission 203743) | Hardwood forest soil microbial communities from Morgan-Monroe State Forest, Indiana, United States - atmos_gasesECM4C_515 | ecosystem: Environmental > Terrestrial > Soil > Temperate...
CCTCGTCGATGCGATGTACGGCCAGCTTCCCTACACCGTGGTAATGCACGGGGTGCGCATCCACCCGACGGTGAGCGAGCTGATTCCGACGGCCCTCAGCGAGCTACAGCCGAGCGCGTGAGGTGACCCGAGCGGTCATACGAACATTGCCCATCGAGAAACTGGGCCGCAGACAGTCAACCAGTGGAGGTTACGGAGTATACAGCCGGAATCCGTCGCTGAATGGACGGCCGCGGTCGGGTTGCCTGATCGCCACCCGCCGGATGTGACTACAAGCGCTTGCCTTCGAGGACTTGCTCCTCGCTCAAAGTGTACAGAGCCTCGGGAACCGCCTCCAGCCTCTCCCGCGGGATCGGTTTGCCACTTCGGTCCGAGAGACCGTACGTCCCTTCATCGATTTTCTTTAAGGCACGATTCACGCGCTCGAGGCGCTCCACGTCGCGGACGACTAGGTTGCCGTCCCGCTCCAGCGCGTCGAGTCCTTGTGCGTCCTCTTCGAGTTCCAGGGCATCGCCGGTGCGCTGAGTCTTGACATCGCCTTCCTCAGATTCGGCAGCCTGGGCCGCTGCGACGAGCGTCGCACGCAAGCGCAGCAGCTGCTGCCGTTGCCTTTCGACGAACGCCCCGTCGATTCCAGATTTAACGGTCTTCATAACGAAGCATCATACCTGCCTGAGCCGGTCCGGATCCACGGGAAGCCGCTACCGTCGCTTGCCGGTCGTGCGCACTATCGCCGCACTAGACCGCAATGGTTGCCGACTACCCGCCCTCGACAGAGAGCTCGACCGGAACATTGTTCCGCGTAGCGTGCGAGTAGGGACAGATTTTCTCGTGCGCCTCGCGGGCGAGAGCCTCGAGCTCCGCCTGCGGGAGCGTCGCGTCCTTGACGTGCAGCTTCACTGCGATGCCGAATCCGCCCGCGTCGCGCGGCCCGATCGACACGCTGCAGGTGACGGTCGCGCCCTTGGCGTTCTTCTTCTTCTGGACCGCAACAAAATCGAGTGCGCCACCGAAGCAGGCGGCGTAGCCGACCGCGAACAGATGTTCGGGTGTGGTCGTGTTGGGTCGACCGGGACCGCCCATGGCCTTGGGCACCGATAGATTGACCGAAACGGAATGGTCCTCGGCTTCCCCGTGGCCATTGCGGCCGCCGGTCACCGAGCCGACCGCTGTGAATAATGCCTTGATGCCGTCCATCACATCTCCTTTGGTCGAGTGTTCCCATGATTGCCGAGCGATTCGCAGGGCACTCAGGCGTTAAGTATCTACGGTCACTAGGCTGCGAGCGAGTCCAGTTCAAGAACCGGGTGTGTAACCCGGAGCTCCGTGGGCTCCCTCTTTGCAACAACCCCGTGATAAGGCTGAATGAGAGATCGCAATCGGTACCTGCTGCGAGTTCTCTGTCCGGCGATTCACCGTCACCACGACCTCCTGGAGCGTATCCCCCGCGTTTGCGCTTGGAGCGTCAGTGGGCGCGTCCGCCCGGGCTGGGGAACCAAGCAGCGCGAGCACGGCCATGCCAGCCGCAATGGCCATACGCAATGTGATGTTCTTAGTATGTGCATGGCTCATGCCCCATCCCCCCCGAGACAAACCCCGCTCTGCGGCGGTTGCTGCCCGCTGCCGCATGGGCACACAAGCCGGCGGCGATCCGCGCCTTTGACCTGCAGGCGTTGCACGTGCTGAGCGCATACATGCTACTCGCGAAAGGCTATCTTCGTACACCGAGTGCGCATGTGGTCACACTGCGTGCGGTGCGGGCGTCCTGATCTGGGATCAGATGGGGTAGCGGGATCAGCGCCGTGGGTTGCGTTTGATCGAGTCTTGGCAGTTGCTGCCAACGATCACGGCCACCTTAGCGGTATCGGCCGGGCTCGAGGCCATCGCGTCCTCGATGAATTTCAGGAAATCAAGACCCGAATCGAAATGGTGGCGCCTCTCACCTCGTGGCGTCCGTCCGCTCCGAGTCGTCCCGATTCCGAAGGTCCCACAACCGTATCTCTGATTGTCACCGCACGCTTGAGTGTTGCGGTGACCGACTGGTAGGGCTTGCGGTAAGCCCGAGACCTCTTGTTCGATCGCCCCGACGCTCATCCACGCCTCCCAGAGCGAGGTCTGACCTTCGTTCAAGTCACCCTGTTCGCGCGATAGGAAATCCGCGAGCACGGACCTGCAATTTGAACACAAACAGACAATACGCCACTGAAGGACTGGCTCACCCTGCGCGCACAGATCGAGCTCTTGCATGATGTTCCGGCCCCTTCTTCCATGCCTTTTGCGCTTCCGATGCTGCGCATTAGCACCGGACTTCCGCCCGCCGGCGCGCCGCATCCTGAAGAAGGGGCCCCTTATTTCGCGGGGCACGCTATGAGCGTCAGTGTGATCGCCGCGGTCGTGCTGGTTTCGTTGCTGGTGTTCGTATTAGGAAGTCTTGCTGGCGTGGCTCAGATCTGGGCCGAGTTGGCTGACGAGAGTCAGGAGGAATAGCCGCAGCATGACGACCTGTCTTAAAGAAAGGGGCTGGATAACTCCCGCTCCGCTTTGCTCGATGAACGATCCGATATCTTTCTGGAGGTTGCATTCAATGCGTAGCAAGTTGGTTTCATTACTGGCGTTCGCTCTACTCGGCACCACTGCCTATGCGGGAGATGCTGGTTCCTCCGCCCCGGTCGCGGAGGACGCAAAGCCCGACGCAACCGTGACCCTCAAGGGGGGAAGCGTTGCGGTCGGAGTGGGCTATACCTGGGGTCACGGTGAGCTGACCTATCAGGAGACCTCGCACCCGTTCTCCATTTCGGGAGTTTCGGTCGTCGATGTGGGCGCGACAGATTTCACGGCGACAGGGAAGGTCTACAAGCTGACCCAGCTCTCCGACTTCGCGGGAAACTACGTCGCAGCGGGCGCCGGGATTACCGTCGCGGGTGGGGGCACGGCTCTGTACCTCAAGAATGAACACGGGGTGGTCATCAAGCTCCTGTCCACGGAGGTGGGCCTGAAATTCAAGTTGTCGGCCGACGGCGTACATATCGCGCTGAAGAACTGAAGCGGGACGGGGCCGCGCGGCGACGAGGCCGCGCGAAGCTGCTGTGGGCTGTGAGTCCCCTAATGGTTGTCGCGGCGACCATTCCCGGCAACGATCGCGATCATTGCGGCACGCGAATAGATGCGGCCTATGGAGAAGCAACTCGTAGAAGAGAGGTAACGGTTAGGTGATGCCAATGGACGCGAGCACCTGGGCGGAGAGCCAGTACGAGAATCGCAGCGAAGAGCGAGCCGTCACGTTCCTGCAACGGAATCCTCGACCGATAAGGGTCGGTGCTGAGATCTCGGTGATGATTCTTTATGCCGATCCAGTAATCGCTGCCGGATTGGCAGCGGTCCTACGCGAACACGGCGGTTTTCAGATTGTCTCTAACCCAGAGCCTGGCGAATCTGTATACGCTCCACCTCCCGCGGACGTCGTCCTCGCGGACTATGACACTGCACTGCATTTGGCGCAGTTCACACCACAATGGGCGAAAAACGTGGTGATCTTTACGGACTACGACAGCGAGGCGAAGATCTGTCGAGCCGTTGAGAACGGCGCCAGGGGCTATCTGCTGTACGGCGCCGGCCTACCCGAGCTGTTTGAAGGTATACGCTCGGTTCGCGCAGGAGGCGTAGCGCTAAGTCCACTGGTGGCGGCGCGAATCACTCATCGCGTTAAGGGCGAAACTCTTACCGCGAGAGAAAAATCGGTGCTTGAGCAGTTGATGCTCGGGTTGAGCAACAAGGCAATTGGGCGCAGGCTCAACGTCTGCGTCGGAACCGTTAAAACGCACGTCAAGTCAATTCTAAGGAAGTTGGACGCGGACAGCCGTACGGCGGCGGTGGTGACCGCTCAACGTCGTGGTCTCCTGCCGTAGAAGCGCTTTACCCGGAGCGATTATGGCTGAAAGTGCACCTGTCGCGCGCGCAGGACGTTGCGCGCCATTGGAAGCCGGTTGTCGCGCGCGACTCTGCAAGCGTGCGTAAATTGCGCCCGCGATTCACGCAAATCCGCGCCCAACCGTCATCGATAAATTACTATGGAAATGTGTTGTAACTGCTTGAAAAAGTGCCTCGAGCGTCAGGATAAAACCTGCCCGAATCAGCTTCTTAGCGCCGTGTGACCTTTCGAGTTACCCGAAAACTGACCCAGACGTTCTGGGTGCTGGCGCGATACGTGTTGGGAGAGCGTGATACCTGTTGATCATCACCGCGGATGCGAGCCCGTGGTCACCAGCGGAAGGCTACGCGCCTGCAGCCATCGCGATAGGTTCTGCTGCCGAACTCTCGTCTCCACACGCGGCGGGGCGCCGGTTGGCGCCCCGCCCACGAGGCTCACGATTAGGCGGTGATGCCGGCGAAACGACGCGTCTTGAATGCCAAGATCACGAGTAGTACCCCGAACACGATCGCGTAGGCTGCGATCAGCCAGAGCAACGCGAGCGCGCCAGCTCCAGGCTGCGCCGCGAGCACAAAGCCGAACAGGACGGAGGCCAGCCCCGCGAGGATGAGTAGCCACTCGTCCTTGATCTCCTTCCGCAGGCGGACCGCCGCTAGGATCTCGAGAACGCCGGTGGCAATTGCCCAGATGGCGATGTAGAAAAGGAGCGCGAGCGCCGTGATACCCGGGGCGGCGAACGTTAGTATCCCGACGCCGATTCCGAGTAGCCCCTCGAGAAGCAGTACCCACCAATACCCGTGATCCGTGCGTCCTGCGATAGCCGTCCAGGTGGCAAAGATGCCGTCGGCCATTGAGTAGGCGCCGAAGAGCAACACCAGCGCGGCAAGGGAGATCCCAGGTTGGACCCAAGTTAGGACGCCAAATGTGATGGCCGCCAGGCCGCGCAGGAGCAGCAGCCACCAGCTACGAGAGAAAATGGAGGTCAAATGCTGTTCGAGACGGTTCATATGCCCCCCTTCTACGGGTCGGTGATTGAGTTCCAAACGCTGACCGCGACGCCCGAACGAATGCGGCACGCATGGCGCCCCCCATTGATGTTTGGTGGGAATTCACCGTAGCCCAGGGGCCCAGACTATATGCCGTTTTGTAAGCGCGCGCCTGCGAGCGACGCAGCTGATCACGATGCTGCCGCGCAGCAAGGTACCGGTGATCTCGCCTGCCGTGGTCAACGCGGTGGGCTTGCCTGAGCATGCAGCGTGATAGCCCGCTCCGAAAGTAACTACGTTGTCCGCCGTTATGACCCCGTAGGCCGGCGTTGACTCATGGCCGTCCTTGGCGAGCGGCAACTTCAGGGCAGTCAGATAACGCTCTCACGGTCGCGAGATGTCGGTCCTCGCGCAGCGCGAGCCGGGGGGAATCGATGGCGCCCCTCGGCGCGTGCTGCCTTCTTTAATGCGGCTTTGAAGCTACTGCCGCTGCGCGCTCCAAACTGACGATTCCGGCCCGCAGTTTCATGTCACCTGTCCCCGGCTCACCGGTTCTGGTAGGGGTGGAAGACGTAATCCTTTGCCTTCACGGCCACATGGCACACGTGCCCGCAATTGGGTGTGCCGGCTTTGTCGGGCGTGTAAGTGGCCGACGTCGGGTCATAGTCAAACTGGGCGTATGCCCATCCGCCGGTGTTCGGAAATTTCCTGCTGTCCTTTTCCATGAAAAAGAGGTCTGCCAGCGTGTCTGGTACATCCACGACGAACGGGGCTTCCGTGCTCTTCTTCGGTTTCCACTGGACCTTCGCGATCTTGGAACCGTCGGGAAACGGCTTGCCGTTGCCCGGAACGCCGGATTTGAAAGCGGCAATTATCGTTGGATTGCCGAGGATCACTTTCAGTCGGTCGTCGGTCTTAGAGCTGGAGATCAGCTGCCAGTCTCCGTAGCCCTTGAAGTCAGCGAACGCGATTCCATCCGGCAGTAGTCGCAGCGTGTATTTGTCCTGCGCGGAAATGGCCACTCCGCTCAAGATGGCTAGCACGAGCGCCGTGGTCGCAGCGATCAGCATGCTTCTACCGTTCATCGTCAGCACCCCTCAGTTTGTTTCGTAAGCTGGATTCTTGACGACCGCGCGGCGGTCCGCCGCCGGATTTCAGGAGTCTCCGAGCAAGGTCAGCGCCGCTTCGACGCGATCATCCGGAACAAGCAATTGCACACCGGCCCCTCCGCCTTCCATGCCCAAGCTTACGCCGACGACGACCGAAGGTATGCCGGCGGCGTCCAGAGCGATCCTCGCGAGATCGGCTTCGACGCTCGTCGGGTAGGTCTTGATAGCTTTCATGGATAGGCGTTCTGCGTTTGGTGTGGGAGGCAGCGCGCACGTTGTGCGCGCCGCGAGCTCAGCGCCGAGGCGGCCGTCAGTCTAGCGTTTGTCATTCGGTGCAACGAGAGGTCCTGAACATGTGCATTTGCACATACCCACCCATGAACGCGATCTCACCCAAGTGATGGCGTTGCAGGGCCTCCAACATCTGGCAGAAATGCTGCATCGCATTCTCGACAGTCCATCTAGTGATCTTGATTGGAGCTGAGGGACAATCGGGGAGGCGGCAGCGAAGATGGGGGCCACTTACAAGAAAGAGGAAGTCGCAGCAGATAACCCACTCGAGACACCGTGCGCGCAGATCAGCCGGCGCGATAGTCTCAAGCTCAGTGCAGCGAGCGTCATCACATTGCCACTGCTGGTCTCTTCGCCGGCCGCGACACGAAGTGAACTCAAAGGGAGGAGACCATGACTACACAACAAGGCAGCAAGCAGGCGGCTGACAAGAATGCGATTCGACCATTTCGTGTGAATTTTTCTGAAGCGGAACTTACTGATTTGCGCAGGCGCATACACGCAACAAAGTGGCCTGAGCGGGAAACGGTCACGGATGCATCGCAAGGCGTGCAGCTGGCAACGACTCAGAAACTCGCGCGCCATTGGACCGAATACGATTGGCGTAAGTGCGAGGGGAAACTGAACGCCCTGCCGCAATTCATCACCGAGATCGACGGGCTAGACATTCATTTCATCCACGTTCGTTCGAAGCATGAGAAGGCTTTGCCGGTCATAGTCACGCATGGGTGGCCCGGATCGATCATTGAGCAGCTGAAGATCATCGGGCCGCTCACCGATCCGACTGCCCATGGTGGCAAGGCGGAAGACGCTTTTGATGTCGTAATCCCTTCTCTGCCGGGCCACGGGTTTTCAGGAAAGCCGGTCAGGAGCGGCTGGGACCCCATCCGGATCGCACGCGCCTGGACTGTGCTTATGAAGCGCCTCGGATACACGCGTTATGTGGCCCAAGGCGGCGATTGGGGAAACGCTGTTACGGAGCAGATGGCTCTGCAGACGCCTCCGGGATTGATCGGCATCCACACCAACATGCCGGCCACTGTTCCAGCCGACGTTGCAAAGGCTCTCCAATTCGGCGAGCCGCCACCGTCCGGCCTCTCAGCGGAGGAGCAGGGCGCCTGGGACCAGCTCGACTTTTTCTATAAGCACGGCCTGGGCTACGCCCAGGAGATGGCGGGCCGCCCACAGACGCTGTACGGGATTGCGGATTCACCGGTCGGCCTGGCCGCCTGGATGCTCGACCACGACGCGAGCAGTTACGCGCTGATCGCACGCGTCTTCGATGGTCAGCCCGAGGGTCTGACGCGAGACGACATCCTCGACAACGTCACGCTCTACTGGTTTACGAATACGGCGGTCTCCTCAGCTCGTCTCTATTGGGAAAGCAAGCTCGCCTTTTTCGCCCCGAAGGGTGTCCCGATCCCGACTGCCGTGAGCGTCTTTCCCGATGAGATCTATGCAGCCCCAAGGAGCTGGACACAGAAAGCCTATCCCAAACTGATTCACTACAACCGACTCCCGAAGGGCGGGCACTTCGCAGCGTGGGAACAGCCGAAATTCTTTTCAGAGGAGCTGCGGGTGAGCTTCAGATCACTCCGTTAACCCGTCACGGCTTTGGCCTGCCCGCACCCATCGGGTGGCCCTTTTCCCGCTTGGAGAGCGATAGATGCCCGAAGAATTGGAAAGCACGCATCATGAAAGCACATCAGTTTTGGGTCGCTCTGGCGCTCGCCTGCGCGATAGGCGCGACCATAGCCGACGTCCAGAATAAGGTGCAGCTCGTGACCCCTACAGCCGCTCAACTACCGATCGAGCGTAAGTTGCCTTCTATCGACGGTGCGATCGGGTGGCTCAACTCACCACCGTTGGCCACTGCAGGGCTGCGCGGAAGAGTCGTACTGATCGACTTCTGGACCTATACCTGCGTCAATTGGCGACGCACGCTTCCTTATGTTCGAGCGTGGGCGGAGAGGTACAAGGATCGGGGGTTGGTGGTGATCGGCGTGCACACGCCGGAATTTGACATCGAGAAGGACGTCGAGAGCGTTCGCCAAGCGGCTAAGGAGATGAGGATCGATTACCCGATCGCGATCGACAGTGACTACAGGATATGGCGTGCTTTCAATAACCAGTACTGGCCGGCCCTCTATTTTCTCGATGCACAGGGGCGTATTCGACATCATCAATTCGGTGAGGGCGAATACGAACAGTCCGAATTGATTATTCAACAATTGCTGGCAGAGGCTGGAAACGGTGCGTTCACTCATGACCTAACTTCCGTCGATCCCGATGGTTTCGAACTCGGTGCCGACTGGAGCGACTTAAAGTCTCCGGAAAGTTATATCGGCTATGAGCGCGCCGAGAACTTTTCATCGCCCGGGGGTGCGGTGTCAGGCAAGCACCACCTCTATACTGTTCCAGGGCGCTTGGGTTTGAATGACTGGGCCCTTTCGGGTGACTGGACATTTGGAAAAGAAGCCGCGGTGCTGAACGCGGCCAACGGGCGAATAGCGTACCGCTTTCATGCCCGCGACCTTAATCTCATCATGGGCCCGGCGGTGCGGGGAGCTTCGGTGCGCTTTCGCGTGCTGATCGATGGACAGCCGCCGGGCGCCGCTCACGGAGTTGACGTCGATGGCCTAGGTAATGGCACGGTTACCGAATCTCGGCTGTATCAGCTGATCCGACAACCGAAGCCGATCGTGGACCGACACTTCGAGATCGAATTTCTGAATCCAGGCGTTGCGGCGTTTGATTTCACGTTCGGCTAATTCGTGGTGCAGCCCAGTTTGTGTTTAACAATCCGAGCCGCGGGGTTGTGAGTGCCCGTCCATCAGTTGGAGACGACAGATGTCTACGGAAATCAACAGCGATCGCCGCCGCTTCTTTGGCACCGCCGCCATGACTCTTGCCGCCGCTCAGCTTGGCATGGTCGCGCTTGGGGACGCACAGCCCGGCAATGAAAAGGGCGGCAATCTCCCTCCGATCAGGTCAGGAACGAACACCTCGTTCGCCTCACTGAAGAAAATTGACGCAGGTCTTCTGAATGTTACGTACGCCGAAGCGGGTCCACGCGACGGTCGTCCGGTCGTGCTGTTGCATGGCTGGCCCTACGACATCTACAGCTTTGTCGACGTAGCCCCTCCGCTGGCTTCGGCGGGGTATAGGGTGATCGTCCCGTATCTGCGCGGCTATGGCCCCACGCGATTTCTTTCAGATAAGTCGATTCGCAATGGCCAGCAATCCGTGCTGGCAATCGACATCATCGCTCTGATGGATGCTCTCAACATCAAGACGGCCATCATCGCCGGATTTGATTGGGGAGCGCGGACGGCCGACATCATCGCGGCACTGTGGCCGGAGCGCTGCAAGGCGCTCGTCTCCGTGAGTGGCTATCTGATCGCCAGTCGTGAATCCGGCAAGATCCCTTTGCCGCCAAAGGCTGAGCTCCAGTGGTGGTACCAGTATTATTTTGCCACGGAACGCGGCCGCGCAGGCTACGAGAAATATCGGCACGATTTTGCGAAGCTCATCTGGGCTATCGCTTCACCGAAATGGAGTTTCGATGATGCGACCTTCGATCGTACCGCTGCTTCTTTCGACAACCCAGATCACGTCAGCATCGTGATCCACAATTATCGCTGGCGACTCGGGCTGGCCGAGGGCGAGACGAAGTATGACGAACTGGAAAAGCGCCTTGCAGCAGGTCCCACCATCACGGTGCCCACCATTACCCTTGAAGGTGATGCCAATGGTGCGCCACATCCGGAGCCGGACTCGTACGCCAGGAAATTCTCCGGCAAGTATGCGCACCGAACGACCGCGGGCGGAGTTGGCCACAATCTGCCACAGGAAGCCCCGCAGGCCTTCGCCCAGGCGATCCTGGATGTAGCGCGCCTTTGAGGCGAGGAGCCCGTGGCTTTCACGATCAGAGTCAACGGAGCGGAGCACAGTGTCGATGTCGATGGCGACACCCCGTTATTGTGGGTGCTGCCCGACGTGCTGGGCTTAACGGGTACGAAGCTCGGCTGTGGCATGGCCCTTTGTGGCGCAGGCACGCTGCATCTGAACGACGGCCCAATGCTGCGTTACGCCGGTTGAGAGCATCGGTGATGTAAGCATTACGACGATGGGTATCCTAAAACGACGAGCCGGTGCGCTGTCGGTTCGTGCAGCATACGGGTCTTTCCTGTAATGCCTCGCGTCGCATCCGATTCAGTTCGAAAGGAGATCCTCATGAGCGCATCCACAGGCACGACCTCCTCCGCCAGCGTCTACACAACCCACGCGTTCTGGGAACGCTTGTGGCGGACAGCCGGCATCCAGGCGGTCCTCTGCTTCATAGTCGCGTACATCGTCTACGGCCATCAGCCGCAGGTCGGCGCATCGGCCGACGCACTGGCGGCCTTCTACGACGGCGGTCGCATGCGGATTCTGATCGCGGCCGTGTTTTACGGCTTGGCTCTCCTCAACCTCATGTGGTTCGCGGCGGCGCTCAGGACCACCCTGGCGGATGCGGGGCAAGACGGTTGGGGCGCGGCGGCGACCGCCTCCAGCGCCGCTCTCGGAGCGCTTTTCCTCTTGCTCCTCGCGGTGGTCGCAGCCCTCGCGTACTCCATCGCCGGCTTGGGAAATCACATGCTCACATCGGGCCTGAACGACTTCGTATGGGTTGGCTTCGTGTTGACTTCGTTCCCGCGCGCGATGCTTATCATGGCCGCAGCGTTCGGGCTCTGGCGGGCCGGGCTGATCTCGAGCACGCTCTTCGCGGCGGGGGTCGCAGCCGTCGTCCTCGGATTGCTCGGCGGCACCACGTGGCTGAGCGGTGGATTGTGGGCTCCGGACGGCGCCTATTCGAGGTTCGTCGCGCCCATCATCGGCCTCGTGTGGATCATGGTCGTGAGCTGGGTCCTCTTGGCGCGAAGCCCTGCTACGCGTGCCGGCTGGTGATGTCGACAGTGCCCAGCGATTTCGAGGCCGAGCCGCGAGCGGGGTTCCGCTCGCTGGGCTGACCGCAACAGCGGGGATGCCGGTCGGGGGCAAGCATCCCGCCCACTACCCGAGCTAGTGGACAGCCGGGAGGGCTCCTACAGTGCGGCCATCGGATTCAACCTGCACGCCAGTTCGTCTTTCGTACCTAACCGAAGGTTAGCGACATGACGACGAAACATAAACACGACAACCCGATCCTCGTGACCGGAGCAGCCGGCGCTGTGGGCGGCATCGGCCGCAACCTCACCGAATTCCTGCTCGCAAGGGGGCACAAGGTGCGCGCCTTGGTTCGGCGTGAGGACGAGCGCGCCGAAGCCCTACGGCGGCTGGGCGCAGAGGTCGTAGAGGGCGACCTGACGGACCTCGCCTCGATGCACCGCGCCATCGAAGGTTGCGGGCGCATCTATTTCGGAATGTCTGTCTCGGCGGCCTACCTGGAAGCCACGATCAACACCGCCGCGGTGGCGCGCCACCACGGCGTCGAGGCTTTCGTGAACATGTCGCAGATGACGGTCACGCAGATGAGCATCAGCGAGACCACCGACAGCCCGCAGCACAAGCTGCACTGGCTGGCGGAGCAGGCTCTGTCCTGGTCGGGACTGCCGGTCGTCACGGTGCGGCCGACAGTCTTCCTCGAGGGCTTCTTTCTTCAGCTCGCCGCCCCCGGCGTGCGGGCCTCCGACGAGTTGGCGCTGCCCTGGAGCGGCGGCAAGACCTCGCCGATCTCGGCGGTCGATGTGGCGCGCGCGGTAGCGGTGATCCTCGACGACCCCGCACCGCATATCGGACAAATCTACAATCTGACGGGGCCGGAATCGGCCGATCTGGACCACTATGCGCGCGTCTTCTCCGAGGCGCTCGGCAGGTCCATCCGATATCGCGACGTCCCACTCCCGG
>Ga0307479_10004965_pt1 | contig 12203 bp, 7 predicted proteins | sample atmos_gasesECM4C_FD_203743 | JGI IMG/M metagenome (GOLD analysis project Ga0307479, IMG submission 203743) | Hardwood forest soil microbial communities from Morgan-Monroe State Forest, Indiana, United States - atmos_gasesECM4C_515 | ecosystem: Environmental > Terrestrial > Soil > Temperate...
TGTAGGCGCGCTGCTCGACGCGCCCGGCGGCCACCGTGATGCGCCCATGCAGGGTCGCGGAGAGGCCCCAGATCACGCCGCTCTCGACCTGGCCCTCGAGGCCGCCCAGGTTCACCACCTGGCCGCAGTTGATGGCGCAGACGACGCGGTGGACGCGCACGTCGCCCTCGGGACCGACGGAGACCTCGGCCACCTGGGCGACCATGGTCCGCCGGTGGTAGGCGTTGCAGGCGATGCCGCGGCCCCACCGCCAGCCGTCGCGAGCGCCCGCGAACGGGCGGCCCCAGCCGGCCCGCTCCGCGGCGAGCCGCACCACGCCGCGCAGGCGCTCGCCGTTGTCGAGGGTGCCGGCCCCTACCTTGACCGTCCCGGGCGACGGGATGAGGTCGAGCCGCAACGCCACCGGATCGCGCCCCGTCGCGTGGGCCACCTCGTCTACGAAGGACTCGCGCGCGAAGACCGCCGACGGGTACTCGACCGACCGCCAGGCGCCGGTCGGCAGCGGCGCCTCTACCGGCGCGTAGTCGACGCGCAGCGCCGGGAAGGCGTAGGGCGTGTCGTAGCCGCCCCAGGGGCTGCCGTCGTAGAGCTCGGGGTCGTCGGCCTTGAAGGGCCCGAACATCGAGAGGTGGAAGGTGGCGGCGCGGTGCATCCAGGCGACCGGCCTGCCCTGCGCGTCGAGGCCCGCGCTGAGCTCGTGCAGCGCCGCCGGCTGGAAGAAGTCGTGCTGCATGTCGTCCTGCCGCGTCCAGACGACCTGCACCGGAAAGGGAACTCGCCGCGCCAGCTCGACCGCCTCGATGACGTAGTCGTAGCCCAGGCGCCTGCCGAAGCCGCCGCCGAGCAGAGTCACGTGCAACCGCACGTCCTCGGGCTTCATCCCCAGGAGGCGCGCCACGTCCTGCTGCGCCTCGTTCGGGGCCTGCGTGCCCACCCAGATCTCGCAGCCGTCCGGCCGCACCTGCGCGGCGCAGTTCATCGGCTCGAGCGTGGCGTGCGCCTGGAAGGGGTAGCGATACTCGGCGCGGAGCTGGCGCGGCGCGGCCGCGAGCGCCGTGGCGGCGTCGCCCTCCGCGCGGGTGGTCTTGCCTCCCGCCCGCAGCGCGGCTGCGAGGCGGCTCCAATAGGCGGCGGTCGAGTCCTTGGCGCGCGGCCCTTCGTCCCACTCGACCGCGAGAGCGTCGCGTCCTTTCAGCGCCGTCCAGGTGTCGTCGGCGACGACGGCGATGCCGGTGGGAATCTGCACGACCTCGCGCACCCCGGCGATCGCCCTGGCCACCGCGGCGTTCCAGCGCAACGGTCGGCCGCCGAAGACGGGGCAGCGGGCGATCGCGGCCTGGCGCAGCCCCGGCACCCGCACGTCCAGCCCGTAGACGGCGGCCCCGCGCACGATCAGCGGCCCGTCGAGGCGCGGCACCCGGCCGCCGACGAGGGTGAAGTCCTTGGCCGCCTTGAGCGGCGGGTCCTTCGGCACCGGCAGCGCGGCGGCGGCGCCGACGAGAGCGCCAAAGCCGAGCGAGCGGCCGCCGTCGCCGACGACCTTGCCGTTCTCCGCCCGGCAGGACCCGGCCGGAAGCCCCCACCTCGCGGCGGCCGCGGCGACCAGCATCTCCCGCGCCGCCGCCCCCGCCCGCCGCAAGGGAGCCCACGACTCGACGACGCTGCTGCTGCCGCTGGTGCGCATGTCCGGGAACTCCGCTCCCGGCATGGCGTGACGGACCGTGATCTTGGACCAGTCGGCCCCGAGCTCCTCGGCGAGGATCATGGGCAGCGACGTCCGCACGCCCTGCCCCATCTCCGACCGGTGCGCGGTCAAGGTCACCTTGCCCGCGGCGTCGATCGAGATCCAGGGGTTCGGCGAGAGGACGGCCTCGGCGGCCGTCGACTTGACCACCGCGGCGTCCTTCCGCCAGCGGAACTCGAGCACCAGCGCGGCGGCTCCGGCCAGGCCTCCGAGGCGCAGGAAGTCGCGGCGGGTGGCGCTCAACGCGGCTGCCTCGCCAGCCTGGCGGCCGCATGGATCGCCCGGCGGATGCGTGGGTAGGTGCCGCAGCGGCAGACGAGCCCGGACATGACCTCGTCGATCTCGGCGTCCGTCGGCGCGGGCGCGCTCTTGGCGCCGAGGAGAGCGGCGGCCGTCAGGATCATCGCCGGCTGGCAGTAGCCGCACTGCGCCACGTCCTCCTCGATCCAGGCGCGCTGGCAGGGATGATTGCCGTCCTGGGACAGGCCCTCGATCGTGGTATAGGAGCGGCCCGCCGCGTCGCGCGCCGGGATCTGACAGGAGCGGACGGCGCGCCCGCGCGAGAGGACCGTGCAGGCGCCGCAGACGCCGATGCCGCAGCCATATTTCGTCCCGGTCAGGCCCAGGTGGTCCCTGAGGACCCAGAGGAGGGGCGTCTCCGGATCGCCGGCGAAGGAGCGGCGCGTCCCGTTGACGGTTAGCTCCATGGTCATCGTCGCCATGGCCTGCTTGTACCGCCGGCACAACGCTGCCGTCCCGAGGCGAGGGAGAGCCTTCGCCGAGGGATTGCCGAGGCCGCTGCGTCATGAGCGCGGCGAGCGCCAGGGCCGCGGGCGTAGCCGCCCGCACCCGCCGCGGCCGGAGCGGAGGCAGGGTCGCTCCCTCGGCGACGATCTCGGTCGCGCGGGCGCGGGCTCAGTCGATGCGCGGCCGGTCGAGCACCACGAAGCGGCAGGCGCGGCGGTCGACGTGCGCGTAGAGCACCTCCGCGCCGTCCGCGCGCACCGAGAAGCCGTCCCATGCGAGGTCGGGGAGCGCGGCGACGGGCGAGCGGGACCCGTCGCTGTCGAGGCGCACGACGCGATGATCGTCGCCTGTGGTCAGATCGAGGAAGACCCCCGCCGGCCCCGCCTCCCAGGCCTGCGCCTTGGCCGGCCGCAGGTCCGCGGCCACCATGGCGGCCGGCGAGCCGGGGCGCGCGGGCATGAGCAGCCGGAAGAGCCCGGGCCGGTCGGCGCGGGTGAAATAGAGCGCGCCGCCGTCACCGGCCTCCTGCGCGGTGAACCCGCCGTCCCGGGTCACCTGCTCGATCGCGCCGCTCGCCACCTCGATGCGCTCGACCTGCCAGGCGCCGCTGCGGCGCGACGCGAAGTAGACGGAGCGGCCGTCGCGGCTGAAGCTCGGCTCGAGCTCGTCTCCGGGCAGCGCGGTCAGGCGCCGCGGCGGACCGCCGCTCGCCTCGACCAGGTAGAGGTCCGCTTCCCCGCGCGGGCGGGCCACGAAGACCAGGCGCTCGCCCCCCGGCGACCAGGCCGGGTCCGCCAGCTGCGGGCCGCCGAAGCTGGTCAACCGTTGCGCCGGGCCGTCGGGGAGGCTGGCGACCCAGATCTCGGGCGAGCCCGACCGGGTCGAGACGAAGGCGACGCGGCGGCCGTCCGGCGAATAGCGCGGCGCCCAGCTCCAGTCGGGTCCGGGGACGACGGGCAGGGCCGCGCCGCCGGCGGCTGTGGCGCGGCGCAGGTTGATCTCGAACTCCCAGCTCTCGAAGACGACGCGCGAGGACGACCGCGCCGCCGAGGGGTGCTTGATCTTCGGCCCCGCGCCGGCCAGGAAGCGCGGGTTGCCGCCGGCGGCGTCGACCGCCCACAGGCTGTTGATGCCGGCCCGGCTGGAGGAGAAGACCAGCGTGCGGCCGTCGGCGAGCCAGTCGATGCCGAGCACCATCGCATGGTCGAAGGTCACGCGGCGCTCCGCTCCGCCGCCAAACGGCACGACCCAGAGGTCGTCCACGTCCGGGGCGAGGGAGCGCACGAAGGCGACGGCTCGACCGTCCGGCGAAAAGGCCGGAGCGGAGTCGCCCCAGACGCCGTCGGACGGCCGGGTGAGGTCGCGCGGCGCGGCGGCACCATCGAGGGCTTCGACGCGCAGGCGGCGCGTGCCCGAGGCGGCGCGCACGCTGTCGACGACGAACCGCCCGTCCGGCGACCAGGCGACGCCGGGCGCCTCGGCGTCGCCGCAGGCCACGAGGCGGCGGTCGGGCCCGCCCAGCGCCGGCACGATACGCACCTCGCAGGCGCCGCCACCGCTGCGGATGAAGGCCAGCTCGCTGCCGTCGGGCGACCACGCGGACGGCAGGTCGGACGCGCCCGCGGTGGGGTGGCTCAACCGCAAGGGGCTGCCGCCCGAGAGCAGCACGACCTCGACCGAGAAGCCGGCGCGCTCGCGCTCTTCCGCCGCGAAGGCCACGCGAGTGCCGTCGGGAGAGAGCAGGGGCCGGCGGATCTCGCCGGCGAGCCCGGTCGCGACGGGCAGCAGGCGAGGCGTCTCGCCGGCGCTCCGTTGCTCGCGCCTCGCCAGCAACGCGGCGCCGAGGAGGACCGCGAGCGCCGCCGCGACGACTCCTGCCGCGAGCTGGCGCCGGCGCCGGGGCGGCGTCCCGGCACCTGCGATGCTCGCCGCAGGCGCAGGCTGCGTGTTCGCGCCATCAAGCAGCGGGGCGACATCCGCCGGCACGGCCGGCGGCCACGCCTTCGCGCCATCCGACAGCGGGGCGACATCCGTCGGCGCGGCCGCCGCCGGCGCCTGGTGTAGCGGCGGCACGCCACCCGCCTGCCCGGCCGGTGGCGGCACGGCCGCCGCCGGCGGCGCCACGTCGGCGGGCCCCGCGGCCGGCACGACGCGCGGGAGCAGCCGGTAGCCGCGCCCGCGGATCGTCTCGATGACCGCCGGGCGCGCGGGGTCGTCGGCAAAGACCCTGCGCAGCTGGCCGATGGCGCGGGTGACGACGTCGTCGGTGACGAAGCCGCCCTCCCAGACCTGCTCGATCAGGCGCTCGCGCGACACCACCTCTCCCGCCGCCTCGGCCAGGCAGAGCAGGACCGCCATGACCTTGGGCTCGAGCTGATGCCGCGCGCCGTCCGCGCCAAGGACCCGCAGCAGCGTGGGCTGCACGCGCCGGCCGGCGACGAGCAGGTCGCCGCTCGGCGCGGGGACTTGCGCCTCGCGTCCCTCGTGCATACGCGCTCGGATTATAAGCGCCGCATGAGACCCGCCTTCGCCGCCGAGCGCCGGACGGCGGCGGCCGGCGGATCGGCGGCGGATCGCCGATCTCGATCCACGCCCGGCCGCGCCCTGCGGGTGTCCTACGCCGGGTCGGGAGGCGCCGGCTCGCGCGCGCAGGCGGCGGCGCGAGCGAGCAGCAGGTCGCGCTCGCGGGCGTTGCGCGTGAGCGCTGCCGCACGCTCGAGCTCCGCTCGCGCCTCGTCGCGGCGGCCGAGCCTGGCGAGCAGCTCGCCGCGCACGCTCGGCAGGAGGTGGTAGGCCGCGAGCGACGGCTCCGCCTGCAGCGCATCGACGATCTCGAGGCCCGCCGCCGGCCCGAACGCCATCGCCACGGCGACCGCGCGATTCAGCTCGACGACCGGCGACGGCGCGAGCTGGGCGAGCGCGTCGTAGAGCGCCGCGATGCGCGCCCAATCGGTCTCCGCCGGCTTCCGCGCCCGCGCGTGGCAGGCGGCGATGGCGGCCTGCAGCGCATACGGGCCGAGCGCGCCGCCGAGCCGCTCGGCGCGCGCCAGCGCCGCGAGGCCGCGGCCGACGAGGACGTGGTCCCAGCGCGCGCGGTCCTGATCGAGGAGCAGCACCGGTTCGCCGGACGGGCCGCTGCGGGCGCGCAGGCGCGAGGCCTGGATCTCCATCAGCGCGACCAGGCCATGCACCTCCGGCTCCCGCGGCACGAGCTCGGCCAGGATGCGGCCGAGGCGGAGCGCATCCTCGCAGAGCGCGGGCCGCATCCAGTCCTGGCCGGAGGTCGCCGAGTAGCCCTCGTTGAACACCAGGTAGAGGACCTCGAGCACCGACGACAGGCGGGCGGCGAACTCGGCGCCGCGCGGCACCTCGAAGGGGACACGCGCCTCGGCGAGGGTCCGCTTGGCGCGGACGATGCGCTGGGCGACTGTGGGCTCGGGGACGAGGAAGGCGCGCGCGATCTCGTCGGTCGTCAGGCCGCCGAGCAGGCGCAGGGTGAGCGCCACGCGCGCCTCGGTCGAGAGCACCGGATGGCAGGCGATGAAGACGAGGCGCAGCAGGTCGTCGCCGACGTGGTCGTCGAGCGCGGCGTCGAGCTCCGGCACGGCCAGCTGCTGCCGGGCCAGGAGGTCGCGGCCGAGCTCCTCGTGCTTGTGCTCGAGCCGGGCGCCGCGGCGCAGCAGGTCGATCGCGCGATGCTTCGCGGTGGCCATGAGCCAGGCGCCCGGGTTGTCCGGGACGCCCGACTCCGGCCACCGCTCGAGCGCGGCGACGAGCGCGTCCTGGGCGAGGTCCTCGGCGAGGCCGACGTCGCGCACCATCCGCGCGAGGCCGGCGATGAGCTTTGCCGATTCGATCCGCCAGACCGCGTCGATGGCGCGATGTGCATCAGAAGCCATCACGGCCGTCCATCAGGGCCCCGTCGACCGCGTCACCCGCCGCCGCACGCCGGGGCGCGCCCGCGCCTACCGCTTCGCGGCCACCTGCTCGCGCAGGCGCCTCTCCTGCTCCCTGAGCTCGGGGGTGAGCTCGGGGCCGAAGTCCTCCGCCTCGAACACCTGGCGGATCTCGATCTCGCTCTCCTCGCCGGGGAAGGGGTTCGGGCTGCGCTTGACCCATTCGATGGCCTCTTCCAGCGATTTCACCTGGATGAGCCAGAAGCCGGCGAGCAGCTCCTTGGTCTCGGTGAAGGGCCCGTCGATCACCGTCCGCCTGGCGCCCGAGAACCTGACGCGCGCGCCCTTCGAGCTCGGTTGCAGCCCCTCGCCCGCGAGCAGCACGCCGGCCTTCGCCAGCTCCTCGTTGTACTTGCCCATCTCGGTGAGCAGCGCCTCGCCGGGGAGCACGCCCGCCTCGGAATCCTTGTTCGCCTTGACCAGGATCATGAATCGCATCGTCGCATCTCCTTACGGTTTGCGGGTTGGGAGCCGGGCTGCCGGACGGTCGGGGCCGGCCGAGGCCAGGCTCTACTTGGACGACGAACGAGGCAGCGCGAAATCGACACGGCGGCCGGCGATCGCCCGGCGCCCCCGTCTGCCTGCGCCTTCATCCCGCGAGCGGGGCGCGGACGTCGAGGGCCACGTCGAGGGCGGGGGCGCTGTGGGTGAGCCAGCCGACGGAGAGGAGGTCGACGCCGGTGGCGGCGATGGCGGCGGCGTTGGCGGGCTGGATGCCGCCGGACGCCTCGGTGAGCGCGCGGCCGCGGGCGCGCCGCACCGCCTCGGCGAGGTCGTCGAGGGGCAGGTTGTCGAGCAGCACGACATCGACGCCCAGGGCCAGCGCCAGGTCGAGCTCGGCGAGCGAGTCCACCTCGACCTCGATCTTGACCATGTGGCCGGCGCCGCGGCGGGCGCGCTCGACGGCGGGGCGGAGGCCGCCCGCCAGGGCGCGATGGTTGTCCTTGATCAGCACCGCGTCGTCCAACCCGAAGCGGTGATTGTGGCCGCCACCGGCGCGCACCGCGTACTTCTCGAGCGCCCGCAGCCCCGGGGTGGTCTTGCGCGTGCAGACCACGCGGGCGCCGTGCGGCGCGACGACCGCCACCAGATCCCGGGTGGCAGTGGCGATGCCGCAGAGGCGGCCGAGGAAGTTCAAGGCGGTGCGCTCCGCGCCGAGGATGGAGCGCGCGGCGCCGCGCACGGTGGCGAGCACCGCGCCGGCCGCCACGTCCTCGCCGTCGGCGGCGCGGGCGACGAGCGCGAGGGACGGGTCGAGCAGCCGGAACGCCGCGAGCGCCACCGGCAAGCCCGCCAGCCGTCCGGGCGCGCGCGCCACCAGCTCGGCCTCGGCCCGCAGCTCGGCGGGCACCACCGCGTCGCTGGTGAGGTCACCGGCCCGGCCGAGGTCCTCGGCGAGCGCCCGGCGCACCGTGTCCTCGTAGAGCAGGGGGTAGAGGGGCGCCAGGCCCGGGACCGCCGCCGCCGGCGCCGGCGACGGGTCTGCCCGCACCACCGCTGCGGGTCCGCCCACGCTCTGGACCTGGAGCTTCTCGGCGGTGGCGGCGCCTGGCGCGGTCTCGCTCATGCCTGGCGCTCCAGCGCCACCGGCGGCGCGGCTTGCGCCTCGGCCGACGCCGCCAGCGCCGCCTCGGGCGCCAGGGCGGCCGCGGGGCTGGCGCCGCCGAGCCCGGCCGGCGCGTCCTCCTCACCGCTCTCGAAGCGCGCCACGGCGCCGGCGCCGGCGGTCAGGAAGAGCCGCCGCCGCCAGGAGGCGTCGGGGCGCGGATGGTCGGTGCGGTAGTGGCCGCCGCGGCTCTCGCGGCGGGCGAGCGCCGCCTGCGCCAGCAGCCGTCCGGCCCACAGCAGGTTGCGCGCCTCCGCCGCCGCGAAGACCGGGTGCGCCGGCGCCGCGTCCTCGCTCCGAGGACCGGCGTCGCCCGCGGCCGGCCGTTCCGGCTGAGCGGCGGGAGGGCCCGGCTCGCCGTGCGGGCGCGGCGGCGGCGGCAGACCGCCGGCGGCCGGCGCGTGGTGCCGGACGAGCGTTTCGAGCTCGGCGGCGGCGGCCGCGAGGCCCGCACCGTCACGCTCGACGCCCACCTGCTCCCACATCAGGCGCCGCAACCGGGCCACCAGGGCGGCGGCCGCGGCCGCGGTGGGGATCGCGAGCGCCGGCGCCTCCGCCAGGCCGCCCAGGCCGCCGGAGCGGCGCCGCGCCCAGGCGGCGGCAGCCCGCCGCACGCCGCGGCCGGCGCCCGCCGGCAGCACCAGGCCGGCGGACCATGACCGCGACGCCGCCGCGGCAGCGCCGGCCCGAGCGGCGACGCTACCGGCGACGGCGACGTCCTCGGCCACCCGCGCCCCGAACACCAGGGCCTCGAGCAGCGAGTTGCTGGCCAGGCGGTTGGCGCCGTGGGCCCCGGTCGCCGCCACCTCGCCGCAGGCCCAGAGCCCGGGCAGCGAGGTGCGGCCGCTCGCGTCCACCGCCACGCCGCCCATGTGGTAGTGGGCGGCGGGCACCACCGGCATGGGCTCGACCCGCGGGTCCAGGCCGTGCCGCCGGCAGAGCGCGAAGACGGTCGGGAAGCGCTCGGGAAAGCGCTCGCCCACCGCGCGGCGGGCGTCCAGCCAGACCTGCCGGCCGAGCCGCAGCTCTGTCCAGATGGCCCGCGCCACCACGTCGCGCGGCGCCAGCTCGCGGTCCGGGTGCACCGCGCTCATGAAGCGCACGCCGCGGTCGTCGACCAGCACCGCGCCCTCGCCGCGCAGCGCCTCGGTGAGCAGGGGGAGCGGCGCGCCATCCGCCTCGCCCGCGCCGCTCGCGCCGTGCGCGCTGCCCGCGCCAGGCGCGCCGTCCGCGCTGCCGCCGGCCACGGCGCCGTGCGCGCCGCGTACGGCGTGCGTGGCGAGCGCGGTGGGATGGAACTGCACGAACTCGAGGTCCACCAGGCGGGCGCCGGCCCGCGCCGCCATCGCCAGGCCGTCGGCGGTCGCCTCCCGCGGGTTGGTGGTGTAGAGGAAGAGCTGACCCAGGCCACCGGTCGCCAGCACCACCGCCGGCGCCCGGTAGAGGACCCGGCGGCCGTCGGCGCGGCAGGCCACCACGCCGGCCACCACGCCGTCCGCGAGCGCCAGGTCAAGGGCGAAGACCTCGTCCACGACGTCGATGGCGGGCTCGCGGCACACCGCCTCGACCAGCGTGCGCACCACCTCCGCGCCGGTCGCGTCGCCGTGCGCGTGCAGGATGCGCCGCCGGCTGTGGGCCGCCTCCCTGCCGAGGGCCAGGCGGCCGCGGGCGTCGCGGTCGAAGCGGGCCCCCAGCTCGAGCAGCGCGCGGATGCGGCGCGGCCCTTCGCCGGTGAGCAGCCCGACGATGCGCGCGTCGTTGAGGCCGGCGCCGGCCGCCAGCGTGTCGGCCGCGTGCAGCGCCGGGTCGTCGTCGTCCCCCAGGGCCGAGGCCACGCCGCCCTGCGCCCAGACGCTGGCGCCGCCGGCGCCCCCGGCGCCCGACCGCGTCTTGGTGAGCACCGTCACGCGCCGCGGCGCGCAGCCGAGGGCGGCGGTCAAGCCGGCCGCGCCCGCTCCGACTACCAGCACGTCGGCGGCCGCGACCTCCGCGATGCCGGCCTCGATCGCCGCCCGCTCGCCCGCCGCCCGCTCGCTCGCCGCCCCACCGTTGCCGGGCTCGGTCACCGCCCGCTCTCCCGGCGCCCCACGGCCAGCATGCGCGCCAGCGCCTCGCGGGCACGCGCCGCGACGGCCGGGTCGACCTCCACCCGGTGCTCCATCGCCTCGAGCGCGTGCAGGATCTTCGGCAGGGTGATGCGCTTCATGTGCGGGCACAGCGCGCAGGGGCGGACGAACTCGACGTCCGGGAACTCGACCGCCACGTTGTCGCTCATCGAGCACTCGGTGACCATCACCACGCGCCGCGGGCGGGCCTCGCCGACGTGGCGGATCATCGCCGCCGTCGAGCCCACGAAGTCCGCCTCCGCCAGCACCTCGGGCGGGCACTCCGGATGGGCCAGGACATGGATGCCGGGGTGGCCGGCGCGGAACTCCCGCAGCTCGGCGGCGGTGAAGCGCTCGTGCACCTCGCAGTGGCCGCGCCAGAGGATGACCTCGACCGCCGTCTGCCCGGCGACGTAGCGGCCGAGGTACTCGTCGGGCAGGAAGATCACCCGCGGCGCTCCCAGCGACTCGACCACCGCCACCGCGTTGGCCGAGGTACAGCAGACGTCCGACTCCGCCTTCACCTCCGCCGAGGTGTTGACGTAGCTCACCACCGGCACCCCCGGGTAGCGCTGGCGCAGCAGCCGGATGTCGGCGGCGGTGATCGAGGCGGCGAGCGAGCAGCCGGCGCGCGGGTCGGGGATGAGGACCGTCTTGCCGGGCGACAGGATCTTGGCCGTCTCGGCCATGAAATGGACGCCGGCGAGCACGATCACCGCGGCCTCAGTGCGGGCGCCGAACTGCGCCAGGGCCAGCGAGTCGCCGGTGAAATCGGCGACGCCGTGGAAGATCTCGGGCGTCTGGTAGTTGTGCGCCAAGACCACCGCGTTGCGGCGCCGCTTCCAGTCGGCGATGGCGGCGACGTAGGGGGCGTGGAGCGGCCACTCCAGCGGCGGGATGACGGCGCGGACCCGCGCCGCCACGGCGGCGGTGGCGCGCGCGACCTCCGGGGTGTAGTCGAGAGCCAAGCCGGCCGGCGCAGCGTGCTCCTGGATCATCCGCCACCTCCAATGCTCAACTTGAGCATATCCCGCCCCGAAAGGAAGCCGACCCCCAAGTCGGCTGTGCTTATACTAGCCCTGAGCATATCGCTTGTCAAGCGTGTGACGGCCCGGTTCGCGACCCAGGGCGATCCGCCGCGGCTCGGCAATGAGGCGATGACCGCGCGACCGGAAGGACGAGGCTGGTCTCCGTGCTCAGGCGGCAGGGATCTCGAGGCGAAGCGGCCGCGTGGGACGCGCGATCAGGTGCTGGGCGCTGGCGGACGGCGCCGGGTCTCAGGCGGGCCCAGTGCGGCGCGGCGCGTGGGTCGAGCCCTTGCCGCATTCGTCGTGAATGCGGCGCAACTCCTGAACCAGGGTGAGACGCCGGTCGATCGTGGCCTGATCCGGTGCCTGGACCGTCGTGCCTCGCTTGGGCTCCTCGAGGTAGAAGGGACAGAGCGCCCCGCGGCGGAACCAGCATTCTCCCGGCTTTCTCTGCTGCTTCTGGCCGCCGACGGTCTTCTCTGGCGCCGGGTTGAGGCGAAGCCGCATCTTGGCGCGGTCCCGGATCAGAGCCGGATCGAGCCGCTCCTGCTCGCTCAGCGGACCGGGATCGAGCTGCACCGAGCTCGGTTCGATCGCACGCTCTGCGGCCGCATGGCCTGTCTCGCCGAAGAGATCTTTCACTCCCCAGGCGGTGAGCCAGTCGCGGTTGCGCTGGCTCTCCACGCCAAAGGCTCCCAGGCTGTAGAGCGTCGCCATGGTCATCGCGCAGCCGTGCGCGATGCTCTGCGCCTGCTTCCTGCGGCGGAAGCCGAGCATCGGGTGGAAGCCGAAGGTGCTGCACAGCCATTCCGGCTTGACGGTCACCACTTCGATGTCGATCGGCTCCCAGCGCGGTCTGTCGCCGCGCTCTTCACGATCCGTGTAGATGGCCCGAAAATCCTGCTGGGCACTCCGAAATCCGTCGATCTTCCGGTTGTACCGGAGTTGGCCCGCCCGTCTGCGGAGCGCCGGCCAGCGCTTCGCGACCTTGTCGGCTTCCCGCTGCGAGAGATGGCG
>Ga0307479_10004966_pt1 | contig 12202 bp, 8 predicted proteins | sample atmos_gasesECM4C_FD_203743 | JGI IMG/M metagenome (GOLD analysis project Ga0307479, IMG submission 203743) | Hardwood forest soil microbial communities from Morgan-Monroe State Forest, Indiana, United States - atmos_gasesECM4C_515 | ecosystem: Environmental > Terrestrial > Soil > Temperate...
ATCGTTCCCGGGTTCAACAGCGGAACCGGAGATAACTCCCGCGTGGCTTGGGGCCTCGCTTCTGCGACCAACACCGGAGCTAAGCAACTGAATGTTGGTGGCACCGAATATGGTGTTGGCTACTATATCGACGGACTGAACAACAACGACAACTGGGTCGAAGGCCCGGTAACCAACGTCAACATGGACGCGGTACAGGAGGTCAAGGCGGAAGTCATCAACTACTCGGCGGAATACGGTCGCGATGTAGGCCAGATCAGCCTGACCACCAAGTCCGGCACCAACGCCCTGCACGGCACCGGCTACGACTTCTTCCAGAACTCGGGCTTGAACGCAAATGATGCCTACTCGGTCGCGACAGGCACGCCGCGCTCGGCGTTCCACCAGAACCAATACGGGTTTACGGTGGGCGGGCCAGTCTATATCCCGAGGGTCCTCAACGGCAGGAATAAGATCTTCTTTTTTGCTTCGTTTGAGCAGCTACGGAATCGAGGCGAAAGTCAATTCCACGCTTACGTTCCCACTACCGCAGAACGCGGCGGAGATTTCAGCGCCTGGTTGACGCAATTTCCCGTGAACCCGGCACAATGTGACGGAACGGCTAACGCCCCGGCCAACTGCCGCTACGTTATCTACGATCCCAGCGCTTTCAATGTGGCGACGCAGACCCGGCAGCCGTTCACCAATAACGTAATCCCCAATCCTGATCCGAAAGCGCTTGCATATCTGTCGCACTTTCCTCAACCCAACTTCACCTCACCTATCCCCGGGGATTTCAACAACTGGGCGGGAACCACCACGGCCGGAATCGACAACAACAATTACTCCGCTCGTATCGACTACAACCTAACCAGCCGCGACAGCCTCTATTTCCGGTATTCGCACGACTACGGTACCAAGTTGAGTGAAGGTGGCCTGGTCCCCGAACTTGCCCTCGGCAACGGTCCGGTTCACACCACCAACATGTACCAGATGCACTGGGTACATGCCTTCAGCGCGTCGCTCAACAACGAACTCAATTTCAGCATTACGAGTGCGGAGAATGCCAGCAACCAGGCCGCACAAATCAACAAATTCATGCAGACCACCTGGCTGCCGGGCCTGTTTCAGAACACGTCCACTGGTGGCGCCGGCTTCACTTCGTACGATCTGAGCAAACTGGGAATTAAGAACGATGCCACGTTCTCGGTGGACTTCAGCAAGGGCAATTCGCTCTTCAAACCCCTGAGCCTCGGCACGACCGAATACTGGTACCAGGCCGTTCCCATCTACCAGATCTCCGACAACGCTGCGAAAACCATTAAGCGCCACACGCTGAAAGCGGGTTTCTACTGGCAGCGGCGCGACGAGCGCGACAACGACGTGATTCGATCGTTACATATCGGTGGCTACAACTACACGGGCCGTGGCCCGCAAAGCAACGACGGCTCCGGCTGGAACACGTTGGCAGAGTTCGAAACCGGTGCGGTTGCTAGCATGAATCAACGCACACCGCTGACCGGCGGAGACGGAAGCCTCTGGTTCCGCATGCCAGAGTATTCCGCTTATTTCAACGATTCGTGGAATGTGAACCCTCGCCTGACAGTAAATCTGGGCCTGCGCTACGACGTGGGCGTTCCGGCGTTCAGCGTCGACAACTACTGGGGCGTCCTTGACATGACCTATCCCGGATACCGGATGGTAATGCCCGGCCTCACACCCGGGACGCACAATCCGCCGTATCCCGCGGACAAGAATAATTTCGCACCCCGCATCGGCTTGGCATTCCGCCTCACCGACAAGACGGTCATCCGCAGCGGGTATGGCATGTTCTATGAGACTGGACGCTTCAAATTCCTTGACCAGATGTTCTGGAGCTCTCCTGGCTACGGCGGCATCACCTACGACTCGGCGACGCACGCCGCCGATCCCAACCAGACCTTCTACACTCTGAACGATGTGTTTCAACCTGCCGTTTCCATCGCCAAGGGCACTTGGCCCGTTCCTCTGGGCACTCAGGGCGGCGAACTCTACGCTCGCCAGTCCCCACAGACTATCGACGGCGACAGCGCGGTCACCCCGTACATTCAACGCTGGAGCCTGGATGTTCAGCACGAACTGGGCAAGGCCGCGGTCGCGACGCTCGGCTACATGGGCTCTGAGGGTACGAAGTTGACCACGCAGTATGACTTGAACCTTCCTCCCCAGGGCGTGTATCTCAACAGCGACGCGTTTTATGCCGCGCGTCCTCTTTCCACCGGGCCTGGGGCAGGCCGGTGGGAAGCGATCAACTCTGTGCATCACAATCGCAGCAACAATTACCACGCCCTCAACGCGCAGTTGAAAACCCAGAGCTGGCACAACCTGACGAGCATCGTCAACTACACCTGGTCGAAGCAGATGGACACCTTCTTCGGCGAGAACGGAGAGAGCGGCGTGCAATCCATCGGCGGGCAGTGGCATCCCGAATGGTCTTATGGCCCTTCGGATGCAAACCATACCAGTCGTTTTGTGGCAGCTTGGGTCTACGAACTGCCGGGAAAAAACATGGCTAGTCGTGCTCTGCGGGAAGCACTGGGCGGCTGGCAGCTGAACGCCATCACCACCTTCGAATCGGGAAGTCCGGTGACGGTGTTCAACGGGTACACCAGTTCCTTCGACTACATGGGGGACGTTCCGGATCAGGTCTGTAACGGGAACCTCTCACGCGGGAGTCGGTCTTTCACCCACTATTTCAATACCGACTGCTACGTCGAACCGTCTCCCGATCCGGTGACAGGAGTTGCCACCCATCGCGGCGACGAGCGCCGGAACAACCTGCACAACCCCGGGATCAACAACTGGGATCTCTCCTTGGGTAAGGCCTTCCGGTTCTTCGGCGAGGGACGGGAACTCCAGTTCCGGGCGGAGTCGTTCAACACCTTCAACCACGCCCAGTGGTCAAGTGTTGACACGCCCGGTTGCAACTGCGTTATTGATGACCGGCAAGTAAACTCGGCCAGCCAGTTTGGGTTTCTCACCGCTGCCCGTCCTGGCCGTCACATGCAGATCGCGATGAAGTTCGTTTTTTAGACGTTGAGGGGTCGGCGCGAGCGTCTCCCCCGTCGCTTGCGCCGCCACAATTCGCGCTGGGAAGCTCCAAGCCGGGAGGGCCATGTATCAGCCAGAAGCGTACGGAATCGCGCTGTTGTTCAAGATAGGCAGCATGTTGTGTTGGGGGTCATGGGCCAACACTATGAAACTGACCCCCGGCTGGGCATTTCAGTTGTTCTATTGGGACTACGTCATCGGGATCATGGCAGCTAGTCTGTTGTGGGGACTCACACTCGGAAGCGTGGGAGGAGGAGACCTTTCCTTCCTCCAGAACGTCCGGGCCGCTGACGCAACTCACATCCTCTTCGCTCTGCTTGGCGGAGCCGTCTTCAACGTCGCGAACCTCCTGCTGGTGGCGGCAATCGATATTGCAGGTCTTGCCGTGGCCTTTCCGATCGGAATTGGATTAGCCCTCGTCGTAGGGGTGTTGCTGAATTACGTTATCTCGCCCCAGGGCAGTCCCCTATTGCTGTTTGGCGGTGTGTTGCTGGTCGTCCTTGCCATTGTCGTGGATGCTTTAGCTTACCGTAGGCGTGAGACCACTAGAAAGACACCGAGTGCACTCGGCATTCAGATCAGCCTCGCGTGCGGCGTGCTAATGGGCGTCTTCTATCCCTTGGTCGCCAAGGCGATCACCGGGGAGCACTCGCTCGGGCCCTTCCGCGTAGCCTTCTTCTTTGCTCTAGGGACAGCCTTATGCGCGATGCCAGTAAACTACTTCCTCATGCGGAAACCGCTCACCGGAGGCCAACCCGTAAGCATGGCTGACTACTTTAAAGGTCGTCCCGCATGGCACGGGTGGGGAATTCTCGGCGGAATGATCTAGTGCACCGGAGCTGTCCTGAATTTCGTTGCATCGCACGCGCACATTATCGGTCCAGCGATTTCCTACGCGATCGGACAGGGCGCGACGATGGTGTCCGCGATATGGGGAGTCTTTGTCTGGAAAGAGTTTGCCAGTGCTCCTCACAATGCGCGAAAGTTAGTTCCGTTAATGTTCACTTTTTTCCTCGTCGGGTTGGGCGCGGTCGCGATAGCCCCGGTATTTCGATAGCCGGTCAGACTGCAGCGGCAGCAAGAATTGATGGGAATCCATATGGCTAAGCGGATCGTGGTTGTAGGAAGCATCAATCTGGACCTGGTCGCTGCCACATCACGAATTCCGATTGCTGGCGAAACGGTTGCCGGACTGAGCTTTCAAACGTTCCCTGGCGGTAAGGGTGCGAACCAAGCAGTGGCCGCTTCCCGGCTTGGTGGCTCGGTTAGTATGCTGGGAAAGCTCGGAACAGATGTTTTCGGTACACAGTTAAGAGAAAGTCTTGAAGAATCGCGGGTAGACACCGACGGAATCGACGTGGTTCCGGGTTCATCGGGCGTCGCGCTGATTGCCACGGATGAACTGGGACAGAACGCGATCACGGTTGTCGCTGGTGCGAACGGGCATCTCTGCCCGCTTGATCTCGACGCGCACATTGGCCTGATCCGGGGGGCTGGCATTCTGCTCACCCAACTGGAGATCCCCCTTGAAACCGTGGAGTACCTGGCAGCCATTGCGATTCGAGAACGAATCCCACTGGTGCTGGACCCGGCGCCCGCACGTTCGTTGCCGACGTCGTTATTGAAGTGTGTCGACTGGCTAACGCCGAACGAGACGGAGGCCTGCTTCCTTCTGGGGCGCGCCCCGGGGGAACTCCATAAAGAGGTGCTCGAGGATGCGGCAAATGCTCTTGTAGCGCTGGGGAGCCGAAACGTCATCTTCAAGCTGGGAGAACGCGGCTGCTACGTCGCGCTTTCGGGCGGAACCCGGCAGCTATTGCCGGCTTACAGTGTGCGCGCCATCGACACCACAGCAGCGGGCGACGCTTTCAATGGTGCGTTCGCCGTCGCACTCGTGAAGGGGCAAGATCCGCTCAGCGCTGCTGCGTGGGCGTCAGCCGTGGCCGCGATCTCGGTTAGTCGACCGGGCGCCCAGCCCTCGATGCCAACCCTTCCAGAAGTGGACCGTTTCCTCGAGGACACTGAGGCCCTCACGTCGAACAGGTGACGCCGAGCGGATAGCTGGGGTGGTCAATATCGGGATCGGAAAGCCGCGATTGGCCGCTTCAACCCGAAGCATTTGACTCGCTTCGGGCCTCACCCCTTGAGTTTCGGTCTCGGCGGGATTTCAGCATAGCCGGGCGCGGCTTGCATCAGATTCTGATCAATTGAGGCTTTGGCATCACCAATAGCCCAACGAATTCCTCCTCCGAGGAGATTCAGGAAGAACGCATTCGACCAGTTCTCCGGGCGGTCGCCGATCGCGGTGTAAAACACTCGGCCCTTCCCCTCCATCCTCGCCCAGGTCATTGGATATGGAGCACGCTGGTAGGGGGCTCCCGTCATACCCTTGGTATCGAGGGTGAGAATTACGTGCAGGTCAGTCCTGAAGTCCTTCAGGGAATACCACTCGTCGTTAAAGCTGACCGGAGAAGAGACTCCCTCCAGGCCAGGGAAGTTTGGATCATTGACGATGAGATTCGTTGTCTGCAGGCGGGGCGTACTGCCATGCGTGATGAACTCACCACCCAGCATTCGCAAATAAGGATCAGATTTTTCTCCGTGGGCGATGTAGCGGTTCGCGTTGTCCTCGGTGTCCGGCGGAGTATGGAAGGTGTCACTGGCGGCGTGGACACCCACAAATCCAACTCCGCCATGGATGGCATCGAGCAAGGATTGTTTTCCTTGCTGCGACATCGACGGGTTCCGGTCGGTTCCGGTCGTGGTCAGGTCTCCGGTGGTGAAGAAGAGTACTGCTGCATGCTTCCGGAAATCGCTGGAGTCGAAGATCCGGCCGTCTTTCGTTGCGGTCACGTCGAAGCTGTGTTCTTTCCCTAATGCGGAGATCGCCTGCTCCAAAATGCTCGGCTTGCCGCCGGTGGTTTTCACTACATCGTGTTCGAAGCCTGAAGACTTGGTGAAGACTAGAACTGATTTTTTCCCGGCTGCGAACAGTCCTCTTGGTAGTGCAAAACTCGCCCCGGCCACGACTCCGGCTCGCAGAAACTGCCGGCGGTTCAGAATGTCTCTCATAAGGAAGCCTTGGTCGATATTCCGGTCCACTGTTAAAGTTCGTTGCGTCGAAAACGTTCGATCAGATGATCGCAAGCGCGGACGGCGATCGCCATCATGGTGAGAGTCGGATTCTGGCACGCTGACGAGACAAAACACGAACCGTCGCCTACGAATAGATTGTTAACGTCGTGCGATTGGCAGAACGGGTTGAGCACGGATTTCTTCGCATCGTTGCCCATACGCGCCGTGCCCACTTCGTGGATGGCCATGCCCGGCATCTCGACGCCGGTGGTGACATGGATATTTTTCGCGCCGCCGGCTTCGAGCATTTCCGCGGCGGTGACGCCGGCGTCGTGCATCAGAGCGGCTTCATTCTTTCCGTGGGCCATGCTTATGCGCAAGGCAGGAATTCCCCACGCGTCTTTAAGGTCGGGGTCGATTTCGCAGAAATTATCGAAGTTGGCGAGCGATTCGCCAAACGCGCCCAGCGAAACTTCGTAGGTGCCAAGCTTGACCGCTTTTTTGTAGTCCGCGCCCATGCCGGGCGCGCCGGTATTGAACGAGGGCGATGAGCCTCCCTGAAATCCGTAGCCGCGAATAAAGTGAGGATGCGTGCCTGTCGCGGGCGTGTTGCGGAAGCGCACGACGTAGATTCCGTTCGGCCGGTGGGGAGGATTGGCGTTGGGGGGAATCTTCAAGTCCTCGAACGTTCCGCGAGCGCCGCCGCCCACCACATGGTCCATCAGGTAGTGGCCTAGCAGGCCGCTGGAATTTGCCAGTCCTTTGGGGTACTCGCGGGTCGAGGAATTGAGCAGAATGCGGGTTGACTCGAGCGCCTGCGCGCACAGAATTACCGACTTGGCGCGAATCTGTCTGGTTTCCTTCGTCGCCCGGTGCACGAACGTGACGCCCTGCGCTTTATTGGCGCCCTCATCCATGTCGACGTGACTGACGATCGCATCTGTAATCAACGTACAATTGCCGGTCTTCAGGGCATCTTTCACTGTGGTGAACGGGCTGCTGAAATAGGAAAACGTCCTGCAACCGCGCTCGCAGGGACCACAATAATGACAGGCTGGCCGACCATTGAGCGGCTGTGTCAAAACGGCGGCCCGACCGATGGTGAGGGTTCGACCGAACTTCTTCTTGATGCCGTCGCGCAGCCTGACCTCGCCGCAACTCATGCTCATGGGGGGCAGAAACTGCCCGTCGGGCAACATCTCGTTCTGCTCGGCGGCACCGGTGATGCCAACGTAGCGCTCGACAATGTCGTAGAAGGTCGCGAGGTCCGCGTACGAGAATGGCCAATCCACGTCGTAGCCGTCGCGGCTGGCGGCTTTGAAGTCCACATCACTCAGGCGATAGCTCTGCCGCCCCCAGACTAGCGACCTGCCTCCCAGAACCCGCAGACGTTGCCAGGTAAAAGGTCGGTCGGGTGGAGTGCTGTAGGGATTCTCGAGATCATTCACGAACCACTCGTAGTTGTATTCCATGCATGCGTAACATTGTCGTTGAATAGGGCGAGTTCGCATGACTTCGGGCGAGTGGTTCCGGTACTTCAACTGGAAGGAGGGCATGTGCTCGGTGAATTCTTTCTCCGTCACCGCGCGGCCAGCTTCCAGCAACGCAACTTTCAATCCCGCTTCGGAGAGCCGTTTGGCCGCCCAGCCGCCGGTTGCGCCCGAGCCGACCACAATTGCGTCGTATGTTTGTTGCAGAACGCCTTGTGCCATGGGATGTCTAGGAGTGCGTTGTCGTCGAGTGCTCGCAGCCCTGGTAGGGACCGTGGAAAATGCTGCCGTCCCAGCCAAGTTCCTTCTGCCCGATTTCTGATCCGTAGTAGGCCGACGCAATCAGAGCCTTGAGCCTTTCGAAATGTTCTTGCGCGGGATCGGGCCTGTCTTCCTGTTCCATCCAGTGACTGGGCTGCCGCGGATAGGCCCACGGGGTCAACAGCCAGACCTGGTCGGAGGGAGCGAGCGCACGAAAATCCTTGCCCAACTGCTTTCGGCTCTCACTGTCGATGAAAGCGAGTGCATCCACGAATTGACGCTGAAACTCGGCCGGCTGCACCGAAAGCAGCAGGTCGAGATAGCGATTGACCATGGCTTCTTTCGCCCCTGGGGTTGCAGTGGCGGGAATGATCACGTCACTGAGCGCGATCAAGGTTTCATTCTGCTGGTCATTGAGGAAGGCAGCTTTCCAGTTCGGATCGGTCAGGAACTTTGATCCGTCTTCGCCTAGCGCAGCTGCGGTCAGGCCTGACGAAACGGCTTGGGCGAACGAAAATGCCGGGCCCAGCGCCGAGGCTGCGCTGGCGAACAAGGCCGCGCGAACCAGATCACGCCGGTTGATCAGAGGAGATGGGTGCCCCGATCTTGCGGCTGGATCGGCAGCGTCGTGGCTACGAACTTTCATGGGTCGCAATCATAACGCCGTGTCCAGCAGTTCTCAAATCGAGCCATGCCAGAGAACATCCGGTTGCCACGCCCAACGGCTGAGAGTCCCTACGAACCCGAGAGTGCAGTCCAAGCCGAGCCGTGGCGGGACGACTCCAGCGCGGCATTGATGAACCGGACTCCGGCGACGCCATCCGAAACGCCCGGCACGAGAAGCGAATCCGGATCCGGAGGGCGATTTTCCAGCCTGGCGGTGATTTGTTCAGCGAGATCACTGTAAAGTTGAGCGAAGGCTTCCAAGTATCCTTCCGGATGCCCGCTGGGTATTCGGGTCGCATGAGCAGCAGCGTGCCCCGTGCCGGCACTGCCGCGTCGAATGGCGCGTCGTGGTTGCCCTAGCGGCGTGAAACTAAGTTCGTTCGGATCCTCCTGGCGCCATTCGAGACCGGCCTTGTCGCCATACACTCGCAAACGCAAATTATTTTCATTCCCTGGTGCAACCTGGCTCGCCCAAAGGCCTCCTTTTACTCCGTTCGAGAAACGCAGCATCATCTGAACGTTGTCATCGAGACGCCTGCCGGGCACAAACGTAGTTACGTCGGCGGCCACTTGCTCGCACTCCAGGCCGGTTACAAAGCACGCAAGATTGAAGGCGTGAGTCCCGATGTCGCCGAGCGAGCCGCCAGGGCCGCTGCGCTCCGGATCTGTACGCCACTCCGCCTGCTTTTGTCCGGTCTTTTCCAGGGGAGTGGCCAGCCAATCCTGCGCGTACTCGACCTGGACGACCCTTAGCGCGCCAAGCTCACCCGCAGCCACCATTTCGCGCGCCTGCCGAACCATCGGGTGCCCAGTGTAATTGTGGGTCAGACCGAAAACCAGACCGATTCGCTTCACGAGTTCAGCTAGATCCAACGCATCTTTGAGCGTCGTGGTTAGCGGTTTGTCGCAGATCACGTGAATGCCGGCTTCGAGAAACGTCTTGGCTGGGGCGTAATGCAAATGGTTGGGAGTGACGATCGAGACCACATCGATGCCATCGGGACGCTTCGATTCGGCCGCGGCCATCTCTTCGAAACTGCCATAGGCGCGCGGAATGTGCAGTTCCTTTGCGGCGGCCAAACTTCGTTCTGCATTCGAACTCAACGCCGCCGCAACCAACTCATAGCGGTCGTCGAGACGCGCGGCAATTCGATGCACGGCTCCAATGAATCCTCCCGGCCCACCTCCGACCATGCCGAGGCGCAGCCGACGCCGGTTGTGGCTCTGATTCGAAGGTTCAACGGGCATCTGTGCCTCGCTTTCCGTTTCCCAGGCCCAGTACTTTGCGGTTTGCCTCAGCATCGACGCCCGATTTTGCAAAATCGTCGAATGCGTGTTCCGCGGTGTGAATGATATGACGCGCGATGAATGGGGCGCCTTCCCTGGCGCCTTGCTCGCTGCTCTTCAGACAGCATTCCCATTCGAGCACCGCCCATCCTTCGAAGTCGTACTGCGCGAGCTTTGAGAATATCGCGCGAAAATCGACCTGACCGTCACCCAGCGACCGGAAGCGGCCGGCGCGTGAAATCCAGGGCTGATAGCCACCATAAACTCCCTGGCGGCCGCTCGGCCGAAACTCCGCATCCTTCACATGAAACATTTTGATTCTGGGGTGATAGATGTCAATGAAGTCAAGGTAATTGAGTTGCTGCAGGACGAAATGACTCGGGTCGAACAGGATATTGCACCGCGGGTGTCCGCCGAGGCGCTCCAGAAACATTTCAAAAGTGACGCCATCATGCAGGTCTTCGCCGGGATGCAACTCGAAACAGAGATCCACCCCAACCGCGTCGAAAGCGTCCAGGATAGGTCGCCAGCGGTTTGCGAGTTCATCGAAAGCGGTGTCAATGATGCCGGGCGGGCGCTGCGGCCAGGGGTAGACGTACGGCCACGCCAACGCTCCCGAGAACGTCACATGAGCATTGAGCCCGAGGTTGGCGGAAGCCCTTACTGCTAGTCGTAGTTGCTCGACGGCCCATGCCCGACGAGCGGAAGGATTGCCACGAACAGACTCTGGGGCAAAACCGTCGAATAGCTGGTCGTATGCAGGGTGAACGGCCACCAACTGTCCTTGCAGGTGGGTCGACAGTTCGGTGAGTTCCACTTGGTTCGCAACCAGAAGGCCGCATATTTCATCGCAGTAAGTCCGGCTCTCGGCGGCGCGTCGCAAATCGAAGAGACGGGTGTCCCAGGTGGGAATCTGTACTCCCTTGTAACCTAGCGCTGCAGCCCAACGGGAAATCTCGCCGAGGCTGTTGAACGGTGCGACATCACTGGCAAACTGGGCCAAGAAGATGGCTGGGCCTTTGACTGTCCTCATCAGCTAGCTCTCCTGAGAACTGCGCAATGAAGCTGAGGCAGTGCGTGTCGTCAAGGAGTGCCTTGCCTTGCCTGCTGCACCATCTCAACTAAAACTTTTCTGGTGTCTTGGGGATTGCTCACCTCGCGCAAAAACGCAATCCGAGCCCCCCGCATGCCATCAGGTGTTTTCACGCGTACGTGGAAGCCCAGGCGGTCCACCGACGTCATCGCGGCTTCCTGCGAATCGATTCCGGCAAAGACGCGGGCCAGCAGAATCAGACCATCCTGGTGGTCGGCGTTCATGTGCTGTAGGATGCCGGCGGCCGCGTCGGCTAGGGGGTCGGGGTGCGCTTGCGTGTAGTCTGCGGCGGAGACCCAGCCCATCACGCCGAAGCCGCCTACGTAATAAACGTCGACCACTTCCATCCGGTAGAAGGAGAAATCGTCAAAGTCGACCCAGTACTGGCTGTTTGCGTAACGCGCCAGATAGAGTCGTCGCGCCTCTGGCACGTCCGGCTTCGGGATAGTCAACGTATTGCCGATCAGTGTGGCTCGGGATGCGCCCAGCGGATCGCCGCTGGCGTCCGGCTGAGTCACCAGCAGGCTGCCACGCGGGTCCGCCTGCAGGTTTTGCGTGTGCATCGCCATGGTGCTGATGAGGAAGATGGGACGCCCGTGCTCGTCCAGGGCGTAGGGCATCACAGACCCGAAAGGGAAACCCGGCTGCTTGCGCGACCAGGTGGAGAGACTTCCGATACGCCCCAGGTATGCCAGAGTGCGGGCGCGCTCGGCGAAAGAAGGCTCCGGAACCGCCGGCTGAGTACTTGCCGGACCAGTGGCAGCGTGTCTTTGCGGAGATGTGGAAGACATGGGAAAATCCTGTGCAGGCAACTGTTGTGCGTTCGGCGCAATCATACGCTGAATGAAACACCGCGTACGCTTGGTACCGACGTTGACAGTGGTGTTCGTTCTTGGAAGCCAGCCACTACGCAGCCAGGAACCCGTCATTTCGGTCGACGTCAAAGTGGTGAACGTGCTGGCCACGGTTCGCGACAAGCACGGCCAAGTCGTTCGCAATCTGACCAAGGCCGACTTCACCCTCGAGGAAGATGGGCGTCCGCAAGCGATCCGATATTTTACTCGAGAGTCGAATCTCCCTCTCACGCTCGGCCTGCTGGTGGACACGAGCATGAGCCAGAGGCGTGTTCTGGACAAGGAACGCACCGCCAGCTACACCTTCCTGGACAAGATGTTGCAACCGAAGGATGTGGCATTCCTGATTCACTTCGACCGGGAAGTCGAGCTTCTGCAGGACCTCACGTCTTCCCATGAGAAGCTGG
>Ga0307479_10004968_pt1 | contig 12201 bp, 10 predicted proteins | sample atmos_gasesECM4C_FD_203743 | JGI IMG/M metagenome (GOLD analysis project Ga0307479, IMG submission 203743) | Hardwood forest soil microbial communities from Morgan-Monroe State Forest, Indiana, United States - atmos_gasesECM4C_515 | ecosystem: Environmental > Terrestrial > Soil > Temperate...
CGTACGTGTCGGGCGGCCGCATCGCGGAAGTGCCCAGCACCTGGACCGACCGCGTCGCCGGTACCACGCGCTTTCGCCTCTGGAAATGGCTGCCGAACTACCTGCATTGGTACTTCTATGCCTTCCGCGGTCGGCTGCCGAGGCGGGCGGCGTGAGCCGAGATCTGGAGACCCTCTATTCCAATCGCTTCGACGAAGCCGCCCGCGCCTGGAAGAACGAGGTGTGGAAGATCGTCTGCCGGCGCGTGTTCGCGCGCTTCGTCGATCCTCAGTCGACGCTGGTCGATCTGGGCGCCGGATATTGCGAGTTCGTCAATCACGTCGAGGCCAGGCGGCGCATCGCGGTCGATCTCAATCCGGAGACCGCGCGCTCTGCGGCGCCGGGCGTGGAGGTCAAGGCGACCTCCGCCGACGACCTCGGCTTTCTGCAGCCTGGCGAGGCGGACGTCGTGTTCACCTCCAATTTTCTCGAGCACCTGGCGTCGAAGCAGGCGGTCTCGCGCGTCTTCGACGAGGTCCGCAGGGTCCTGAAGCCCGGCGGCCGATTCATCCTGATGGGGCCCAATATCCGTTATCTCGCCGACAAGTATTGGGACTATTACGACCACCACGTCCCGCTCAGCCACGCCAGCGTGTGCGAGGCGCTGGCCCTGCACGGATTCGAGATCGAGCACCTGGAGGCAAAGTTCCTGCCTTATACGGTCAAGGGCGCGCGGCTGCGATCGCGCTGGCTGGTGGAGGCCTACCTCGCGCTGCGCCCTTTGAGCTCTGCCTTGCTGGGAAAGCAGTTCCTGGTCACGGCGCGCAGGCGCTGAGCAGCATCTCCACGCGGAGACCGCCGTTCTGCGTGTGCAGCAGCTTGCGCCAGGGCAGTGCGGCGGCGCGCGCCAGCTTCTCGTCGGCGAGGATCGCGGCCAGGCGCCACTGGGGCCGGCGGCGGAGCGCGTCTCCCAGCTCGCGGTAGGTGCGCCGCAGGTCGCCGCCGAGGCGCACGCCGTAGGGAGGATTGCAGGCGATGAGGCCCGTTCCGTCGAGGGGCGGAAGCTCCGTGAGGGTTCGCTGCTGCACCTGCACGAAAACGCCGGCTCGCGCGGCATTCTCGCGGGCAGCCGCGACCGCGCCCGCCTCCGCGTCGGAAGCTTCGATGCTCACCGAGATCCGCCTCTCTTGCGAGCGCGCTTCGTCGCGCAACTGCTGCAGGAGCTTGGGTTCGAATGCGGGCCACTTCTCGAAGGCGAACTCGCGTCCGATGCCCGGCGCGCGGCGGGCCGCGATCAGCGCGGCCTCGATGGCGATGGTCCCCGAGCCGCAGAGCGGATCGCAGAACGATTCCTCTCCGTGAAATCCCGCCGCGAAGAGCAGGGCCGCCGCCAGCGTCTCGCGCAGCGGTGCCTGGCCTTGCGCGAGCCGATACCCGCGCTGGTGCAAGAGCGCGCCGCTGGTATCCGCGCTCACCGTGCAGACGTCGCGATCGAAACGCGCCACGAAGAGCTGGCCGCTTTCGTCCGTCGGCACGGCAAAGCCGGCGCGCTTCTCCAGCGCCGCGTGCAGCCGCTCCTTGACCGCGCTGGAATGATAGAGCCGCGACTTGCGGCAAGTGACGTGAAAGGCCGCCCGCGCGCCGCGCCCGACGAACTTCTCCCACGGCAGCGCCGACGCTTTGCGCACCAGCTCGTCGAACGCGGTGGCTTTGACCTCGCCCAGCCGCAGCAGCACGCGGCTGGCGGTGCGCAGCATCAGATTCAGCCGCATCATCTGCGCGTCGTCCTCGACCAGCACTCCGCCCGCGACGGCGCGCCCCGCCGCTCCGAGCGCCTGTACTTCCGAGAGGAGGACGGGCTCGATCCCCGGCGCGCAGACGGCAAAAAGCACGCGCGCATCTTATGATGGATGGCGATGCGCCAGGCGAAGGGCCATGAAGAGGTTCGGCGCGAGCTGCTCCCCGGCCAGTCGGTCGAGCTCTTGCGCGAGCTGCACCTCGTCGGCCGCGACGGCGCGCTGCACGCCGACAGCCTGCGCAAGCTGAAGCAGGTGAACCATCTGGTGCAGCTGATCGAGCCGGCGCTGCGCGACGTGCTGCAGCGCCATCCGGAAGCGGTGATCGTCGACGCCGGCGCGGGCAACGCCTACCTCGGCTTCGTGCTCTACGAGCTGTTCCTGCGCGAGACTTCGAGTATGTCATACTCAGTGGAGACGCGAGCGGACCTGGTCCAGCGCGGCCAGGAGCGCGCGGGTCGCCTCGGCTTCCGGCGCATGCGCTTCTTGCACGCGCCCATCGGGGAAGCGCCCAAAGAGCTCCCCGCGCGCGTCCATCTGCTCACCGCGCTGCACGCCTGCGACACGGCGACCGACGACGCGCTGTTGCTCGCGCTGCGCCACGACGCCGACCACATCGCCGCCGTCCCCTGCTGCCAGGCCGAGGTCGCCGCGCAGCTGAAGGAGCTCAAGCACGCCGCGCCGCAGCCGTGGCCTCAGCTGTGGGGCCATCCCATCCACCGCCGCGAGTTCGGCGCGCACCTGACCAACGTCATCCGCGCGCTGGCGTTGCAGAGCCAGGGGTACCAGGTGACCGTGACCGAGCTCACCGGCTGGGAGCATTCCTTGAAGAACGAATTGATCCTCGCCCGCCGCGTCCACCGCGAGCACAAGCCATCGCGCGCCGAATTGCAGAAGCTGCTCGACACCACCGGCGTGCGCCCCAAGCTGGTGCGCGAGCTATTCCCCTGAGCGGCGCCGCAACTCGGTCCACAGCCGGCGCAGGAACCGCAGCCCGGTAGGGACGCCGGGCGCGCCGGTCTCGCCGGCCACGCGCTGCCCCTCGTGCGTGGGGAACTCCACGATGCGCAGTCCCTGCCGCAGCGCCCGCATGGTCATCTGATATTCGATGGTGTAGTCGAGCGCGTCGAGCCGCAGCCGCACAGCTGCCTCGCGCGTGATGGCGCGAAAGCCGTTGATCGAGTCGGTGACGTACGGCCCCTGCCGCCGGAAGAGCACGTTCGCGAGCAGGTTGAATCCGTTGTTGGCCCACTTGCGAAAGCGCAGCAGCTGCGCGTCCTCCTCGTTCACCGCGCCCTTCATCATCCGCGAGGCGATGACGATGTCGGCTCCTTGCTCGAGCAGCGGGCGAAAGCGAGGCAAGTCGGCGACTTCCTCGTTGCCGTCGGGCGAGAAGAAGATCCACGCGTCCGAGCCGACTCCGGCAAAGGCTTGCAGGAACGCGTCGCCCCGGCCGCGCCGGCTCTGGGCAACGACGGGAACACCGTGCGCAGCGAAGAAGTCGAGCGTCCCGTCGGTGGAACCGCCGTCGATGGCGACGATCTCGTCGTAGCCGGCAGCCGGACCCGGCGGCGGAAGCCGGGGAAAGATGATCTGCAGGCAAGGCAGCTCGTTACGCGTGAGGAGACAGAGCGAGATCTTCATGGTCCTTGAACCACGCAACCGTCCGGCGCAAGCCCTCGTCGAGCGAGACGCGGGCGCGATAGCCGAGCGCCGCCTCGATGCGGGTGGTCTCGCAGTGGCGGCGCGGCTGGCCGGTCAAGCCTCGCGGGTCGAAGACGGGAGTGAGGCGGACGCCGCGAGCGGCGGAGACGTGGCGGGCCACCATCTCGGCGGTCTCGCGGATGGTCACTTCCTCGTCGGCGCCGAGGTTGAGCGCCTCGGCCTTGGGGTGGCGCGCAGCCACCTCGAGCAGGCCGCGAGCGAAATCGTCGACGTAGAGGAAGGAGCGCGAGTGGGAGCCGTCGCCCCACACCCGCAGCGCGCCGTCTTGCGAGCGGAACGCACGCAGGATCAGCGCCGGGATCACGTGCGAGCTCTTGGGGTCGAAGTTGTCGCGCGGCCCGTACGCGTTGTAGGGACGCGCGATGGCCACCGACAGCCCGAACTCCTCCGCGTACTTGGCGCCGAGGAATTCTTCCATGCGCTTGGCCCAGCCGTAGCCGGAGTTGGTGGGCTCGGGCTCGTCGCGGAATCCTTCCGACTCCGGAGTGGGGATGGCGCAGTCACGCGGATAGACGCAGGCGGAGCTCGTGACCAGGAAGCGCTCGACACGCAGGTCGGCCGCGGCGCGGATGGAGCCGAAGAAGCCGGCCAGGTTCGACTGGAAGATGGAAGCAGGATGCGCGGCGTTGTACTCCACGCCGGCGACGGTGGCGGCGAGATGCAGGACCACTGAGCATCCGCGCATGGCTTCGCGCGCCTGCCCGAGGTCGGCCAGATCGCACACGCGCCGATCGATGCGCGCGCCGAGGTGGGCCAGGAAGGGCGGATTCTCCCGCCGGCTGAGAACGCGCGGCAGCGCCTCCAACTCGAGGAGCTGCTCGACCACGTGGCTGCCGATGAACCCCGACCCGCCCGGCACCGCCACCGTACGCCCGCGAAAGAATGCGCGCGTGACGGGATGGAAGTCGGCCGCCACTACGCCGCTGCGATACGCCGTCATCCGACGAACCGGTGCGACTGGCCTTGCGCCTCGAGATCGGCGCGCACCATCAGCCGGACCAGCTCGTCGAAGGAGGTGCGCGGCGCCCAGCCGAGCCTGGTCCGCGCCTTGGTCGGATCGCCCTTGAGCAGATCGACCTCGGTGGGGCGGTAGTAGCGGCGGTCGATGTCGACATGCTCCTGCCACGGCAGACCGACGCAGGCGAAGGCGCGGTCGAGGAACTCGCGCACCGAGTGGGTCTCGCCGGTGGCGATGACGTAATCGTCCGGCTCGGGCTGCTGCAGCATCAGCCACATCGCCTCGACGTAGTCCTTGGCGTAGCCCCAGTCGCGCTTGGCGTCGAGGTTGCCGAGGTAGATCGTCTTGTCCTTGCCCGCGACGATGCTCGCCAGGCCGCGGGTGATCTTCCGGGTGACGAACGTCTCTCCGCGCCGCGGGCTCTCGTGGTTGAAGAGGATGCCGTTGGAGGCGTGCATCCCGTACGCCTCGCGGTAGTTCACCGTCTGGTGGAAGGCGTAGACCTTGGCGCAGCCGTAGGGGCTGCGAGGGTAGAAGGGCGTCCTCTCCGTCTGCGGCGTCTCCACGGCCTTGCCGAACATCTCCGAGCTCGAGGCCTGGTAGATGCGCGTGACCTTGGCCACGCCGGTGTTCTTCACCGCTTCCAGGAGCCGCAGCGCGCCCATGGCGACGATCTCTCCGGTGTAGATGGGCTGGTCGAACGACACCCAGACGTGGCTCTGCGCGCCCAGGTTGTAGATCTCGTCGGGCTCGATCTTGTCGATGAGCTTTTCCAGGCAGCTGGCGTCGGCCAGGTCGCCGTAGTGCAGGTGCAGGCGGACCTCGGCCGCGTGCAGGTCCTGGTAGACGTGCATGATGCGGCCGGTGTTGAACGACGACGAGCGGCGGATGATGCCGTGGACCTCGTAGCCCTTCTCGAGGAGGAGCTCGGTGAGATAGGAGCCGTCCTGGCCGGTGATGCCGGTGATGAGCGCGCGTTTCATCTCTGGAAGAATTCCTTTACGCAGCGGACGACGTAGTCGACCTGCTCTTCGGTCATGATCGGGTGCGAGCCCCAGTAGAGCCCGCGGTCCATGATTGTATCCGCTCCCGACAGCTCGCCGTGGATGCGGTGGCGGATGTGCTGGAAGGCCGGCTGCCGCGCCAGGTTGCCGGCGATGATGGGCCGCGTCTCGACTCCCCGCGACTCGAGATGGCGCTGCAGCTCGACCCGCAGCTCCGCGTCGCGGCAGAGGACGGGAAATCCGAACCAGGTCGAGTCGGTGCCGGGAGTGGTGCGCATCGGGACCAGCCGGCCGTCCTCGGCCAGCGGCGAAAGCTCGCGGATCCAGCGCGCCGCGATCTCCACGCGGCGGCGGTTGAAGCGATCGAGCTTGTCCAGCTGCCGCAACCCGAAGGCGGCGTTGATCTCCGTCGGCCGCACGTTGAAGCCGGTATTGACGAAGAGGAAGCGCGGATCGATCTGCGGGTGCTTCGCCTCGACAGTCTTGCGATCGTGCAAGTCGCGGGTCCAGCCGTGGGCGCGCAGGCAGCGCAACAGGTCCGCCACGGCGTCGTCGCTGGTGACCACCATTCCGCCTTCGATGGTGGTGATGTGATGGGAGAAGAAGAAGCTGTACGTGCCGATGTCGCCGAAGGTACCCATCGCGCGGCCGCGCTGCCGCGTCCCTAGCGCCTCGCAGGTGTCCTCGATGATCCACAGCCCGTGCTTTTGCGCCGCCGCCAGCACCGGCTCCATCGGGACCGCGTTGCCCAATACGTGCACGGGGCAGAGGCCGACGGTGCGCGGGCCGATGGCCGCTTCAAGCTGGTCGGTGCGCAGTTGCAGCGTCTCCGCGTCGCAATCGACCAGCACCGGAATGCCGCCCGCTTGGACGATGGGCCAGACGGTGGTGGACCAGGCGATGGCGGGGACGATCACCTCGTCGCCCGGCTCCAGCTTCCGCTTGCCGCCCGAGAGCGGCACTTGCGGGTTGGCGATGGCGAACATGGCCAGCAGATTGGCCGACGAACCCGAATTGGCGAAGACGGCGTGGCGCGCTCCGACGGCGGCCGCGAAGCGCTCCTCGAACTCGTGGCAGCGCGGGCCCATGGTGAGGCGGCCGAACCGCAGGACCTCGACCGCCGCCTGCACTTCCTCGTCGCCGAACGTGCTCGCGTTGAGGGGCACCTGCATCATCGAGGCGCGGACCCTACACCGGCCGCCTGCCTGGGGCAAAGGCGCTCTTGATCTGGGCGAGCAGCGACAGTAAGAAGGCCCGCTCATGCCGAGTCAAGACCCAGCCCTGCGCTACGACCGCGCATCCGACTTGAAGGGCGACGACTCGTTGTCCGAAATCGCCCGGCTGATCGCCCCTGGGGCAACCGTGCTCGACCTGGGAGCGGCCACCGGCAGTCTGGGCAAGCACCTGAGCGAATCCAAGCAATGCACCGTCGACGGCGTGGAGAAGGACCCGCGCGCGGCGGCACTGGCGCGGCCGCACTACCGCAAGCTCCTCGAGCTGGACCTGGAGTCGGCGGCGCTGGCGGACCATTTTCCGGCGGGCGCCTACGACGCCATCGTATGCGCCGACGTACTCGAGCACCTACGAGAGCCGGGCGCGGTCCTCGATCAATTGGCGGCGCTCCTGGTACCGGGGGGGCGCGCGCTGCTCTCCATCCCCAACGTCGGCTATGCGGGAGTCGTAGCGGGGTTGCTGTCGGGCGAGTTCAAGTACCGCTCCACCGGCCTGCTGGACGAGACGCACCTCCGCTTCTTCACCCGAGCCAGCTTGCTCGAACTGCTGGGACAGCACGGATTGCGAGCCGCCTCCATCCGGCCGCTCCATCTCCCAGTGCATTTTTCGGAGTTTCGCGACACCCCGATCGAGACGCTCACGCCCGCTGTGCTGCGCGCGCTCCTCTCGCATCCCGACGCGCTCGCCTATCAGTTCATCGTCGAAGCTCTGCCCGGGACGGGCATCGCCCCCGCCGCGAGCCAGCGCGACGCAGGGCCGCGCTTCGCGGTGCAACTCTACTGGAGCCTCGAAGGGCGAGTCGAAGAGTCGCAGAGCACCATCGCCTCAGGCGTGATGGGCGAGGAGCGGCAGTCGATCGAGCTGCAGATCCCCGAGATGGCCAAACCGCCCTCGGCCCTGCGGCTGGATGTCGGCGACCGGCCCGGATTCGTACGCCTGCACGCCCTCTCGCTCGTCGATGCCGACGGTGGGCGGCTTTGGGAATGGGACGGCCTGCTCACGTCGCTGCGCAATCCGCGCGATGCGCGAGTGCTCGCCGGGCCGCTGGCAGGGTCGCTGCTCTGCACCAGCCACGATCCATCGGTGGAGCTGCCGGTGGTCCCGGAGACGCTGGCGCGCCTGCAGCACGGAGGGCGCTTGCACGCGGAGCTTTCCTGGCCGCTCTCCTCGGACTACGCCTTCGCCACCAATCTTCTCGAGGAGCACGAGCGCGCGTGGCAAGCGGAACGAAAGACGCTTTTCGACGCGCTGGAAAGAATGCGCGGCGAAGTGCGCGGTGAAGTGGAAAAGGTGGGGACCGTGCGTGGCGAGGTGCCCGGGCTCGCCAGGGCCGCCGCCGGGGCTGAAGTCCGCGACGAGCTGCGCCGCTTCGGAGTGGCACGAGGCGCGCTGCCCAAGCTGACCCGGAACTCCGAGAAGCTGCAGAGGACGGCGGCCTCGCTCGAAGCGCAGCAGGCCGCGCTGCAGCACCAAATGCACCTCGTGGCGGCAAGGCTCGAGGCACTCGAACGGCCGTCGCTCTTGCGGCGCATCTTGGGCACCGCCAGACGCGATCTGCTCCCCGCGCATGTAGACTTCGAGCTCGTGCCCAGCGGGAGCCTGCAGGACCTGGGCGGAGGGCAGTGGAAAGCCACCGACGAAGATCCGCATTTTCAGTTGCGGCCGCGCGGCAACCGGATTCCTGCCGGATGGGTGCTCCTGGAAATCGACCTGACGCTCGAGGAAGAAGGCAATCTCTCGCCGCAGGTCTACCTCGATGCTGGGCTCGGCTTCAGCGAGCGCAACATCCTCCGGCTGCCTCGCCCCGTGGACGGCCGGATCGAGGTCGAGGTCCGGCTGCCGCCCGAGCTGCGAGCGCTTCGATTCGATCCGACCGATCGTCCGGGGCCCTTCCGGCTCTCCCGCGTGAGAATGCGCGAGCTCGGCAAGGTGCGCGTCGTTCTTCGCTTCGCGGCTCCATTGGCCAAGAATCTGGTGGCCCATCCGCGGGAGGTGCCCGCCTTGATGGGCCGGGCATGGTCGATCTTCCGCTCCGCCGGGCTGGGCGGCCTCCGCGAGGCGCTGATCGAGAGCGCGCGCAAGACCGGCGCCGCGCGCTACGCGACCTGGGTGGGCCAGTTCGACCTGCTCACTTCGGCCGATCGCGCCGCCATCGCCGCGCGCATCCAAGCGCTGCGGTCGCGGCCGCGCATCTCTGTGTTGATGCCGGTCTACAACACGCCGAAGAAGTGGCTGCGGCGGGCCATCGATTCCGTGCGCGAGCAGCTTTATCCCGATTGGGAGCTGTGCATTGCCGACGACGCCTCGACCGCACCGCACGTGCGCCGCATGCTGGAGCGCGCGGCAGAGTCGGACCCGCGCATCAAGCTGGCCTTTCGCGAGACGAACGGGCACATCTCTGCCGCTTCCAACAGCGCGCTCCAGCTTGCCACCGGAGACTTCGTCGCGCTCCTCGATCACGACGACGAGCTCTCGCCGCACGCTCTCTACATGCTCGCCGAGGAAATCTGCGCCCACCCCGACGCGGAGCTGATTTACAGCGACGAGGACAAGATCGACGCCTACGGGGGCCGCCGTGATCCCTACTTCAAGCCGGACTGGAACCCTGACCTGCTCTCGTCGCAGAACTACGTGAACCATCTTTCCTGCTACCGCGCTTCGCTGATCCGGCGCACCGGCGGCTTCCGCGAGGGCTTGGAAGGCAGCCAGGACTTCGATCTTCTCCTCCGCGCCACTCGCGATCTCGCGCCCGAGCGCATCCGCCACGTGCCCCACGTTCTCTACCACTGGCGCTCGGTCGAAGGTTCGACCGCCGTGGACGCGAACAACAAACGCTACGCCATCGAGGCCGGCCTCCGCGCGTTGCGCGAGCGCCATCCGGACGCCGAAGTATCAGAGGGGCCATTCCCGACCACCTATCGTGTCCGCCATCCGTTGCCTGCACAGCCGCCCCTGGTGAGCCTCCTCGTTCCCACCCGGGACGCCCGGCACCTGGTGGAACAAGCGGTCAACAGCATCTTCGAGAAGACGACCTATCCGCGTTTCGAGATCGTCATCATCGACAACCAAAGCCGCGACCCAGCCGCTCTCGAATATTTCGGCGATCTCGAGCACGCCGGACAGGCCCGAGTGCTGCGCTACGATGCGCCTTTCAACTACTCGGCCATCAACAACTTCGCGGTGCGCGAGGCGCGTGGCGAAGTGGTGTGCTTGCTCAACAACGACGTCGAGGTCATCGAGCCCGAGTGGCTCACCGAGTTGGTCTCCCAGGCGCTGCGAGAAGGAATCGGCGCGGTCGGGTGCAAGCTCCTCTACCCCGACAACACCATCCAGCATGCGGGCGTGATCGCGGGGCTGTTCGGAGTCGGCGGCCACGTCTTCCGCGAGATTCCGTCGTACGCGCCGGGATATTTCGCGCGGGCGCAGCTGGTGCAGGATCTTTCAATCTGCACGGCGGCGTGCCTTGCCATACGCCGCAAGACCTATCTCGAAGTGGGCGGGCTGGACGAAGAGAAGCTGGCGGTCGCTTTCAACGACGTCGATTTCTGCCTGCGGCTGGTCAAGGCCGGATATCGCAACCTCTACACTCCCGGTGCCGTCCTCTATCATCACGAATCAGCCAGCCGCGGTCACGAGAACACGCCGGAGAAGAAGGAACGCTTCCGCCGCGAGGTGGAGGTGATGAAACAGCGCTGGGGCAAGACGCTGGAACAGGACCCGGCCTACAACCCCAATCTCTCGCTCGAGTCGCTGCAGATGGAGCTGGCCTGGCCCCCGCGCGCCGCTCGACCCTGGACGACACGCGACGCTGCAGAGTAGCGGAGAATCGATGCTTCGGAACGCCCTGAGACGGCTCTCCAATTTGGCCCGAAGGATCCACCCTATTGCACCCACAATCGCGAAGGTTCCCCACCAAGGGCCACCAGCGGAGCCGGCAGGCTATGACGACCCAACGATCTATCGAGACCACGTAGCGTCGCTGAAGAACGAAATCCCCGATTTCGATAGTGCCATGCAGAAATCGATTGGCGGTGAGTTCGAAGCGATGGGAATCATGGAGCGCGAGTTGCTCGTGCAACACGGCCTGAAGAAGGATGGCTTCGTCATCGACGTCGGTTGCGGAGCGGGTCGCCTTGCTTTGCCGTTGTCGGACTATTTGGGGGGGGGGGAATTACTTAGGCACCGATGTCGTTCCTGAGTTGCTGGAATACGCCGCCAAGAAGGTCAAGAGACCCGACTGGCGGTTCGAGCGAGCGACCCCCGATTATCACATCAACGTTGCAGACGGTACGGCGGACGTTGTCTGCTTCTTCTCCGTCTTCACCCATTTGCTCCATGAAGCGTCGTACGCCTACTTGCAAGAGGCGAGGCGAGTGCTAAAGCCCCGGGGAAGGATCGTATTCTCTTTCTTGGAGTTTCAAATCCCAAGTCATTGGGCTGTGTTCGCCACAAACTTGCGCGATCTTGGCCGGGCCCATCATCACAACCAGTTCATGAGCCGCGATGGCATCGCAGCATGGGCCGACCACCTCGACCTCGACATCGTTGCGCTCCATGATGGCGACAAGCCGCATATCCCAATCCCACGCCCTCTCGTGCTGGAGGATGGGCGGCGTCTGGAAGGTATGGGCAATCTCGGACAATCAGTCTGCATCCTGGCGCGTAAACAGGACGCTCAATCGACTCCCGATCAGAAGTGAAGCGCCAGGTCGCAGCCGGTGCGGAGTTCGCTCGATGTCTTTCCGGCCGCGTCGAAGGCGATGACTCTCGCCTTGTAGTTTCCAGGCGGCACGTCGGGCGGGCCAAAGCGAAATCCGTGCGCGGACGAGCTCGCGCAAACCTGGCCCACGGCGGCTTCCCGCGATAGAGAGGCGCGGCGATATTCGCGAAGCCGGCCGCCGCCCTCGTTCTCGAGCTCGATCTCCACCGTTACCGGGGCATCGGATTTGAAGTCACAGGCCCAGCCTTGGACCAACACCGGCCCGCAGGTGTCGACGTTGCCGCGAATCCCGCTGCCACGGGCACCCGCCGAAACCGGGCCGGGCTCGACCGGGTTGAGCCGGAGATCTCCGGCAGCGCGAGCCTGGGCGTCGTCCCGCAGCCGGTAGAGCGCGCGCTCTCCAATCTGCAGCTTCAACTCGTAATAGTGGTCCTTCACGTACTCCCAGTCATAGATGCAAGCGCCGGCATCGAAAGCAGCGCGCGACACGATGCTCCAGCGGACTCTGTGCGCGGCGAGCCAGCGGACGTCGAAGCTGGAACAGACGTGCCTTTCATAGTTGAGGGAATCGAATTCCGGTTCGCCCAGGCCAAAGAAGAAGGCAACGTCGGCGTTGGTATGAAGCGGGAGATCGCGCGCGGGTCCGAGCGGAAACACCCAATATTCACTCGACGGATTTGGATACAGCGCGAGTGCCGGCAAGAGGACGCGCTCGTCTGCTGGAATCATCAGCGCGGCCTCTCTTTCGAATTGGACGTCCGCGGCCTCGACGGGTCCCATCGAGGT